>Ga0306924_10005363_pt1 | contig 12617 bp, 6 predicted proteins | sample sta12Can44000111_FD_203756 | JGI IMG/M metagenome (GOLD analysis project Ga0306924, IMG submission 203756) | Lab enrichment of tropical soil microbial communities from Luquillo Experimental Forest, Puerto Rico - statanox.12C.anox.44.000.111 (v2)... | ecosystem: Environmental > Terrestrial > Soil... | reverse complement strand
GGACGCTACCGGAGGCCTGCTCAGGGTCGGTGACGAGGCCGGGCTTATGGTCACCACCGACAGCATGGCGCCCGCGAGCATGGACAGCGCGACGCAGGTCGCTACCAGCGGCAGGATCGCGGCATGCCCGCCCAGCTCCTGGCGCGCGAATGGGCGGAAGAGCCGCATGAGCCGTTGCCGCCGCCGCTGGGCGCGCAGTTCACGGCGGTACGCGAGCACGTCGCGATCGAGGTCCCGGGCGTCGTCCGGGATCACGATGTTGACCGGGGGCAGGCTGCCGTCGTCCTGCCCCGGCTCGCTGGCGAAGCTCACAGGTACCTCTTCCGCCGTGGCGTCGGCTCCCGAGTCTTACTTTAAGTATGAGCCAGCCGCTGTGCCCGTGCGGACTCACGGCACGCGATTCCCAGAGCAGGTGAAGATCCTCGGGTAGACTGGATATCTACCGTCAGCGGCGACGTTCGACACCGCGGTACTGGCGACCACCAGCTGGCTGGTCGAGCGCGAGGCTGCTGAGCACCGTGCCGGCCGGGCAGATGCCCATCGAGCATACTGGCGTATGCTCGAAATTTGCGTATTGACCTGCATATTCGCCGGCAAGGGCAGTTTATCGGGTCGCTGGGACGTGGTAAGATAGCCTTCAGCGGAAGGGGTACTTGCCAGATGTCTTTCAAGGTCGGCGATACCGTCGTATACCCCCACCATGGGGCTGCTCGCATCGAAGCCGTCGAGACTCGCACCATAAAGGGTGAGGAGAAAACCTATCTAGTCCTGAAGGTCGACAAGGGCGACCTGACCGTACGCGTTCCCGCGGACAACGCGGAACTTGTCGGTGTGCGGGATGTGGTGGGTCAGGAGGGGCTAGAGCGGGTGTTCGAGGTGCTCCGTGCGCCGCACACCGAGGAGCCCACGAACTGGTCGCGACGGTACAAGGCCAACCTGGAGAAGCTCGCCTCGGGTGACGTGAACAAGGTCGCCGAAGTTGTCAGAGATCTCTGGCGCCGGGACAAGGAGCGTGGTCTGTCCGCTGGCGAAAAGCGGATGCTCGCCAAGGCCAGGCAGATCCTGGTGAGCGAGCTCGCGCTGGCCGAGAAGACCAACGAGGACAAGGCTGAGGCCCTGCTCGACGAGGTGCTGACCAACTAAATCGCCGCCCGGTAGGCTGCGGCGGTGGAAAACGTGCCGCGGGTTGGGCTTGGCGTGGACGTGCATCCCTTTGAGACGGGGCGCACGCTGTACCTGGCGGGTCTGGAGTGGCCCGGCGAAACCGGTCTAGGAGGACATTCCGATGGTGACGCGGCTGCGCACGCGGCGTGCGACGCCTTGCTGTCAGCCGCTGGGCTGGGTGATCTCGGAGCGCACTTCGGTACGTCCCGCCCAGAGTGGGCGGGCGCTTCGGGGGTCGCCCTGCTGCGGGAAACCGCGCGGTTGATCACGGCGGCCGGGTTCGTCATCGGCAACGTCGCTGTCTACGTCATCGGCAACAGGCCTAAGATCGGGCCGCGCCGCGCTGAGGCGATCGCCGTCCTCAGCGCGGCGCTGTCCGGAGCGCCGGTGAGCCTGTCGGCGACCACCACCGACGGCCTAGGCCTCACCGGCCGCGGCGAGGGCATCGCCGCGATGGCCACCGCCCTGGTCTGCCACGCCTCCTGACCGCCGGCCGTAGAGCGCGATACCGCTGTGGCAGGCGGAACGTAAGAGCCTGTCGCTGTCAGCGACTGCCGCGGGAACGCCTCCAATGCCACGGAGGGCGACCGTTTCGCGAGCATCGCCTTCCAGCGCAAACGACCATGATCGCGAAGAGCGGTCCTGCGCCGGGCCCGCACCACACCGAATTATTGCGCGATGTTTGACCCCCTTCCGGGGGTCAAACATCGCGCAATCTTCCGGTTATGTCGGCCGGCCGTCAGCCGACGCCCGAAATGCCCGGTTCCCGCATGCGGCAGCAGGTCGGCATCGGTTGGTACCAACACGAGAGATGCTTCTGGGTCATATCCCGGGAAGATCGCGTGCCGCTAACGCGGTGTCCGCCTCTCCAGGCGGCCCTCGCGGCGGTCTGCGCCTGGCGGCCCCGGGTGTGCCAGGGGTATCGAATCAAGACATTTCCGGATTTAGCACGCGGATAGTCCCAGCCGTACCCATCGGATGGTGAAACCATTTTTGCTGGCAAAGAGTTTTTATCGCTATTGTGCGCTAATCTTTCGCGATCATAGAACGTCACGGAATCTGGCCGGCTGGATACCTGGCGGGGTATGCACTCCGGTCATCGTCCGGGCTTCGCGCCGCCATCAGCCAAGCACGGCCGACGTTCCCATCCCGAGATGTGAGACAGAGCCCCACAAAGGTGTCATCGACACTGCGAAGTTCGCGAGCACTGCGAAGTCGGCGGACAGCGGCGGTGCGGGAGAGATAGGTGAGGCGAGAGTGCTTACCAGCGGCCGCCATTCTTGGCTCCGTTAGTCGTCTTCCTCTTCGGGTGGGACCGGGGTGGCGCGGACCCGGTTGAGCCGCGGGACGGTCGCGAACGGGGCCGTGGCAAACGGCGGCGCGTCCTGGTCGATTTCCGGCGGCCGCGGGTCATCCTGACTGTGAGGTTCGTCCTCGCCATTGGTTCCCCAGAACTCGTGGGGCGGCGCGACCAGTCCGCTGTCAACTGGGCCTCGCTCCAGGCTCTGGACCAGGGTCGGCGCTGGCCGAGCCGGAGTGGGCTCATGCCCGGCCGCGATGGCGGTCTCCCGCGTCGCGTCAGGGTCGGCTGGGCCGTCCTGCGGTTCGGTATCGCCAGTCACGTCGGCGGGCTCGCCTTCGGCGGCGCGGGCCGCCGCGGCGTCTTCGGCGGTCCCTTCACTCCGGTCGGTCTCCTCACTCATTGGGCTGGCCGCGGTATCGGCGTCTGGCTCAGGCGCAGTCGCCTGGGCGACCACAGGTTCGGCCAGGGTTGGGGCTGGCTCGCTGTGCGCGGGTTCGGCCGCGGTCGGGGCCGCCTCGCCGGCCGCGGGCTGCTCCGGCGTGGGGGCTGGCTCGGCGAGCACGGGCTCTTCCACCGTGGGGGCTGGCTCGGCGAGCATGGGCTCTTCCACTGTCGGGGCTGGCTCGGCGAGTACGGGTTCTTCCGCCGTCGGGGCCGGCTCGGCGAGCATGGCCTCATCCGCGGACCGGGCCGGCACGGGGACCTCTTCCCGAGTCGGGGTGTCCGCCGGGGCCGCGGCGGCCGTCAGAGCTGGCGGGTCCGGCGGCGCCATCGGCACCGGTACCGGTGACTGCACCGGCGGCGGCAGGGCCGGGGCGGCCGGCCGGTGGTCGGTGGCCTGGACGGGGGCGGGCGCCACGTCGGCGCGCGGCGCGCGGGACTGGCGCAGCAAGATCAGCATCAGGCTGAAACCGAGCAGGACGAGGACCCACGGAGCGGCCGCGACCACTCCCTCGGTCTTGCGGTGCGGCAAAGCGACGCTCATGGCGTGCACGACGTCGGCCGCGCCGACGACGGCCACCACCACGATGATCACCAGCCACGCGTACGCCCGTGTCCACCACCGGGCGTCCCGCAACGCGATCGCCGCCACGCAGGCGATCACGAACACCGCGTCGAAGACACCCGGGTAGAGCCGGGCAAGCCGGGCGGACACCCCCGCCTGCTCGGCGATCGCGTGCATTCCGCTGTAGGACAGCACGAACGTCGCCGCGCCCAGTGCGAGGACAACGATCACGACCGCCAGGTTCAAGAGCCTGGTGGGCCACTTGCTGTGGGGCGCCGGAAGATCGACATTCATCGGGACGTGGTTCCAGACATGCCAGAAGGGACATTACCGGGAGTAATTGAAATCCTCACCGAACGACGCCCACGCTATCGGGGTTACGTCGCCTACGGAACGATTTCGGGCGTTAGCCGGGGTGTGTCGCAACCCGAGCGGTCGTCGACCGTATACCGTACGCTGTTCAAGATGACGCTCCGCCTACACGACACGGCGACCCGGACTGTGCGTGAATTCCAGCCAGTGATGCCGGGGCAGGCGGCTGTCTACCTATGCGGCCCGACCGTCCAGAGCGTTCCGCATATTGGCCATCTGCGTTCGTCTGTGTGCTTTGACATCGTGATCCGCTGGCTCGAAGCGTCCGGCTATCAGGTGACCTACTGCCGGAATGTCACCGATATCGACGACAAGATCTTGCTCGCCGCGGCCGCCGAGGGCACGCCGTGGTGGGCGGTCGCCGAGCGTAACCAGCGCGCCTTCACCGCGGGCTACGACGCGCTCGGCTGCCGCCCGCCGGACGTGGAGCCGCGGGCAACCGGGCACATACCGGAAATGATCGCCCTGATCAGGAGGCTGATCGACGGCGGTCACGCCTACGCGGCGGGCGGCGATGTGTATTTCGACGTGCACACCGCCGCCGATTACGGCGCACTGTCCGGACAGCACCTGGCGGACATGCGGCCGACTGAAGACACCGAACTGACCGCTCACAAGGGTGACCCGCGGGACTTCACGCTGTGGAAGGGCGCGAAGCCGGGAGAGCCGTTCTGGGAGACCCCGTGGGGTCCCGGCCGCCCGGGCTGGCACCTGGAGTGCTCGGCGATGTCCACCAAGTATCTGGGCCCCACGTTCGACATCCACGGTGGCGGGCTCGACCTGCTCTTCCCGCACCACGAGAACGAGCGCGCCCAGTCGCAGTCCGCTGGTGACCCCTTCGCCCGCTACTGGCTGCACAACGGCCTCGTCGGACTCACCGGCGAGAAGATGAGCAAGTCAGTAGGAAACGTCCTGCTGGTCACCGAGGTCCTCAGCAAGGTCCGGCCGCAGGAGCTGCGTTACTACCTCGGTCAGGCGCACTACCGCTCGCCGATCGACTACTCGGAAGACGCGCTCGAGGAGGCGGCCGCCGCCTACCAGCGGATCGAGCGCTTCGTAACCCGCGCGCAGCGCGCGCTCGGCGGCCCGGCGGTCGTGCTGCCCGCCGGGCGCGGGGCACCCGAATTCCCGCTCTCCTTCGCGGCGGCGATGGACGACGACCTCAACGTCCCGGCCGCGCTGGCCGCTGTGCATGCGACGGTCCGGGACGGCAACTACGCTCTTAGTTCGGGAGACACCGACGGGATCGCCAGCTCCCTGACCGCGGCCAGGGCCATGCTGGCGGTCCTCGGCCTCGACCCCCTGGACCCGGGATGGGAAACCGGCGACTCCAGCGACCGGCTGTACACGGCGGTGGACGCGCTCGTGGGACTGGCCCTGCGGCAGCGGGAAGCGGCCCGTGCCCGTGGCGACTATGCTTCGGCGGACTCCATCAGGAACACCCTGGAGAACATCGGGGTTATGGTCGCGGACACTCCGGAAGGCCCGCGATGGGAACTGAGACGATGAATGGGCGGAACCAGCGATGAGCGGGCGAAAGAAGGGCGGCGCCGACGGCCGGGAGCCGGGCGGCGGTGGCTATGCCAAAACAGGCAAGCCACGGCCGGGCACCGGCGGTAACCGCAGGGACCGCCTGGCCGGCAAGGGCCCGACACCGCCCGCCTACATGCGGCCGGGTCATCCCGCGCAGCGGGCCGCGGCGGCCCGCGCCGCCGCTGGCCAGCCAGCCCGCCAGGGAGGAACGGGCCGCGGGGGAGCCAGCCGCGACCGTTCGGACCATGGGAATGAGGGCCCGGCACCACGGGGCAGCGGCGACGGGCCGGAAGTGGTCGCGGGCCGCAACGCCGTCGTCGAGTCACTGCGGGCTGCGGTGCCGGCGCTGGCGCTGTACGTCTCAGGGCGCGCGCAACAAGACGAGCGGGTCGCCGAGGCGGTACAGCTAGCCGCCGAGGGGGGCATCGCGGTGCTGGAGTCGGGCATGTCGGAGCTTGACCGGCTGACCGGCGGCGCGGTGCACCAGGGCGTGGCGCTCCGGGTGCGGCCGTACGAGTACGCGCACCCGGAAGACTTCACCGTAGCCGCCGCCCCGGTTCCCCCGCTGATCGTCGCCCTGGACGGCGTGACCGACCCGCGCAACCTGGGTGCGGTGGTGCGTTCGGCGGCGGCGTTCGGCGCTACCGGGATCGTGGTTCCGGCGCGGCGGAGCGCGGGTGTGACCGCGGGCGCGTGGAAGGCCTCGGCCGGGGCGCTGGCGCGCCTGCCCGTGGCGCGGGCGGTGAACCTGACGAGGACGCTCGAGGCGTACAAGTCACACGCGATCTTCGTGGCAGGGCTGGACGCCGCCGGGTCGACCGACGTGCACGACATGCCGATCGCGGACGGCCCGCTCGTCCTGGTCGTGGGCTCGGAGGGCCGCGGGCTCTCCCGGGTGGTGGCCGCGGCGTGCGATCTGCTGGTCCGGATCCCGATGGCTTCGGGCACGGAGTCGCTGAACGCCGGCGTGGCCGCGTCGATCGCCCTGTATGAGATCGCCAGCGTACGGTCTCGGCTACGATAACGGGGAGCCGTCCCACGGGACGGCCAGCCAGCCGGTGTAGCTCAGCAGGCAGAGCGTCCGCCTTGTAAGCGGCAGGTCAGCGGTTCGATTCCGCTCACCGGCTCCAGGTGAAGGCAGTTTTTCGAACAATTCGAATGACCGGCGTGGAACGAGTCGCGAGAGCCGCTCGAAAGCACTCATTGCACCTATTGCACCGCAAGGGCGGGCGGAAGCTACTGAGGGTAGCCGCCGGAAGCCCTTCCTCGTCGACCCGGTCACCGCCACACCAGCCGGGAAGGGAATCGGCGAGTCCCGCGAGAGAGGCGGCGTTCCGATAATCGCCTGGGGAACGGGCGTACCGAGGATCCGCGCAAGAGCGGCACCGCGTGGGTCGCCGGTGCCGGCATCACCCGCCTGGCCGCGTCGGCCCGCACCCTGCGCGGGGGCGGCGTGCGGTCCGTACCACTGGTCGGCGAGCGGGCGGCATCGTCGTGCTTACCCGACCAGGCCCGGTCAGCCCGGCCGTCATCCCATCCCGGGCCGCCTGGCAGCGCGGTGCGCAGCAGGTCCCGGGCCTGGCGGCGCAGATGATCGAGGCTGGGCTTGGCCGGAAGATCCGCCAAGACGTCTCCTTCACCGGCCCGCGATCCGCGCGGCCGGTCTCATCTCGTCGCTGGCGCCACAGGACCGTGAGCATTTCCGCAGCACGCTGGCGAAGATTATCGCCGGCGGCCAGACATGCGGCCCGGCCTGTATCTAAATCCGCGCTGCGCGCTCTATAGGGCAGTAGGGAACGTTCCGCCTGGGTTCACCAGTGATGCGGCTGGAGCTGAAGATGCCCGAGAACCGTCCTGCCAACGCGAACGCCGTCGTACAGTCGCTGTCCGAGCTCACCAGAGGCTGGGCCGCGGCCCCGGGGGTTGATCCGGCCACTCTCGACGCCGCGCGAGCGGCGCTGGCCAGCTCGGTCCTGGCCGTGCCGCCCGGAGTCGACCTGCGCGCGCCGCACCTGGGCGCCCCGGCCGCGGCGACGGCGCCGAGCCTGGAAACCGAGCTACTCCAGATCGCCCAGCGGGCGGAGCAGGCCGCGGCGGAGCCGGACGGAGCCGTGCCGACCACGATCGCGGTCGTCCGCAGCCCGTCCGGCGCCAGCACCACCAACCCGGCCGGCCTCCCGGCCTGGGCGCGGGGCGGCCAGGTGATCGACAGCTACGGGCCGTTCCAGGACGCCACGGGCGCCCTGCACTGGGTGGACCTGTTGCCGATCACGGTGTCCGCGCCGGTCCAGTTCGCCGGCGCCGCGGCGCCGTTCGCGGTGGTGCCGGTCCGGCTGGAGATCAGGCCCCCGATCCTGCATCCGCCGTTCCCCCCGCCGCCGCCCAACGAGCTGGAACTCGGCGCGGGCAGCGTGTGGTTCCTCGCGGGCCTGCTCGGGACCGCCTTCGAGGCCGGCGCGTTCACCGGGTTCACGATCACCGGTGGGACGCTGGTGGGGACCCAGCCGTTCACGTTCGCGAACGGGGTGTACGAGGCGCCGGCCGGGTCGGCGCTGACGCTGACTGTGTCGCTGGCCCCCGCGGCCCAGGCGGTAACCGGCGCCGCAACTGGGCCGGACGCTGCCGCTGCCACGGCCACGCCGCCCGCGGAAATCGTGATCGAGTTCACCGAATCCGTCGCCACGCTGCAGGTGGTCGCCGACGCGCAGGCCCAGGCGTACGGCGACACCGTCACCCTGCACTGGGCGGGGGCGGCCCCGACGCCCTCGGCGGCCGGGCTGCCTGAGGTGCTGATTCCGTGTACCGCGTCGCCCGCGTCGTTCGGCTTTACGAACGTGGCCTCGCAGGTGTTTGCCCCTTCGGGTTCGGCGCCGATCACCGGCGCGGTGTGGGCGCTGCCGCTGGCGGCCACCGCGATCACGGCGCTGCCCGAGGCCGCGGGGCCGGGCGTGTGCGAGCTGCACCTGGGCAGCGGCGCGGAGCTCGTCACCGAAATCGACGACAGCACGCCGGTCCCCATCGCCAGCTGGCTGCTGCAGATCGGGACCGAGACCTTGTTCGCCGAGGCGGCCAGCGCCGCGCAGGTGCCCGTCCAAACCACGCTGACCCTCTGGCCGGAGGCCGCGCCCGCCACGTACCCGGCGACGATCGTGTTCGACACGACGGCCACGTCGGCGTTCGGCTTCCTAGCCTCGGCGGCCAGCGAGCTGCTGATCGTCACCGGAGACCTGACCGTGCACCTGGACCGGCCGCTGGACGCGTCCGGCTCGCGCATCCCGTTTGCCACGACCGGGACGCAGGCCGCCGTGATCCTGCTGCACACGCAGGCCTCGACGCTCGCGTTCGTGATCGGCAGCCAGACCGCTCAGGGCCTCCCCGAGCTGTCGCTGATCCTGGAGAACGCCCTGCTCCGGACCGCGTCGCCGACGCTGCTAACCGCGACCGGGCCGATCAGCGCGGACAAGTTCGGCCGTTGCGTGGTCGGCCTGGTGTTCCCGCTGGGCTTGATCCTGCCGACGCTCCCGGATCCGTACGCGGCGAGCTTCACCGCGGCGCAGCTCGCCGGAGACGCCGGCGGCACGACCGCGGCGGTGGCCACCGTGACCAGCTGGGACGGCACCAGCGCCCCGGTGATGAGCTGCGCGCTGCTGGCCGAGGGCGCCGCCGCACAGCAGCCGACGCTGAGGCTGCCCGCGACGGGAGTGGACGTCACGCCGGCCCCGGTGGCCGAGGTAGCCGGGCCGGCCTCGGTGGAGGGGTCCCGGCTGGTGTCGCTGGCGCTGCTCGACCTGTCCACCAAGGTCGACCTGTTCGGCGTCGCGATCGCGCCGCTGGTCGGCGAGTACGCCACCGCCGGTCCCGGACGGGACATCAGGGGCGGCGCGCCGGGCCCGGCCGCGACCGCGACCGTCGCGGCGGCGGCCCAGGCGCCAGCGTTCGCGCTGGAGGGGATGAGCCTCGCGCTCAACGGCGCGGACATCGCCACGTTCGCGGTGCCGCAGGTGTCGTGGGAGCCGATGGAATCGACCGGGCCGCAGGGCCCGCTCGGCCCCATCGGCAACCCGGGCAGCGACGGCCTCCCGCTGCTGGTCGCCGCACCTGATAGCCAGCAGCTGGTCCCGTTCGCGCCGCAGCCGGTGCTGACCAACAACATCGATAACGTCGCCGCCGGGGTGCCGTTCGCGGCGCTGTTCAGCCTGCCGTTCGGGCTGATCGCGGCGATAAGCCAGCCGAACGGTCCCGTCAACCCCCGCGTGAAATCATCGTTCCTGGCCGACGGCGGGACGTTCACCAGCCTGTCGCCGGCATTCCAGCTCACCGCGGCCGAGCAGCTCAGCGCGGCGGTGTCGCTGACCCTGACTCCGCCCGGGCAGGCCGGCACGGGCGGCCCCGACCCGCTCTTCGGGGGCCAGACGATCGTTGAGGGAACCTACACCACGACGGTGATGGGCCAGTCGGTGGAGACGATCTTTACCGGCGAGTTCAGCCAGGGCGGCGCTCAGCAGGGCGTGCCGCTGCTGCGGGCCGACCTGTCCGGGTACGGGGAGAGCATCTTCAGCGAATGGCTGAACGCGGACCAGCAGGGCTCGTCGATCATCAAGGTCCAGTTCGAGGCGACCCGGGGCCGCACGGCGTACGAGGTCATCCAGGCCAAAACCCTGATCCACCCCTTCAAGGTCGCCGCCGTGCGGACGATCACCATGCAGCGGCAGAACGCCGGCTGGGTGAACCGGTCCGACAGCGGCTGGCAGCCCTGCTCCAGCGGGCGCTTCCAGTACCCCGGCTTGGTCGTGCACGGCGGGGCGATACTTGGCGTGTTCAACGTGCGCAACATCCGGGAGCAGGGGGCCCAGGTCCAGTACGCGGGGGCCACGTACCAGCCGGTGCTGTTCGACGCCGACATCGGGATCGCGCCCAGCCTGGACGTCACGGCTGGAGCCCGCACCGCCGTGCCCGCCTTCGAGAGCACGGCGGTGACGCTGACCCCGTCCCAGAACCTCGTTGGCTACATGCAGCTGCTCCCGGTCGACACCGCGCTGACGCCGCCCCAGATCACGGCGCTGGTCGAACAGGCCGGGCCGCTCACGCCCGCCGTGTCGTGCACGGTTGAGGCCGGCAAGTTCGGCTCCGGGGCGGGCACCGTGCTGCGCTGCTCGGCGGTCGAGATCGACGTCGTCAACCCTAGCGAGGGCGGCGACTCCGAGCTGGGCATCGCCCTGCGCGGCGCTCCGCAGATCCCGCGCGGCGGCGGCTGGAGCATGGGCGTGCGCCACTACACCGACCAGGCGCCGACCGCGCTGCCGAACGATTTCCCGGTGCCCCTGGTGCAGAACAACAACGACACTAGCCTCTGGCACATCGCGGACGCCGCTGACCTGGACTCACTCCAACAACCCGCCAGCTACTACGGCCTACTGCACGCGACCGGCACCAACAAGGTGCTGTTCGAGGCGCCGCAGATCCCCGTCGCGGCCTCGGGGGCCGGGGCGGTGCCCGGGCTGCAGTTCCCGCAGCTGACGTCCGCGCGGCCCGGCGGGGTGGTGAACCCGGGCTCGCCGAACCTCGGCGACCTGGCCGCGATCCTCAACTCGACCGGCCTGTTCCCCGAGCTGTCCGCCGCCCTGTCGGTGCTCGAAACGGGCGAGCTGCCGCAGATCGGCACGATCCCGTCCGGCTTCCAGTACTCGAAGAGCTACACGTTCCCCCATGACGCGGCGGGTAACCCGAGCACGACGACGATCCTCGATCTCAGCGTCATCACGATCACGCTCGCCTACGGGGACACGACGCAGTCGCCGCCGACGATGGCGCAGCTCGATTACACGGTCGACTCGTCGGTCTCCCCCAGCTGGAAGCTCAGCCTGAAGACCCTCAGCTTCCAGGTCAACGTACCGGCGTTCGGCTCGGAACCGGTCCTGATCATCACCGGCGGCTTCTACGGCGACGAGAACACCAAGCCCGGGCTGACCAACCTGAACGTCACGTTCGGCAGCGCGCTGTCGGCCGTCCAGACCGTGTTCAGCGACCTGCAGGCCCTCGCCGCCTACCTGCCCGGCGGGGTCGGCGCCGACCTCGACGTCGCCGTCTCGGACGGGGCGCTGACCGTCAGCGACACGTTCAACATTGCCGACCTGCCGCTCGGCCTGGGCCAGCTCACCGACATCAGCCTCGAGCTCGGGCTGAAGGTGACCCTCAGCCCGCTCTCGGTCGACTTCCTGGTCGGCCTGGGCGCGCCGGACAATCCGTTCAACTGGATCGCGACGCCGCTGGCGGGCAACGGCCTGATGAACTTCGGCGTCCAGCAGCAGCTGCCTGCGTTCATCATCCAGGCCGGCATCGGCCTCGGTCTCTCGATCGACCTCGGGATTGCATCCGGGTCGGCGTCGATCACGATTGCCGTCGAGCTCGACGTCACCACGAACAGCATCGAGGTGATCGCCACGCTGACCGGGCAGGCGTCGGTCGACGTGCTCGACGGGCTGGCGAGCGCGTCGCTCACCTTGTCGGCCGGCCTCGGGTTCAGCGTCGCGCCGCTGCCGGTACCGGTCATCAACCCGCCGACGATAGAGATCCCCAGCGTGGACCTCACGCTGCTGGCCACGTGCTCGGTCGGGATCCACCTCTCGATTTGCTGGGTGGTCAGCGTCAGCTGGGATGGTTCGTGGGAGTTCTCGCAGTCATTCCACACCCCCGAGCTCACGGTCACGGCGTGAGCGGGCGCATGAGGAGGCTTCGATGGCACTGAACGATCTGGAACTGAGCCTGATGGCGTTCCCGCAGCTCTGGGTGCCGTCCGGCGGCTCGGGCGGCGGCACGCTGCACGTCAACATCCTGCTGCTCCCGGTCGGCGACCCGACCCAGCCGCTCGGCGCCGGCACGCCGTTCGACAGCGGCACGCCGTTCGCCGGGACCGCCGTGCCCGTGGTCGCGAACCTGTCTGGCCCGGGCGCGCTGCCGAACACCGACACCACCGTCCCGGCGCTGACCACCCCGTTCGTGCTGACTCCACCGCCGGTCGCGCCCACCCTGTTCGGCCAGCTCGCCCAGCAGTTCGCCAACGCCCACATCACGCTGACGAGCGGCAAGCTGGGCACCGTGTCCGACGCCCGGATTAAGAAGTCGCTGCCCGCCAGCTACACGAACGCGAACCCGTTCGAGGGTCCCGCCAGCGACGACGTCCAGGTCGGCGACGGCTACGGCTGCACGCTGCGCGCCCAGGCCCCGGGGCTGAACCAGACT
>Ga0306924_10005361_pt1 | contig 12621 bp, 7 predicted proteins | sample sta12Can44000111_FD_203756 | JGI IMG/M metagenome (GOLD analysis project Ga0306924, IMG submission 203756) | Lab enrichment of tropical soil microbial communities from Luquillo Experimental Forest, Puerto Rico - statanox.12C.anox.44.000.111 (v2)... | ecosystem: Environmental > Terrestrial > Soil... | reverse complement strand
GCCTGGGCCGCCCGAGCCCGCCGCCGCGCCCGCACCCGCTGCGGCACCCGCGACCGCCGCGGCACCTGCACCGGGCGCACCCGGCGTGGCTGCCGTCGGCGGTGTGACCGAACCCCCCGCCACAGTGCGTCCCGGCCACCCCGGGAACGGGGCCGGCTGGTCCGCATAGGGCACGGCACCCGTGCCGGGGTACGGCGCGGAACCCGGGGGCGGGGACGTGACGTAGGACGTGGCCTCGGCGCCCGCCTGCGGCGTGCCGGCGGCGCCGGCCGGCCGCCCGGGACCAGACCCCGGGGCCGCGGGACCGGCCTCGGCCGGAACCGGTTCGTCGCCCGTATCGCGCCGCCGCGGCGTGAACGCGTCAAAGTCCGGGTGCCCGGCGGCGCCGTTCACCGGACCGCCCGGCCCCGGACCGCCCGGCCCCGCACCGCTGAGCAACCCGGCCGGGTCCGCCAGCTTCGCCGCGGCGCGATTCCCGTTGGCGCCGAGCGCGGCCGTGCCGATCGCCGCGGGCTCGCCGGGCAGCCCGGCCCGGAACGCCTCCTCGGTGACCACCAGGTGCTGGGGAATGAGCACGATGGCCGCGGTGCCCCCGTAAGGGGACGCCTTGAGCGTGACCCGGATCCCGTGCCGCTTGGCCAGCTGGCTGACCACGAACAGCCCGAGCTGCTCGCTGTCGGAGGGGTTGAACTCGGGCGGGCTGGCCAGCCGCTCGTTGAGCTCGTCGATGCGCTGCGGGCTCATCCCCAGCCCGCGGTCCTCCACCTCGATCGCGAACCCGTTGGCCACCGTGTCCCCGGACACGCGCACCGACGTGTACGGCGGCGACAGGGTGGTGGCGTTCTCGATGAGCTCGGCCAGCAGGTGGATGACGTCGGCCACGGCCGAGCCGGCCAGCGCGGCCTGGCTCCGGGTCGCCACCGAGACCCGGGCGTAGTCTTCGACCTCGGCGATGGCGCCGCGCATCACGTCGACCATCCGGACCGGGCTGCTCCAGGCCCGGCCGGGCGGCGCGCCCGCCAGGATGACCAGGCCTTCCGCGTGGCGGCGCATGCGCGTGGTCAGGTGGTCCAGGCGGAACAGGTCATCCAGGGCCTCGGGGTCGGTGGCCCGCCGTTCCATCTGGTCGAGCAGGGTCAGCTGGCGGTGCAGCAGCGACTGGCTGCGCCGGGCCAGGCTGCGGAACACGTCGTTGAGGCCCCGTCGCAGCTTGGCCTCCTCCACGGCGGCCCGGATGGCGGTCTGCCGGACCAGCTCGAAGGCCTGGCCGACGCGCCCGATCTCGTCGCCGCCCACCCGCAGGCCCGGCGCCTCGGCATTCACGTCGACATCCTCGCCGCGCCTGAGCCTGCTCACGACGTCGGGCAGCTGGACCTCGGCAAGCTGGAGAGCGTTGCGTTCCAGGCCGCCCAGCCGGCGGATGATGCCGCGGGCGACGAGCGTGGTGACCAGGATGGTAATGAGCAGCCCGAGCAGGCCGACGATGCTGACGACGGCGACGCGTACCCAGGCCGCATGGGTGATCTGATGATCGGCGACCAGGATGGCGGTCGCGACGGCAACGCCGCCGTTGAAATAGTCCGTCAGCAGCGTGCCAGCCGTCGCCTGCCATTGCGCCGCGGTCACCGGCAGCTTGCTGACCGGGGTGCCCGCGGCGATCGCCTGCTCGATGTTGGCGAGGTTCTGTTGCATGGCCCCGGACTTGGCCCGCTGGGCGTTATAGGCGGCCAGGTCGGCCGGGCCCAGGAGATTAGCCGCGTCCTGCAGGTTGGCCTGCCTGGTCGCGGCCATGTTCGTGAACGCCGCGCGGTCGGCCAGCGTCACCCGGTGGCGGGCCAGTATCCCGGCGAGCAGCGCGGACTCTTGCGAGAGGGCCTCCCGTGCCTGCACGGTGGCGATCAGCCCGACGGCCGGGCCCAGCTGGTCGGTGGCGACCACGCTGTCGGTCTGGATCAGGAACAGCTTGGTCGTGGCCGCCGGTCCCTGGCTGTAGGCGGCGAGCGCGGCCAGCGGGCTGATGGCTCGCGCTTGGACCGCGCTGCGGAGGGTCGGGAGCTGCTTCAGCCCGCCGAAGATGACCTGGATCTGCTGTGCCCCGCTGGATGACTCGGTGCCCACGACGGCGGGGGAAGTCATGGCCGCGGTGAAGGCCGGCTCGGCCTTGTCGGTCGCCGCGGTCGCCGCCCGGTAGGCCGCCAGGTTGGCCGCGGTCGGGTCGGACAGGTAGACCACGGCGGCAGCGCGTTCGGACTCCACGACGACGCCGAACTTGGCCGCCGGTATCCCCGACGCGTTGATCAGGTTGGGCACCCGGTCCACGCTGATGGCGTAATTGACCGAGGTGCCGACCACGTAGGCGAGCAGCCCGACCATGGCGACCAGGGGAATCGCCACCAGGAAGTAGATTCGGAGCCGGATGGACCGGCCACGCGATCCCATGACACTCCCACGTTGCAGAGGCGCCGGCCTGCGAGGACCCCCCCTGTCACAGCCGACTAAAGCGAACGGTCAAGACGGCCAGATTAGCCCATAACAGGCATCCGCCGGAGGCGAAGAAGATAATGCGGCTTCGCCGGTTGCTGTCATTGTGTCCTTTCCCGCCGTGGTCCTTTTACGGCCCCAACGGAATGTGGTTTCCGCGCTACGCGCGGTACTTCTCGCGGCGCGCATCTCCTGTCCGTGGCGGGTCACGAGCAGAAGTACGAATCCGTACTTCAGGAGTATTCCGGGTTACTGTAGACCCACGGCCGGTACCAGGCAAGGGGAATGCCACCGGTACCCGACCGTTCGGCATCCCGCGTTTGTCGGCGCGACCGCCTACCCTAGGGACGTGGCCGCCCTCGCGATAGACGCCCTCCTCGACGGACTTAACCCGCAGCAGCGCGCTGCCGTGGTGCACGAGGGAAGCCCGCTGCTCATCGTGGCGGGCGCAGGCTCGGGGAAGACCCGCGTGCTCACCCACCGGATCGCCTACCTGCTGGCCGCGCGGGACGTGACGCCGCATCAGATCCTCGCCATCACCTTCACCAACAAGGCGGCGGGCGAGATGGCGTCCCGGGTGGCCGCCCTGGTCGGCCCGCGGGCCAGGTCCATGTGGGTCATGACCTTCCACTCCGCCTGCGTGCGCATCCTGCGCCGGGAGGCCAAGCGCTTCGGCTATCCCTCGTCGTTCTCCATCTACGATCAGGCGGACTCACAGCGGCTGATGGCGCTCACCTGCCGTGAGCTCGAGCTCGACCCCAAGCAGTTCCCGCCGAAGATGATGGCCGCCCAGGTTTCGAACCTGAAGAACGAGCTGATCGACTACGAGACGTTCGCCGCCCAGGCCACCACGGCCCGGGACAAGGCCCTGGCCGAGGCCTACGGCGAGTACCAGCGGCGTCTGGTCGCGGCGGGCGCGATGGACTTCGACGACCTGATCATGGTCACGGTCAACCTGTTCCAGGCCCTGCCCGAGGTGGCGGCCGAGTACCGCCGCCGGTTCCGGCATGTGCTCGTGGACGAGTACCAGGACACCAACCATGCTCAGTACGTCCTCGTCCGGGAGCTTGTGTCCGGCAGCGCACCTCTTTTTTCTGGCCTAACGGAGCGTGGTGACGGCACCCAGGATCCCCTCCCGCCTCCCGCTCTGCCAGCCCGGGGGGACGACCCCCCGGAACCCCCCGAACTGTGCGTGGTCGGCGATGCGGACCAGTCCATTTACGCCTTTCGCGGCGCCACCATCCGCAACATCGTGGAGTTCGAGCAGGACTACCCGGACGCCAGGGTCATCCTGCTCGAGCAGAACTACCGCTCCACCCAGAACATCCTGGCCGCCGCCAACGCCGTGGTGGCCCAGAACCAGGGCCGCAAGCCGAAGAACCTGTGGTCGGACGCGGGGGCGGGCCCGCCGATCGCCGGCTACGTGGCCGACAACGAGCACGACGAGGCCGCGTTCGTGGCCGAGGAGGTGGACCGGCTCTCCGACGCCGGGCTGGCCACCCCCGGCCAGGTGGCGGTGTTCTACCGGACGAACGCTCAGTCCCGGGTGTTCGAGGAGGTGTTCATCCGGGTCGGCCTGCCCTACCGGGTGGTCGGCGGGGTCCGGTTCTACGAGCGCCGCGAGGTCCGCGACCTGCTGGCCTACCTGCGGCTGATCGCCAACCCGGCCGACGAGGTGTCGCTGCGCCGGGTACTGAACACCCCGAAGCGGGGCATCGGCGACCGGGCCGAGGAATACGTGGCCGCCCTCGCCCAGCGCGAGCGGATCACCTTCGCCGAGGCGCTGTCCCGGCCGGGTGACGTGCCCGGCCTGGCGGCCCGCTCAGCCGCCGCCATCGGCGGCTTCAACGCGCTCATGGCCGGCCTGCGCGAGCTGGCCGAGACCGCCCCCGTCGCCGAACTCGCCGAGGCCGTGCTCGACCGCACCGGATACATCGAAGCGCTGGAGAACTCCTCGGACCTGCAGGACGCCAGCCGGGTGGAGAACCTGGAGGAGCTGGTATCGGTGGCCCGGGAGTTCGACGGGTCCCGCGACGACGGCACCCTGGCCGACTTCCTGGAGCAGGTGTCCCTGGTCGCCGACGCCGACGAGATCCCGGAGGGCGCGGAACACGGCGGCCTGGTCACGATGATGACGCTGCACACCGCCAAGGGCCTGGAGTTCCCGGTGGTGTTCCTCACCGGGCTGGAAGAAGAGGTGTTTCCGCACCAGCGGTCGCTGACCAACGCCAAGGAACTGGAAGAGGAACGCAGGCTGGCCTACGTCGGCATCACCCGGGCCATGCAGCGCCTGTACCTGACCCGGGCCGTGGCCAGGAACTGGTGGGGCCGCCCGGCGTTCCACAAGCAGTCCCGGTTCCTGGCCGAGATTCCCCCCGGCCTCATCGAGTGGCGCCGCGATCAGGCGGCCGCGATGTCGTCGGTCGCGCCCGCGCAGGAGCGGATGGCGCGGATGCCGGGGACCCGGTCGGTGGGTAACCGGCCGGTGCCCTCGCTGTCGCCGGGGGACATGGTCACTCATGACAAGTTCGGGCTCGGCACAGTGGTGTCGACGGACGGCTACGGCGACCAGGCCGAGGCCAAGATCGACTTCGGGGCCGACTACGGGGTCAAGCACCTGGTGCTGCGCTACGCCCCGCTGGAGAAGTTGTAGGACCCGGGCCGCGGCCCGGGTCGCTGGTCGGGGGTCCGGCCGGGACCCTGGTCCGGGCGCGGCCCGGAACGCTGATCCGGCCTCCGGGTCCCGTCAGAGGTTGGCCGCCACTGGGTGGGATGGGCGCCCGGATATGTTCCCGGGGGGCGCGGCGGGGTCGTCGGCGTCCGGGGCACCGTCCGGCCCCCGGGGCCCACAGGGTCCATGGGGCCCGGGCCTGACCAGTCTGCGGCGGCCGGGTCCTGCTGGTCGCGGCGCCACATGAACCAGCGCACCGTGGTCAGCGCGATGGCCAGGAGCGTAGCCAGCACCATCACGAAGAATCCGCTGGCGACCCACTGGGCCGCGCCGACCGCGATCTGCGTCTTGTTCGCCGACCGGTCGTAGACCACCCCGGAGACGAGCGCCCCGATCAGGTAGGACAGCGCCGGCACCGGGAAGATCAGCCGCCCGGTCCGCGGCTGGACGGTCAGCGCCGCGGCGACGGTGCCGGCCAGCACGAACAGGCCCAGCACCGAACCGGGCTGGGACTTGGTCACGATGGTGGCGATGGTGCCGATCAGCGCGCTGCCGAGGATCACGCACACCCCGAGTCCCCCGCGCAGCGAGCCTTGCCAGATACGGCTCAGCCGCCCGCCCGGCGCTCGCGACCGGCGTTCGGCCCCGCTCCCGCGGGGCGTCCCGTTCGCTGGTCCATTTCCCCGCGCCCGCGAGGTCCCGCGGGACTGGGGCGTGCCGGAGCGGGGCGCGCCGGGGCGGGGTGCGTCGGCGCGGGGCGTGAACGTGGGCTGGGGCGCAACGGGCTGGGTGAGGCCCGCCTGGGCGGGCATCCGGCGCGTGGCGGCATCGTCCCCCGGGCGGTGCCCATCTCCGGGTCCATTTCCGGGTCCATCTCCGGTCCGCGACCGGGGGTCAGACCCGCGCGTGTCGCGGCCGGGCGGCCTGCGTCCAGGCTCGCCGGCATACGGCCTGCTCGGGCGTACATCGCGCCATCGGGGGTCGCTCATATGTGCTTTGGATGTTAGTCGTTGCGCGTTGGTAACGGGACCATGAAGGTAGGCTTCGTCCGACGGTAACCACCTATCCCTGGGATTCCTGAGGAACAACGCGATGAACAGGACAGGCTCGCCGGCCCCGCTGTGGGGCGCTGCCGGGAAGGCCGGTTACGTCCTGAGTTGCATAGCCGCTGCGCTGGTGCTGGCCATCAGCGGCTTTTCCTACTTCGTCATCAAGGACGTCAGCGACATCGGCGGGTCACACGCCATCGTCAGCGGCCCGTCCATCGGCGCGCAGAACATCCTGCTGATGGGCCTGGAAAGCCGGACCGACTGGAACGGGAACATCCTGCCCAATGACGTGCTGAAGAACCTGCACGCGTGCAACGCGGCCGAGATCGCGGCCGGCTGCGGCGGCAACGACACCAACACGCTGATCCTGATCCATATCCCAGCGGGCGGCAAGAAGGCCATCGGCTTCTCGATCCCGCGTGACGATTGGGTCAGCTTCGCGGGCACGCTCGGCACGCAGCAGGTCGGCAAGATCGACCAGGCCTACGGGGTGTCCCTGGCCGCCAAGGAGTCCGAGCTGCGGCAGCAGACCTCGGCCCTGAACCAGGACCAGATCGCCTTCGAGGGCAACGAGGCCGGCCGCGCGGCTACCGTGGCGACCGTGGAGCAGCTCACCGGGGTGCACATTGATCACTTCGCCGAGCTCAACCTGGACGGGTTCTACGAGCTGGCCAAGGTCCTCGGCGGCGTTGAGGTGTGCCTCAATCACCCGGTTCCGTACGACCCGAACTCCGGTTTCCACGCCACCCACGCCGGCTACCAGCATCTCAACGCCAAGATGGCGCTGGCCTTCGTCCGCCAGCGCGACGGCCTGACCAACGGGGACCTGGACCGCACGCACCGCCAGCAGGCGTTCCTCGACTCGGTGATGCAGCAGTTGCGCACCCAGGGCGTGCTCGGGGACCTGACCAAGATCCAGGCCCTGCTGTCGGTGGCCAAGCAGTACGTCATCACCGACGCCGGCTGGAACCTGCTCGACTTCGTCGCCCAGATGCGCAGTCTGACCAGCGGCAACCTGACCTTCCGGACGCTGCCGATCGAGGGTTACCAAACGATCGACGGCCAGGCCGCCAACGTGGTCAACCCCAGCCGGATCCAGCAGATCGTGCAGGAGACGTTCTACCCGGCGCCGGGCGCGTCCACCTCCTCGAGTCCGTCGGCCCATGCCACGGCGGGCAGCAGCCAGGTAACGGTAGACGTCTACAACGGCGGCAACACCGCGGGCCTGGCCGGGCAGGTCTCGGCCGTCCTGGTCAAGGACGGGTACAAGAAAGGCAAGGTCGGGAATACCAGCGCGCTCGCCACAACCCAGGTTCTGTATGGGACGGGCGCCTCGGCCAGCGCCGGCAAGATCGCCTCGCAGTTCGGTGTCACCGCCACGGCTAGCACCGCGGTCGCGGCGGGCCACGTCAAGGTCCTGCTCGGTGCGGACGCCACCTTGCCCGCCAGCGGCGCCACGGCCTCGGCCTCGCCGTCGAGCTCGGCGGTGCCGGTTCCGTCCACCGGCGCGCAGGGTGGCACGGTCAGCGCGAAGAACGGTATTCCCTGCGTCGACTAGGCTGACGGCATGGGGAAGATCCGGGTGATCGTCGCGAAGGTCGGGCTCGACGGCCACGACCGCGGAGCCAAGGTCGTCGCCCGGGCGCTGCGTGACGCCGGGGTGGAGGTCATCTACACCGGGCTCCACCAGACCCCGGAGCAGATCGTGGCCGCCGCCATCCAGGAGGACGTGGACGCGGTCGGCCTGTCCATTCTGTCCGGGGCGCACATGACCCTGTTCCGCCGCGTCATCGACCTGCTGGCCGAGCGGGGCGCCGCGGACATCGTGGTGTTCGGCGGCGGCATCATCCCCGACGCGGACATCGAGGAGCTCTACCGGATGGGCGTGGCCAGGATCTTCACCCCAGGGGCGCCCACCACCGAGATCGTCGCCTGGGTCCGGGCCGAGCTCGGCCAGCAGATCGCGGAACGCCAGGCCTGAACACGGACCTGTCTGTCGCCGTGGCGGATCGCTAGCCTGGGACGTTATGGCTGACTGGATTTTCCAGGGCAACCCACGGCACTACAACCTGGACATCTCGGTGACCGCCTCCCGGGAGCAATGGTGGGGTACGCCTCGCTACCGGGACCGGATGTCGGTCGGCGACCGGGTCTGGCTGCAGGTGGTGGGGCCGAAAGACCCGGGCATTTACTATGTCGCGACGATCTTGTCCGAGACCTACGAGCACCCCGTTCAGCCCTCGGACCCGGCGCACTTCCGGTGGCGGACCGACATCCGGTTCGATTACCGTATCTGCCCGCCACTGCTCAGGTCAGAGCTGCTCGATGACGCCCAGCTCGGATCGTTCCGCCCGTTCCGCGGCTTCCAGGGCTCGAACGTGCCGGTGCCGCCGGACGTCGCTGCAGCACTGGCCGCGCGGGCCGCCCCGCGCCTAGAACCCCTGCCACCCGAGAACGGTTGAGTCGATCATCGCCATTTTGAACGAGAGGACAGACATGACCACGGTGCTTGACCGCTTCCGCCTCGACGACAAGGTGGCGATCGTGACCGGGGCCTCCTCGGGCCTCGGCGTGGCGTTCGCCAAGGCGCTGGCCGAGGCGGGCGCAGACCTGGTGCTCGCGGCCCGCCGCGCCGACCGTCTGGACGAAACCCGCGCCGCCGTCGAGCAGGCCGGCCGGCGTGTGATCACGGTTGCTGCCGACCTGTCCCTGCCGGAGAGCGCCCCGGCCGTCGTCGAGGGCGCGATCAGAGCGTTCGGGCAGGTAGACATCCTGGTCAACAACGCGGGGAAGGGGACGGCTGTGCCGGCCACCCGCGAAACGCCCGCGCAGTTCCGCGAGGTCATCGACATCAACCTGAACGGCTGCTACTGGATGGCTCAGGCCTGCGGCCGTGTCATGCCGCCCGGCAGCGCGATCATCAACATCTCCAGCGTCGCCGCGCTCGCCAGCGGCGGTCTCCCGCAGGCGGCCTATTCGGCGAGCAAGGCCGGGCTGATCGGGCTGACCCGGGACCTGGCCGTCCAGTGGACCGGGCGCAAGGGCATCCGCGTCACGGCCATCGCGCCCGGTTACTTCCCGTCGGAGATGACGGACCAGTTCCCCGACGGGTACATCGACAGCCAGCTGCCGCGCGTGCCCGCCGGCCGGCCCGGCGACCCGGCAGAGCTCGCAGCGGCCGTCGTCTTCCTCGCCAGCCCAGCCGCCGGCTACATCACCGGAACCACCCTGGTCGTGGACGGCGGCCTGACGGCACTTTGATGTCAGCCATCGCGGTCTAGCGTCCTTTGTGGGGGCGGGCTATCGCGCTGACTGCGGCTGGGCCAGCGGGCCAGACGTCACCGACCAGCAGGCCTGGAGCAGTGCCTGGGCGAACACCTGGGGCTCGGTGATGCATATCGCGTGATCGGCGTCCACCTCGTGGATTGACGCGCCGGGTATCGCCGCGGCCAGCTTCCGCTGGCGGCTGGCCGGCACGATCCGGTCCCGGGTCGTGATCAGGACCGCGGCCGGGACGTTGACCTGGCTGATCCAGCTGTGCGAGGTGAATCCGGAGACGGCCTGAACGGCTGACAGGGCGGTGCTGAGCGAGGTTCGGCGCAGCTGGGCGCGGGTCCAGGCGGCGGTGACCGGGTCACCGACGGGTCCCAGCAGTGTCCGGCCGAGGATCTCGGCGCTGACCGGCTGCAGCAGCGGGTTCCACCGGATGGCGGCGGCCGCTGACGGCAGCGCCAGGGCGCCCAGTTTCTCGGCCGGTGACCCCAGGACATTGCGAGCGGTGGCGCACAGTACCAGCCCGGAGATCATCGGGGCGTGCCGTCGCCAGGCCAGCTGGGCGATCATCCCGCCCATGGAATAGCCCACCGCGACGAAGCTGCCGACGCCCAGGACCTCAGCCAGCGCGGCGATGTCGTCCGCGCAGTCCTCGAGGCGGAACCGCCAGCCCACCTGGATCCCGTCGCCGTGGCCGCGCAGGTCCATGGCCAGGACCCGGAAGTGACGTGACAGCGGGGCGAAGACCTTTCTCCAGTTCAGCTCCGCGGTGACCGTCACCCCGTGGATGAGCATGAGCGTCGGCGCAGCGGGCGGCCCGGCGCATTCCCACACCCGGGTGACCCCCCGGCCCGGCAGCTCTACCAGCCGGGTCTCCGGGACCGCCGCCTCCTGGGGCAGCTGCAGCACTGCGTCACTCTCCTGCTATGCCGTCAGCAAGAGCCGATGTCACCAGGGCCCGAAAAGACCAGGTTACTATCTAGTTTCCCCGTGCTGGTGGTGAATATGCGCGCAGATTGACTCGCCGTGCTGGTGAGGATGCCAGGCTGAGCCAGCTTAAGGATTGCTGAAGCAGGGTATGTGCATGAAACCACCGGCAGCTGATCGAGCGGGAATCTCATGACGAGCGCCGAGGCGAAGCGACTGGAAGCGCTTTATGCGCTCGAGATTCTCGATACTCCCCGGGAGGAGCGCTTCGACCGCATTACCCGGACCGCGGTGCGCCTGTTCCGCATGCCGAACTCGCTGCTGGCCTTCGTCGATGAAACCCGGGCCTGGGTGAAGTCTGAGGTCGGTACCTCGATCGACTGGGTACCGCGCGAGTCCTCGTTCTCCGAGCTGGCCATCGAGAGCGACGAGCCCGTGGCGGTGCCGGACGCGGGAAACGACCCGCGGTTCGTGGACCACCCACTGGTCGTCGGGCCCGACCGCATCCGGTCGCTGGCCGCCCACCCACTGAGAACACCTGATGGGTACCGGGTGGGGGCGTTGCTGGTGATGGATTCCGAACCGCACGACTTCAGCGAAGAGGAGCTCAACGCCCTCACCGACCTCTGCCGTCTGGCCGAGGAAGAGCTGGCGGACATCGAGCACGCGCGGCTGCTCAAGCTGGAAACCGAGAGCCAGGCCCGCGTGCGGGCGGTGATGGACGCCACCAGCGAGGGCATCCTGCTAATCGGCAGGGATCGCGTGATGGGCTACCACAACCGCCGCTTCCTGGATCTCTTCGGCCTCAAGAGAGAGCAGATCGACGGCCAGACCCTAGCCTCGCTCGACGGCGTCATCGACCGCGTCTTCGACGAGCCGGACGAGTTTCGTAGGAATTTCGATGAGGCAGATGAGGGTCCCGATGAGGTTACGCGCTTCCCGATCAAGCAGCACCACCCCGAGGTCCGCGACCTGGAGGTTTACTCGGCGTCGGTGACGGACCGCGATGATCGCGACCTTGGCCGACTGCACGCTTTTCGCGACGTCACCAAGGAGCGTGAGGCGGAGCGCATCAAGGACGAGTTCGTTTCGCTCGTCTCGCATGAGCTGCGCACGCCGCTCACATCCATCAAGGGCTACGTCGACCTGCTCCTCGACGGAGACGCGGGCGAGGTCACCGAGGAACAAAAGGAGTTCCTGGAGATCGTCAAAAGCAACTCCGACCGCCTCGTGATGCTGGTCAACGACCTGCTCGACGTCTCGCGGATCGAGGCCGGCCGGATCAACCTGCGCCCGCAGCCCGTCGACCTGGCCGGCTGCATTCACGAGGTCGCCACGTCGCTGCGGCCGCTGATGGAGCAGAAGGGGCAGTCGCTCAGGCTCGAGTTGCCGGAAGACCTGCCCCAGGTGATGGCCGACCGCGGCCGGATGGTCGAGATCGTGACCAACCTGCTGTCCAACGCGCACAAATACACGCTCCAAGGAGGCTCAGTCACCGTTCGGGCGCGGGTCTTTGGAGACGAGGTCCAAGTCGAGGTGAGCGACACCGGAGTGGGCATGACCTCCGACGAGCGGGACAAGCTGTTCACCAAGTTCTACCGGGCCCAGAACCCGGCCACGCAGGACGTCAGTGGCACGGGCCTCGGCCTCAACATCGTTAAGTCGCTGGTAGATAAGCAGGGCGGCCGGATCTGGGTGACCAGCGAGCCGACGAAGGGCTCCACCTTCGCCTTCACGATCCCCACGGTTGGCCCGTCGCCGCTCGAGACGACGGCTATCCCCGCCGCCCCGGCCCGGGCCCCGGTGACAAAGGTGGGCGCGCGCATCCTGGTGGTCGACGACGACCCTGACCATGTGGGATTGTTCCGGCACTTTCTGGAGCGAGGGGGCTACCAGGTGCTCGTCGCGCACGACGCGAGAACCGCGCTCCAGATGGCCCAGCGAGAAGGTCCGGACCTGATCACGCTCGACGTGAATCTGCCCGACACCGACGGTTTCACGCTCCTCGAGTGGTTGAAGGCCGACCCGGCCACGACCGCGATCCCGGTGATGATGCTCTCGGTGGTCGACGACACCGGTCGCGGTGTTCTGATGGGCGCGGTCGACTACCTGCACAAGTCGATGATCGACGAGCGGACGCTGCTCAGCCACGTCGGCTCGATCGTACGCAGCCAGGAGCCCCAAGTCGTCCTGGTGGCCGACGACGAGCACGACATCCGC
>Ga0306924_10005359_pt1 | contig 12625 bp, 15 predicted proteins | sample sta12Can44000111_FD_203756 | JGI IMG/M metagenome (GOLD analysis project Ga0306924, IMG submission 203756) | Lab enrichment of tropical soil microbial communities from Luquillo Experimental Forest, Puerto Rico - statanox.12C.anox.44.000.111 (v2)... | ecosystem: Environmental > Terrestrial >... | reverse complement strand
GGTATGCCGGCTTGCCGCGAGCGACCTCGACGGGGAGGCTCGCCGGCTCTTTATCCGTTGGTGCGAGGATGCCGGCTGCACGGTCCGGGTCGACAAGATCGGCAACATCTTCGCGCGCCGCGCCGGCCGCGACCCGAGCCTGCCACCGGTGATGTCCGGCAGCCACCTCGACACCCAGCCGACCGGCGGCAAGTTCGACGGCGCCTATGGGGTGATGGCCGGGCTCGAAGTGGTCCGCACCTTGAATGACCTCGGCTACGAGACCGAGGCACCGATCGAGATCGTCGCCTGGACCAACGAGGAGGGCTCGCGCTTCTCGCCGGCGATGGTCGGCTCGGGGGTATTCGCCGGCGTCTTCGATCTCGCCGAGGGTCTGGCAAGGCCCGACAACCTGACAGGGGTCACCCTCGGCGCCGAACTCGGGCGGATCGGCTTTGCCGGTCCCGAGCCGGTCGGCGGAAAGCCGGTTGCCGCCTATTTCGAGGCGCATATCGAGCAGGGGCCGATCCTCGAAGCGGCGGGCAAGCCGATCGGCGTCGTCACCGGCGCCCAGGGCCAGCGCTGGTACGAAGTCACGGTAACCGGTCAGGAAGCGCATGCCGGGCCGACGCCGATGCCGCGGCGGCGCGACGCATTGGTTGGTGCCGCCCGCATGATCGACAGGGTCAACCTTATCGGCCATGGCCACGCGCCCTATGCCTGTGCCACGGTCGGCTTTGTCCAGGTCAGCCCCAACTCGCGCAACACGATCCCGGGCCGGGTATTCTTTACTGTCGATTTTCGTCACCCCTATGACCCGGTGCTGACCGAGATGGATAGGGAACTGCGCGCGGCCTGCCAGGAGGCGGCCTCGGCGAACGGCCTCAAGGTCGAGGTCAAGGAATTCTGGTACTTCCCGCCAACCCCGTTCCACTCCGATCTCGTTGGCGCGGTGCGCGACGCCGCCGCGGTACAGGGCTATCCGCACCAGGACATCGCCAGCGGCGCCGGGCATGACGCCGTGTACATGGCGCGCGTCGCACCCTCCGCGATGGTCTTCGTCCCCTGTGTCGGCGGCATCAGCCACAATGAGATCGAGGACGCCAAGCCCGAGGACCTGACCGCCGGCTGCAATGTGCTGTTCAACGCCGTGCTCGACCGGGCGAATGCGACATCGGACAGGCAAGCGAACGAATAGTCCGGCCCGAGGCGGTGCCTTGGTCACGGCGGCGGAACAATTGCGCCCGAGAAACCATGTCGGGCACGGTCAGCTGCGAGGTTGGTGCGGTGCGCCTCTCGCAAGTTAGGGAGGGGCGACACACTCTCGATATCCAGCGCCCCACACGCGGCGTGGCTTAGTTTGGGGCTGGCGAGCGCGGTTCCGTTATCGGCAAAGCTGACGAGCCCGCGTCGAAGGCGGCATCCCAGAGCCCCGACAGGAGCAGGCCGTTGTGCACGTCGAGCCTTTGCGCGTCATCACATTCGGCCCAAGGGATGATATTGGAAGCGCGCAACAGCGCGGGATCGGTGATGCTGGTGATCGGGCAGCGGGCGCCCCAGTAATCCATTAGCGCCTCGCGGAAGATGTTCTGGCCGATGCGCTGGACGACGAGCCGCTCGGCCTCGGTCGTTTGCGGCAGGTCGGCGGTGCGGGCGTGAAACCGTGTCAGCGGCGCGTCGGGAAGGCTGACGTCGAGCTTGTAGACACGGTCGAGCGCGGCATGAAGCGCAATAAGCGTGTCGAACTCGAAGGTGACAATCCCGGGCCCAGATAGCGACGAGGTCGGTAGAGACGTGACTTCGACTATTTCGCCCGGATGATCGATGTTTGCCAGTATTTTCCCGTCGATTAGGGAAATCGGCGGCCGACACCGGTTTTGCACGGGCAGGGTTGACGGCTATACATGTCGCTATGCGGAGGAAGGGTGCGATGACCAGCGGGTCAATGGAGGGCGAGCGGCTGAGGGTGCACGAGATCGAGCTCGAAGCGCTACGCCGCGGTAGCGGGCGGCCGATTCTCGCAGTGCATGGCTTCGATACGATCGATCCCGCTGCTCCCTTTCTCGACCTTCTCGGCCGACACGGCGAGATCATCGCGCCGTCCTTCCCGGGGTTCGGCCAGTCGCCGCGACCCAAGGATTTCGATACGGTCTACGACCTGGTGCATCTCTACCTCGCGGCACTCCACGCATTGCCGGGCGACAAGGTCACCCTGCTCGGCTTTTCGTTCGGCGGCTGGGTCGCAGCGGAAGTCGCGGCGGCGTGCAGCCATCGTCTCGACAAGCTCGTCCTCGTCGATCCGCTCGGCATCAAGATCAGCGACCGCGAGACCCCGGACATCCTCGACATCTTCAACAAATCGCCAGACGAGGTGCGGCAGTGCCGCTGGCACGATCCGGACGGCTTCGCGCCCGACTACAACGCGATGTCGGACGAGGCGCTGGTCGTCCATGCGCGCAATCGCGAGGCATTGTGCCTCTACGCGTGGCGCCCATACATGTACAACCCGCAATTGCCCCGCTGGCTCGCTCAAATCTCGGTGCCGACCTTGCTGGTATGGGGGGCGAGCGATCGGGTGGTCACACCGGATTACGGCCGCGCCTATAGCAGGCTGATCCCCGGTTCGCACTTGGCCGTGATCGAAGGGGCCGGGCATCATCCCGAAATCGAGCAGCCCGAAGCGTTTGTCGAGCGGGTTGCCGCGTTCCTCGAAGAGTAATCGGGAGAGACGAGATGCAGGCTTGGTATCATTGCGAGAATGTCTATCCCTTCGTTCCGCAGGAAATCCTCGACCGCGCCGAGTCGGTGCGCGCCAGCCTGCCCAATAAATATTGCGACCCGAAGATCGCAGCGGATTTGTTCGCGGAATGCCTCGACGAGCACCTGCTGTGCGACGAGCTCGGGGTCAACGTCGTCTCGATCGAACATCATTCCGGTATCAACAGCCTCTACGGCGCGAGCCCGATGATTCTCGGCATCCTCGCCCGGCAGACCAAGAAGGTCCGTATCCTCTCTCTGGGGACCTTGATCACGATCCGCCCCGATCCGGTGCGGGTGGCCGAGGAATATGCGACGGCAGATGTGATCTCGCGCGGCCGGCTCGAGATCGGCTTTGTCAAATCAGGCGATAGCGAGATGGTATCGGGCAACGCCAACCCGGTCGGCTATGTCGACCGATTTTGGGAGGCGATCGACCTGATCCAAAAGACCCTGACCTCGCATGACGGGCCCTTCAGCTGGGAGGGCAAGCACTTCACCCACCGCCACGTCAACATCTGGCCGCCGGTCTATCAACGTCCACATCCACCGATGTGGGCGGCGACCGGCGATCCCGAGACCTCGGCGGAGCTCGGCCGGCGCGGCATGATCAACGCGCTTGTCTTGCGCGGCCCCGAAGCCAGCAAGCGTGCCTTTGACGCTTATCGAGATGCTCGCCGCGCAGCCGGATTGACAGCGCCCGGGACCGACCGTTTCGCTTATGCCGCTCTGTGCTATGTCGGCGAGACAGACGAGGAGGGCCTGCGGGTCGGCAGCAAAACGCTGTGGTTCCTGAACACCAGCCTCAAACAGTCGCCGCAAATGTCAAAATTCCTGCCGGGACGCATGTCGCCGGAGGTTGCCGCACAAAATTATCGCACCCAACCGCGGCCGGGCAGCCAAGCCGCATCACGCCCGGGCCAGAGCCTGATCGGCATCACCGCCGAGCAGGCGATCGCCCGCGGCATCCTGTGCGCCGGTAACCCGGATACCGTCTACCGGCAGATCATGGACATTTACGAGAAGGTCGGCGGCTTCGGCCATTTCATCTTTATCGGGCGCTCGGGCTTTCTCGATCATCGCGAAGCCGAAAAGGGCATTCGCCTGATGGCGAAGGAGGTATTGCCGCGCCTGCCGGCGGCGACACCGACCCCTGCCGCCGCATCCGCACGCGCCGCCGAATAGCCAAGGGAGGAATGACGATGAACGACGCTACACCCTGGATCGATCCCGAACTGATCGCTGCCGGGAAGCTGCTGCAGGACCGAGGTCTCGTCGCGCCCGACCGCACCCAGGCGTCCCTTGATGAGGTCCGCGCTGCCACCGACCGCATCGGCGAATTTCTCGGCGAGGGTTCCATACCGCTTCGGGATGAGCGCGATCTGGAGCTCCCGGGGCCGCACGGTCAGGTGCCGTGCCGGCTCTATCTACCGGATGGTGTCGAACGGCCGCCTCTGCTCATTTATGCGCATGGCGGTGGTTTCGTGCAGGGGAGCTTGCCGAGCTGGGACGCGGTGCTACGCGAATTTGCCCGCCAATCCGGCACGGCCGCGCTATCGGTCGATTACAAGCTGTCACCCGAGCACCGGTTTCCGGTGGCATTCGACGAGATGGTCGCGATGATCCGGCTGGCCGCGCGCGAGGGCGCTGGCCTTGGCATCGATCCGGCGCGGCTCGCGGTCGGCGGTGATTCCGCGGGAGCGAACCTCGCTCTAGCGGCAGCTGCGGCGTTGCGAGATGCCGGCGAGCGTGCTCTCGGCTTCATGCTGCTGATTTACGGCTGCTATTCAACCGACACCCAGAGTGACTCCTGGCAGCGCTTCGGCCGCGGGGCAGGCCTCTCGCAGACGCAGATGCGCTGGATCTGGGAGACCTACCTCGAACGCCCGGAGCAGCAACGCGACTGGCGCGCCGCGCCGATCCTTGCCGACCCGGCGGGATTGCCGCCGGCGCATCTGATCGTCGGCAACCTCGACCCGTTGCTTGACGACAGCCGCCGTCTAGCCGCGCGCCTCAAAGAGGCAGGGGTTCCCCACGAGCTCGCCATCTATGATGGCATCAACCATGGCTTCATCCGGTATGGCCGACTGATCGCGACCGCGCGTCGCGCTATCGCGGACTGTGCGGCGGCGTTGCGCAAGGCGCTAGTCGCCAACGCCTGACGCCACTCTGCATGGCGTCCCGAGTGGCGGGGTCTGTCGCGGCCTTGCCCCGCCCGGCTGGCGCCAGGGTGTTATTCCCGGCGGCTACCCGCTGCGGCAGGGGCGCGGGGCGCTCCATCCCGCGAGCTTTCGGCGCTGACTCCCCGCCGCGGCGCTCACCCTCCGCGGCCAAACTGTCTGTCTTTGATGCTCCGGCGCAAAGCCACGCCGCCAAGCGGTGGGCGTACCGTACCTCTCGACAGCCCACTTTGAAAGGTATAATCCCTCCCGAACGAAGCATGAACGAGGGAGATGACGCGTGATCCGTGCGGCGATACAGGCCCGGCGCGAGGCAGAGCGGCGCATCGTGTCCTTTCATAGAACCCCCTGACGAGCCGTTTCGGCTCGGCAGTGAACCTGCTTGACTAAGCCGCGTTGGCCGCGACGACAGCGGGCGTAGCAGTGCTCTACACGGTGACTGGTTTTGGCTTTGCCGTTCTGCGGCGCCGTTCTTTTGCTGTTCGTCGACCCGCCGCGGGCGATCCAGCTCGTCGTCATCATCTCGACGGCGCTGTCGTTTGTCGCGCTGCCGGGATTGTGGCGCGCAATCGCGCTGGGGCTGCTGTTGCGGCTCGGGCTCGGTAGTCTGGCCGGCTTGCCGCTCGGCCTCCTCGCTTTCCGGTATGCCGATCCGGTCGTCGTCCGCGTGCTAGTCGGAGCCACGATCCTCGCCTTCGCCGCGCTGCTCGGATGGCAGCGGCGACGTGGTGCGAGCGAATTCTCCGGTCCGTTCGGCATGAAGCCCGGCATCAAAATCGCGACGGGGTTGGTCGCAGGTGTCGCCACCGCGTCATGGGGATGGCAGGGCCGCCAGTGCTGATCTACCTGCTGCTCGCCGGGGCTCCGCCGCGAACGGTACGGTCGACCCTACTCTCGTTCTTCGCGTTCGCCTATGCAGCGAGCCTTGCTTCCCACGTCGTGACCGTAGGCATCCCCACCGGAACGTGGCTTTCAGCCGGGATCCTGATCCCCTTCGCCTTTCTCGGTGCCCTCGCCGAACGGCCTCTCGGCGTCGGGTAGGCGCCGACGCCTTTGCCATCCTCGCCATCCTACTGCTCACGGCAGCAGGGCTCTGCCCCTTGCCGCTGCGGCCGCTATGGCTGTTCGTTGACGATTACATCGCGTCTCGACGTGACATCACGACGCGGAGTGACAGACCTCGGTAGAACCGTGTATTTTTACCGCGCCGCGTCGCCCTGCAGCACTGCATTTGCTGATTTGGAAGGATGACGCGGTCGGCGTTCGCGTATTTTACGTGCAACACTACGAGCGCGTGGATAAGATCATGATCGGACCTCCGGGATTGCCCAAATTCGGACGCCGCGTCTTCTCGTTTGCTGCGGCAAAACCGGCCCGCTCGCGCCAGCAACAGAACACCTGGAAATGGGTCACAGGCTTCTACCTCGCCGGTGTGCTGGCTCACTTCAGCCATCACATGGTTGACCTGCCCGACGGCTCGAACCCGTCTTTTGAGGCGCTGACGAGCGCTCCTGTCAGTCTGGTTTGGCCGGCCGATCTGATCGGGACGCTGATCGATCCCGGCTGATCGCAGATGCCGCTGGCACGCGCATCGGCGTCTGCATCATCATCAGCCCACAGAACACAATAAGGTAGAAGAGCGCCGCGAAGCGCGGCACTTGGAGGAGATAATCAAAGACACCAGAGAACAGGAAGGCCACCAGCGCTGCCACAACAGCGGCCGCCATCTGGTCGCCTCGCGCGATCGCGCGCACCGCGCCGGTGAGGGCCGTTCCGGCGATCAGAACGAAGGAGGCGAGACCCAGTGCGCCGCCCTCGAAAAGGCTCATGAAATACTGGTCCTTGATGCGCCGCATCAGGTGCACGTCGTCCGCGAAATACCAGCGCTCGGTACCCTGGGAGAAATCGCCGTTGGCGAGGATGTCATGGCCTTGCGGATCTAGCATCCGGATATGACCGATCTCGATCGTGCTGCCGGGGACGGGATCGAACAAATCCAATTCGACCGGCCGTTTGAACCACAAGAGTGTCGCATCCTCGTCTAGGCCAGCACATCTCCGCGCCGAAATCTTCCCACGTGCCAGCAAGATGCGAGCGGAATGTCGCATCGCGGCAGTTCGCCGAATAGAGGAGCATCTTCTCGCAGAGGATGACCGACAGCACGCCCTTGCCGTCGGGCGATCGCAACGCGACGAAGACCCGATATTGCTGGTCGGGCCGTACCGGAACCTTTTGTCCGAGATAGGTCGGCAAACCGGTATAGATCGACAAAAAGTGGTAACCCCCGTCTTGCGCGACGACGAAATTCGTTGGAAAGCGTTGGTCAGGTTTGCGGGCGATACCGATCCGCGGATAGGTGCCGAGCCCCATGCCGAAAAGGGCGGTGGCCGGGCTGCTGTCCGGCAAAGCCAGACCGCCGCTCCAGTTCCCCTCTCGATCGGCAAGGTCGGAAGCCACCGTTCGGAGCTGCTCTGTCATGAAACCGCCGCTAACAGCGGCAACCACGATGCCGCCGATCGTCAGCGGAAGCAGCAGTGCCGACAGGGCTAGAGCGGAGGCAGTCTCCGACCGGCGATGGCGTGCTGCCCACGCCCAGCCTAGACAAGCAGTCAGAGTCGAAATCAGCGTTGCGGCATAGGCGGCCGGCGCAAAAGTCACGATCAGAACATATCCTGTGCCGATGGCGATACCGAACATCGCGAGAAGAGTGAACAGACGCGGCCGAACCAGACAGACGAGCAGAAACGGAAGCGCCATTGCGATGTAGGCACCGACGCGACCACTATCGTCATCCATGCTGGAGAAGGTGCCGACCACACGGTAATCGGGTTTGAAGTCGAAGAGACCGGTGAACACTGCGCGCTCGGCCAATACGGCCGCGGCGACGAGGGTAAGTCCTGCCGCCATGCCGGTACCAAACCAAACCATCGTGTCGCCGCGCGTGCGCATTCTCGCGCGCAGAAACGGCAGCAGCGCGAGCGCGGTAAAAAAGCCTTTGGCAAGACGCAGCGCGTTATCCGGGCGCAAATAGGGATTATCCGATCCGCCTTCGGGCCCGGGTAATGCGAGCCCAAGGGCTACGCTAAGGAAATAGCTGATCAGGCTGAGCGCGAGCACCACAGCGGGGAAGCCGCTGAGCCGGAAATCGGCGCTCCGCGGCGGCGCTCGCAATACCAAGATTCCGATCGTGACCAGAACGAACAGATCCAGGGCGTAAGGTCGAGCGCTGGCAACACCGCAGGAATGACAGCGAGCCAAAGCGAAGGCCAATGCCACAACGCCAATACGTAAAGCATGAGCGCGATGCCTAGGACTCGCGGCATCAAAGGGTAATTCACGGCGACGACTGCTGCCAATGCGAAACAGATCGCTGCGACGGCGAGCCCGCCAAGGGCCCTCCGATTCCGTCGATTATCTTCTCGGAATGCGGCGTCGGCATTCGCTCGTGGAGCGAGATCAGGTTCACGGTCATTGACGCGGCTCGGTCCAATCGTCCTCGGATCGGCAACCGGTCGATTCGCAGCCGGTTCACGCTTGGAAACAGTGAGGCGCGGGCCTCGCTGTGGCTCTTTGACAGGAGAGTCGTTGCGTCTGGTGTCCTTCTCTATCAGAGCAAAGACCGCGCCGATGATCAGAGCCATCACTGTATCAGTGACCTCTGCCGATCGATTCGGCAAATAGGCCTCTGCGTAGCTGGTCATGAACAGAATAGCCGCGACGATAGCGATAGATAAACGAAGCCGAAGCCCGGCTTGGGCGAGGAGCCAAATTGAGCTGCCGAAAAGGAAGAATTTTTGAAAAAATGATAAAACACCAATCTCGGGAGAGCTGGACATGAAGCCCAGGAACGGCACCCAGCTAAAAGAAGCTGCTGTGCTCCCAAACCGAAACGGCTCGAGCCGCTCGGCGATGACGTAGCCGCAAAAGAGTAGAGCAATCACGGAAACACGGAGACGCACATGGACTGCCAGAACACTCCAGGCGCAAAGGGCCAACGCTGCTCCGGCGATCTCGGCCGTCGTCAGCATTGTGTCGACCATCATCACCTTGGCGACGAGTACGCCCCCAACGAAAAGCGGAAACAGCAGCCGTACCCGTTTTGGCCCGGAAATCGGCTCGATCAGTGCACCGATCGTCAGCCATATCGCGGTGTAGCGGAAGAGATCGTAACCCGTCAGACTGGGGTACAGGATGACCGGCTTCAAGCTATCCCAGTATTTGTGTAGGTCGGTCGTTGGGACGTAGGGGAAGAGGCGGTAGCCGGCCCACGCGCTGAGGAGCAAGGCGGGGACGCGGTTTGATGCGATCTCCCGAAGCAACGGCCATCGGAAATCGCCCCCTGTCAGACTGCCGCCAATTGCACCCAGCGTCGTCCCGACGACATTTGCATAAAGATCCGTCGCCGCGGTCTGGCGGCCATCATCATAGTATTGGGTCAGTTCCATGCACGTGCTGAGAAGGGCCCCGGTAAGGACGGCCAGCGCGATTCGCTTGGCCGTGCCGACACCCCTGTCGATTGCAAGGATCGCAAAAAAGCCCAAAGGCAGGTAGAGGGCCACATTCGCTATGAAATCGCCTCGGCTTGGTGTCTCGTTCCAGCTCTCGAAAAGCGCACGCGCCGCGCGGCCGAAACCAATGACGGGCGGACGAAACGCAAAGGGGTATAGGGAACCATAGATGATGACGGCGATAACGACCGCCGTCGCTAACAAAAAGTTCCCTTTGAAAGGTAATCGGCCCATGGCCGATCCTCAGGGATGTCGAACGGGATTACCGGGACAGGCTGTTACGAGCGCCGTCCAAGCACTCGCGCGCGCAGCAGTCGGTACCAGATTGCGAGGGCCAGCATCACGACCAGAAAACCTATTACGAGAACGGGAGGTAGCCAGTTTTGCGACTGCTGCTCACCGCCGACCCGGATCATGACCCGGGCGACATAATCGGCGCTGTGGGCTTCGGCGCTCCAGAAGCCGTCGCGGTCGGCGAAGAACCTGAATTTTCCCTCGGCATCCGTGCGACCGGTCATCGCGGGGCTGTTCGGATCCCCGGGGGCAAACGCTCGCACTTCGGCGTTCGCCATTGGCTTGCCGTCCGGGGTCGCGAATTGAGCCGTAACCTCGTGCGTGGCGAAGAGATCGAACGCCCCGGCAGGCGATGCGACGAGAAAATAGAGGGCTGCGACGGCGCCCAGCAGCAAACCACTCGCTCGGCGTGGGCATGGAACCGAGCGATAGCAATCCGTCGGAGGCGCGAACATCGACACGCGATCAACATAGCGATCTTTTGGCCGCGCGCTACTCCGGTGACCGGCCGCGCGCTTGCACGGCTCGCGGAGTCGTGGCAAAAAGCCACGTGGGGGCGGGGAGACAATGCCGGATTTCGCGATCGAACGGCGATGCAGTGGGCTCGTGTGCGGCATCGACGAGGCGGGGCGTGGGCCCCTCGCCGGGCCGGTGGTTGCCGCTGCCGTTATCCTCGAGCCCCGCCGGTTCCCTAAAATGCTGCGCGACGGGCTCGATGATTCTAAGCTGCTGACCAGACAACAACGCGAGGGCTGCTACCGCGTGCTCCGGCGCTGCGCCGATCGCGGCGCCGCCCGCATCGGAGTCGGCGCGGCGAGCACGGTCGAAATAGACCGCCTTAATATCCTACGCGCGGCCCTACTAGCGATGGCGCGGGCAGTAGCGGTGCTTGGGGTGCGCCCCGATACCGCGCTTGTCGACGGTGCCATCGCGCCGCCGATTGCCTGCACAGTAAGAACCGTCGTCAAAGGTGACGCGCTCAGCTTCTCGATCGCCGCCGCCTCAGTCGTCGCCAAGGTCACGCGCGATCGGATCATGCGCAGTCTGGCACCCCGCTACCCGGGTTATGGCTGGGAGACCAATGTCGGATACGCGACGCAAGAGCACGGCGAGGCGATCCGGCGGCTAGGCATCACCTGCCATCATCGGCGTTCATTCGCACCGGTGCGGCTCGCGGCCGAGGGTGACCTGCCGCTCTTCGCAGCGCTCGCAGTGGCGCCCTAGTAAGTACCGGCCGCGAGCGCCGAGATCGCATGTCGGGCGACCTTCTTCATCAAGGTCGGCAGCGCGTGATCACCGAGCTGTTCGACCGGGCTCCAGATTCCATCGGCAACACCGGTCCCGGCAACAACCGCGAGATCGAGCAGGAAATGGGTGAAGCCATGGCGCACAGTGCCGGGCAGCGGCGACCACGCGGCCGCAGCGGGGGCAGCCAGGAGGGCTTCGGCAAGCGACCACGGGGTGGCGCGCCAGGGGGTAGAGGGGATCTCGGTCATGCCGCCAAGCAGACCTTTCTCCGCGCGGCGGCGCAGCAGCACGGCGCCATCCCCCCGAGTAAGCCAGAACGCGACGCCATGGCGCACCGGCCGCTCCGGCTTTTCGCCCCGCGCCGGCAGATCTTCCGCTCGGCCGGACGCCGCTGCAGCGCAGCAGGATCGCCACGGACAGAGGACGCAGCGCGGCCGGCGCGGCGTGCAGATCGTCGCGCCGAGATCCATCAATGCCTGCGCGAAGTCGCCCGCCCGCCGGTCCGGAACCATCGCAGCGGCGAGTGCTCTAAGGCGCGCCTTTGCTGCTGGCAACGGTTCGCCCACGCCGTAGAGGCGGGCGAGGACGCGCTCGACATTGCCGTCGATCGCGGCGCCGCGCCGGTCGAAGGCGATCGCCGCGATGGCTGCCGCGGTGTAGTCACCGATCCCGGGCAATGCGCGCAATGCTTCGGCTTCTTCGGGGAAAGTGCCGCCATGCCGCTCGACTACGGTGCGGGCGCAGGCATGGAGATTGCGGGCGCGCGCATAATAGCCGAGGCCTTGCCAGAGGCGCAGGACTTCGTCGAGCGAGGCGGCGGCAAGCGCGGAAATATCGGGCCAGCGCGCCACGAATCGGTCAAAATAAGGTCCGACCGTCGCCACCGTCGTCTGCTGCAGCATGATCTCGCTGAGCCACACCCGATAAGGGTCAGGACGGATGCCGGGCGCCGCCCGCCATGGCAGGGCGCGGCGGTGGCGGTCGTACCAGGCGAGCAGAGTGCCAGAATCGGGCATTCCCCGGAGTGATGAAGCGTCGATTGGATGGATGACTTGAGCACGATGAAGCCAGAGCACGACATCTCGAACGATTCGCTCAGCCTAACCGCTCCGGCCCGCGAGAGCGAGCGCCGCCAGGGCTTTCGAGCAGTCGGCATCGCTGTGTCGAAGCTCGCCGCGCCGGTCGTCGCGGAGCGCGGCGGCGGGACCCTGGTCCGTCTCAAGGCGGGGTGGCCCGCTATCATCGGCGCCGATTGGGCTTCGGTGACCTGGCCGTCCGCACTCGGTCGCGACGGCGTCTTGAAGCTGCGCACAGCGTCGACGGCCGCGCTTGAGTTGCAACATCGTGCGCCGCTGCTGATCGAGCGCATCAATCTCTTTTTCGGTCGCTCCGTGGTCGCCCGCCTGGCGTTGGTGCAAGGGCCTCTGCCGTTCGATTCGCCGCCGAGGGAACCGGTCATACCCACCTTCGCTGCCGGTGAGGTTGAGTTTCTCGATGAGCAGCTCTCCGAAATCGCCGATCCGGCGCTCCGCGGAGCCCTTGGCAGGCTTGGCCACGCCATCGTCAGCGGTCGATCTTGAGGCGTTGTGGCGGGCTGCGAACTTACTAGCATCCACATCTTGTAGTAAGGAACCCTAAGATGCGGGAAATCTGGTTCAG
>Ga0306924_10005358_pt1 | contig 12627 bp, 17 predicted proteins | sample sta12Can44000111_FD_203756 | JGI IMG/M metagenome (GOLD analysis project Ga0306924, IMG submission 203756) | Lab enrichment of tropical soil microbial communities from Luquillo Experimental Forest, Puerto Rico - statanox.12C.anox.44.000.111 (v2)... | ecosystem: Environmental > Terrestrial >... | reverse complement strand
GGCGACCTCGTAGTTAACTACTGGGATGGCTCTTCGTGGCATTGGGCCGACCAGGGTCTGCCACCGGGTGCTACAGCCGTGGAAACCCCGTCCGCCATAACCTACCTGAGCGGAAGCCAGCAACGGATCTACGTCTTCGCGAAGGCAAGCAACGGCCACCTCGTCGTGAACTACTGGGATGGGTCTTCGTGGCATTGGGCCGACCAGGGAAACATGTAACCAAGTACCGTCGCGGGGGGATGGGTTTCTGTTGCAAGCAGACCTTCCGGTTTTTATGCATTGTCAAGCTCGTCACGCCCCATCCTCTCGTGCTTGGCGCTTGGTCAATGCGGGCGCCCCGGCTCTAGGCCGCTCGCGGCAGCCGGAACGCGGGCACCTCACGCGGTACTTCGGTCTTGGCAACTTCTCCTCCTACTCCGGCGGACCAGTTTCCAAAGGCGCACGAAGCTCCCTGGGGGTCCTACGCGTCCGATCAGCTTGCCAGTGTCGTAGTCGTAGACGTCGGTTGACGGCTCGATCCGGTGTATCTGGCTGCCGTCCTTCAACACAAACAGCACTGTTCCGTCCGGTTCGGTTAACTCTGTGGCTGGCCAGCAGTCAGGTGGGAAAGAGGTTCTTAGGGCCTTGAGATATTGCGGCGAGTGCCACGCCAAGCACGATCGGTTGTCAACTCACGGCTAGTTCTGGAAAGAACTGCTGGAAAGCGTGCTTGAATTGACGGCCATCGCCGCTAACAGCAAGGGTAGCAGCCCGGCAGAAATCGGCCATTTCCGCCGCCTTGGCAGCTACTCTCGCATCCCCTGGATTAGTGACCTCGTCAATCGGTTGCGTCGCGTCTAGCGCACTAGAGGGACCGGGCCGGGAGATTTGCTGCAGCAAGCTATAGAGAGCGCAGTGTGCGAAACACCACAATGGTGCAAGGGGGTTTCCAGGTTTTTCGCCACCGACTGGAAGTTAAGGAAACGATTCGCTTCATGAGTGTACTGTCAGTAGGAGCGCGTGCGCTTTTCGCGGCGGACTGGGATGTCGAGGAGCCCAAACGCCCGTTCGAAGACTGCCATCATGACAAAGGAAGTTCAGGGGTTGCGATCCGAACACAACTTCGCGCCTGAAACGGCCATACGCGATGTCGCAATCGCATTGAGACGCAATCTCGACCAAGCCGTATTCGACCGAGTGCTCGCTACGGTTCCTCAGGGTGCAACGCAGTTTTGGCAGCTATGAACGCGAACGTCGACCAATACTCCAGCTGCTGATCATTGACGTTAGCAGGCCATGTCACTTCCTATTGGAAAACAGCTAGCGCCCCGGATCACAAACGTAATTGCGATATTACGCCAACAATAGAAAGACTGCATTTCCGAGTTGCCGACCAACCGCTCAGCACTAGGTTTACTTCTCGTTCTGATCGCGCACCAGACGGAAGAGTAGGCACGGCAACAAACGCTTCGCCAGACGTCGGGAGGCTCTGGCTCGACATGCATTATCTGGGTTTGTTGAGCAATGGGTCCCGGTCGAGAACGGCACCGTCCAGAATCACAGATTGGATCTTGCGCGTATTCGAGATTATCCACCGTTGGGTCGGCGGCAAGGATTAGCAAATCCGCTCTTCGTCCCGCCTCCACTAGGCCGAGTTCGCGCCAGCCAAACCTTTCAGAGTAATTGCTGGTAGCGGCCGCGAGGGCCTCTCGAGGAGTCAGGCCCGAGCGCACCAGCAACTCCAACTCGGTGTGCGTGGAAATGCCTGGCATGGTGCCGAATGCGCTAGCCCCACTCCCGCCAAATAAATTGGATGCGTGGCTTGCAGAGTACGATTGATTGCCCAAAATTGTGCCTGCCTCTGGACTGCGTCGCGCTGCTCTTCGCTTGCTTCTCCCGAGATGGGATCAGGTGACTTATGCAGACCCTTTGGGTCGAGAATCGAAGCGGCCGGTTCTTTCCATAAATTCCTGTGATGGGGTAGTAGAAGATAGCTAAGACTGAGTGTCGGCATAAGGGCCGCGCCAGAGGCCTTGATCTGCTTTCCGAACACCGCGATGGAAGGATCAGCAGGATCGAGTTGCAGAAGATAGGTGTATGCTGCATCGTGCGCACCACCCTCGAGATCTTGCACCAGCGGCTGCTGCAGTCGATGAGGAATCAGACCCAGAGCGTAGCGGGTCATATGGAGTAGAACGTCCACACCATCATCGAGAGCATCAGCGTAAGGGGTGGAGGCAAACTCGCCATACGTAACAAGCCCGAGTCGACGGCACTCTGAAATAATAAACTTTGTTCTGTCGGCAGTGAGATCACGCCCCAAATAGGCTGCTCGCACACCCTGACGCCAAAGGTCCTCTAGCTGGGCCTTGCTTTCTTGTTCGTTCAACTCGACGACGTCATCATTGCTTTTGAGCTTGTTCCTCCAGTGCGGAATACTCACCAAGAAACTGTCCACGTCGATTGACCCAACGAGATCGATCGGATAGACGTGCGGACTTGGATGGGCATCGCGTTTTAATCTGCCGCAGCGATCGTCTTGACTCCCGACGATAGTCGTCACTCCCATATAAAGCCAGGCGTTGGCCTGAGGCTGGCTGTTCAAGCCGGCAAACCCGTCTACTAGTCCAGGTAGAATGTAAGCGCCCCTACAGTCGATTGTCCTAGCATCTCTCGGGACTTTTACGAGCGCCGCAGGCCCAGCACCTTCAATCTTGCCAGCGCGAAGGACAACAACAGCATTTGGGATATCGCGCGTACTGTGACCAGAGTTGGAGACATCGATCAACGTGCCACCCACGAGCGCGATCGCAGGCAGCGCTTTGTCACCCTGGGCGCACGCAATCGATTCAGCGAAGAACAACAGAAAGCCGAGAGCGGGTATGATCACGGTCTTCATCCGCACATTGTAGCTGATAGTTGCCGATTGCCTCGGGGGTAGTTAGCAAGTAACGGGCGACACGGAAGTGATTGTTGTAATCAAGGCGGTTTCTATCGGTGGTACCTTGGGCGGTGCATTAGTCGCTACGATGAAAGCGCCCGCTTTATCAGCGTTGTTCGTCAGGGTGTAGTCCAGCACGAAACCTCGCCCGTCATTGCTGTCGCCGTCGTTGCAGGAGCGTTAGCCACTGCACGTCTAACGTCTAAATCACGCCAGCCGGGTTAGCCGAAGGCTCGCATCTGGTTCGTCGAATTCCAGTCAGCGCTCATTTTGGGAGATTCGCCCCGGCGACGGCCGAGTGGACGTTGTGTAATGTAGCACCAACAAGACTAGGAGTAGACTGTAGACCGTAGGTAAGGAGTCCATCAAAATACTACCTTGATGATGCTCATGATGACCTCTTCAGCGGCCTAATGGTCAGCAGCATTGGCAACGAATGGAGCAACCGTAACGGCTGCAAACCGCGTGAGTCCTCACGTCCGAATGCAATCGACGAACCGGGGTGCGGAACAGCACTTTCGGTTGGTTCGACGTAATTTAGCCTTTCAGCGTGACCTCGAACGATCCTGTATTGTCGCGTATCAGACCCATTGCGCTTACGATGCGCCCAAGCTCCATGATAGGCCGAAACATCCAGTACTTCCGTCGAATCACAGCCAGGGCTCGTTCGTGCTCGGCGCGGTCTGTGAGGAAGCGAGCTTTGCCCTCGAAGGTCTCGCCGCCGATGGACAACTTGATCTTTGGTGTCTTCTGAAGGTTGCGCACCAACTGGCGGTTGACGTTTGCGCTTCCAAGGTAGAGCTTGTCGTCATCCAGAACAAACCAGATCGTCACTTCGTGCGGCTTCCCGGTCTTGCGTCCATAATGCGTCAACCGCGTGGTCTGCTTATCGGCTACTCGCCTCAGTCTCGCAAGTTCCGCCGATTCCATAAGCTCCCCGCTCGCAGACTTCAACGCTACGCTCTTGCAGTCTGCAAAAGACGGCCCTTGGCGGTTTCTGGTTACGCCGTAGCGACAGGCTGCGACTTACATCAACGCTGAGCTGACGTCTCATCAAACTTCCTCACGCGCACGAGCCCTCGGCGTGAGACCAAGAACAGGCGGGCTTGGGCCGCAATGATGACGGCCCTGCACTCAAATGGTGTGAATGGCACAGTGAGGTTCGACTTGTGCCATTTCCGTCGCGATCATCGCCACAACAATGAGAATCGAAATCAACGCGGCTTAGTCGAACCGGCGCGGGCGGGTGTCAATGACTTGGACGCTCTGATTCCTTATGTTGAATATCCTCGTTGCGGGTCACGGCTTCTATTCACATAGACCCCAACCCTTCGTCTCCGGCACGACGATCACGCCGAGATGCCTAACGCACTGGCAACTTCGTGCTGCTGTTTCGCGACCTCCTTGCTGAGCCTATCGAGTTTTTTGAGATGCTCGCGTGCTACTTTGGGATCCGCTTGCGGATTGTTTAACTCCGACTTCACTTGCTCGGCTAAAGCCTGCATTTGTTTGGTCTTCTTCTGAAGGTCCTTCAGCTTGCCGGCGACCACAGCCTGCTGGTCGCTGTTGAGGCTGGAAGCCAAATCATCATTGCTCTGTTCAAGATTCTGAAGGTCGCTTGCCAGGTCATCGCCGGGATCGGCCGCACCCTGCTGCGTGTCCGCACTGGCCGCATAGGAGGGGTTGGTATTTTGCGAGGCGCTCGAAGCAGCATTTCCCATGCCACGCGATTGCATGCGGGACAGATCACCCTGCACCTTACCCATGGCGCGGGCGCTGCTCTGATATTTCTGATCCTGCATAGGTGTGGTGTGCATTAGCTGCCGCCGCTGGGCTGGCGTCATCATGGTTCCGGTCTGGTCCATGGAGCCCATGCCCGAGGAGTTGCGCATGCCTCCCATGGAGCCCTGCCCCATGCCGCCTGTGGAACTGGCTCCTGACATGCCGCCCGCGGCTCCTCCGTGCATTTGCCCTAAGGCGGTGGCTGCGAGAAAAACTAGTATCGCTGCTGCTAGTGTTGGTGTTTTCACTGCCCTCTCCTTACTGTCACCGGTTTCGTCGTGATCGACACCACGCGTGAGTGGGCACCGGCTTTCAATTAGTAGCCTTCCCGCACAAGCGTCATCAATGTGGGATTCCGCCGGGCTGTAATCATGGTTGTTGAGTAGTTCCATTCTGGCCTTGCATCATGACATTCGATTGGGAGTTTCCATCCAGACCCATATTCGAGTTGCCGCTGCCCATGTTGCCATTAGCATCGCCATTCTGGTTCATCCGGCCTTGATTCCCGTGACCCATATGCTCGGAGCCCATTTGCTGCAAACTGTTCATCTCGCCGGTGTTCATCTGGCCGCTCTCCATCTGGTTGTTGCCGATGTGATTGTTGCCCATCTGGCCCCCAGCCTGCTTCCAGCCCATTTGACCGCGTGACTGCATCGCTTGTCCTGGACTCCTGTGTGAAGCAGTGCTCGCGCGCTGATGACCGCTGCCGTTTGGGCCTTTTGCGACTGCAGAAATTGAGAAGGCCAGAACCAGGGTTAATAGGAAGAATTGCTTTTTCATATGAAGACTCCAATCGAATTCAGATTTAGCCTGAGAGTTTGTTCGCGGAATGCCTTTGACAAACATCCCAGGTTGTTAAACGTCAGCCTCATCTTGCCTTTGCCTGAATCAAACACCGCCCCGTTGCCATCTGTTGCGTGATCTCAATCACTGATGCGTGTGATCTCCTGCACAACCAGGCCCGCTTAAAATTCCTGCGTCAATCGACTCATACATCACGACTCGCAACTTCTCGGCACCGTTACCCTCAGGGGTTCATGATCCTGCGCGCCACCATCCGGAATACGCTACCATCCTCAAACATCAGTCCCCGCACCTGAACCGTCTGGCCATTGCCTATGCTCGTAATGCCGTACAGCTCAGTTCCGGGTTGTTGATAGACCGTGATCATGCTCTCGCCCGTCATGATGGCGAAGTACGAATCAGAGGCCAGTGTGAGCGTGAACGTGGCTTGGCCGTTGGAAGCTGAATAGTTGGATACAGTGCCGGTGAAGCCCTGTTGAACCAGGTTGCACTCCGATGCATTCATCATCCCCACCATGCTACCGCCCCCCATGCCCCCCATGCCGCCCATGCTTCCCGATCCCATTCCAGTGTTGCTGATGCATCGGACACGCTCGCCGGGATACATGTGGTCGCTATCGAACGTAGGCGTGAACGGCAGGTTCGACATGTCCATGCCGTCGGTGTCGATGTTAAAGGACGTGCTTCCCGTAACATTCACATTTGCGTTGTTAGCCAAGAATGACGACATCATTCCTTGCCCGGAACCGTTCTGTACCACCATTCCCATCTGGGTCGCCGGACTGCCGGTCACAGCCCCCACGATCCCGTCGCTCATCACTCCCCCGTTGCCCATGAACCACTGCACCTTTTGGACCAGAATGGAGCCGTCAGCTTGCAGCATCGCATTAACCTTCATGAGGGCTCCGTTGGACATCATGCCCATGCCACTCATGTTTTCGAACTGCGTGTTGTTGTTGGTAGTCAAGGTCAGAGTTTGCGCACTCTGCATCATTGAGAATCCGAAACTGGTACCCGAGGCGCTCGCGACCGACCCGATCAAATGTTCCATTCCCCCGTTTTCCGGGTCTTGTCCGTTTCCGACACCCACGTTGTTCATGATCGTGTGAAAGGTGGGCGTCAAGCTCACTTTGCCCGAGCTATCGATCGCAACCGAGCTGGCGATATCCATGTCGAAGCTGAGCACCATGGGTGTGCTACCCAACGTCATGTTCGATGCGAAGGAGACATTGGTCGTGATCGGCCCGGCGACGGTCTTCTGCATGATCGTGCGGGTCGTAGGATCCATAAACGTGACCGACATAGACGACATGGTAATGCTGGCGCCGGTGTAGGTGCCCTGCGGAATACTCAGCACATTGATAGGTTGCATAGTGCCCGCGAGGCGCATCATCTCGATCGGCATTGAAGCCGAGACGATCGGCGCTGTCGTTCCATTGCTATTGGTGAGCGTCATTGAAGTAATGTTGGTAGCGAAAGCCATGACCCGGTCGGACGGCGAGTCGCCAACATTGACCTGAAGCGTCATATTTTGCGGCGTGGGCACCGATGGAGTGGACTGGTTACTGCTTGAATTGCTGCCACCGCAGGCGGCCAGGGCAAGCAGGCCAAGCGATACAAGAGCGGTGTTGAGGTATTTCAGCTTATGAATGCGAATTGATTTAAGCATCTTTGGGTCCCTTAAAATGTTTGTGACCAGTGGATCGCAGCGAATTTCTTCGCCCGGTGAGTTCATGATGCGTAGTACATCTAGGCTACGATTCTGGTGTCACGATGGTCTGTGAGTTAAATCACCGTTTGAATGGTCTCTCGTCACAACGCCACAAACATCCCATTTTGTCGCGGCGGAGCTGGTGCTTTGCTCAAGGCCACGTGGAATAAACGCTCTTTGAAGAGAAAGTGTTACAGGATGTCTGATGATTGTCGTGAAAACCGCAAGCTACTGAGTAGGAAGGGGATATCCCGGTTTCGAAGGGCGGCGTGCCCAATCGTGATGAACCATAATAATTATTGAAGAAGCGGTCTACGTACCAGTGCAGAATGCTCGTGCTGGAGAAACGCAGCTGGGAACCAACCTATGGACCTGCCGCTATTTCCAAGGCTGGAATGGCAAGAACTGGCGCCGCCGCAAGGCCGTTGTCGAAACTCCAATAGATCTTTGATTTTGCGAGCGCAGAAGAGTTTGGAGTGTTAGGTAAGCAGTTCGCGCACAAAGGTAAGCCGATGGCTTCAAATGGGTGCCGACCGAACGGTCGGCGGTTGTTGCCGACAGAGCCATCGGTGTAGGCAATTGGATAGTGGTAGAGACGCGCTCCACCTCCCTATTGATTATCCCCTTCGAACCGGGGAAGTACGGGGCCGTATAGCCAAGTGCCCGGTGCAGCATGTGTCTCCGAGCGTGGGGAGAGCCAGCGCGAGCGTAATCCAGAACTTGTTGCGGAACATCGCGACACTGTGCCCAGCATGCTTGTCGAGTCCAACGTGCTGGTTGTGCTCTCCTGGCGCATGGGCGTTTGCGCGACGTTTCTCCGGATGCTCCGGGTAGTCTGGGTCTGCGGGCTTTACATCCACCGCGGAATAGGGAAAGTTGTGCTGGTGCAGTTCATGCATTGTGGCTGAGCCTCTGATTCGCAGTGATTCCGCTTTTGCTGTTCGACACCTTTTGAGCCCCACAGGCTACTCGTGAATGCAACGGCTTCCGGGATGGGATGGCACAGTTTGATCACGGCGCGAAAGGGAATCATCGCCAAGTAACTTCTATGAACTTGTATAGGAAGTACTCGACGCAAACGCAGCGAGACAAAACGTCAAAACGCATACCGAAACGCCAGCGTTACGTTGTTGGCAATGAAGTCCTGGCTGCCGATGGGGGCAAGGCCCGGGGGGATCGCAGTTGATCTTGTGTAGCCGTAATAGTTCCAAGTGGTCTTGAAAGCGAGCCCTTTGGCCAAGAAAACGATAAACCCGGCGTACGGCTTCTGATAGGCGTAGTGCAACGGCCCCACGGGCGCATTGGGGTTCAGGAACAACGTCTGTCCATCTCCAAACGTCCCCACGTATCCGGCTCTCAGGGTGAGGCGCTTAACCGGCTTCCAGTTCACGTCGCCGTAGGCGAAATTCGTGGTGCTGTTATACAAAGCCGGCCCGCCAAAAGCCGTGATGTCGCCTCCCTGCAAGTCACTAGGTACCGGGCAGGGGGTCGTAATGGAGCCCGAAGGTAGAAGGCCTACCGAAACCGGTGGGGCGACACCGGAACCATAAGCCCAGCATTCGATCAACCGGGCGTAAACGTTGTCGTAGACGTAACCCAAATCAAAAAAAATACGATCGTTGGGAGTGAACACTGCCGCGACCGTGACACTCCGGTTATGTTCTCGATCGTTGACAAATAGCATCTCATTTTGGTGTTCCAGAATGTTTAGGGATGCGTCGAGGCTAATCCACCGAGAGGGAGAGTAGGAAACTTGGAATTTGTAGGTTTGCTGTTTACGCGGGTCCGATCGCACGAAAGCAGAATTTGCCCAGAAAAGATTCAGGTCGAAGTTCAGGCGGAGAGCATTGGTGGGGCGAGCCCAAATGCCCGACAACATGGAATAACTGTTGATATCCGCGTCCTGGACGTGGGTAAGATCGCCCAGCGAACCGGGAGAGAATGTTAGTGATCCGTCGGGTTGCAACGTACAGACGGTTGCATCGGCGCAATCACCGCGCGCCGCGCCCGCTGTACCTCCGGGGAAGAACACCTCATTCGCCACAAATTCATTGTCTTGACTGAAAATCTTGCGATTGCCGTAGAGGAAGCCCAATCGCGCGCCAAATTTGCTCGTAAAGTCGTATTCAAGCTGTACCGTATTGGCCTTATAGTTCTGTCCGAGATACCTAACCCATGTTCCGGTTGAAACATCCGGGCCCGAGGTGTCGTTATGCTGGGGGCAGGTGTTGGCAGTGAAGGGCGGAGGACAACTGGTCGGACTGAACTGCCCCGGGGGCAACAGCATCGACGGCGCGCCATTGATTAACGGAGCTTGGGTGTAAAGGCTGACCGTGGTGAAATCCCACAAGCCCGGAAGCTGAAAGCGATCGTAGGTGAAGGCATCCACCACTCGGAACTTGGGCGTGACACTCCAAGTGATTGCAAAATCGGCATTGGCTAAGATTTCCTTTGCGTGAGTCGGCCCTATCGCACTCGTGCCTACCTGCAACGTACTCACATTGCTGCCGCTGAAGAGCTCATTCAGATTCCCGGATTCTTGCCTCCTAGAGCTGTAGGCAGCTCGGCCGGCCATGGAGACATTCTTGATGGATTCGGATTGGAAACTGAATGACTCCGTCGGCAAAGTGCCACGTGGCGTCCCGACACGGGAATAGCTCAAATAGCCATTGCAACTGGGATCGGCGGTTGGGGGCTTCGTGGCTGAGTTCACGATTGGCGTGGGACAGGGCACAACATTCACGTTACTAGCCGTGTCGAAAACGACGCCGAGATCGGCTGGAGTTCCATTCGACAACTGGAAATTGAAATTTTGGTCCCGGTAGGAGGTGTCCTGCTTGAAGTACTCAAGAAATTGATCGTAGTGGATGCTTGTTTTTTGCGACGCCTGGAAGTCAACCCCAATACGATACGCATTCAGCGTTGTCCTCCAATTCTGGAAAAGCTGGGTCTGCGTTCCGTAACCGGTCGGCGGGTCGAGAATTGTCGCACCACCAAAGCTCGAAAAGGATGGACCCTCCTGAATGTTGCGAAAATAACCCAGTCGAAACTTGAGGCGGGATTGAGGCAGCAGAATAAGGTTGAGATCGGTCATGCGCCGCACTACATTCATCGAATGCAAGGAGTTTGTGATCGGCACCGCCGGAACTGAGGTTACAGGGTTAAGGGGATTAGCCAGAAGACTGTAATTCCAGGGGTATCTATCCCGGCGGTAGCTGCCGCTAAAGTCGTACCACTTGTTCTTACCAACGCGCAGCCGCGTGACATCAATCGGATCGCCTCCGTACCCAAAACTGCTGGTTGAGAGATAGTCGAAAACCAGTCCTGCGTGATTCAGGGAACGGACATCGAGCGATTGCTCAAGTAGCCGAACACCTGTATGGAGATTCACAAACGTGTCGTAGTTCGCTGCATTCCCGCTGATGGTTGCGTTTCTGTATCCGAACTCGACCGACTGGCGGATGTTGTAGTCTCCGGAGTCGATCCCTTCACCGGGTTGGGGCGCGTTTTGTGCCACCGCACTAACCGCTAAGGCGAGCATCAGCACAACCAGCGACACGCACTTCTTCCATGAGCATCTACGTCTCAGATCTTGCCGCGGTGCAATCCGTAGCGATGTTGAAGAGTAGGCGAGATTTGCCGTACTGGAATTCGCTCGGCGTCGATCTATCGTCTGCATTGGTTGTGTCCGCTCCTACTTCAAAAAGTGCCGGTCGAAATTAGACCCGTGGATTGCCGCATGACATATCGTGCAGGCCTGATATTGCGCAGCCTGGCTGTGAAAGTCCGGTGTTCCCGAGGCCCCGCTGAACGTGGAAGCCGTGTGGCACTTAAGGCAAAGGATGTTGAGGTTGCTGGTTTTGATCAGGCGGGGATTTGGGGAACCGTGTGCCGAATGGCAGTCAATGCAACCCTCCGTCTTGATCGGCTGATGTTCGAAGACGAAAGGTCCGTGCTTATCCGCATGGCATCTGTAGCAAACTGAATCCCGCGCTGCCGCCGAGCGCAATTGCTTGTTAATGAAGCCACCGTGAGGGTTGTGACAATCCACGCACTGGATGAGGCCCTCTCCCACGCGGTGGTGGAAAGGCATGTTGAACTGCGGCTTAACTTTTAGGTGGCAAGTGTAGCAGAGGGCCGTTTGGGACTTGATAAGGAGGAACTGCCTTTCCCCTGCGTGATGAGCAGAATGACAACTAAGACAGCTCAGGTTATTTTCGCTATGCGCCGAGCGCGAAAAGTTCATCTGCCCTTCGCTCGAAACGTGGCACTCCAGGCAGTGCTCGTTAACTTTTCTTGCGGTCGCAGTTTTGAAGCTGAAAATCTTAGCAGGATTACTCGGGTCGTCGATATGTTCGGAGGCAGCCCCATGGCAGGCTTCGCATCCCTGTTCGGGTGGGCCGCCGCGCTTATTGAGCATGGTCCTCCAGTGCGGGGATTTTTCAAAGTTGTTGTAGATTTCTTCGTGGCAAGCCTTGCAGGCTACGGGGCCAACATACTTTGGTGCTGTCTTCCCCGCCGTAGCCTGCTCTTGCCCTTGGGCCAAACCTAGAAAGAGAGCAAGGAACGAGAAAACAGCCGCCGTCCCTGCCTTACTTTTCATGGTCGACTCCTTCGGCAACCAACTTTCCTTGCTTTCACATCCTGAAAGCTTTGGTTCTTAAGCGTTTACGCGGAGGCTGCTTATGCCGAGCCGCGCATGGCGAATTCCTTACAAGATCTGCAACGGTAATTCGGGCAACTTCATGCTCACATCGTGCTGTGGCCCAAGCCAGAGACCGCGAGATAGGGTCCGGTTTCTGCTTGGGATTCTGCGGCGCGAAAAAGGAAAACACGTCGACCACTCGGATTCTTCGAGGGGGCCTTGCTAACCAAAATCCGCCAGTAGGCCCGCGACGGGACTCGACAAAACCTGCCCACTTCATCTGTTGCAGAATCTTTGGCGTCTGCGCTGGAGGTACCTTGGTGGCAGCTGCAATTTCGTGCGCCTGCAACGGGTGTTCAACGGTCGCAAGGCAACAAAGAACCTTCAATGACTCGTAGACTCGAGGTGGCAATTCCGAACAGTTCATGGTCGATTCTTTTTTTCGGATCCTATTGGCCGAAATAGTTCTCCTTTTTAGGATCCCATTGTCCGAAATCGGGCACATACCATCAGTGATTACACACACGGCCGCGAGTGACGAGAATCACACCATGATTAAACAGGCAAAGTCAGGCGAGAATTGGTGAGTGAGGGCGGTTGCAGTCCTCAGCCACTAGACTGGTTCGCTGTCGAATGGGTTCTGGGTTATTGGCTTTTTCATTTGTCGAACTTGGCCGGGCTTCTAAATCCCAGATACAACAGAACCCCGAGATCTGTCGGCGCTTTTAGGGCGGCAGTGCATAACTCGAACTGCACCGCCGCTTT
>Ga0306924_10005357_pt1 | contig 12627 bp, 17 predicted proteins | sample sta12Can44000111_FD_203756 | JGI IMG/M metagenome (GOLD analysis project Ga0306924, IMG submission 203756) | Lab enrichment of tropical soil microbial communities from Luquillo Experimental Forest, Puerto Rico - statanox.12C.anox.44.000.111 (v2)... | ecosystem: Environmental > Terrestrial >... | reverse complement strand
GCCGACGGCGATCACCTTGGCCTCTTGAGGCTTCTCCCTGGCCGTGTCGGGGATAATGATCCCGCCCTTTTTGACTTCCTTCTCTTCGAGCCGCTCCACCAGCAAGCGATCGTGTAACGGACGAATCTTCATCGGCTGGATCCCTCCTTGACAGATTTTCGGACTTCGACGAGGTTCCGGCGAGCGCAGGTCCGCCGGATACTGCAGCACTTGTAGTCGACGAGTGCTGACCTGTCAAGGCGTTGTTAGCAGGGCTCGGGTTCGTCGGATTCCCGTGCCCTAGTACGACCGCGCCCTCCTCGCCGCCCCGGGCTGGACTCCTGGGCCGGCATCGGGCACGTCGCGGTTGGCATGGCGCGTAAGGGCTACAACTTCCAGCTTCATGCGGTACGACAAGAAAGAGCTGAGCACGGAGCACTCGCAAGTTGCCACGGCGTACGCTGAGGAAGTGGCGAAGCTCAAGACATAGTTCCTGGCGGCAATGGGAGGCGCTTCCGCTGGCGGAGGAGGGCTAATTTGTGTCGACGATAATAGGCCGCCAGCCTCCGAACAGACGTGCCACACTGATGTGTCTGGTCGTGGCGCAGGTTCATTGTGGACCCCCTCCTTCACCAGACCATGACTCTGGCGCAGTCTTCCGCGTACCAGGGAGTGCCTTTTAGCCGGGCGGGAGACTTGGCGGAGGTGCGTCATGGCTCAGAAGCTTTTCATCGGCGGCTTGGCATTTTCGACATCCACCGAGCGGTTGCGTGAGGTGTTCGCCCAGGCCGGCGTCGTCGAGTCGGCGGCGGTCGTGATGGACCGCGAGACCGGGCGTTCACGCGGCTTCGGCTTCGTCGAGATGGCGACGGCCGAAGGGGCCGAGGCGGCGGTCAAGAAATTCGACGGACACGAGCTGGACGGGCGGAGGCTGACGGTGCAGCCTGCTAAGCCCGCCGGCCTTAGTGATCGTTCCCGTAGCAGTGGAGGCGAGCGCCGGAGTCGGTGGTAGCCCGGTGCAGGTCGCCGCGGTGTCAACGCCGCAGGATGGTGCTCGCTGGCGGTGGCGCATCGTTAACTACGCGGGCGAGATCGTCGAGGAGTCGCGCGAGACGTTCGCTACCATCGCCAGTGCCATCGAGCACGGGTCGTAGCGACTCGCGCAGATGGGTGGGGTCGACAACTCGGTTCCGTATGGGCATTACCGCTCCACCCGGCATCTGCGGGTGCTCTGAGTGAAGATCGTGGTGTTCGACAACCAGATCGAGGCTGCCCTCAAGCAACTCAAGAAACAGATGCTCAAGGATGGCCTGTATCAGGAGATGAAGCGGCGCCAGCACTACGAGAAGCCGTCGGTGAAGCGGAAGCGCAAGGCAGCTCAAGCCCGTAAGAAGAGACTGAGGGCCCTCAAGCGCACGCGCCAGTACGACGCGGAGTAGATGGCGGGTCTTAACGCTGTGCTCGTTGCGGTCGCGCCTTCGGTTAATCGTGTGACGTGTTAAAGAGGGGCCTGCATGCTGGATCTCCAGCTTCCCGGGCGGCACGACTGGGTTGTCCAGGGACGGAACTACGGCAAACTGGTCGTGGAGCCCTTCGAGCCCGGCTTCGCTCTCACAGTAGGCATCGCCTATCGGCGTGCTCTCCTCTCGAGCATCCACGGGGCCGCGCCCGTGTGGGCGAAGATCGAGAACGTGCTGCACGAGTTCTCGCACCTGCCCGGGGTGACTGAGGACACGCTCGACATCATGATGAATCTCCGGAAGGTGGTCTTCGTGCTGCACGTCAACCGCCCGAAGATCCTCCGGCTGATGGCGCAGGGTCCCGGCACGGTCACGGCCGGCAACTTTGAGAGAGACGCCGACTGCGAGATCCTCACCCCGGACGTATCGCTCGCCACGCTCGACCGGGACGGCGGGCTCGAGATGGAAGTGTGCGTTGAGCGCGGCCGTGGCTACGTGCCCGCCGAGAAACACGAGCCCGGGGTGCTGCCCATCAACGCCATCCTACTCGACGCCGACTTCTCGCCCGTCGAACGCGTGAACTTCCATGTCGAGCCGGCCGTGGGCAGCAGGCAGCGGCTCGTCCTCGAGGTGTGGACCGATGGCAGTGTTGCGCCGGTCACCGCGGTCGCCGAGGCGTCGCGAATTCTTGCGGACCACTTCGAGCTGCTCACGATCTTCCCCCAGGCAACATCGGAAAAGGTAGGGGTCGAGCGCAACGAGACGCGCCTTCGACTCGAGCGGAACGCGAACCTCCTTCGCAACGTTGCCGAGCTCGAGCTCTCCGTCCGTGCGTCCAATTGCCTCAAGACCGCGAATATCCGAACAATCGCCGACCTTGTGCCGAAGACGGAGGCCGAGCTGCTCAAGACCAAGAATTTCGGTAAGAAGTCGCTCAACGAGATCAAGACGGTGCTCGGCGAGATGGGCCTCTCACTCGGCATGCACCTCGATCCCGAGGAGCTCGAGCGGCTGCACGCTGAGTCCGAGCGCGCGGAGGAGGCCTAAATTGTCGCGCCGAGATTTTCCTCGTCACCATCTGAGCATCCGTGCCGGGACGAAGAGACGGTGAGGGTGGAAATGGACAGAGGGTCCGCGATGCTGGCGGTCATTCTAGAGGTGTACGAAGGCGGGAAGGATTTGATTCCAGGTTGGACGCTGAAGGAACACGCGGAAAGCGCGCTCGCAACAGGTGGCGTCGAAGGGCTCCGGCGGTTCTACGAGGCGTCGTTGGCCAAGTTGGACAAGCGAGTGAAAACCACTCTCGAAAGTGACCGACGAAGGACCTTGGAATCGGAACGCGAGCGCTTTATGTCCTTGTACCTGGGTGCCGCCCGGTGAGGAGCTGTGACGATCCCGCGACGCCGCTGCGACGGGTGGATCGGGGAGCTGCGTGGCCCGGATGAGTTCAGCGGAGCCCCCGGAGAAAGCTCTGCTCGTTTTAGCTGTTGTCCTGCACTTGCCGTTGCTGCTGTCGGCAACATGGGACACACGAGGGCGTTCCAACACGGTTCGGGCAGATTCGTCCTCGTCGCAGATTGTTCGGGAGTCCGGCGTCCGTTACTCCTGAGCGCCTGCTCCTGAAAGAGAGAATGGGCTAAAACGCCCACTCCCGGCGGCCATGCTGAATGACATTCTGGCTGTGTGTGTCGCCGCGGCGGTTGTGGTTGTGATCGCCACGATCCTCGGTGCGGTCGAGACGGTACGGAAGGTCGTCGCGACGATTTGCAACCGATGAGCCGGCTGCAGCTACTCGCCAACAGAGAACAGATTCGGAGAGCCGCCGCGCGCACGGAGCGATGGCGGACACCCGGTAACGTTCCGCGTTTTCGGCAGTAGCCTCCGAGATCATCAATTCGAGAAGCGTTGTCGCGGAGAGACAAATGCGACAATCCCGCTGAGCCTTGGGAGCCGCTGGCGACGGCTCCCCGTCCGGCCGGTAGCTTCACGCGATGAGCGATAAGATCTGGCCTCGTCTCGCCAACCGTGCTACTGTCCGGGCCGCACTGGCCACTCTAGTGCCAAAGCCGGCACGCTCGGCACCCTCTGAAAGGCGGACCGCGTGCCAATCACGCTGAGATGTCTTACGTGCAAGGCCGAACTGCCAGTTGGAGTCACCGGCTACTGCAACGAAGTATGCTTCCTGAAAGCGACGCGCACCAAGCGCTCGCCCGGGCGCACTGCCGCCCGTCGACGCCGGCGACGCGGTGGCCGCAAGCTCTAGCTGCTAGACCGAGCAAGGCGTTGTACGCCTTCGTCCAGTTAGACCCCACTCCGCTGCTGCCTGAGGTGGAGTTGTGAGTTGAGAAGAGCGGCAGACCTTTACTAGGCTGAGATTGAGCCGCCGCCCCGTATCCCATGAGGAGGAACCACAGGCCATCGCACATCCGCCGGCAATGGCGTTGAAACTACGCAGTCCCGTACTAGAGCCCCAGGTGGCTGGATCCCCGCGAAATACACGGGCGACGGCCCCGATTTGTCGCCCCCGCTGCGATGGACTGACCCGCCCTCCAACGCGAAGAGCTTCGCGGTGATCGTCGACGCTCAGGAGGTGTCCGCGGGGGCGAGAGTTCACTGGCTCCTCTATGGAGTCGCAGGCTCGCTGCGGGAATTGCCCGAGGGGGTCCCTCCTCTGGATATTGTGGAGAACATCGGGATCCAAGGAACCAACGGCTTCGGGAATGTCGGGTACGGAGGCCCGTGCCCGCCCCCTGGGCCGAGCCACTACTACGTCTTCAGGCTCTATGCGCTTAGATGCCCCGGTGGTGTTACCGCCTCGGACGGTCAAAGTGGACCTCGTAAGATCCATGCAAGGTCATGTTCTCGCGCAAGCCCAACTGGTGGGACGTTATAGCCGGAAGGAACCCGGCGCGAGCCCAAAGGGGGTCGCTGAGAACGCTCCCGTGCTGATGGACGAATCGGTTATTCCGTCGTTGCCGACCGCGCTCAATAACGCAATGTACTGGATCGGGGAACTGACGAACGATGCCATGAGCACTCAGGTCCTCGCGGAGATCAACCTGAAGTTCGCGAGGATCGAGGACGTCATTAGCGAAGTGCGCTTCAATCGGCAGCAAGAAGGGTTTGGATTCGGAAACCCGCGCTCGTTGCAGCTGGTCGATGAGCATATTGCGATGCTGGACCTCTTGATTCTCGAGTCCCGCGCGAGACCCAGTACGCTCCAACGGCTCGAAGCCACACGAGCGGCTCTCGTTTCGCACCGGCAACGGATCGAGCGCCGCTAGTCACCCCGGCCCTTGACCTGCGCGCTACGGAGCCGCCCAGGAATGGCTATCTGCGCACGGCGGACTTGGGTGAAGAGCCAGATGGGTGTTGGTTCGACGTTCACGTTCACTCGCATCCGCTCGCCGCGCGGACCTGATTTCATACCCAGTGAACCGTCTTCTTGCTGCTCTCACCGGGTTTACAGCCCCTAGACCGCCGACACCACGGAGCCTAGGTGGAATCGGTGCCCGTAAGGGTGGCCAACTTTACCTTGCCAAACCAGCCTTCAGCCTTCTGACACTACTTTTGGTTCGCTTCGAACGGTGCCTGTTCAGCGTCTTCGCGCACTGCGGAAAGAGCGCGCCCTCAGCCAAGAACGACTCGGCAAGGGCTCCGGGCTCAGCGGCAAGTTCATCGGCGAGGTCGAGCGTGGCGAGAAGTCGATTTCCCTCGACAGTCTCTACCACGTATCGGTCGCGCTCGGGGTCCCGCTGCGCGACCTTACCGACGTCGTCGACAAGCACCGCACCGTGCCGACCGAGGAGGCCGAGAAGATCTACACGCTCGTCTCGAGGTGGCGCCGTCCGGAGAACGTCCGCAAAGCCTACGACGTCCTGCGCGCAATGTTCAGCCGCGCCTCCTGAATAGTTCAGGTCTGCTAGACTCCCCGTCAGCTGTCCTCCACAGAGGTGCCCGTGCGGTGGATTGGGCTCGCGGTTCTGTTCGCTCTGAGCATCGCTTCAGCGCCACTCACAGCGGAGGCCCAGCCGCCGTCGCGAGAGATTCCCCGAGTCGGGGTCTTACGAGCGGGCGCCCCGGATCTGTTCGTCGAATCGTTCCGACAAGGCCTACGCGAACTCGGATGGGTTGAGGGCCTGAACATCGTCGTTGAATTGCGCTTCGCGGGCGATCAACGGCGGTCAGCGGCTCACCCCACGGATGGCGGCGCTATCCGGCTCGGGCGGTTGGATCAGGTGCCCGCCTTCGCGCAAACCTTCGCGGATCTCATTTCGCAATGAGGGGAGGGCGGATATGAACCGCATCCATGCACTCGTTGCTGCTGCCACGGCCTTGCTGGGCGTTTTCGGCGCGAGCCCTGCGGCGGCGACATCCCAGCTCCTGATGGACGCCAGGAAGCAAGGCATGCCGGCGCAGAACTGTCAGTACTGTCACGTCTCTAACGCCCCGTCGAAGAACAGCTTCAAACCGGACGACCTGAACGACCGCGGAAAGTGGTTGATGCTGGAAAAGGACAAGCAGAAGGCCAAGGACATCAACGCCGACTGGCTCAAGGACTATCCGGGGGGCAAGGAGCAGAAGTGATCGTGGCTGTCGGCAAGGCGAACGAGCGGGCAGCAGCAACACCAAGCACAGCAGCGGTGGCGGGGGCGCGCCGTTCCCCTCGACCTTCGTACTTCAGGAACCCGGCGCGTTTGAGCAGATCGCCGCGCTAGAACTGCTTCCACCCCAGACCGCACTTGCAAGCATGCACATTATCGTCATGCTTCTCCTTCTTGTCGCACCGATGGCGCTTGCCGTCGTCGGCGATCTTCTCCTTCACGCAGCGCCCTGTCCACGGCTCATCGGGTTTCACTTGCGAGCACCAATTGGGTGTGGCCTTTGGTTGCACGCGGGCCATAGTTAGTTTCCTCCTAGGGCACACGTAGCGCACTTGCGCCTCGATGGCAAGGGATTGCGCCCCCTGAGTCCCGATGCTCTCGACGGCGTCCCGAGTGGGGCCCTCTCGGGCAGTCCCGCAGCGAGCCGGCGACTCCGTCGCGGAGCCACTGAACCGTCGCGCCCCCGGACGTGTCGTGATCGCCGACGATCAGCCCGTTGCCGCGTGGAAGGATTTGTTCGCTGGATCTTCAGCTTCCCGTGCGGCACGACTGGGTGGTTCAGGACCGGCACTACGGCCAGGCAGGAAGGAGCGAGAGATTACCGAGCAAACGCGCGAGACGCGTCGACGCCAGCACTCGGGTAACCTACAGTAGGAGCTTGATAACTTGGAGCGAGGAACCTGATCGACCTCCGCTCGGCCTCTTCAGCCGACTGGTGCGCCTCGTAGCGTTCAGCTAGACTCCCGCCAGCCGTCCCTGCCGAAGTACCTATGCAGCGGACTCGCAGCGTCGGTTGGCGACGCCGTCCGTGGCCGGAACCAAGGAGCAGTTGGAGTCTTGGACATGAAGATGAAAGCGCGGCCGGCGCGCTCGCGCAGTGAGAGGCTCGCGAGGATGGGCCCACGGCGCCTCAACAAGGCGACGACAACCGGCGAGATGCTTCAGCGCGACGACGTGGCGGTGGTGCGGCCGCAGACGACGTCAGGCGCTGACCGGGCGACATTCAGCCGAGGCGAGTACGGCCGCATCGTCCGCCCTGACGGGACCGAACAGTGGTGGGTGCGGTCCGCGCGGGGGACCTGGATCGCGTTGTCGCATCAGCGGGTGATGGAGAATGATGACGGCACGATCACGTTGCTGTTATTGACGTAAGCAGGGGTGCGCTTCTACGGTGTAGTCTTCGTGATGACTGTGCTCGCAATTCCTCGCGGACCTTGGACGTTCAAACGATGATGTGGAGGAGACCTATCGATGCCAGCGCGTAGCGGAAGCGATTACATTTCAAGATTGCGGGGACAACCTGCAGAAGTCTGGCTCGGTGGCGAGCGAATCAAGGACGTCACCACTCATCCGACGTTGCGGAATGGCGTCCACTCACTCGCCGCGCTGTACGACATGCAGCACGACCCCGCCCTGCGGGAGACCATGACCTATCGCTCCCCGACCAGTGGCGATCCGGTGGGCCTGTCGTTCATCACCCCAGCGACGCCGCGGGACCTGGAGCGTCGTCGCGACATGATGACCCACTGGGCCCGCGCGACCTGCGGCATGATGGGGCGCACGCCGGACTTCCTGAACGTCAGCCTGATGGCGATGGCCGCCGCTGGGGACTATTTCGGCCGGAATCGCCCGGCATTCAAGGACCACATCCGCCGCTACTACGAGCACGTGCGCGAGCACGATCTGACACTCACGCACACGCTGCTCAACATGCAGCGCAGTCGGGTCCCCGGCTCGACTCCGTTGACGGACCGGACCGACATCGCCCTGTCCGTGGTCCGCGAGACAGATGCCGGAATCGTGGTTCATGGATGCCGCCTGCTGGCAACGCTCGGGCCTCTTTCGGACGAGATCGCCGTGTATCCCGCCCGGTCGCATCATCTACCGGGCGATGCGTCGGGCCGGTACTCGTTCGCGTTTGCCATCCCCTGCAATACGCCGGGCCTGAAGTTCGTGTGTCGGGAGAGCTTCGATCTGGGCCGGTCCCGCTTCGATCATCCTCTCGGCGCCCGATTTGAGGAGATGGACGCCATCGCCGTGTTCGACAACGTGCTCGTCCCCTGGGAACGGGTCTTTCTGCTGGGGAACGTCGAGCTCGCCAACGAGATGGCCCACTCCACCAACCAGTACCTCCATTCGGGGCACCAGGTGGTGACGAAGAACGTGGCCAAGGCCGAGTTCGTCGTCGGGCTCGCCAGCCTCATGGTGAAAACTTTGGGGGCGGGACAGATACCTCAGGTCCAAGAGAAGATGGCCGAGCTGATCGGCTTCCTCGAGGTGCAGAAGGCCTGCCTCCGCGCCGCGGAGGCCGACGCCGCGATCGATCGTTGGGGGGTCATGTCCCCGGCCCTCATGCCTATAATGACAGCCCGCAACCTGTTTATCTGGATGTATCCCCGCATGGTCGAGATTATCCAACTGCTTGGGTCCAGCAGCCTGATGGCCCTCCCCACGGCAGCGGATTTCGCCAGCCCGATCGCCCCGGACCTCGAGCGCTATCTCGAGACGGACACGCGGTCGGCCCTCGATCGCGCGAAGCTCTTCCACCTGGCGTGGGACGTCGCCTGCAGCGCATTCGGTGGTCGCCAAGAACTCTACGAACGCTTTTTCCAGGGCGATATCTTTCGCAATGCCGTGGTCCTCAACAACCTCTACGACACCGAGCCCCTCATGGAACGCGTCCGCCAGTTCCTGGAGCAAGAGTAGAAGAAACCGTGGCTTTGGCTGAACCTTCACGGTCCCCAGGATCTTGCGAGTGGGTCACGATCACCGTTGGTGGGCATGCATTCAGGAACTCGAGACCGTCACCTTGTGCGATGCCGCGCTGGTGTGCGAGGTGCGAGCGCGTAGGACCTGCTGGAGACCGGCGAAAGCCTCGCTCATGATCTAGTCTTCCGCCGCCACCATCTCGGCGGCAAAGCCACCAAGATGTCATCAAGCGTGACGAGACGGAGCTCATCACTTGCGACCACGAAGGAGTGCCCTCGGGTCTCGTCGGAACTCTCCTCGAACGCAACGATGGCACCGATGTGGGGCATCGCCCGAAAGACATTACCCCCAGAATCGAACCCGTGCCGGCGAGTTCGACGGTGCCTTCGCGGCAATGGCCAAGGAACGCGCGGGCGGGCTGCTGGTCGCGGGGGACTCGATATTTTTCCTTCACCGAGCAAGGCTCGCCGACCTCGCGGTAAAGCACAGGCTGCCATCGATGTCCACGCAGACGCAGTGGGTGGAGGCTGGCGGCCTCATGTCTTACGCGGCGAGCTTGCCTGATCTCTATCGGCACGCCGCCACCTACGTGGACAAGATCCTCAAGGGTGCCAAGCCCAGCGACCTTCCCGTCGAGCAGCCCACAAAGTTCGAGTTAGTGGTCAACCTCAAGACCGCCAAGGCGCTGGGCTTGACGATCCCGCAGTCGGTGCTGCTGCGGGCGGACTAGGTGATCGAGTAACCGTCGGGCGGCGCCGCTCACCCAATCCGTTGACGGAGGGCACGATGCGACTCAGTGACGCGATTCAGTTGGGGGCGATGGTGACCTCGCAAGCGTTTGGAACCCTCTTCAAGGGCGATGGAGCGTGTGCCCTGGGCGCGGCCTTGCTCGCGGTGGGAGTCCCGCCAAAGCAGGCCCGGTGTTCTGTGCGCAAGCGGTGGCCCTGGGCGTTCGCTGTCAGCGTGGACTGTCCGCGTTGTGGGCACTCTCGTCTCGTCTGTCAGGTCATCGTGCATCTCAACGACGATCACCGTTGGTCCCGGGAAAAGATCGGAGCATGGGTCGCCGGGATCGAGCCGTCTGAGCCACAGGAGGACCCGTCTGGCGAGGCGATGAGGACGGTGTGGACACGGTCAACGATCCAAGGGCACGCCGCGCCGGTATCATGCGAGGAATTGGCGGCATGACGAACAGCCCGGTTGGTGATCAGCCTCAAGACGGGCTGACAATTCCACCCTCGCTCTGCTGCGGGCGGACCAGGTAATCGAGTAACACGCGTGCAAGAACACCATGACTGACCGTGCTGCTCGTAGGCGGAAAGTCATTGCGCTGATCCTCTCGGGGATCTTCCCTGGGCTCGGCCAGTTCTACAACCGTCAGCCCGTGAAGGGGGTGATTGGCATCGCCGTCGGTCTCGTCCTGAGCTGGCTCGCTGGCCGAGCCGCGCCGACCGATCCGCTCGAACTCAATCGATCAGGGCTTGCTCTCCTCGCTCCGCTATGCGCACTCCTGGCTGTCTGGTTGTGGTCCATCATCGACGCGTGGCGCGCGGCCAGCCGTTGAGTCTTGAAGCGCGCCGGCACCGCGTGGGAGCGTACGCCGTGGCGCGCGACGCTGCGGATGGCGTGTCGGCATGCGCAGCCGCTCGCTGCCCTATCCGATTGCGAACGCGCCGTAGCCGACGACCCGGGAGGCGTCGCCGGCCGTGTCGGCAGACGTGCGCAGATCGAGTAACCGGACGGCGAGATTGGCGCATCGCGACCACTCCACAGCGCCGCGCAGGGCGAAGACACCGCACACGTCCTTGAGGCCGATCGCGTTCGCATCGCGCGCGGTGATCGTCGCTGCCGTGCGCTGATCGAGTCGCGTCGCGGTCTTATGGGGATGGTAGTGGCTGAGGTCCGTGCTGACGACGAGCAGCACCCCCGGCTCAACGAGGGCGCTGAGGAAATTAGCTACCCACGTCGCATCCGCGACACCCACTGCGACCGGGAGGATCGGGACGTCGTTTCCGAGCACGCTCTGGATGAACGGAAGCTGGACTTCGAGGGCATGCTCGGAGGCGTGAGGCTCGTCGTCCACGAGCGCTCCGAGCGAGCGCGCGCGGTGGACGAGATCCGGATCGATGCCGACGAGACCGAGGGGCGTGCGCCAGCCGGCGGCTGCGGGTACCGCTGCCCCTTGCAGCCGACAGAAATGCGCCGGACCGATCAACACAATCGCTCGATCACCGGTACGGCCGGTCTCAGCAGCGAGTACGCCGACGCGGCAATCGGACCCGAGTAGCGATAGCCGGCGTGCGGAACGATCACGCCGCGCAACGGAATTGCGGCCCGCGCGGCGCTGGCACCGCCCAGGAAGCTCTCGACGGCCGTCCTGAGACGCGCACCGTCGCAGGGATAGAATGTGCCCGCCATAGCGGGTGGCCGCACCCGACCGCCACCGACCACGTCGCAATCAGACACGCAACCGCAGCGGTAGCCGGCGGGCGCCCCAGCGGCCCGGGACCCTGTCAAAGACACCGGCGCACGGCACGCCGCACGCCGCGCATCGCCCGCGCTCGCCGAGACGCCAGGCGCCGAGCTCGTACCAGTCGCGTTCGATCAGCGCGACGCCACACCCGTGACAGTATGTCGATTGCCCGACGATATCGTGGACGTTGCCGGTGTAGGCGTAGCGGATGCCGTTCGCGACCGCGATCTGCCGGGCGCGCGTGAGCGTTTCGGTCGGCGTCGGCGGCCGATCCAGTTGCCGTCGCAGTCCTTCCTCTGGACCCGATGCCTCGCTTACGCGAGCAGATCTCGGGCAGTCTTGCGACTCGACGCGCTTCGCTCGTTTTGTATTCCTCTTCGGCGGCTGAACGGGTACTTCATCGAGGATAAGTTCGCTGAGCAGATCGGCCCGAGGTAACAGTCAGGCGATGTCAATCCCGGCGACGCTGCAGAGGCACGCGAATGCGCACCGGCGCGCCGTGTGCCGACACTGCAGGGACTGAGCTATTTCCAGATGGCCGACTTCAGGGCGGCGGGCGTGAGCAGCCTCGTCCGCGGCCTAGTCCTCCCCTGACCTTCCGACCGTACTTGTAGCCAACGTTAGCGCCGCCAGCCACGAGACGACCGAGCTACTGATGAGTGGCCACGCCTCGCGTTTCGCCGCCCTCGGTTCGTTTTTCACGGGACACCAATCGTCAGCATAGAGTAGAAAGATGGCGAAGCGCCAGCGAGCGGCGGCTCACCGGGTCGCTGACTGTCTCCCGATGCCATACAGAGGCGCGCGCCAGCTCTACCCGACGGAGTGGTACAGCTACCGCGAGCGCCAGAAGCGGCATCACGAGCGGTCCCCAGAATACTTGCCTGGTTGGCACAGACCGACCGTACCGACTCATGTGCTACAAGGAAGTGTTCGAACACTCGCCCTGTCTCGGTCGCAATGAGATCTGGACGCCCGCCGAGTGGCGATCTCGGCTCCTCCATGAGCGACCGGTTGACTGGCAGCAAGACGGTTGCGATGTTTTTTATTGGCGTCACTTCCGACTCGACGGCAAGCAATGGCGTTGGAGTGAGAGTTTCGGTTGGGATGCCGCTGGATTAAATCCGCTGGAGCCTTTGGTGAGATGAGAGAACCGATTCGCGAGACACCGACAGAGCCGACGCCGCAGGCTGATGCGCCGAGCCCTCAGTTTATCGCTCAGCTTGCATTCTATATTCGAGGCGGCGTGACGAAGGCTGGAGTCGCGGCGAAGTCTCTCGGTGTGCCGACACGCACGTTCAAGCTCTGGATGAAGCGTCAGGGCGAGCCTTACGAGACGATGCGCAAAGAGATCGCGCAAGCGATCGCGCATCTCGAAGTCACGCTGCTAAACGGCATCGCGAAG
>Ga0306924_10005354_pt1 | contig 12629 bp, 8 predicted proteins | sample sta12Can44000111_FD_203756 | JGI IMG/M metagenome (GOLD analysis project Ga0306924, IMG submission 203756) | Lab enrichment of tropical soil microbial communities from Luquillo Experimental Forest, Puerto Rico - statanox.12C.anox.44.000.111 (v2)... | ecosystem: Environmental > Terrestrial > Soil... | reverse complement strand
AGCGAGGACGGCGTGGCCGCGCTGATCGGCGAGGCCCGGGAGGTGCTCGGCGAGATCGACCTGTTCTGCGCGAACGCGGGGGTGGCCCGCGCGGGCAGCGAGCAGGCCGGCGAGCCGGACTGGGACGCCTCGTGGCAGGTCAACGTGATGGCGCACGTGCGGGCCGCGCGGCTGCTGCTGCCGGGCTGGCTGGAACGCGGCCGCGGCCACCTGATCTGCACCGTGTCCGCGGCCGGGCTGCTTACGATGCTTGGCTCGGCGCCCTACTCGGTGACCAAGCACGCGGCGCTCGGCTTCGCCGAGTGGCTGGCGGCGACCTATGCCCACCGCGGCATCACCGTGCAGGCGATCTGCCCGCAGGGGGTGCGGACCCCGATGATGGCAGGAGGCTCGGTCGCCGAGAAGCTGCTCCTCAGCGACTCCGCCATCACGCCGGAGGCGGTGGCGGACGCGGCGGTGGCGGGGATCGCCGACGGGCGGTTCCTCATCCTCCCCCACCCGGCGGTGGCCCAGATGTACGCGGGCCGGGCCGGCGACCCCGGGCGCTGGCTGGCGGGCATGAACAGGCTCCAGCGGAAGATCGAGGCGGCTTCTGAGCCGCCGGCGCCCGCCGTGCCGGGTGGTCCGTGAGGCACCTGGGGCCCCAGGGCAGCAGCCTGTCTGATCCACATGGGCCTGACCTGTGAAAATAGTGGGGTCCTGGTCCCTTCTGGGCAGCATGCCTGGCATGCTGTCGGAATGGATCTCGCTGGCACAGGAATGCTGCATCACCTCGAACTGTGGGTGCCTGACCTGACCAAAGCCGAGGCCAGCTGGGGGTGGCTGCTCGAGAAGATGGGCTATCGCATCTACCAGCAGTGGCCGGAAGGCCAGAGCTGGCGGGCCGGTGTGACCTACATCGTCATCGAGCAATCACCCGACCGCGTAGCGGGGCGCCACGACCGCTGCCGGCCAGGACTCAACCATCTCGCCTTCCACATCGCGTCCCGGGAAGAGCTCGACGAGATCGTGCTGCACGCGCCCGATCACGGCTGGCGGCTGCTTTACCCCGACCGGCACCCGTATGCGGGCGGAGTGGATCATTACGCCGGGTACCTGGAGAACCGGGACGGTTACGAGGTCGAGCTGGTCGCGCCCGCGAACACCACCTGACGTCCGGGCCGTCTAGCTAGCCGACGGTAACGGTGACCCCCAGCCGCAGGTCCCGTGAGGACCTGCCCACCTCGATCATGAAGGTGCCCCGCGGCCACGCCCAGCCACCCGCTGCCTGGTCCCAGACGGCCATCGCCCGGGCGGGCACCGTGAGCACCACGTCCGCCCGCTCGCCGGGCGCCGCGGCGGCCGTGCCGAAGGCCCCGAGCACCCGGACCGGCCGCCCGGCCCCGGCCATCGGGCCGGCGACATAGGCCTGGACGATCTCGCGGCCCGGCCGCGGCCCGATGTTGCGGACCACGACCCGGATGCGGACATCCTCGCCGGGGGCTGGCGCGGGCCCGTCGACCGACGCACTCTCGTAGGCCCATTGCGTGTAGCCCAGCCCGTGGCCGAACGCGAACATCGGCGCGATGCCCGCGGCGTCGTAGCCGCGGTAGCCGACGAGGAGCCCTTCGGCGTAGTCGACACGGCCGTCGCGGGGGACCACGTGCAGGACGGGGGAGTCGGACTCGCGGGCAGGGAGGGTGACCGGCAGCCTGCCGCCCGGCTCCGCCCGGCCGAGCAGGACGTCGGCCAGCGCCTCGCCCATGGCCTGGCCCGGCAGCCACGCGTAGATGACGGCCGCGACGTCATCCGCCCAGGGCATGAGCACCGGCATCCCCGCGTTCACCACGACCACGGTCCGTGGGTTCACCGCGGCCACCCGGGTGACTAGTTCGTCCTGCCGCCCGGGCAGGGCCAGGGTCTGCCGGTCGAAGCCCTCGCTCTCGGCCGCCTCCGCGGAGCCGACGACCACGACGGCGGCCGCGGCGCGGGCGGCCGCCCGCACCGCCTCCGCGATCATGGTGTCCTCGTCCTCATCCGCCGCGATGCCGAGCGAAACCGCCAGCGGCGCGTCGACGCCGTCGGCGGGCTGGAAGTCGAGCCTGACCTCCGTCTCCTGCCCGGCCCGGAGGTCGACCACGGCCCGGACCTCACCGGGACGCGTCATCGTCTGCACCGGGTCGTCCGGCATGGGCGTGACCCGGTCGGCCACGACCGTGCCGTCCACGGTCAGCGTGAGATGGCCGACACCGGCCGCGCCGATCAGGTGCGGCCCGGCGGCGGTGGCGCGGAACCGGGTGCGCACGACGATCGTCCCGTCCTCGCCCCACCCCACGCCGGGCGGCAGTCCCTCGTCCCACCACGCGAGCTGGGTGGAGATCCGGTGCTCGTCGCCGATCAGTGTCCCGTCGCCGTCGCGGAACTCCAGCCGCAGCCCCGGCTCGCCGGTCAGCGGGTCACGGATCGATCCGGCCACCGGCTCGGGCACCGTCGCCCAGGTGCGGCAGCCCGGCGCCACCGTGACCGTGGCCTGGCCCGCCAGGGCGGCCGGCAGCGCTACCGCGGGGGTGGAAACCGTGACCGGCGCGACGATCGCGCTGCCCCCACCCTGGATCACCGGGTAGACCGCGTTGGGGCCGATCAGCGCGATGCTGCCGATACGGCCCGCGTCGAACGGAAGCGCCTGACCCTCGTTGCGCAGCAGAACGAACGAGGCAGCCGCCACCCTGCGCACCAGGCGCGGATCGACCAGGGCGGCCCGGTCCCTAGCCGGTCCCCCGTCCGGGCTGCCATCCAGGACGGATCCGCTGTCCGGGACGGGCCCGCCGTTTCCAGCCGGGACCGGGCCGCCGTTTCCTGCCGCCCCCTCCTGCCCGTCCGGCGCCACCAGGGCGCCGACCCGCCGGGCCAGCCGCATTATCCGGGTCACCTTGTCGTCGATATCGGTCTCGGGGACCACCCCGTCCAGGACCGCCTGCACCAGGTCTGGCCCCCAGGGCCCGTCCGGGCCGGGCATCGCCAGGTCCAGCCCGGCCACCGCGGTCGCCACCGTGGACCTGGCCGCGCTCCAGTCGGACACGACCACGCCCTCGAACCCCCATTCCCCCTTGAGGATCTTCCGCAGCAGCCAGGGATGCTCGGTCGCGGGAGTGCCGTTGACCTTGTTGTAGGCGGCCATGACCAGCGCGGTGCCCGCTTCGCGTACGCAGGCCTCGAACGGCGCCAGGTACAGCTCGCGCAGCACCTGCTCGCTGATGACCGCGTCGTAGGTCCAGCGTTCGGTCTCGGAGTCGTTGCCGACGAAGTGCTTGGCCGTGGCCGCCACCCCGGCCGACTGCAGGCCGGTGATGAAGGCGACCGCCATCCGTGCGGTCAGCACCGGGTCTTCCGAGAAGCACTCGAACCCGCGGCCGCCCAGCGGCGTCCGCATGAGGTTGATGGTGGGCGCCAGCAGCACGTGGACGTCCTTGCCGCGGGCCTCCTCGCCCAGGGCGGCGGCGAGCTCGGTGATCAGCTCGGTATCCCAGGTCGCGCCGCACGCGGACGGGCACGGGAGGCTGGTCGAGGGATGACGCTCGTCCTTGGTGACGCCGCGGACCCCGGAGGGCCCGTCCGACACGATCATCGGCCGCAGACCGATGGCCGGTGAGCCGTGCATCCGCCAGTTGGCTGCGCCGGTGAGCAGGCGCACCTTGTCCTGCACGGACAGCGCGGCGAGCAGGGCCCGTTCGGCTGGCGCCTGCGTGCCTGGCGCGGGCGCCGCGTCGCTGACGGTGGTGGTGGCGTGGGTGTGGGCGGGGCCGGTAGTCATCGGCCGTGCCCGGTCGTCTGGGCACCTGCCCGGCCGGTGGCCCGGCCGGGCAGGATCAGCCCCGCATACGGGGTTCTCATATGTGGAGTTGTCGTCCTTTCCTGGGCCAGGCCGCGGGTTACGAGGCCGGCTTGAGATGCAGGACGACCAGCTCCAGGTACGGGCTGTTCGGGATCGGGGTCATGTAGGCGTTGCCGTTCGTCGGCCAGCCCGTGTAGTTCCGCGTCGAGATCTCGCTCCAGGCGGCGCCGTACAGCAGCGGCACCATCGGCACCTGGGTCGACATGATCTTCTGCAGGGAGTTGATGGCTGCCTTCTGGGTGGCCGGGTCGTTGGTCCCGGCGAACTGGGCCAGCGCGGCCTGGGCGGCCGGGTCATTGAAGCGGCCGTTGTCGCCGGCGGCCGGCTTGCCGATCGGCGCCGAGAACGTGTGGTCGAGCCAGTTCTCGTAGTAGTAGAACGGGTTCGGTCCCTGGTTGCTCCAGTGGATCGTGGCGTCGAACGCGCCGTTGTTGAAGTCGGCCTGCCAGGCCGTCGGGGAACCGTTGCCGTCGACCTTCACGTTGAAGCCGAGCTTGTTGAGCTGGCTCGCGATGAGCTGGTCGTTGGTGTAGTAGTCGGAGTAGGCGATCGGGTCGGTGATCGAGAACGTGATCTGCTGGCCGTTCTTGGTCCACTTGCCGCCGACCTTGGTGTAGCCGTCCTTGGTCAGGATGCTGGTCACCTTGGCCGGGTCGCCGGTGGCGGGCAGGTCGCCCTGCATCGACGAGTCGAGGAAGGTGTTGTCGATCGGCAGGAGCAGGCCGCCCGACGACGTCGCCGGTGCCTCGTAACCCGATTCGCCCTGCGTGGACAGCTGCTGACGGTTGATGCCGTAGCTGACGGCCTGCCGCACGGCGGGGTCGTTCAGCGGTGCCTTGGTCACGTTGAGCCACAGGGTGACCACATTGTTGGCCGCGAAATAGGGCTGGCTATTGAGCCAGGTGGTGTTGTTGTTGCTCTTGCTCAGGTAGCTCGAGTTGAGGCCGGGGCCCAGGTTGCTGCCGGCCCAGTCGATCTGGCCGCTGGAGATCGGCGGCACCAGGTTGGCGTTGCTGCTGTAGAACGGGAAGTCAACCGCCGTGACCTTGACCGCGCTCTTGTTCCAGTAGTGCGGGTTCTGCTTGAGCAGGAACCCGTGCGAGGAGTAGGTCTGGAGCGCGTACGGCCCGGTGCCGACCGGGTTGGCGTCGGTGTAGGTGACCGGGTTGCTGACCGAGCTCCAGAGGTGCTGCGGCACGATGTAGACCTGCCCGATCAGGAACAGGTTGGCGAACTGCGGCGAGGAGAAGTTCAGCGTGACCGAGGTCGGGCTCGTCGCGGTCGCGCTCGTCACCAGCGGCGCGCTCGCGGTGTACAGCGTCGGATTCTTCTTGACCAGGTTGTAGGTGTAGGCGACGTCGCTCGCGGTGAACGGCTTGCCGTCGCTCCACTTGACGCCCGAGCGGATCGGCACCGTAAGCGTCTTGCCACCGTTGGACCAGGTCGGCTGCCCCGAGGCCAGCACCGGAACCGGCGCCTGCGTGGGGTTCATGACGTTGAAGATGTAGAGCGGCTCGTAGATCAGGCCGGTGGCCTGGGCCGAGTACCCGGTCGCGCTCTGGACGAACGGGTTGAAGTTCTGGCTGGGCGCCGTGACCGAGGTGCTCTCGATGACCAGCGTCTTGCCGGTGGCGGCGGTGCCGGAACCGGACGATGAGCTGGAACTCGAGCAGGCCGCGATGCCCAGGCCGAGGATGCCCGCGAGTGCGAGGCTCTTTATCGCTGCATGTTGCATTGCCTAAACTCCATTGTGCCCGGCCGGCTCGTCGCCGGCCTCTTTTGACTGACCATGACGGGGTCTGGGAAAAGGTGAACGGCGCAGGGCTGGCCGGGTCGGGCGTCCCTGCTGGTGGGATGGGTCATCCGCTAGCCGGGTCGGGGGGCCATCGTGTCTCCTTTCGGCTGGGGCCACCGTCCCGGCCGGGCGCTCCGGTACGTGCAGCCAGCAGGCGCTGACGTGCCCGGGCGCGACCTCGGCCGGTGGGGGCGGGAGTTGCGAGCAGATCTCCATCGCGTGCGGGCAGCGCGGATGGAAGCGGCAGCCGGGTGGCGGCGTGAGCAGGCTCGGCACCGAGCCACGGCCGGAGACCGGGGCCGGCTCCGGCCGGTCGGGGTCGGGCGCGGCGCTCAGCAGGAGCTGGGTGTAGGGGTGCGCCGGCCGGTCGGTGACCGAGATCGCGGGCGCCGACTCCACCAGGCGCCCGGCGTACATCACCGCGATCTCGTCGGCCAGGTACCGCGCCGAGGCGATGTCGTGGGTGATGTACAGGATCGTCATGCCCTCGTTCTCGCGCAGGCCGGCGAGCAGGTTGAGGATGCCGAGCCGGATGGACACGTCCAGCATCGACACCGGCTCGTCGGCGAGCAGCACCCGCGGCCGTACCGCGAGGGCCCGGGCGATCGCCACCCGCTGCCGCTGCCCCCCGGACAGCTCGTGCGGGTACTTGCGCAGGAACCGCTCCGGCGGCGTGAGCGCGACCCGCTCGAGCAGGCCGGCCAGCGTCTCATCCAGGCTGCCCGTCGTGCCGAGCCCGTGCACCTTCAGCGGCCGGGTCAGGTGGTACCGCACGTCGTGCACCGGGTTGAGCGAGGCGAACGGGTCCTGCAGCACCATCTGCACCTGCTGGGCGTAGCGCCGCCGCCCGCCGCGGCCGGGAGGTGCCGGGTCGCCGTCCAGCAGCAGCTGGCCCGAGGTGGGTTTCAGCAGCCGCGCGAAGAGCCGGGCCAGCGTGGACTTGCCGGAGCCGCTCTCGCCGACGATCGCGGTGATCCGGCCGCTGGGCAGCGCGAGCGACACGCCGTCCACCGCGTGCACCACGGCGCCGCCCCGGCCGGCCGGGAAGTGCTTGGTGATCTCCCGGGCCTCGAGCAGCGCCGGGCGGCTGGCCACCGCCGAGGCGGCGGCCGCGCCCGCGCCGTCCAGGGAACCGCGCCCAGCTGATGTGGTCATGACACCGGCCCCGTCGCCCTCGTCGTGCTGGCCGCGTCCGGCAGTGACGCACCGCCTCCCGGCGGGACGGCAGCCGGGTCCGCCAGTGACGCGCCGCCTTCCGGCAAGCCGGCGGCCGGGCCTGGCAACGCGGCGGCGCCGGCCGGCTGGACAGCGTCCGTCAGCGGCGCCTGCGCGGGCCGCGTCCCCCCCGGCCCGGGTCCGGCCCCCGGTCCGGACCCGGGCCCAGCCATGGCGAGTTCGGCCGGCACCTCGTGCGCCCTGTCCTGCAGCCAGCACGTCGCCGAGCGCCCGCCGCCCGCGCCGGTCGAGAACGCCGGCGGCATCTCCGTCCGGCAGATGTCCATGGCAAAGCCGCAGCGGGGGTGGAACGGGCAGCCGGGGGGAGGGGTGCGCAGATCCGGCGGTGATCCCGGGATCCCGGTCAGCGGCCTACTCGGCCCGTGCAGCGGCGGGAAGGAGCGCAGCAGCCCCAGCGTGTACGGGTGCCGGGGCGCCCGGTACAGGTCGGCGGCGGCGGCCTGCTCGAGCAGCCGCCCCGCGTACATGACCGCGATGGAGTCGGCCAGCTCGACCAGCAGCGAAAGGTCGTGGGTGATGAACAGCACCGCGAAGGAGAGCTCGCGCTGCAGGTCGGCGAGCTCGGTCAGGATTTCCCGCTGCGTCACCACGTCGAGGGCGGTCGTCGGCTCGTCCATGATCACGACAGCCGGCTCCAGGGCCAGCGCCATGGCGATCATCACCCGCTGCCGCATCCCGCCGGAAAGCTGGTGCGGGTAGCGGCGCAAATTGTCGGCGGAGATCCCGACCATCTCGAGCAGGAAGGCGGCCCGCTCGCGGCGCTCCGTTTTGTCCATCCTGACGCGGTGCGCCGCCAGCACGTCGGTGAGCTGGGCGCCGATCGTGACCACCGGGTTGAGCGCGTGCATGGCGCTTTGCATCACCACCGCGATGTGGGACCAGCGGAGCTCGCGCAGCTGGCCCTCATCCGCGGCGAGCAGGTTGATCGTCCCCGCCTCCGCCGGTGACCCGGTGCCGCCGTGCAGCAGCACCTGGCCGCCGGTGATGATCCCGGGTGCGCGCAGCAGCCTGGTCATCGCGTAGGCCAGCGTCGACTTGCCGCTGCCGCTCTCACCGGCCAGCCCGAGCACGGTGCCGCTCAGCAGCGTGAGGTCGGCGTCGATGACGGCGTGCACCGCGTCCGGGCCGAGCCCGTAGTCCACCCGCAGCCCGCGCACCTCGATCAGCGGGCCGGGCCGGCCGGGAGCGCCCTGGCCGGTCATCGCGTGTCCACCTGCCCGGCGCCGGCGGGCGGCCGCGCGGCAGGGAGGTCGGCGGGCGGCCGCGCGGTTGGGGGGTTGCCGGGCGGCCGCCCAGCTGGGGAGCCGGCGGGCAGCCGCACCACCGGGGTGACGCCCAGGGGGAACCGGGCCGGTATGCCCGCCTGCCGGGCCCGCCGCCGGGTCAGCCCGGCCGCGCGCAGCCGGGGGTTGATGAACTCGTCGATGCCGAAGTTGAGCAGCGCCAGCGCGGTACCGAGCAGCGCGACCGCGAGCCCTGGCGGGATGTACCACCACCAGTACCCGTTGACCTGCGCGTTCACCGACTGCGCCCAGAACAGCATGCCGCCCCAGCTCCAGTGCGGGTCGATGTTCACCAGGCCGAGATACGCGATCGCGGTGTAGGTGCCGACCCCGTAGAGCACGGTGAACAGGAACGAGGAGGCGATGATCGGCAGCAGGTTGGGCACGATCTCCCAGCCGATGATCCGCACGGTGCTCTCGCCGGTGATCCGGGCCGACTCCACGTAGTCCCGGTTGCGCAGCGACAGCGTCTGCGCGCGGAGCACCCGCGCGCCCCACGCCCAGCCGGTCAGCGCGATGATCGCGCCGATCAGCAGGTCATTGCTGGAGGCGGGCAGGAAACCGAAGATCACGATCAGCAGCAGCAGCGCCGGCATGACCAGGAAGATGTTGGCCAGCATCGAGAGCAGGTCGTCCGCGAGCCCGCCGAGATAGCCCGCGGCCACGCCCACCACGACCGCGATGATCGTCGCCACCACGCCGGCCAGGAACGACACCACGATCGTGCTCCGGCCCCCGGCCAGCAGCTGGGACAGCACGTCCTGCTGGGTCTGGGTGGTGCCGAGCCAGTGCGCGGCCGACGGCGCCTGCGGCGTCCCGCTCGCCGCCAGGTCCGCCGACGGGTTGTACGGGGCGATGAGCGGGCCGACGACGGCGAGGATCAGGAACACGATGAGCAGGCCGAGGCCGATCAGGACCTTGGGGGAGCGGGGCAGCCGGAGCCGGCGCCCGCGCAGCGGCGGGGCCGCCTCGACCGCGACGGCGGCCGGCTCGGTCGTGGTCACGGCCATCGCTACGCCTCCTGCCGGGTGCGCGGGTCGAGGATCAGGTAGGCGAAGTCGGCGATCAGGTTCGCGGCCAGCACGGCGAGCGTGATGATCAGGAAGATGCCCTGCATCAGCGGCGCGTCGTGGTTGATGACCGCCTGGTACAGCACGAACCCGATCCCCGGGTAGGAGAAGACGATCTCGGTCAGCAGCGCGCCGGACACCACGAACCCGATCGCCAGCGAGAAGCCGGACACGCTCGGCAGGATCGCGTTCCGCGCCGCGTACCAGATGACCTTCTGCTTGGGCAGGCCCTTGGCCTGCGCTATCAGCACGTAGTCCTCATCCATGGTGGTGAGCATCTGGTTCCGCATGCCGACCATCCAGCCGGCCGCGGACGCGACCACGATGGTGAGCGCGGGCAGCGCCGCGTGATCGAGCAGGTCGGCGATGTGCCCCGGCGCCAGACCGCTCTGGTAGTCCAGCTGGTTCTGCCCCAGCCCGTAGGGGAACCAGCCGAGCTTGACCGCGAACAGCTCGATGGCCAGAAAGGCCAGGAAGAAGTACGGCGCCGCCTGGAAGAACGTGGTGACCGGGAGCAGGCTGTCCAGCCAGGTCCCGCGGCGCCAGGCGACCAGGATGCCGATCCCGGTGCCGAGCACGAAGCTGATCACGGTCGCGGCGCCGACCAGCGCGACCGTCCACGGCAGCGCGGTGGCGATCACCGACGTGACCGGGGTCGGGTAGGAGCTGGTCGAGATGCCGAGGTTGCCGTGCGCCAGGCTCTCCCAGAACTGCGCGTACTGGGTCGGCAGGCCGGCCGGGTTGTCGATCCCGTAGAGCTTCTCCAGCGCGTGCAGCGCCTGCGGGCTGCCCATCTGGCTGCCGGCCTTGGCCAGAACCGCGTCCAGCGCGTTGCCCGGCATCAGCCGCGGGATGAAGAAGTCGATGGTGATCGCGATGACGAACGTGAGCGCGTAGAACGGCAGCTTGCGGGCGAGCATGCGCACGACCACGACGACCCCCTATCCCGTGGCCAGCCGCGTGGCTGGCGCGGGCCCGGCAGCGCACCCGCAGCTCTCCCGGGGAACGAGGGTGGTGGGCAGCATGATGTTACGGCCCGCCGCCTCCCCGTGGCACACCATGGAATAGAGGGCCTCGAAGGCGGTCGCGCCGAGCTGTTGGATCGGCTGGCGCACGGTGGTCAGCAGCGGCCGCAGGTGCCGGGCGACCGGGATGTCGTCGAACCCCGTGACCGCGATGTCCCCGGGCACGTCGAGCCCGTGCTGGGTGAGGGCGTGCACAACCCCCAGCGCGCTCTGGTCGTTCGCGCACGCGATGGCCTCGGGCAGGGCGGCGCCCTCGCCGAGCAGCCGCTCGATCACCCGGGCGCCGCCGACCGCGAAGTAGTTCCCCTGCCACTGCGGGCCGTCGGTGAAGGTCGCCCCGTGGGCGGTGACCGCCGCGCTGAACGCGGCGTGCCGGGTGATGCTGTCCGGGCTGTTCGCGTGGCCGCCGAGGTAGGCCAGGGTGCGCAGGCCGTGGTCGAGGACCAGGTGGCGGGCGAGCGCGCGCATGCCGGCGATGTTGTCCCCGCCCACGTTGGTGGTGGTCGGGGTCTGCACGCCGGCCAGGGTGACGATCGGGACCTGCCGGGACAGGCGCTCCAGCTGGTCGGGCTCGAGCACCTGGTCGTGCAGGATCAGCCCGTCGCTCTTGCGGGCCAGCGCGAAGATGCGCCGCGAGTAGTCGTGGTCGTCCACGTCCACCGAGGACACCAGCAGGTTGAAGTCGCGGTGCTGGGCCGCTACCTCGATGCCCCGGTTGATGAGGTCGGGGAACTGGAGGCTCTCGTCCTCGTCGGCGTAGAAGTCACCGCCGGGCACGGTCGCCGCGGGACGGCGGATGACCACGCCGACGATTTCCTTGAGCCTGCCGCTCAGCGCCCGGGCCGCGCCGTCGGGGATGAACCCGAGCTCGGCGACGGCCTGCATCACCCGCTCCCTGGTCTCGGGGAGCGTGGTGCGGCGGTCGTTGAGCACCCGCGACACCGACGCGATCGAGACGCCCGCCGCGCGGGCGACGTCGTAGATCGTCGGCTGCGTGTGCGCCGCCTCGCCGTTGTCCACCAGCCGCTCCCTGCTGGGTCCAGGTCAGATGGTAAGCGCTTACCCGAGCGGCTGGGCCGATCCGGAAAGCGCTTACCAACCGGATTGACTCGGAGCGTATGCCCGACCCCCGTCCGTGCTCAAGACCCTCCTGGGACGTCGTTACCGGAACGTGACCTAACGCCCGTTGCGGGCCGTGCCGTGCCCGGCCTTCATGATCACGGACGATTTCCTGCGCTATCCGCACAGGATCGTCCGTGATCATGCTCATCACGGGAGCGCCCGGGGGCGGCGTGGGCGGCGGCAGCGCGGTGTCACGGCAGGTGAGTTGCGCGAATAAAGGACAGGCCGAAACACGCCCGTAATCGTTGATGACCTGGACCGAGACACGTTGTCGGCGGTGTAACAGCCGGGAAACGTGTCCGAAACCCGCCCGTGGGAAACATGAACCGTCCTTGACCGACACCCGTGGCCGGTTGAGCCCAGAGAGGCGGAAGCAGTGGTTCCCTATCCGAGTTGGCTGAACGCCGGGGATACCTCCTGGCAGTTGACGGCCGCGACCCTCGTCGGCCTGATGAGCCTGCCCGGCCTGGCCGTCCTGTACGGGGGGCTGGTGCAGCGCAAGTGGGCCGTCAACACCATGATCATGGCATTCAGCGGGTTCTGCCTGGTGCTCATCGTGTGGGTCCTGTGGGTCTTCAAGATGGGCTTCGGCCAGGCGTGGATCGGCACCTTCGTCGGCCATCCCGGCCCGGTCATCGGCGCAACCAGCGAGCAGGGCCAGGGCAACATCCCGAGCGTGAGCGGTGCCGGGCTGATGCCCCACTTCCGCTTCCCCCAGTCGGCCCTGGTCTACTTCCAGTTCGTGTTCGCGGCGATCACGCCGCTGCTGTTCCTGGGCAGCGTGGTCGGCCGGATCAGCTTCAAGGTGTGGCTGATCTTCGTCCCGCTCTGGTCCACCTTCGCCTACGCGGTGAACGCGTTCCTGCTGTGGGGCGGCGGCTGGTGGGCCGCCCACGGCGCGCTGGACTTCAGCGGCGGGTACGTGATCCACCTGGCGGCCGGGGTCTCGGGCTTCGTGGCGGCGGCGGTGATCGGGCCGCGGCTGAAGCGGGACCGGTCCCACGGCGTGCCCAACAACCTGCTGCTGGTCTCGGTCGGCGCCGGCATCCTGTGGCTGGGCTGGAACGGGTTCAACGGCGGTGACCCGTACTTCGCCGGGTCGGACGCCGCGTCGGCGGTGCTCAACACCAACCTGGCCACGGCCGTGGCCATGCTGACCTGGATCGTCATGGACATGCTGCTGACCAAGGAGAAGAAGGCGACCTTCCTCGGCGGCATCAACGGCAT
>Ga0306924_10005352_pt1 | contig 12632 bp, 10 predicted proteins | sample sta12Can44000111_FD_203756 | JGI IMG/M metagenome (GOLD analysis project Ga0306924, IMG submission 203756) | Lab enrichment of tropical soil microbial communities from Luquillo Experimental Forest, Puerto Rico - statanox.12C.anox.44.000.111 (v2)... | ecosystem: Environmental > Terrestrial >... | reverse complement strand
AGGCTTAAGCGCTCGCTCGCATACACCCCAAACCATTCCGGTTTACCTCGCAGCTCGTCCTTAGGATCATGGCTCCTCCGAGTTCCCTCGTTGACCATGCTGGGACCGCCAAGTGCCCAGAGCTCCTTTGCCTGTTACAAGCGTTACCCGCAACAGGGTGGCGTCCAGCACCACCTCGAAGGGCATTACCCCTTCTTCATCGCTCCTACGAGCTCATGCGCCAAACCAGCTCCCTCCTCCGGACTTCGTGGTCCACACTTATTTCCAGAGGTCCTTGCAGGTTGCTGCGAGCACCCCTGCTGGGAACCGATTCTTTCCCGACGTTATCTCCGCAAATCTTTCCTCAGACGCCTGGCCCTCAACCCCGACGGTCCCACCGAGTGCTCTTGCCTGTTTCTGCCCCAGTGTCGTCGGCCTTCCCTAGAGACCCTTCTTAGGTCGGCTTCCCGTTTCCTCCGCGAACGCGATTTTTCCGCGGTGAAGTTTCGAGGTTGTCATCGGACATTTCTTACGTTCAAGCCTCTGAGTTTGCTTGTCTCCCAGATCGCTCCCACCGCTGCCGCTTTCGCAGGGCGGCCGAGACTTTTACTTCCAGGCAGAACGTGCTTCGTCACCTCCGCACGCACTGGATATGCTATCCGTCCGATACAGGCAATTGACGGAGAAAGGACTTTCACCTTTCCAGATTTGCGGCCTTGTCGGCCGCTCCAAGGGCCCTCCTTCATCTTCCGTACAGCACGACGCTTTCCCGTCTTCTTGACACAAGACACCCTGCCCTCCGAAGTACAGCAAGCGGTGGCTTTAGGTCGGTCTTGGCCGTATCCAGCTTTCGCCTTCGTGCCCGTTTAGACGTCTCCATACCTTCCACTTTCTCCGGCCAGCGAGGCTACGAACCCCGCTTCTTGGATATGGCGCCCCTCATTTGAACGCCAGAGGGACTTCAACCCTCCTGAACAACGCGCTGCTCAGCGCGCGTTTGCGGTTTGCCGACTATACGGCCACTGACACTTGTTCGGGGCCGAACCCTCACACTGACACGCCCATAGCGGGCACGGCTCGAAGTTTGCCTGAGCAGCTTTCATGACAAAATAGTCCGTCTGAGAAATGGAGTACGTCTGCGCAACTTTGCAAGAGAAAGACGGACCGACGCCATGGCCGCATCACTATTAGCCAAGCTGCCGAAAGAAGAGCGGGAACAGTTACTGGATGACCTCAACTATTTGAACATGGCAGAAATCAAATCCTTTTGTCAGCGCCGTTCGATTCCCTACAGGATCACTCTTGAAACGGAAGATGGATCGACGAGAACCACAAACGAGGAAGACCGGAAGGGTGTCGTCCTGAACCGGATCCGGGCGTTCCTGCAGAAAGGAGTGATTCCGGAGCAGACTCGTTTTAACGCGAGGATTGTTTGCTTCGACCCGCCGCCCGCGGAGCTTACGCAGGATGACCGCGTATTCTACGGACGATATGACAAGTCCAACCGGCAGATGATCGCCCTTATGAAGGAGTTGACGAACGGGCAGTTTCGTGACGGAGCTCTTGCGCGAATTCTAGCCAGGGAGTTCTGGACGCGAGGCAAAGCTCCTACATTCAAAGAATTTGCGGCTGCGTGGCTTCAGGCTGTGCAAGAACATGCCGCGCCGAATCCCGAATGGGCCTTTCTGTCGGACCGAACACGCGGCACCGCTGCGAAGGACTGGAAGAAACGGCGAGCCAAGAAAGCGGCGAGCGTATTAAGGCGGCTCAATCAGATCGCTCGGCCATAACCTTTCTGTTGCCTCGCCCGCGCCGCGCGCAATACGATAACCGCAGTATGCCAGCACCGCCGTCCTTTCTTGGACAATCGATCTCGCACTACCGCATTTTTGAAATACTCGGCGGGATGGGTGTCGTTTACAAGGCGGAAGATACGCGCCTCCATCGTTTCGTTGGGCTTAAGTTCCTTCCCGACGAGTTAGCCAACGATTCGCAAGCCTTGACTCGTTTTCAACGAGAAGCACACGCGGCTTCCGCACTCGTGCACCTGTCCTCGGAGGCGAAACCCGTTTCGTACTCGCAGACGTAGACAGCTCCATAAGTCTTTCGCCCGACGGTGCGCGCTTTGTTTTTCAACGTAGCCGTCCATTCAGCGGCGAAACGCAACTCGTCATCGCGAATTCTGACGGCAGCAATGAAAAAGTCCTAGCTACACGAAAATCTCCGGAGGCTTTTCAGCCCACTGGGGCTTGGTCGCCGGATGGCAAGGTTGTTGCCATGGCAGTCATTCTGAATGCTAGCGAAGAATCGATTCAGACCGTGGACGTTGCGACGGGAGCCGTTAGGATTGTGACTGGGCCCGAGCGCAGTTCTACTGACATGGCGATGTTGAAGCCGTTCGTTGGATGCCGGACGGCAAAGGTATCGTCATTTCGCACGCAACGCTGGCGCATCCCGCCAACTTTCAACTGAGCTTCCTCTCTTATCCTTCGGGTGCTCGCGTTCCCATCACCAACGATCTGACCAGTTATGACCCCAGCGGGCTGGACGTGACGGCCGACGGAAAGACCTTAGCTACTGTGCAAGAGGAAAGCAGCCTCGGCGTATGGGTCATGCCTGCAGAAGGAAATGCCACTCCCAAAGCCCATCAACTCGGCCTGGCCAAGAATCAGCGGCCTTATGTCGATTGGACTCCCGACGGTCGTCTCCTTACCTACTCCGGATTCGACTACCAGCTGCAACCCCTCGGCGGCAGAGCTAGGGCTACCGTTTACACCAGCAGCCTTCCTAGCTTCGACCCAGCCGTCTGCGGCCACTACTTGATCGTTCCCACCTTGGATTTCGGCAAAGGCAATAATCTCGTTCGCGTCAATCTGAACGACGGAAGTAAGAAGCAACTCACTTTGGGCTACTATGCTGGTGAACCCGCATGCTCCCCCGACGGCCAGTGGATTGCTTATGCTTCGAATGACGACGGACCGAGACAAGTCTTCAAAATCTCGGTCGAGGGCGGGGCACCTCAAAAGGTTAGCGACCTGAACGGTTACCGGCCAACGTTTTCACCGGACGGGAAACTGATCGCCTTCAATTATACCGAGGGTGAAACTCTACAATCCTACTGCCTGAAAATCCCGGTCATTCCCGCTCACGGCGGCACTCCGTTTTACACCTTCGAGACGGATCCCCGCCTGCGCAGTCGGATTCATTTCACGCCGGACGGCAAGGGTCTTGCTTGGCCTCTCTTCGACGGCAGTGCCGGAAACATCTGGATTCAACCGCTAGCGGGAGGTGCACCGAAGCAGTTCACCCAGTTTTCGTTAGAAGGGATTGCCGATTTTTCCTTCTCGCCGGACGGCAGAACCCTGGCGCTTCTCCGCGGTCACATCACCAAAGACGTTGTCCTTATCAAAGACCTGAACCGCTAGGCTGAGTTTCTTACGGCCATAGATACACTTGTCACTCCCTTTCTTAGGTGTGTTTGTTCCCGGGTGACGTTAGTACTTTACCGGATGCGCGTTGTCCCTGAGGAGTGAGCGCAGCGAAGAGTTCTGCGCGCGTCCGGTAAAGTCGTTAGCACGTGGCCGCTGGCGATTGCGGTGGACGCGGGCCCTATGGAAATTCAATTGTGGGAAGGAGTGGTGTTAAGGTGTGCCGGGACTGTGCCACAAAGAGCCATTCACGACCCGAAGTGCCAGAAAGCTGGCCATGACAAAAAAGTATCGCGATGATCTTGGCTGAAGAAGCTGGAAGAAGAGATCCATGCAACGGCAAGATACAGAGGTAGGGAGCGTGGTGAAGCACGCGAAAGGATTTGAGTTAGAAAGAATCGTTTCATGCCGGAGCGGTCACCACTGGTGGAGAACGGAGCTGGATGTCGGCAGCGGTGAGCCACTCGATGACCTTCATGTCCTCCACACTTGGGGCAGCGATAAAGACAATCCGGGAGTTGACCCCCATGATCGACACCGCATTTGCTGACAAGCCGCCGCAGTCTTCTCTCAGGTTCAGGGTGGTCAGGGTGGCCGCCAACTTGACATTCCGATAGTCGACACTCTACCATCGCTAGGGTAGAGTGTCTTCCATGGCAAAAACAGAAGAGCGCACCGGGGTTCTTCACGGCACACTTGACATGCTTATCTTGCGAACGCTCCTTTATGGACCTGCCCATGGTCACCAGATCGGGAAACACATTCGGAGGACCACTAACGACTTCCTGCAAATGCAGCACGGTTCATTGTATCCCGCCCTGCACCGCTTAGAGCGAAGGGGCTGGGTCGTCTCCAAATGGGAAACGGCTCCAGATCGGAACCGCGAATTCAAATACTACCGACTCACAGAGAAAGGCAAAAAGCAGCTTGTTCTTGAAGAATCGAAGTGGAAACAAATGGCGGAAGCTGTTGCACGAGTGATGTGGCCTGCGGCAGAGGAGAGTTGAGATGAGACGGTGGTGGCAGCTCAAGAACCGCGATATGGATTTGGATCGGGAGCTGCGTTCTGATCTGGAGTTGGAAGAAGAAGAACAGCGGGAAAAAGGCGTGCCGCCGGAAGAGGCAACTTATGCCGCCCATCGTGCCTTCGGCAATGAGAGCCTTATCAAGGAACAAACTCGCGAAGCGTGGGGCTGGACCTGGCTCGAGCAACTCCTTCAGGACGCGCGTTACGCACTCCGTCAACTCAGAAAGACTCCGGGATTCACTGCGACCGCAGTCCTGACGCTCGCCTTGGGCATCGGCGCCAATGCCGCCATCTTCACCCTGGTGGATGCTTTCATGATGAGAAATCTGCCGGTGACCGATCCAAAAACCTTAGTGCGCCTTGGCGATACAAGCGATTGTTGCGTGAACGGCGGCGCGATCGAAAATGGCGACTACAGCCTGTTCTCCACAGAGACCTACGAAAGGCTGAGAAAGTATGTGCCGGAGTTTGAGCAGCTCGCCGCGATGCAGGCCGGCTTCGCGTACCGGCCGGTGGCTGCGCGGCGAGATCAAACGCAAGAGAACGCACGCTCGGTGATGGGCGAATTTGTCTCCGGCAACTATTTCGAAACGTTTGGGCTGAAACCGGCAGCGGGGAGATTGCTCACTGGCTCCGATGACGTGAAGGGCGCTCCGATGGTTGCCGTCATGAGTTACGCGGCTTGGCAACGCGACTACGCGGCCGACCAAGCGGTCATCGGGAGCACCTTCTGGATTAACACCAGGGCCGTGTCCCTTGTGGGTATCGCGCCAGAGGGATTTTTTGGCGATCGCTTGTCCACCACGCCGCCGGACTTCTATTTTCCGATCGAGACTCATACGATCATTTCCAACGCACCGTATGTCCACAATCCGGACACGCAGTGGCTGTATATGATCGGGCGCGCGAAGCCGGGAACACAACTCGTGCCGCTCCAGGAAAAAATAAGCGGATTAGTAAGGAACTGGATGAAAGAAACCAATACCTTTGCCACGGAGCCGGACAAGACCCTGCCGGAAAAAACGCACGTAGTCTTGACGCCGGGTGGCGCAGGCATTCAGGACCTTCGTGAGCAGTATGAATCGAATCTGCAGTTGTTGATGGGAGCGTCCGCGCTCATCCTCCTCATTGCTTGCGCCAACATTGCCAACCTACTGCTGGTGCGGGGGATGCAGCGCAAGCTGGAGATATCCCTCCGCGTAACGTTGGGCGCGGCGCGAAACCGAGTCGTTCGCCAGCTCCTCACGGAAAGCGTGGTCTTGGCAGGGCTTGGAGGAATCGCCGGTCTGGCAGTTGCGTATTGGGGAGCGCAAGTGCTCCGCAAGCTGGCGTTTCCTGGCGCCGATGCGATTACCCTCGACGCTCGCCCCTCGATCGCTGTCCTCGGGTTTGCGTGCGGCCTCTCCCTGCTGACCGGCATTTTGTTTGGCTTGGCGCCGGCGTGGATGGCTTCTCAAACCAACCCGGCAGGCGCATTAAAAAGCGGAGGGCGCGGAACGACCACCGGCGCTTCGCTTTTGCAGCGGGGTTTGGTGGTGCTGCAGGCGGCGCTCTCGCTGGTTTTGCTCGTGGGAGCTGGACTCTTTGCGCAGAGCTTGACGAAATTGCAAGCGACGGACCTGAAGCTGGACTCCAAGAACCGCTACATCGCGCACATCAATCCGCAAGGAGCCGGGTACACGCCGAGCGAGCTGGAGGCGGTCTACCGCACGATTGAACAGCGCTTTCACGAACTGGCAGGCATCAGCAAAGTAGGGATTTGCAACTACACGCCCATGGAGGAAAACAACTGGAGCAACGGGGTGCGGGTACAGGGGCAGCCGTACACCGATAAAGGCGCTTCCTTCATCAAAGCCAACCCCGAATACTTCGACTCCGTAGGCACGCACGTGCTTATGGGCCGTGGAATCGGGCCACAGGATGTGTCGGCAGCGCACACGATCGCCGTCGTCAACCAAACGTTCGTGAAAGATTTCTTCCCCAAGGGAGAAAATCCAATTGGCCGCCACTTCGGCTCGCCGGCTCCTCCCGAGGCCAGCGGAGATTACGAGATTGTCGGCGTGGTGGAAGACACGGTGTATACCACTGTGCGGTGGAAAGACCACCGCATGTATTTTGTCCCGATTACTCAGCGGCCTCCCAGCGCCAAAAGTCCGATCGAGCAGGACCTTAGTCTGTATGCCGGAGCGCTCGTGCTGGAAACTCAGTGGCCCATCAACAATATGGAACAGCTAACCAGGAAAACGCTGGCGGAGATCAATCCCAATTTGGCTCTCGTTAAATTCCAGACCTTTGACCAACAGATCGCCGACCGCTTCAACCATGACCGCCTGATCGCTCAAGTGACGGCAATGTTTGGCTGTTTGGCGCTGCTCCTCGCAACGATCGGCCTTTACGGTGTCACCGCTTATACCGTGGCCCGGCGCACTTCGGAAATCGGAATCCGGATGGCCTTGGGCGCGAGACCTGTCGGTGTCATTGCCATGGTGATGCGGGGTGCCATGGGCCAAACGATCCTTGGATTGGCCCTCGGGACTCCGGGAGCGCTGCTGTGCGCGCGAATTGCGCAGAACCAGCTCTATGAGATCAAAAGCGTAAACCTTGCGGTGATGCTGATCGCCATTTTGGTCTTGGCTCTGGCCTCCTTGCTGGCGGGCGTCATCCCGGCCAGGATCGCCGCAGCCACAGAACCCGCGCAGACGCTAAGGGCCGAGTAGTTCGCTTCTTTCGCGATGTCTAAATGTATCGCGCGCCTACCTGTTCTTGCGCGAATGACGAGCAACCCGTAAATTGAGGCGGCCTCCAGCATGGAACACGGGCTCAACTTCCGGGTTTGCCGACCGTCCTCCGATCAAAGCTGACAGGTTACCTGCTTATACAACGCCCTGTCGCCAAGCGACGCGGGCTGATAACAACCCACTTCAACCCACGTCTAAACCCACAGCAATAGGTTAGTCCCGGCTCGCCCCCTCTCAGACTTCTTTAACGAGGTGTCCTAGATGTCGAGTTTCATCGAAGAGGTCTTGCAGGCGTTGCGTTATTCGGTGCGGCAATTGCGGAAGACTCCGGGCTTCACTGCCGTCGTTACAGTAACGCTTGCGCTTGGAATTGGGACGAACACGGCCGTATTCAGTGTGATGGACGCGGTCTTGTTGCGCTCGTTGCCGGTACGCAATCCGCAGGAGTTGGTCTACCTGCACACGTCGGATTTTGTCCGGGTGGGCAAACGGGATACGGCGACACCTCGATGCGCATGCAGGTAGGCGCTCCGACCGGAGAAGCGCGTCTTTGCCGGTCTGATGGCCTGGGTCCCGCTTTCGACTACCGGAGGGGTCCCGGCCCGTTTCGGAACCGAGCCCGAGGAGATCAAGGCTGACATGGTGAGCGGCAACTTCTTTTCGGGATTGGGAGTGCCGTCGGTGCGCGGACGCACGTTCAATCTGGAAGACGAGCAGAAACACACACAGGTCGCGATCCTGAGCTATGACTACTGGACACGGCGCTTCGCCCGCGATCCTGCTGTCGTCGGCCAAACGTTTTTCATCAAGGGGGTGCCGTTTGCCATCGTCGGTGTTGCAGCACCGAACTTCGTGGGGCTGGATCGCGGCAGCTCGACGGATGTGTGGGTTCCATTTCAGATCAGCGAGGACATCAAGCCTTGGGGTGTTTCGCGAGGACGAACCGCGTATAACAATCAAACAAATCTTTACGGATCGAAGTGGTGGTTCCTGCTGACGATTGGCAGGCTGCAGCCCGGAATCATACCGAAGCAGGCGCTCGCCTATCTTACGCCGATTTTCCAGCGTGCCGCGATTGACGGACTGAGCGCCGAAGACATCGCCCGACACGACAAGCCGCCGGTCCTGACGTTTACCGATACCTACGGCATGGAAGGCATGCGCAGCGCATTTGAACAGCCATTACGTGTGCTGATGGGAATGGTGGCGCTGGTCCTGGTGATCGCCGTAGGGAACGTCGCCATGCTGGTAGTGGCGCGCAATGCGACGCGCCAGCGCGAGTTCAGCTTACGCATAGCCTTGGGCGGAAGCCAAATGCGGATCTTCGTGCAGTTGGTGGCTGAGAGCACCCTGCTGGTGGCGAGCAGCGCGGCGTTAGGATGGCTTTTCGCGATCTGGGCGACGAAGGCGCTGGCACGCTGGTCGCTGCTGGATCGCAGCCTGGCGCCAAACACGAGCGTGCTGATCTTTACACTTACAGTGTCGGTGCTAGTAGTGTTGGTGTTTGGACTGGCTCCGTTGCGCAGCGCCGTCCGCGTGCCTATCGGCTTGGCGCTGAAGACCTCGAACGCGACCGCCTACCAAGACCGTTCCGGTAACCGCGGCGGACAACAGGTAGTCGCACTGCAGATGTCGATGTGCCTGGTGCTTCTGGTTGGCGCCGGGCTACTAGTACAGACCTTGCGGAATCTCGAAAATCTCAATTTGGGAATGCGCGCGGGGGGATTGCTGGTCTTTGGGCTGACTCCACAGCAGGAGATACATAACGATGCCGAGGCCGAACGCTTTTACCAGGCGTTGCTCACGCGGTTGCGCACGGTCCCCGGAGTGAAATCCACGACAGTGATGCGTCAGCGGCTGGGCCAGGGATGGAGCAGCAACACCGACGCGTACGTCGGTGGACAACGGCCAAAAGTCAATGGTTGGGCGCCGATGCGTTGGAACGCGGTCGGACCTGAGTTTCTGCACGTCCTTGGAACTCCCATACTCCTGGGCCGCGACTTCAACGACGCTGATACGAGCTCCTCGCCTAATGTGGTAATCGTCAACGAGGCGTTCTGCAAGCGCTATCTGCCGGATACGACGGCGATCGGTCACCTGGTCTCGTTCGATGACAGGGCGGACGCCAAGCGGTACACAATCGTCGGAGTAGCGGCCGACAGCAAATACACGGAAGTGCGCGAGGAAAAGCGTCCGATGGCTTACTTCCCGTACACACAGGTGCCTGGCATTCTTTCGATGCAGGTTGAATTGCGCACCGCAGGCGATCCGAATGCGCTGCTGCAGGAGGTGAGGCACGTGATGAACCAGTTCGCTCCCAATCTCGCCCTTCTGCAGCCGAAAACTCAGGAGGAACAGTTCTCCGAGTCGCTGGCACAGGACAGGTTGTTCGCGCGGCTGGCGACGTTCTTTGGTCTGCTCGCGGTTGTGCTCGTTGCGACCGGTCTCTACGCCACACTCGCATGCAAAGTCGTGCGTCGTACGGCGGAGATCGGGGTCCGCATGGCCGTGGGAGCTCAGAGGGAGCAGGTGCTCTGGATGATCATCCGCGAAAGCCTAGTGGTGTGTGCGCTGGGTACGCTCTTGGGCCTACCCGCGGCACTCGCCGGGGCTCGTTTGCTCAAAGCAATTCTTTTCGGATTGCAACCAGGCGATCCGCTGACCTTGGTCGTCGGGCTAGTGGGAATGGCGTTGGTGACCATTGCCGCCAGCATTGGGCCTGCGTACCGCGCGTCATCTCTCGATCCGATGCTAGCACTGCGATGTGAATGAAAGCTGGCGATAAAGAATAAACGCTGAAGATCGTTGCAGAATGGCCATTGGTGTCCATCCAGATCCTTAGCCGCGTACTGATGTTCCTCATACTCGGTCTCATGCGGCTCCTCCAGAATCCTCGCCCCCAGGCTTTCGCACGCGCGTAGTGCGCATCCACGACGGTCTATCTGTCAAGGTAGTACTCGACGGTAGTGACGACGCGGACGGTTTTTCGCAAGCTGGTGTCGGCAGAAGCAACGCCAGCGTATTCGCCTGGTTCGCTGGTGTCACTGCCCTGATCGGCAGAAAGAATGGCAAAAACGCCTTGATTGGCCTGGCGAATGCCACCAACTTTGGCGCCGGAATCGGCGGCGAAGCGGCCAGCGGCTGCGCGAGCGTTGCGCGTGGCCTCGGTGATCATGTCGGGCTTGATGGAATTGAGCCCAGCGAATTTGTAGGTGATGCCCTGGCCCTGTCCGGGATTGCTATTGAGCACGATACCTTTTTGCACGAGCTGCATGGTTTTTTGTGCAGCGGCAGCCACTTGCTCGACACGAGAAGTGCGTACGGTGATCTGCTGCTCGATGATGTAGCGATGCGGAGCCCGCTGACCGCCACCAAATTCGTTGGCCTGCGTATCCACCACGCGGACCACGCCGAGCTCAATTTCGGACGGTTGGATGCCTTGCTGGGTGAGAAATTGCTGGATGGTATTTTTGTCAGATTCGGTTCGGGCATAGACGGAGGCAAGATCGTCGCCGGCTTCCTTGGAGCTGATGGGCCAAATGGCAAGATCCGATTTCACTTGGCGTTCGACGAGGCCTTTGACGGTGACATAGCGATCGCTGAGACGCGTAGCTTTGACTTGGGCGCCGAGAATCCATGCGCCAAATACGATTCCGAGCCCGAGAAAGAGACCGAGCGGAGCAGTACTGCCGTTGGATAGTTTGTTGTCGTTCATTTTTGTTAGGAAATTCGCGACCTCACTCGCCGCTGTGGGTGGCGAACTGTACGGCAAGTATAGCGCACGCGGCAGTGAGTGCGGCGCGGCCAATCGGGATTGGGGGTGCGATCGGTCGTCCTCCAAGACTCTGCAGCACCGAAGGCGTCTGACAGTCACCGAAATACCCGAGCCACCCCCGCAGGTAGGTCGCGATCTCCCTGACCATCTGCGCAAGGCTGATGCCACAGGTTCGGCGACTTTGCTTCCGCGTGTGCATCATGTTCAGCTCAAGTCAATGGACCTCGTGGCAGTGTAGCGCGCTATCGCTACTCTGCACAGCTTCCGCTTCCTCGGGCTGGTGTTTATCGTCCCAGGGGTCGTCGGCCCCAATCTGCCCCCTGCCTTCGCCACTTTCGCCGCCAACTGGGACCTGGCAACCCGGGCACTGGCCATTTTTTCCCGGAGGACCTGAAATCGGGGCGACGGGTTAGCGCCACCAGGATGAGTAACGAGGAAACCGCAAGTTGGGACCTGGTTGCAGCCTCGAGCTGACCAACGAACTGGAATCGTTTTTCGCTGCCGACTATCATCGAGAAGTAACTTGTGAGCTGGTCGTGCTGAGATGGAATTGTCGTAGTGGACCCGTTTCGGATTCATGTCGCCGACGCGGTGCTCGACGATCTGCGGGCACGGTTGCGCCATACAAGATGGCCCGACCAGGTACCGGGCATTGGCTGGGGCCAAGGCACTGAGTTGGACTGGTTGCGGCGCCTCGTGTCCTACTGGGAGAGTGAGTTCGACTGGCGTGCTTGGGAGCGCAAGCTCAACGCGCTTAACCAATTCACTTGGGAAGGCATCCACTTCGTGCACCAACGCGCCGCGTCCGGCCGTGGTGTGCCGCTCATCCTGACGCACGGGTGGCCGAGCAGTTTCCTCGATTACGTGGACATGCTGCCGATGCTCGAGGACTTCGACGTAGTCGTGCCCTCCCTACCGGGGTATGGATTCTCGCCACGCCCACCCCAGGTCGGCATCAACTACCGCTACGTCTCGGAGCGCTGGCACCGGCTCATGACCGAACTCGGGTATTCCCGCTATGGAGCGGGCGGCAATGACTTTGGTTCCGGGGTGTCGACGTTGCTTGCAGTGGACCATCCCGAGTCAGTGATGGGCATCCACCTCACCACGCTCGAGTCGGACTTAACCCCCAAGGTGGACAACTCTGAACTATCCGATATGGAGCGTTCGTACCTCGCAGTGAGCCGGGGTTGGGACGTGACGGAGCGGGGCTACAGCGCGATCCAGTCCACCAAGCCGCAGACCGTCGGCTATGGACTGAACGACTCCCCGGCGGGACTGGCCGCATACCTCGGCGAGAAGTGGCACTCGTGGAGCGGCGTCACGCCGCCCGACGATTTCCTTTGCGCTACCCTCACTCTGTACTGGGTCACGCAGACCATCACCTCGTCGATGCGCGACTATTGGGACAATCGCTGGTACCCGGTCGATCCCACGTACGTCGGTACGCCCACGGCGTTCGCGGTCTTCGCGCACCAGACCGTTCCCGAGGGCGAGCCGCCGCGCTCGTATGTCGAGCGGGTGTACAACATCCAGCGCTGGACAGTGTTTCCTCGCGGCGGGCACTTTGCCCCAGTTGAGGAACCGGCGGCGACCGCAGGGGACCTGACCGCTTTCTTCGGTGATCTAAGCTCGGGCAATAGAACCCTCGGATGAATGCCGCATTTTGGTTGACACTGAAATCG
>Ga0306924_10005350_pt1 | contig 12634 bp, 13 predicted proteins | sample sta12Can44000111_FD_203756 | JGI IMG/M metagenome (GOLD analysis project Ga0306924, IMG submission 203756) | Lab enrichment of tropical soil microbial communities from Luquillo Experimental Forest, Puerto Rico - statanox.12C.anox.44.000.111 (v2)... | ecosystem: Environmental > Terrestrial >... | reverse complement strand
GGTTGCCACAACTGGGGCCGTGCGCGCCGGATCGCCGGGTTTGAGCGGCAGCTTGCGCTCGTCTTGCGGGATCAATAGAGGCTGCCCGTCAGGTCCCAGCACGGTGACCGAGGCGACATGATAAAGCGGTCCCTGCTTGACGGTGACCGTAACTTTCGCGGGGTCGGTTCCGGTGTCGATATCGTACGAGAATTCCGCGTCCCAGTAGCCGAGGCTGCGCGCGCCATCCGCGAGCCGGCCAAGATCACGGTCCGCCCGCCCGCGCAACGCCTCCTCCGACGCCGGGGGTTTGTCCTCGAGGGTCTTCAGCTCGGAGACTTTGTCCAACAGATCGGCAAGGTCGCTATCCTCGGCGCCGGTGATCTCGGCCCGATAATTCAAATCGGCACGCGCGGCCCTACCGGGAATCAACACTGTGGCCAGCACGACAATTAGCAGAATCCGTCGAATCCGCATGGCACCCCTGATACGAACGGCGCGCCGGAACACGATATTCCAGACAACGCACGGCACAAGGTGCCGGCCGGATACCAGTATGAATTTGACGGTACCGTAGCTGCTGCAGCAACGGGGCGTGAGAACAAATGATTCCCGCCCCTCCGCTGTTGCGTCCCCAGCGGGCTCGCCGTACTACCAGAAGCGGTCGATCGGCAGTTCGGGGGTCTCTCCCAGACCCACCTCACTGGGTCTCAAGGCCGCGATTACGACTTTTAAATCTCCATGGCGTCGGTATGGTTCACTGATCGGACCATTTCTAATACCTGTGAACGGTCGCTTACGCGCGCTTTAATTACCTGCCCGTCGATTGGCAAGGTAATGATATCGCCGCCGTGGGGTGTTGGCTGAGCGTAAATGTGGAAATTTCTTACCGAACCATCCTTACGCGTCAATACAACCTCATGATCATGACGCATGATCTACCTGGCGACTTATAGCGAACTCCATCTTTGTACAACGTCGGCGAGCCGATAGGATTTAAGGCGCGTCGGGCCGGCTCTACCGGGTGAAGCGCGCGGAATAATGGAACTCCCCTCTCGCCTCCCGCGTTGCCCAGATGACCCTTGGGGATTGTCGGATGCGCTGCCGGAGAGGAGAATGGCGATGAGACAATACAGCGGCTTGACCCCGGAAGAACGGGCTCAGATAACCGATATACAGGACTTGCTGATAGACCGGTACGTGGCATTAAAGGAGGCGCTCCAACAAGGTAATAAAATCCGTGTGAATGCGATTGAAGCTGAAATAAAAGAACTACAGCACGAAAAGGAGCAAATCGAGCAATGGGCGACCGTCTGACGGGCCTCCCGAAGCACAATCAAGCCTCACCCAAGAATTCGGATACGAACGAACTGATGCACTGATGCACAAACCAATCGTTTTTGGCGTGCTCGTCGCTATAATTGAGGCTGCGGTCCTAATCAACTCGAGCATCACGTGTGCGCAAATCGAGGGCGCATTGCAATACCCGCCCCTGTCGGTCGGAGAGGACGCCCAAGCCCCACCGCCAGCCAGGAAGGCACCGCAGACGGTATCACCGCGGCAGACTGAACTAGCCGTCAGCGGGTCAAGCCGGTTGCCTGGCAACTACCCCGATCGCGTCAACTCACACGCCCACATTGATCAGCTCCTCGTGCAGCCGGCGCCTCGGGGCGGCGCATCGCCTATCTCGCCCCCGACGTCAGGCGGAAATTAGACCACCGGAGGGCTTACTCCGATCACAGTGGGCCGTTTTGAGCGCGGCGTGCACCTCCTTGATAAGGTCGCTCTTCACTGCGGCGGTCTCATCCTCAGCGGTGGCGAACGTGACGACGATCTCGAGGGCGTTGTCGGCTGCGCTGCAATCGAGCAGCACGCTCGGCGCAGGGTCAGCGAGCACGCGCGGATGCGCTTCGACTATGGCGCGCACCTTTTCGATTGCCTTCTCGAGCTCGGTCCCCTCTGCAATCCGAAAGCGCACTTCGCCAGTATGTGGCGGCGCCGGATAGATGCTGAAATTGCGCAGCGGCTGACCCCATACGCTGCCGTTCGGCACGATGATCTGCACCCTGTCGTCGCTCACCAGCTCAGTCCAGAACAGCGACAGCTCTTTGATCGTGCCGACGCTGCCGCCGATTTGCACCTTGTGGCCGATCCTGAAGGGCCGGAAGATCAGCAGCATAACGCCCGCCGCCAGGTTGGAGAGCGTCCCCTGCAAGGCGAGGCCGACCGCCAGGCTGGCGGCGCCAACGACGGCAACAAGGCTCGTTGTCTGTATGCCGCATTGCGACAGCACGGCGAGCATGGTGACGGTCAGGACCAGATAGCGCGCGAGGCTGCCGAAGAAACTCTTCAACATCGCGTCGAAATGCGGCGCGCGGCTGAGCATTCGGACTACGAGCAGGTCGGCCTTGCCCGAGAGCCACAGCCCGATGAGCAGGATGACGATTGCACCAAGCACGTTCAGCGCGTTAGTGACAATCAGCGGCAGTAACCCACTCATGCTGACCATCAGATCCTGGGTTCTCTCCTCCAGCATCCCCACCTCGCTGCTTGCGCACGGTCGCACTATAAACGCGGCTGGGACAGATCCACGTCACGAAAGAGTTCGATAATTGTCACATGCCAGCGGGGCGGCCAGTCCCGTATCGCCGTCAATGCACAAAATGACACATAGAGAACACGGGGACCCCCTGCATTTCCCACCGGATTGTTGCCGGTAGAGCGGGATCAAAGTGTCCGGATCTTGGTTTCGGCAAGGAGTTCGCCAGGAACCGCCTCTCGCTCGAATCGTCAGCGGCGGAAACCAGGTGGTGATTGCACAGTTCGTCCGGCGAAACCGCTTTATTCTCGTCGCCGGTAATTCGGCGCGGAAATTTTAGATTGGCGCCGACAGCGGGACCTGAGGCCGCTAGCCGCCCTTGCGGTCAGCCGCAGCCTCGACCCGGCGCTTCAACCGCCGGATCTCCGGCGACAGCTTGCGATCGGGTGTGTTGCGTAGAAAGGCGTCGATGCCGCCCTTATGCTCGATCGCGCGGATAGCCGCGGCTGTGACTCGCAAACGGACGGAGCCGAGCGTGTCGGAGAGGACCGAGGTCCGCTGGAGGTTTGGCAGAAAGCGGCGCTTTGTCTTAATGTTGGAGTGGCTGACGTTGTGCCCCACTTGGACACCTTTGCCGGTGACCGTGCATCTCCGCGCCATACCCGCACCTCGACCAGACCTAACTAAAGCACCGACTCGCCGCCGCTCTCCGGGCCGCACGGGGCGCGTCTTCTACGCCTGTCAGCGCATCCCGTCAACCTGCCGCCGGAAGGCGCAGCGATGCCCACCGCCGAAATCAGCGGATGTCCCAGTTCAGTCCTTCGCGGTCTCCGCGTCCGCCGCACCAAGAAACGCCGCGAGCAATTTCCGAGCGGCTGTGGTGGGGGTTCGGGTGCCGGCCATGACTTTTTTTTCGGCGGCCGCCAAGCGTTGGGTCACCTCAGGAGCGGCACGGAAGCGGTCGATCAGGCTGTCGCCGATCTCGGACCACAGGGCCGCGCGCGCCTGCTCCGAGCGCCGCCGAGACCACGCGCCGGTCCGCTTGAGTGCGTCGCGGAAGTGCTCGACATTCGCCCAGACTTCACGGATGCCGGTTCCTTCGAGCGCCGATACCGCGCTCACCGAGACCTGCCATTCCGGGATTGACGGTCGGATCAACCGCAACGCGCCTGCGTGGTCCGCGACCGAGCGGCGCGCCGCCGCAGCGAGCTCGCCATCTGCCTTGTTGACCAGCACCAGATCGGCGAGCTCGAAGACCCCGCGCTTGATCCCTTGCAGTTCATCCCCTGCCGCCGGGGGCAGGATCAGGATGAACATGTCGACCATATCGGCGACGGCTGTCTCGGCTTGACCGACGCCTACCGTCTCGACCAATACCGCGTCGAAGCCGGCCGCCTCGCATAACAGGATCGTCTCGCGTGTCCGGCGCGCGACGCCGCCTCGACTGTCGCCCGCCGAGGATGGCCGGATAAACGCCTCGGGCGCACGCGCCAACTCGGCCATGCGAGTTTTGTCGCCGAGGATCGCACCGCCGCCGCGCTTCGACGCCGGATCGACGGCAAGCACCGCGATGCGTCGGCCGAGTGCGATGCCCTCGAGGCCAAAACGCTCGATAAAGGTAGATTTACCCGCGCCGGGCGGGCCCGAGACGCCGATGCGAGCGGCGCCGCCGGTTTCGGGCAGGAGCGCCTCAATCAGCTCTTCAGCCTCCTGGCGGTGATCGAGGCGAGTCGACTCGACGAGGGTGACGGCTTGCGCGAGCGCCCGCCGATCACCCTTGCGGACAGCCTCGATCAGCTTGCTCGTCAATCCGCTGCGAGCGGCGTTTCGCGGTGCGCCGCCTCCTGCTGACGCGCCCACATCGCCGCATAGATCCCCGGGCGCAGCAACAATTCCTTATGATGACCGCGCTCGACAATGCGCCCCTCCTCGAACACCAGGATCTCGTCGGCATCGACGATGGTCGACAGCCGGTGCGCAATGACGAGCGTGGTGCGGCCGGCGGACACCTCGGCGAGGCTCCCTTGGATTTCGCGCTCGGTCTTGGTGTCGAGCGCCGAGGTGGCCTCGTCAAAGAGCAGGATTTTCGGCGCCTTCAAGATGACCCGGGCGATCGCGACGCGCTGTTTCTCGCCCCCGGAAAGCTTTAGGCCGCGCTCGCCGACCATAGTATCGTAGCCGTCCGGCAGCGACGTAATGAAATCGTGGATGCGAGCGAGCTCGGCGGCTTCTTCGATGGCGGCACGCGTCGCGCCGGGCCGGCCGTAGGCGATGTTGTAATAGATCGTGTCGTTGAACAGCACCGTGTCCTGCGGCACCACGCCGATCGCACGCCGCAGACTATCCTGGGTCACCCCGCGAATGTCCTGGCCGTCGATCTCGATCGAACCCGCATTGACATCGTAAAAGCGAAAGAGAAGCCGCCCGATCGTCGACTTGCCGGCCCCGCTCGGACCAACAATCGCCACTGTTGCACCGGGGGGGACCCGGAACTCAACATCGGACAGGATCGGCCGCCTGCGATCATAGCCGAAACCGACCCGGCGAAATGCGACCGCGCCGGACCCGACGATCAGCGCCGGCGCGCCCGGCCTGTCCTCGATCTCTGGCTTGATCGCGAGTAATGCCGTCATCTGCTCGATATCGGTCAGCGACTGCTTGATATTGCGATAGACCACACCGAGAAAGCTGAGCGGCGTGTACAACTGCATCAGATAGGCGTTGACCAGGACGAAATCACCGACCGTCATCTTCGCGGCCGCAACACCCTCGCCAGCTAGGGTCATGATCGCCATGAGACCGATTGCGATGATCGCGGCCTGACCGAGGTTGAGAGCGGCCAAGCTCGTATCGCTCTTGACTGCGGCGCGCTCATAAGCCTGGAGCGAGGCATCATAGCGCCGCGCCTCGTATTCCTCATTGGCGAAATATTTGACGGTCTCGAAATTCAGCATGGCGTCGACCGCCTTGCTGTTGGCCTCGCTGTTCCGCTCGTTCATCTCGCGCCGAACGCGAACCCGCCAATCCGTCATCGAAAACGTGAAGGCGATGTAGATCAGGATCGTCGCGAATATTACGGCCGCGAAGGTCCAATTGTAGAGCTGCCACAAGATGCCGCAGACCACCAGCATCTCGAAGACTGTCGGCAAAACATTGAACAGCATAAACGACAAGAGAAAGTCGATACCTGATGTGCCGCGTTCTATCGCACGAGACAATCCGCCCGTGCGGCGCTCGAGATGAAAGCGGAGCGACAACGCATGCAGATGGCGGAAAGCAGACAGCGCCAGCCGGCGGATCGCACGTTGGCTGACCTTCGCAAAAATCGCGGTCCGCAGCTCGCTAAAACCCTGCGACATCACCCGGCCGAGCCCATAGGCGATAATCAGCGCCACAGGCACCACGACCACGATGTTGCTCGGCGAAAGGGCGTCGACAGCGTGCTTGTAGAGGAAAGGCACGTAGATGGTGAGGAGCTTGGCGGCAAGCAGCAAGACGACCGCGATCACCACTCGCGTCCTTAGCTCGAGTGAATCGCGCGGCCACAGATAAGGGGCCAGCCATTTGAGGGCACGCGCCTCGTCCCTGAACCGGCCCTTCGGTCGGGGCGGGCCGAGCGCGGCAGGCGGGCGACCCCGCGTGCTCATCCTGCTGGGTCCCCCTCGCTGCGCGAGCCGAGCGGTTCTACCCTAGCGAGCCGCCCCGCGCCCAGGCCGCGGACGAGCTTGAGCGCCAACATCAACGCAGCGGCGACCAGCGCCGCTCCCCAGAAAAACGCGGCGTTGCGGCCGAATTCGGCGAAAAAGAAGCCTGCCGCCACAGGGCCGAGGACGCGTGAGAGGCTCCCGATCGACTGCGAGACGCCCATTACCTCTCCCTGTTCCTCGCGCCCGGCCCGACGCGAGATCAGGCTGTTGAGCGAAGGTTGGATCAGGCCCATACCGAGCGCCAGGAGGGTCACGGCGATGCCGAGTATCGGGATCTCGCGCGATACGGGCGGAACCAACAGCCCGGCGCCGATCAATGCGAGACCGCAAAAGAGCAGGCGCTCCTCGCCGAAACGCCGCGTCAGGCGGCCGCTCAGCCCACCCTGCAGGATCGCCGAGATCAGGCCCACATAGGCGAAGACATAGCCGACCTGGCGGGGCCCCCAGCCGAATTGTCCGATTGCCCAAAGGGCAAAGGTGCTCTCCATTCCGGCAAAAGCGAGGATAACCAGAAAGAAGATCAGGATCAGGCGCGATAGCACGGGGCGGCCCAACACGCCCAAGATCGCACTGACCCGGCTGGGCGACGGCCCATGGCCGCGGCGGTCGGCCGGAAGGCTCTCGGGCAGCACCAGAGCGACACCACAGAGAGCGACAAACGAGAGCCCGGCGGCGACCCAGGCCGGAGTTTCGACATCGGCGGTCGTCGGATCATTTCCGGCGAGGAGCCCGCCGAGCGCCGGGCCGATGATGAAGCCCAACCCGAAGGCCGCACCGATCAGGCCCATCCCCTTGGCTCGGTCCTCAGGCTTTGTCACGTCTGCGATATAGGCCTGCGCCGCGGCGATGTTGCCGGCGCAGGCTCCGGCAAAAGCGCGCGCCGCAAACAGCATCCACAGAGCCGTCGCGCTGCCGATCCACAAATAGGCGAGCACCGAGGCGGCCATGCTGGCGATCAGCACCGGCCGCCGCCCGACCCGATCGCTGAGCTTCCCCCACAGCGGTGCCGTAAAGAGCTGCATCAGCGAGTAGACCGCGAGCAGCAAGGTCACCTGCTGCGGCGAGGCGGCGAAGCGCACCGCATAAAACGGCAGAAGCGGGATGACGAGGCCAAACCCGACGAGATCGACAAAGACGATGAGAAAAAGGGTCGGCATGTCTGCCGCCCTGATATCGCCCACCGGTCGCGGCAGGGCAAGAGACTCACCGCGACGACCGGGTTATTCGGACGGGGAAACGGGCCGGAACGGACGGCGGCGGCGCAAAGGGCCGAGGTGACTTTAGTTACCTGCCGTCGCTGCCGGCTTTATTGAAGGCGGGAGTTGCAGCTCGCGACACAGGCGCAGCCCGAAGAGAAGAGCGAGCGTTCCAACGCAGACGTCGGTCGGCATTCGAGGTGCAAGCCCGGCGATCTCGGTCGCAGCCCAGGCAATAATGGAAAACAGGCTCGACGCCACGGAGGAGGAAACCAGACCGGCGAAGACGCGCCGGTCTATCCACCGCCGCTTTTGGACCCAGAGAGCGGCGGTCGCAGCCACAAGCCCCGCGCCGGCGACGAGAATCAGCAGCTTGGACACCGTGTGGCTTCGTCGGCCTGCGGCGGCTGAGACCCTTGCACCGCTCGCGACCGCTCTCGCACCACCCGCTCGAGCAGGCCCTCGAGGCCACGGCGATCGACGCCGTCGCTCTTCATCAGAAGGCCAATGAGGGGATCTTCCACCAGCTCGGCGAGCGAGCACCCCGTGGTCTTGTTGTCTATGACGCCTCTCCCAATTCCGGGAGACGTTATTCATCTCGGATTAAGGAGTAGCTAAGGCGTTAATGTTGGACCGCCACGTCGGAAGTTCACTCGGCAAGAGAGCCTCGCCGGTCGCTCTACAGATCATCCTCGCAGATCGGCTGGCTCGTGTTGTGAGGAAGCCCCTCCAGATCGAGTTCCAGGCGATCGCCCGTATGGCTCTCCCGACTACAACAGGAGCTCCGGCAAGGAGCGGATGATTCGGTCGGGTCGGACTGGGCAATCGGACGGAAGCCCGGTGGCGTAGCCGTCGTACCAGATCGCATAAATGCCAAGACGCTGCGGGGCCACAATATCCCATTCGAGATTGTCGCCGACCATCCATGTCTCCCGCGGACCGACGCCGAGCGCTTCCATGGCATGGGTATAGGCGCGCTCTTCCGGTTTGCCGAATCCGTGCTCGCCCTCGATCTGAACGTGATCGAAGCGCTCTTCGAGGGCGAACCTGAGCACTTTGGCGCGCTGTGGTTCGGCCGCGCCATTGGTGACCAATGCGAGAAGCACGCCGAGCTGCTTGAGGCGATCGAGGGTCTCGTGAGCGCCGGGGAAAACGCTTAGTTCATCGTCGCGGATCAGCGTAAAGCGATCGGCTATCCTTTCGCCGATCTCGGGCGTGGGGACCGCCTCTCCGGCAGCACCCAGCGCGGCGAAAGCGCTCGCGACAACCTGACGCCTCGCCTCGCGCACCTGCACCCGCCATTCGCGATTCCACGCGGTGTCGTTCCACAGCAGCCGCGACTGAGCTTCGATCGCTGTCACGATATCCGTAGACGACAGTGGGGCGAGGTCCGCGGCGAACTCCTCGGTGATCCTCCTCCAGACGGTGCGCGCCGACCCCGATACTGCGAGGATGGTATCGTCCATGTCGAACAGGATAGCCCGCGGAAGGTTGGTCATTACCTATGTTTCACCCGAGCGGTGTAGCATTTGGGGTTGAGGTGCGGTCGTTGGCATCAAAGACGTATAATGGCAGCCCGGCCGACCCCGAAGTTAATTTCCCATGAGACGGGGAAAGCCAAGTGCACGAATATGATTCCGATTTCTACCGTTTTTTGGCGACCTTTGCGGTGCGATCGGCGGAGCAGATTGTTCCGCTGTTGAGAGCGCTAGTAAAGATCGACAGTGTTGCTGATTTTGGATGCGGACACGGCGCTTGGCTCAGCGTTTGGCGCAAGAGCGGTGCGCGTGTGATGGGCATAGACGGCCCTTATGTCGACCGGAGACACTTGATAATCGATGTGGACGAGTTTTGCCCTGCTGATTTGAGCCAACCGATTGATCTCGGGCGTCGCTTCGACTTGGTGCAAAGCCTCGAGGTCGCCGAGCATCTGCCGGCCGACCGGGCGGCCGATTTTATCGACACGCTGACGGCCCACGCCCCTTTCGTGATGTTCTCCGCCGCAGTCCCTGGTCAGGGCGGCGAGCATCATATCAACGAGCAGCCGCTTGAATATTGGCGGAACAAATTCCACGATCGCGGCTACGTCGCGATTGATTACATTCGGCCGCAACTGGCCGCGAATCTCCGGGTTCAGCATTGGTACCGCTACAACATTGTTCTCTACGTAAAGGAAAGTCATCTCGGCGCGTTGCCCGATCGGCTGCGTGCATTTCAGGTCCCTGCAAAGCAGAAGCTACGCGAGTATTGGCCGTTCCCCGACCGGATTCGTCATGCGCTGATCAAGCAGCTGCCGCGCGGCGCCGTGGATTATCTCGCCCGCTTCAAAGCCCAGCTGGAGGCGAGAAGAGCGAGGTCGGCAGGCTCTGCGTCCTGAGGTGACCCGATCCCCTGGTCTTCGTCAGGTGCGCATAGCCGTGCTGATGAGCAGGATCCCGACCACGATACATGCGATGCCGAGCCAGGAGGTGAACGCAATCCTTTCCGACAGCAGAAGGCTCGCCGCCATGACGACCGCGACATACTGAACCGCGGCGAAGGCCTGAGCGACATGGAGCGGTAGGGCCCGGAGCACAAAAGCGTAGATGATCCCGCCGATCCCAAAGAGCGCCAATCCGAGAACCGATTGCCAGCTCAGCATCCCCAGTAAAACTCGCCTGGCCGGTGGCGCCATGGCGCCGAGCTTGAGCATCAGATTGGCGCCGACGGTCAACGTGACCATGCTCGCGATGCCAAGCAATGGTTTGAATTCCAACAAGTTCAGAGCCTCTTCGCCGCTGCCGGACGCGTCCCGATAGCCGACCACGACATCTGGTTCACCCAAGTGAGCCGAACATCTTCGAGCCCAGCCTCCACCATCATTCGTGCCACCGTCTCGCGCGGCCAATAATGTGCGATGCGCGGCAACATCTGATCGAATACGATCGCGCGCAGGTGCGGAAAATCGAACTTCGCGATCAGCCGGAAATATTCGATTGGCCGCACGCCAAGCCGCAGCAGCACCCATACCAGGACGGCCGGGTACAACGACAGATGATGCGTCAGCCCGATCGGCAGCCGGCTGAATAGCATCTGCCGCAACGGATTAAATACGGACACGAGCCATCGGTTATTCTCGCGGCCATAGACCCAGATTACGACGCGGCCGCCCGGTTTGACCGCCCGCCATTTTCTTGAGCGCTCGATCCGGATACTCGAGATGATGAATGACACCGATCGAGAAAGCCAAGTCGAAACGGTCTTTGAACGGCAGGTCATAGACGCTTGTCGACATCACCTGCATCGTCGGGAACGACCTTAGATTGCGGCGCGCAGTTTGCAGGGACCGCTCGTCGATATCGACTGCGACACCGCTGCTGGCGCCGTATTTAAGCGGCCAAAAACTGTTGCGCCCCATGCCACAACCGACATCGAGGAAGTCCTTGCCCCACCAATCCTCCAGAGACAGGGGCGCGGTCCACCGCCTGAACTGCTCTTCATGCTCCGGCAAGATCTCGGCATAGGCATCCCATTCGTAGCCGAAGCGGTCGGGTGAACCCTTGAGATCGTTCCTGACCTGATCCGTCATTCCAGCGACCGTTAACGGATGCCCGCGAGCGCGGCGTCTCGTGCGAAAGAACGGCGTTTTTGCTGACGCTCAGCGACGCGGAAGAGGATATAGAGAGCCCACAACTTCTTGCCGTGATCGACGCGGCCTGACGCGTGCTCGCCGAGCAACGTTTCGATCGTGGCGCGGTTGAACCACGCCGCAACCGGATTGCTGGCCGACATCAGCACATCCTGGCATTGCGTCCAGAACAGGGTCCGGATCAACCTACCGACCGGCACGGCAAAGCCGTGCTTTTTTCGATACGCGATCGGTCTCGGCAGATAGCGGCAGGCGAGCTGCTTCAAAATGTACTTGTTGATGCCCCGTCGCAGCTTTAAGCGGGTCGGCAAACTACACGAATATTCGACCAAAGCGCGGCTGAGAAAGGGAGCGCGCACTTCGAGGCTATTGAACATCGAGGCACGGTCGGTCTTGGTCAGGATGTTCTCGGGCAGGTAAGTCGTCAGGAATTGGTAAGCTAGCCGCTCAATGCTGAAGATATTGCCGGCTTCCGCCGCCCGCAGCAAAGGCACTGTCGAGGATCATCTCCTCCGGGAGTGCCGAACGGGCGCCACAATGCCGCCATCCGGCTTTGGGCCAAAGGGCGCCATCCATAGAAAAGACTGACGCGCTGCCGCGGTGCCAAAACCTTGGGCTAATTGCGTTACAAGAAGCGGCGGTTCATGTAGCTATCATCGCCAGGGAGCGCGTCCATCGCGCGCTCGATGAGTCTCGCCACCGATGCCGGAATAAATTGCATCGCCCCAGCAAAGCGCTGGAGCGCGAAATTCGGATAGCCAAGGAAAAGTTCGTCGGCGCCATCGCCCCCGAGCGCGGCGGTCATCAGGCTGCGCGCCGCCCGACAAACAAGATAGGTGGGTAGCAGCGACGAATCCGCGAAGGGCTCACCGAGCTTCTCGGTGATCGCGTCGAACGCGACCATAAGGTCCGCGTCGTCGAAACCAACGACCTGATGGCGCACGCCCAGATGGCGAGCAACCTCGATCGCATGAGGGGTCTCATCAAAACTGTCGCGGCCCACACGCACACTGAAGGCCGTCAGGCCAGGCGAGGCTTTGGAGGCAAACGCGGTGATGAGGCTGGAATCGAGCCCCCCCGACAAGAATACCCCGACCGGAACATCTGCGACCACGCGATCCCGGATCGAAGCAGATAGCAGTTCTTCCAGATGATCGATCCCTTCTGCTTCGCGGTAAGCAGCGCGGCCCCCTGCTTTCAGTCGGGGGCGCCAATAATGATCGATCGCGATCTCGCCGTTTTTGTTGATGAGAATGGTGCCCGGCTCGAGCTTGGCTATGTCTTGCCACCCTGAGGCTGTACCGGGCAGGTATTCGAAGAGCAGAAAGCTATAGGTTGCGCTCCGATCGAGCAGTACATCTTCAAAGGCCGGATGGCATTGCAGCGCCGGCACTTCGGACGCGAAGACAAGATCGCCACCGATTAGGCCGTAATAAAGCGGTTTTTCGCCAAGACGATGACGGACCAGGTAGAGCGAGCCGGTCGCGCCGTCGCGAAAGGCAAAGGCGAACATGCCGTCAACTCGCTCAACCGCCCTCTCCGCACCCCTTCGCGGCGGATCAGTTGGAAAAGCACTTCGGTATCG
>Ga0306924_10005349_pt1 | contig 12634 bp, 15 predicted proteins | sample sta12Can44000111_FD_203756 | JGI IMG/M metagenome (GOLD analysis project Ga0306924, IMG submission 203756) | Lab enrichment of tropical soil microbial communities from Luquillo Experimental Forest, Puerto Rico - statanox.12C.anox.44.000.111 (v2)... | ecosystem: Environmental > Terrestrial >... | reverse complement strand
GGCTCTTGCGGCCTCTCGATCTGTCAGTGTGATCCTACAGACTCACTCGCTCTGGAGCCAGCAAGCAAGTCGAGAGCCTGTACGGGCTAGGCTTGCTCGTGACATTTTCACGTGGACTCGATCAGGTCGGCGCCCGAGGTCCATTTCACGATGCCCGTATTGAACCCTCTCGATGGTTTACGCTCCAATAGCGAGCCGGGTTTTCTTCAAGTTTCTTCCCCCGGCTCCTTTAATCCCTCGGCATGAAAACCCGGGGGATTTTTTCTGTGTGCCAGCGCCCGCCCAGCCATTGCACCGCTTCGTTCTCGCCGCCGAAGAAAGCGATGTGCGCGCAATGCGTGAGATCGAGCGGAGCCGAGTCGCTGTCGATCAATTCCGCGGCGCCGAGCACACCCACCCGCATGTTCGGCGTGAGCGCGCGCCGCAAGCGGTCACAGATCAGGAACTTTCCCTGCGCCTCCGGCGGCGTGTTCACGCGCCGGAGGTCCACCAGCACCTGGTCCTTGCGCACGCCGACCAGCTTGGCCTTGATCAGGAAGGCCAGCTTCAGAGCGTCACCGCTGTGCCAGGGCCCCTCGACATCGAAGCGCATGAGAGCGCCATCGTGTCTGGCCGCGACTTGAAGATTCATCCTGAGCTGCTGTTGAAGTTGACCCCTGGAAGGTTGCCACAGCAGTTCCTCGCCGCAACGCTAGCAAGCGCATCAATGGTTGCGAAGCGTGACGACTCAGCAGTTCAATGGCTCATCGGCAAAGGCTGCAGCATGCTGACCCGATTCTTCTCTGTGTCGAAAAACGACACATAGTCCCCCACGCCGGGGATCGTCATCGGTTCGCCCAGCACTTCGCCGCCTGCCTTCTTGACCTTGTCCATGGACTGGCGTATGTCGGCGACCGCGATCACGACGGATGGGTATTGCGCCGGCCAGTCACTCCTGCGCGGATAGAAGCCACCGCCAATGGCGCCGGGTGCGCTGTTGGGCCGGCCCGGTCCACCCGCCTTGGCCGTGGTCGCCAGCACATAGTTGCCCATGTCCTCACCCAGCATCTGCAACTCCCAGCCGAACACGGTGCGGTAGAAGTTCGCGATGCGTTCGCGATCATCATAGGGAAATTCGAAATGAACGACGGGATCCATGCTCACTCCTGGTTGAATGCGCGCTCCAGCGCTGGAAGGTCCAGTTTTTTCATTTTCATCATGGCTGCGAACACTCGAGCCACCTTGGCCTTGTCGGGGTCGGTCATCATGGCCATGAATCGCCTGGGGACCACCTGCCAGGACAGGCCGAAGCGATCCTTCAGCCAGCCGCATTGCTGCGCCTCAGGCGGGCCGCCCTCGCCCAGCCGGCTCCAGAAGTGATCAACCTCGTCAGCGGAGTCGCACATGATTTGCAAGGACACCGCTTCGTTGAATTTGAAGAAGGGCCCACCATTGAGTGCCACGAACGCCTGCCCGGCAAGTTCGAAGGACACGGTGAGCACGCTGCCAGCCGGCTTGTCATGCACGGCCTGGCTGTAATGGCTGATATCGGTGATGCGCGAATCGGGAAACACGCCGGTATAGAAGCGCGCCGCCTCTTCGGCTTCGCTGTCGAACCAGAGGCAGGGAACGATCTTGTTCGCAAACTTCATGGGACGTCCTTGTTCTATCAAGCTGACAATTTCCCATATCGGCCTGCAACCGTGTGTCAGGCACGCGTCACGTAGTCCTGGGCTGACCGGCCAATGCGCGCAAGCCGGCGCGGCGATCACCGGACGAGCATCAAACTTGTCCGCCCTCTTGGAGAGAAATCATGTTGCGAAAGCTCATCCTCCTCGCGATCACCTCGGCCATCGCCAAGCGGCTGTACGACCAGCGGCGCGCCAGCCGCCTGCGCACACCCTTCCCCACGTCCAGCCGTCCGCCACAAGGACACATGCGTCGCGCCCAGACCTGAGGTCTTGACGAGCTTGAACGGTGGATCGCCGCCACCATAGTTGAACGTGTGTCGACCGCGACTGAAAGAACGGAGTGCCATATGCCCAAGTTCGTCATCGAGCGCGACTTTCCCGGTGCGGGCCGCCTCACCGCTGCCGACCTCAAGGAGGTGGCGATCAAGTCTTGCGACGTCCTGCGTGAAATGGGGCCCCGCGTGACCTGGCAGCAAAGCTACGTGACCGAGGACAAGATCTACTGCATCTACATTGCCGACGACGAAAAAGCGGTGCGTGAACACGCCGAAAAAGGCGGCTTCCCGGCCAACCGCGTGACCAAGGTGACCGCGGTCATCGATGCGGCCACGGCGGAGTGAGCTGCGCGCCCGACGGCCCTACTTGCCGCCCAACCCCATGGCCCGCGTGATCACTTCTTTCATGATCTCGTTGGTGCCGCCGTAGATGCGCTGCACGCGGGCGTCGGCGTAGGCGCGCGTGATCGGGTACTCCCACATGAAGCCATAGCCGCCGTGCAGCTGGACGCACTCGTCCATCACCTTGCACTGCAGGTCGCTGGTCCAGTACTTCGCCATGCTGGCGGTGGCCGTGTCCAGCTTGCCATCGCGCACGAGTTCCAGGCACTTGTCGACGAATACGCGCGCGATCTGGACCTCGGTCTGCAATTCGGCCAGCGTGTAGCGCGTGTTCTGGAAGGCGGCCACCGGCTGGCCGAACACGCGCCGGTCCTTGACGTACTGCACCGTCCAGTCGATCGCCGCCTGCGCCGCCGCCACCGCCGTCACGGCGATCTGCATGCGCTCCCAGGGCAGTTGCTCCATCAGGCAGATGAAGCCGCGGTTTTCGCAGGCGTCGCCGCCCAGCAGGTTCTCCGCAGGAACGCGGACGTTGTCGAAAAAGAGTTCAGAAGTGTCCTGCGCCTTGAGGCCGAGCTTCTTCAGGCGCTTGCCCTTCTCGAAGCCCTTCATGCCACGTTCCACCAACAGCAGGCTGGTGCCCTTGGCGCCCGCTTGCGGATCGGTCTTGGCGACCACGATCACCAGGTCGGCATGCCAGCCGTTGGTGATGAAGGTCTTGCTCCCATTGAGCAAATAGCTGCCGTCGGCCTGGCGCAGGGCCGTGGACTTCACGCCCTGCAAATCGCTGCCGGCCGCGGGCTCGCTCATGGCGATCGCACCCACCATTTCGCCGCTGGCCAGCTTCGGCAGATAGCGCTGCTTCTGGTCTTCGGTGCCGTAATGCAGGATGTAGGGCGCGACGATTTCGCTGTGCAGTCCGAAACCAATCCCGGTGAAGCCGCCGCGACCCAGCTCCTCCATCTGGACGGCCGAATACAGCTTGTCCGCACCCGCGCCGCCGTAGGCCTCGGGCATGGTCATGCACAGGAAGCCATTGGCGCCGGCCTTGGCCCAGACCTCGCGATCGACATAACCCTGCTCTTCCCAGGCTTCGTGGTGCGGCGCGATCTCCTTGTCCACGAAGCGTCGGAAGCTGTCGCGGAAGGCTTCGTGGTCGGGGGTATAGAGGGTGCGTTCGATCATGATGGATGGTCCTTGGCGTTCACCGCCAGTCTGAGTACGTCCATTGCCTCCTGTCGCGCATCTTGCTGAGCGCGCGCCCGGGATGAATATACTGGCTTTCAACGTTTGCCACGGAGACACGCACCATGAGCGAAGCCTATGTGTACGACGCGATCCGCACACCGCGCGGCAAGGGCAAGAAGGACGGCAGCCTGCACGAAGTCAAGCCGGTCAACCTGTTGGCCGGCGTGCTCACCGAACTGCAACGCCGCAATGACTTCGACACCGGCTGCGTGGACGACGTGGTGATGGGCGTGGTCTCGCCCATCGGCGAGCAAGGTTCGGTGATCGCCAAGGTGGCCGCACTCAAGGCAGGCTGGGACTGGCGTTGCGCCGGTGTGCAACTCAACCGCTTCTGCGCCTCCGGTTTGGAGGCAGTCAACGTGGCGGCACAGAAGGTGCGCTCAGGCTGGGAAGATTTGGTAGTGGCCGGCGGCGTGGAAAGCATGAGCCGCGTGCCGATCGGCTCGGATGGCGGGGCCTGGGCGCAGGACCCGGAGACCAACGCGGCCACGGCTTTCGTGCCGCAGGGCATCGGCGCCGACCTGATCGCGACGCTGGAGGGCTTTTCGCGCGACGACGTGGACGCCTTCGCGCTGGAAAGCCAGAAGCGCGCGGCGCGTGCGCGCGAAGGCGGCTTCTTCGCGGAGTCGGTGGTGCCGGTCAAGGATTTCCTGGACCAGACGATCCTGGACCAGGACGAGTTCATCAAGCCGCATACGACCATGGCGGGGCTGGCCTCGCTCAAGCCCGCCTTCGAGCAGTTGGGCGCGATGGGCTTCGACGACGTGGCGATGGCGCGTTATCCGCAGGTCGAGCGCATCGTGCATGTGCACCACGCCGGCAACTCCTCGGGCATCGTGGACGGTGCCGCCGCGATCCTGATCGGCAGCGAGGCCGCCGGAAAGACACACAGCCTCCAGCCGCGCGCACGCATCGTGGCCGCGGCGCTGTCGGGCGCCGACCCGACCATCATGCTGACCGGTCCGATGCCGGCCGCGCGCAAGGCGCTGGCCAAGGCGGGGATGACCATCGACCAGATCGACCTGTTCGAGGTGAACGAAGCCTTTGCGGCGGTACCCATGAAGTTCATGAAGGAGCTGGGTGTGCCGCATGAGAAGGTCAACGTCAACGGCGGAGCCATCGCCATGGGCCATCCGCTCGGCGCCACCGGGGCCATGATCCTGAACACGCTGATCGACGAACTGCATCGAAGAAAGCTGCGCTTTGGGCTGGCCACGCTGTGCGTGGGCGGTGGCATGGGCATCGCGACCATCGTGGAAAGGATCTGACCCGCTCATGAAAACCATCCAGTACGAACTCGCCGGCGGCATCGCCACGCTCACCTTCGACGAGCCTGGCTCGCCGGTGAACACCATGTGCGCGCAGTGGCAGGCCGACCTGAATGAAGCGACCGCGCAAGTCCTGAAGGAAAAGGATGCGATCAAGGGCATCCTGCTCGCATCGAATAAGAGCACCTTCTTCGCGGGCGCCGACCTGAAAGCGGTCATGCGTCTGCAGGCCACGGATGCGCCGCGCGTGTTCGAAGAAGTCGAGCGGATGAAGAAGAACTTCCGCACGCTGGAAACGCTGGGCAAACCCGTCGTGAGTTGCCTCAACGGCTCGGCCCTGGGTGGTGGATGGGAAGTGGCCCTGATCGCGCACTACCGCGTGGCGGTGGACAGTCCGAAGATCCAGTTCGGCCTGCCGGAGGTGACGCTGGGGCTGATCCCCGGCGCCTCCGGCATCACCAAGATGACGCGGCTGCTGGGCCTGATGGGTGCGCAGCCGTATATCCTGGAAGGCAAGCTGCTGTCGCCGCGCGAAGCTTTGGAGCTGGGCCTGGTGCACGAGCTGGTGCCGGATGCGAGCGCTCTGCGCGAGGCGGCGCTCGCCTGGATCGCCAAACACACGAGCAGCGCAGCACCCGCGCACCAGCCCTGGGACGACAAGAACTACAAGATGCCGGGCGGCACCCCCGCCAACCCGAAGATCGCCGCCGCACTGAGCGTCGCGCCGGCCATGCTGCGGCAAAAGACCCGCGGCCTGTATCCCGCACCCGAGTACGCGCTGTCAGCCATGGTCGAAGGCGCCCAGGTGGATTTCGATACCGCCCTGCGCATCGAATCGCGCTATCTGGCCCGCCTGGCGGTCGGCCCGGTGGCGAAGAACATGATCAACACGTTCTTCTTCGACATGAACGCGATCAAGTCGGCGCGATCGCGTCCCAAGGACGTGCCGCGCTACACGCCGCGCAAGGTCGGCCTGCTGGGCGCCGGCATGATGGGCGGCGGCATCGCCTATGCGCAGGCCAGCCGCGGCGTGCAGACGGTGCTCAAGGATGTCACGCAGGAGAAGGCCGAAGCCGGCAAGAATCACAGCACCAGGCTCACGCAGGCCCGCGTGGACAAGGGCCGCATGACGGCGCATGCACAAGCCGAACTGCTCGTGCGCATCCGGCCCACGGCATCGACCGCCGACCTCCAGGGCTGTGATCTCATCATCGAGGCGGTGTTCGAGAACCGCGAGCTCAAGGCCAAGGTGACACAGGAGGCCGAGCCCCTGCTTGCGCCGGACGGCTTCTTCGCCAGCAACACGTCCACCTTGCCGATCAGCGGTTTGGCCAAGGCCAGCCGCCGGCCCGAAAAATTCGTCGGCATCCACTTCTTCAGCCCGGTGGACAAGATGAGGCTGGTGGAGATCATCCGGGGCAGGCAGACCGACGACGAGACCGTCGCGCGCGCCTTCGACTATGTGCAGTCGATCGGCAAGATCCCGATCGTCGTGAACGACTCGCGCGGCTTCTTCACTTCGCGCGTGTTCGGCACCTTCGTGATGGAAGGCGCCGCCATGCTGGGCGAAGGCATCCCCGCTGCCGTGATCGAACGCGCGGGCATCCTCGCCGGCATGCCGGTGGGACCGCTGGCGGTGCTGGACGAGACCGCCCTGTCGCTCTCGGTCCACGTGCTGGACCAGACCCGCGCCGATCTGCGCGCCGAGGGCGGCACCTACATCGCCACGCCGGGTGAACTGCTGGTCGAGCGCATGGTCAAGGAGTTCGATCGCAACGGCCGCGCCGCAGGCGGCGGCTTCTACGAGTACCCCGAGGTCAAAGGTGCCCGCAAGTTCCTGTGGCCCGAGCTGAAACAGTTGTTCGAGAAGCCCGGCACGACCTGGGACATGCGCGACTTGCAGGACCGGCTGCTTTATCGCCAAGCGGTGGAGACCGCGCGCTGCCTGGCCGAAAACGTGCTGACCTCGGTCCACGACGCCAACATCGGCTCGATCTTCGGCATCGGCTTTCCGGGCTGGACCGGCGGTTCGATGCAGTTCATCTACGGCACCGGCATCGAGGCGTTTTGCGCCCGTGCGGCGCAGCTGGCCGAGCGCTTCGGGCCGGGTTTCCTCATCACGCCCGAGATCAGACAGGCCATCGAGGCCCACCTGCCGCACTATTGAAGCGAGCGGGCGGCTGTAGCAGGAATGGCCCCATCTCCGGAGCCAGCTCATCCGCATGCTATGGTCTCGGCTTTGATCTTTCCCATCGAAGGCCGAGCGCATGTCATCTTCCCGTCTCCAGGACAAGGTCTGCATCATCACCGGTGCCGCACAGGGCATCGGCCTGGCTACCGCCCTGAAGTTCGCCCGTGAAGGCGCCAAGCTTGCGCTCTGGGACGTGACCCAATCCGGCATCGACGAGGCCATGCGCCAATGTCGCGAAGCGGGGGCGCAGGTCGAAGGTTTCGTGGTGGACGTGACCAACCGGTCCGTGGTGGACGCGGCCGCCATCGGCACCCTGGAGCGCTTCGGACATATCGACGTGCTGGTGAACAACGCCGGCATCACCAAGGACGCACGCCTGCAGAAGATGACCCTGGAGCAGTTCGACCGCGTGATCGATGTGAACCTGCGCGGCGTGTTCCACTGCTCGCAGTCGGTGGTGGGCACCATGGTCGAACAGGGCTACGGCACCATCATCAATGCCAGCTCGGTGGTGGGCCTGTACGGCAACTTCGGCCAGACCAACTACGCGGCCAGCAAGTTCGGCGTGATCGGTTTCACCAAGACCTGGAGCCGCGAGCTCGGCCCCAAGGGTGTACGCGTGAATGCGGTCGCCCCGGGCTTCGTGATGACGCACATCCTGGACAGCATTCCCGAGAAGGTGCTGGATGACATGAAGCAGCGTGTGCCCCTGCAGCGCCTGGGCACGCCGGAAGAGATCGCCAACGTTTACTGCTTCCTCGCAAGCGACGAAGCCAGCTACATCAATGGCGCGGTGATCGAGGTCTCGGGCGGCATGACCGTCTAGCCCTCACTTTCGGCTGGCCGTCTCCACATAGCGGGCGATCGCCTTCACCTGGGCTTCGGTCAGCTGCGTGAAGGCGGGCATCTGGCCGATGCCGGTCTTCACCGCCTTGACTACACGCGCGGCGTCGGGCTGCAGTTCGTCGAAAGAAGGGCCGATGGCCCCCTCGGCGCCTGCGTCCTTGAGCGTATGGCACAGCGCGCAGGCGGGCGTCACGCCACCGGTGAAGAGACGCTTGCCCTCGTCGATGTCCCCCTGCGCACTGGCCGCGCCGGCGGCCAGTGCCGCCAGCACGACACAGATTCGCCTCATGCCACGGTCACGCTGAAGCCGTGGACGCGCCAGCCGGTGTTGAGGTAGCCGCCCGAGTTGTCGGGCGTGACTTCGTCCTGCCATGTCGACTTGACGTCCTGCGCGCGACAAGCCAGTTGGTAGGTGCCGGACTCCAGCTTGACCGGCAGCACGAACTGGCGCCAGGCGAAGCGTCCAAGGTCGGGGCCCACCAGGCGCGCCTCGCGCCAGGTCTGCCCGCCATCGATGGACACCTCCACGCGCTTGACTGCCTGCATGCCCCCCATGGCCACGCCGTGGATCTGCACCCAGCCCGCCTTGACCGGGCCGGCATCGGGACCGGGACCGTTGATCCAGGACTTCACGCCCATTTCCCAGACCGAGGGTTCGCTCGGCTGGTGCTTCTGCCCCGGTGGCGAGATGCGGTAGCCCGTCTTCTGGATCGCGGCATCCGACTCCTGGGCGGTGAAGGCCAGGCGCTTGATGTACTTGATGTTGTTGACGCCGCTGTAGCCCGGCACGATCAAGCGCAACGGCCCGCCGTGCGCGTGCGCCAGCGGCTCGCCATTCATTTCCCAGGCCAGCAGGGCGTCCTCGAGGTTCGAGATCGGCACCGAACGCTCGACCATCACCGACTTGGGATCGAGGCCCTCGGGAATCTTCTCGCCGCCGGTGCCGGTGATGAAGCGCGCGCCATCGGCCAGGCCGCCGAGCGCGGCGACCACCGCGCGCACCGGCACGCCACTCCAGATCACGCAGCCGGCGGCACCGACCTGCCACTTGGTACCGCTCGGCTTGCTGGGGAAGTAGCCACGGCCATTGCCGGAGCACTGCAGCACCGTGGCCACGGTCTCGATGCCCAGGCTCTTGAGCTCCCGCACGGTCAGCGTGCGCGGCGATTGCACGCCCTCGACGGCCACCGACCAGCCGTCACGGTCGTTGACGATGGCGACGTCGGGCGCAGGCAGGTTGTTGCGGATGTAGAGGCGATCGGCAGGCGTCACGACGCTGGTGCCATACGCGGCACGCTTGGTCTCGATCGTTGTCGATGTGTGCTGAATCATCTGAGCCTGGTTCTTCCAGGCGACATACGCAGGAAAAGGCTTGGCTTCTGGCGTCGCAGGTGCCGCTGCGGGCGCCTGTGCTGGCGTCTGCGCGTGGGCCGCAGCGCTGGTGGCCGCCACGAGAGCCGCGCCTTGCGCGAGCAAGCGGCGGCGAGAGGGATCCGTGGGATGCTGCAAACTTGTCTCCTTTGTTACGCGTCCGGAGCATAAGCGAAGACTCTGCAGATGTCAGTGGCTTGCCGCGTGCGCGGCCCTCCTCTTGGCGAGGGGAAAGCACGGGAAGGAGCACGGCGCACGACAGCGATTGCTTGACTGCGGCAACCAATTAGCTGACGATGTCAGGCATGAGTGCCTCTGTTCCCGTTGCGTCCACCGCCCAGGTCAAGGCGGTGCGCAGCTTCAACCGCTTCTACACCCAGCGCATCGGCGTGCTGGACCCGTATCTCGGCAGCGACTTCTCGCTGACCGAGGTGCGCGTGCTGTACGAACTCGCCCACCGCGACCAGCCTACCGCTTCCGAACTGGGCCGCGACCTGGCGCTGGATGGCGGCTATCTCTCGCGCATCCTGCGCCGGTTCGAATCGCAAGGCTGGCTGGCCCGCTCGCCCTCTCCTGCCGACGCCCGGCAGAGCCTGCTCAAGCTGACCGACGCCGGGCACGCCGTGTTTGCACCGCTTCAACAGCGCTCGCGCGATGAAGCCGGTGCCATGCTGGCGGCGCTCGCTCCGGCACAGCGCTCCCAGTTGATCGAGGCCATGAAGATGGTCCAGCAGTTGCTCCGTACCGCCGACTCACCGCCGCGCCAGCGCACTGTGATGCTGCGCGATCCGCGCCCGGGCGATTTCGGCTGGGTGGTGCAGCAGCACGGCGAGTTGTATGCGCGCGAATGGGGCTACAACGAGGAGTTCGAGGCCCTGGTCGCGACTATCGTGGCCAAGTACATCGACAAGTTCGAACCGACGCGCGAGAAGTGCTGGATTGCGGAAGTGGATGGCGAACGCGCGGGCTCGGTGTTCCTGGTGCGGCGTTCCGCCACCACGGCGCAGTTGCGGCTGCTCATCCTCACGCCCGCCGCGCGCGGCCTCGGCCTGGGCGCGCGCCTGACGGACGAGTGCATCGCCTTCGCCCGCGCCACGGGCTACCGCAAGATCGTGCTGTGGACGCAAAGCCATTTGCTCACGGCACGTCGCATCTACCAGACGCGTGGTTTTCACATCGTCCAGGCCGAGCGCAACGACGCCTATGGCAAACAGTTGACCAGCGAAACCTGGGAGCTGAAGCTATAAGACTCGCATTGCTGGCCGCCGCAGGTGCCGGCATCCAGGTCGGTGCCGGCATCGTTGCCTCGCGCTTCGCCGTGGCCGAAGTGCCGCCACTGACGCTTGCGATGCTGCGCTACGCGATCGGCTTTGCCTGCCTGCTGCCTTTCGCACTGCGCCATGTCGAAGCAGCGAAGCAGGCGCCGCCAGTGCATACCCGCGCCAGCGACCTCGCCGCCATGGCCGCGCTCGGCATCGTGCAGTTCGGCGTGCTGATCGCGTTGCTCAACTACGGCCTGCAACGCGTTGGCGCGGCGCAGGCGGCACTGATCTTCAGCCTGTTTCCGCTGCTGACCATGCTGCTGGCCGCCGCGCTGGGCCGCGAGCGCATGTCCCTCACCTTGAGCGCCGGCGTGCTGCTGTCACTGGCCGGCGTGGCCCTGACCCTCAGCCCCAAACTTGCGGCCTCGCACGCCGGCGGCTGGTGGGGTGAAGCGGCCGTGGCCGCATCGGCCTTGCTCGGCGCGGGCTGCAGCGTGCTGTACCGGCCCTATCTGCAGCGTTACCCCACGGTTCCGGTTTCCGCGTTCGCGATGATGGCCTCCGTATTCGTCCTCGCGGCCTTCGCGGGCGCGGAGGACTGGACTCATCGTGTGAGCGGGTTCAGCCCGGGCGCCTGGGCGGCGATCTTCTTTGTCGGCGTTTCCAGCGCGGTGGGCTACTTCTGGTGGCTGTATGCGCTCAAGCACGAGTCGCCGACTCGCGTCACGGTCTTTCTCGCGCTCAACCCGATGACGGCCGCGCTGCTGGGATGGCTGCTGCTCGGCGAACCGCTGCAGGCCACGACGCTCGGCGCACTCCTCCTGATTGCACTGGGGTTGTGGCTTGCCACACGGCCCACTCGGTAAATAGCCCGCACGCATAATCGCAAGCATGAGTTCCTTGCCCGAGGCGCAACCCGCTGCGCCTGAAACGCCGCCGCTGGCCCGGCCCGAATCACTCACCGATCTCTTCGTCTCCTTCACCCTGCTGGCCCTGCAAGGATTCGGCGGCGTGCTGGCCGTGGTGCAGCGCGAACTGGTGGAAAAGAAGCGCTGGATGACGCGCGAAGAATTCGTCGAGGATTGGGCGGTCGCGCAGATCATGCCCGGGCCCAACGTGGTCAATCTCGCGCTCATGATCGGCGGTCGCTACTTCGGCTTCCGCGGTGCCATGGTCGGAGTCGCGGGCATGCTGACCGTGCCGCTCCTCGTGGTGCTGGGCCTGGCGCTGGTCTATGCACAGGTGGCCGGCAACCCGCATATCGCGGGGGCGCTGCGCGGCATGGGAGCTGTCGCCGCCGGCCTCATCACCGCGACCGGCCTGAAACTGGTCAGCGCCCTTGGCAAGCACCCCCTGGGCGCACCGCTGGTGGCTGGCTTCGCCATCGCCACGTTCGTCGGCGTCGCCCTGCTGCGCTGGCCCTTGCTCTGGGTGCTGCTCGGGCTGGGCGGACTTTGCTGCGTGCTCACCTGGCGGCGCCTGGGACGGCCCACATGAGCATCACCCTCCACGCGGCGGACTGGCTCTCGCTGTTCACCCACTACCTCACGTTGTCGCTGCTGGCGGTCGGCGGGGCGATCACCACGGCACCCGACATGCACCGCTATCTGGTCGACGAGCGCGCATGGATCAGCGACCCGCAATTCAGCGCCTCGATCGCCATCGCCCAGGCCGCCCCGGGACCGAACGTGTTGTTCATCGCCCTGCTCGGCTGGAACGTGGGCTTGAATGCCGGCGGCATTCCAACCGCCCTGCTCGGCATGACGGTGACGATGCTGGGCATCATGATCCCCAGCACCACATTGGCCTACATGGCTGCGCGCTGGGGCCACGAGAACCGCGAATTGCGCGTGGTGCGCGCCTTCAAGCAAGGCATGGCGCCCATCGTGGTTGCCCTGCTGGTCGCCACCGGCTGGATTCTTGCAACCGGCAGCAGCTATGACCGCCGCGATTGGCCGATCTGGGCCGTCGCCATCGTGTCGGCGCTGCTGGTCTGGCGCACGCGCCTGCACCTGCTCTGGCTGCTGGGCGCGGGCGCGTTCATCGGCTGGATGGGCTGGCTGTGATCAGGCAAGGCCAAGCCTGACGATTCGCTCGACAAACGGTGCGATCCCGCGTCGCGCCGACCCTCAGCGCGGACTTTCGAAGAAGACGTAGTTCA
>Ga0306924_10005348_pt1 | contig 12634 bp, 6 predicted proteins | sample sta12Can44000111_FD_203756 | JGI IMG/M metagenome (GOLD analysis project Ga0306924, IMG submission 203756) | Lab enrichment of tropical soil microbial communities from Luquillo Experimental Forest, Puerto Rico - statanox.12C.anox.44.000.111 (v2)... | ecosystem: Environmental > Terrestrial > Soil... | reverse complement strand
TTCTACAGCGACGATTATCTCGACGACAATGACAACCTGCGCAAAGACGGTACAGGCAAGGCTTACGATGGTGAGCCGTTCCCTTCCTTCCAGGTAACGGTCTACGACCCAGCATTCCAGACTCCGGCATGGCTACAGAATGCGAACATTTACCACATCATGCCAGACCGCTTCCGGAACGGCTTCAAGAACAACGATTACTGCCGAAAGAATTCGATGTCGGTATGTCCTGTCTTTTACGGCAACCAGCAGGCCTTCACATACGACAAGTGGAACACTCAGATTTGCGACCCGCGAGATCCCAACAGTGGGTGTTACAACGAGTTCGGCCAGCAGTTCTATGGCGGTGATCTGAAGGGCGTTCAGGACGAACTCGATTATCTGCAAGCGCTCGGGATTGACACCATTTATCTAAACCCGGTGTTCCAGGCCCGCTCGTATCACCGCTACGACACGGACAACTACTTGCACATTGATCCGGCGCTGGGTGGCGATGCGGACTTCGCGTCGCTGGTTTCACAACTGAACAAACGCGGTATGCACGTCATACTCGACGGCGTCTTCAATCACGCATCGTCCGACAGTCTGTACTTCGACCGGTACCATCGCTACCCGACTGACGGCGCATGCGAATCGCTCACCTCAATCTGGAGAACCTGGTTCCACTTCAAGACAGACCATGTCCCGTGCAACTCGAACGACTACAACGGCTGGTTCGGATTCGACAGCCTGCCGACCTTCGACCACAACAACCCGGCGGTACGCGACTTCTTCTTCCGTGGAGCGGATAACGTGACGCAGCACTGGTACGGGCTGGGCGCGAGCGGCTGGCGCTTCGATGTCGCCGATGACAGTAACTTCCCGCATAATTGGTGGGTGGAATACCGCGGATACGCCAAGGGTTACAAACCGGATGGTCCACTCATTGGCGAGATCTGGCCAAACGCCAGCCAGTGGCTGGCCGGCGACCAGATGGATTCGGTCATGAACTACCGCTTCCGCAAGAACATCACCGGGTTCGCGCGCAACGCGGATTGGAGTGATGACAACAACAACGGAACCAACAACATTCCCGGACTGACACCCAGCCAGTTCGATCACGCCACTCGTGCAGTGCGCGATGATTATCCGCCACAGGCCACCGCGGCCATGATGAGCCTTATCGATTCGCACGATGTGAACCGTGCCCTGTTTGTGCTGACGGAACTGGGCGACCACGGCCTCACGGAAGCCAAGCAGCGGTTGACGCTGGCAGCGCTGTTCCAGTTCACGTATATCGGAGCTCCCACAGTGTGGTACGGCGATGAAATCGCCTTGAATTCGCCCTCAAAGTACAGCAGTCCGAATGGGCCAGTGGGCGATCCTTACACGCGGGCGCCGTATCCATGGCTCGATCAACCCGGCAATCCGAACATCTATGGGCCGCCGGACACCAACATGCTTGCCTACTACACCAATCTGGCGCACATTCGGAAGCAATATCCTGCTCTCCGGCAAGGCGATTTCACTACCTTGCTGACCGGCGATACGCAGCAGCCAGGTACGGCTCCCAATACGTACGCTTTTGCCAGAACTCTTCAGGGTCAGACTGCGTTGGTGGTAGCTCTCAACAACGGAGCTGTGACAAATAATGCATCCATCCCCGTGACCGGATTTTACACGGACGGCACTCAGCTCACAGACTTGCTTACCGGGACGCAGTACTCGGTAGTCGCGGGCGCGGTACAGGTTTCACTCGCGGCTCGCACCGGTGTCTTGCTGGCGCCGAGCGGCTCCAATCAGCGCGTGACACCTCCGAACGCGGTCATTGCGATGAGTTCCGGCATGAATGCGAGTGAATGGACAAATTCGCCTGTCACTCTGGAACTTCGCGCGGATGACAACGGTAACAGCATCAGCGAGCTTCGCTACTGGATCGATGATGGCCCGGTCAGCGTCGTACAGAACAGTTCGGTCTCACTGCCGATTGAGGCCGAGGGGACCTACGCGATCGGAATGCGGGCAATTGACAACGCAGGTTACGTCAGCCGTGAAGTAACCCAGGTGGTCCGCATCGACCTGCATCCACCGGTGGTCACCGTCACCGGGGTACGGCAAGGAGGAACCTATGCACCGGAACAGGTTCCGGCGGCGGGTTGCAGTACCACGGATGCATTGTCCGGAGTGGCAAGGAATGCGACCCTAACCATTAGTGGCAGCGGCCGAGCCACCGGGCGCTTTACTGCAACCTGTATCGGAGCCGTGGATAATGCCGGAAATGTGGCGCGGCCGGTGAGCGTGACATACGAAGTGTTGGCAGCGGGTACACGCTAGAGAGATGGAGCGCTTTTAGCCTTGCTGTAATGCCGGGCGGAGCACGCCTTCGGGCGAGCATGTCGTGCCGGTACACAAGGTCGCGTTTTGCGTCTGACGCAGCCCTTTGTAACAGCGGGATGTGCTTGTAATTCAACACCATGCGCTTCTGCCCGAAGCTCGGTGGCTAGACTAAAGTGTGGCTGTGTTTCGCTCTTATATCCTTTTTATACCTTGCTTTATACCTTGCGATGACCCGATTGCGGCCGGCGAAACCTACATGCGTTTGACGGCATTTACATCCCGATTCGAGTCATTCACATTCGCGAAGAGCTCCAGGTTTCTCGACAGCTCCACCCGGGCGCTCATTGATCAGTTGGGGGAAAAACGTAAGCTCTCCGCAGATCCCGCAGGATCAAGGGGCAGTGTGAAGACGTGGGCACGGCCCGCACCTTCTACCAAGGAAAATCAAACTCTTCGCTACGCCGTCAGCGAGGACCTATCGGCACATGTTAGCGTCGGGCATTTCTCGTCAACTTGACGCCGAACAGTTTGCCCGTCATAACCAAATAGAGATAGTCAACTCCTGCGGGCACCGAGTGATAGTAGCGACGCCGCGAAGTCGGCCGTGAGCACCACCGTCTAAGTTATGAAGAAGGACGTGTAGACGGTTGTGCGGCACAAGAACGTGGCTAGCTGCTACCTAGCTATAGCTACCTTCCGCCCAAGCGTTTTGCTGCAGTCGGGAACCCTTCCATCACGCAGTTCCTTGCCATAATCGTCCACTTGGGCTCGCCCTTCTCCTGGCAGATGGCGTTATCCCATCTCATGCGTAATCGCGAGATCGACCAATGCAGCTCCCATCAGGTTGAGGCGTTGCAGCAGCTCCTTGTTGCGGCCCGCGGTTCCGGCACACAGGGTCGCATCGAGCAAGGTCACTCGCTGATCCAGCGTAGGAAAAGGTGCGTCGGGTCTATGATTTGGAAGAACCCCTGCCGCTCTGGATCAGCGGAATGCCCGTCTCCAGGGATGGCAAGTGGCCTGCCCTTAGTGCCAGGTCTCGATCATCATCAGATTGCTGGACTGCTGATCCTCAGATCAAAGAACTCGATGGCAGCCTTGTCGCCAGACCGGGAACGGCTAATTATGGAGGGGTTCGGATCCCTCGCCCAGCCGCGACGCTTGGAGGTGTTGGAAGATCCGATCTGTCAGTTTTGTCCAGAGAACTGATCCCGATTCTTTCTGCGTCGGCCGGCCGCCTACTATCTCCGCCAGGAACGCAGTAACCACACCTTGCAGGCTACGGCGCTTTCCATTTGACGTATAGTCGGCAACTCGTACAAGTGACTTCGGACCGATCCCGCCGACCCACCGGCGACGCAACTCACCGGCGACGCAACTATCCGAGATGGGAGTCATTCGTCCATAATCGCCGATTGATCATGACAAGTCCCCGAGTGTCTCTCGCGGACATATCGTTTGGCACGAACGTTTTTCGACCTGGATCTCTCAGGAAGGGAATGTACGCAGGCACGCTGCGCTGATAGTCCTGGAACCTCTCGCCGAAACGTGAAGCGAGCAGCCTGTCTTCAATCCTCACACGTATTTCCGTGCCTATGATAAGCACCAGCATCGAGAGGGTCAGCAACGGCCAGGGGGTGATCATCACGCCGGTTCCAAACAGCACGCACAGCATAGACGTGTAAATGGGATGGCGTACTACGCGATAAGGACCCGACACTACTAGCTCGTGATCAGAGCTGAGGCCCGCGTCGATCCGCCACTGGCGACCAAGCGCGCGTGTGCCTGTCCAGGAAAGAAGAGCTCCGAGCAGTAAAAAGAAAACGGACAGTGCGATCCGCCAGGGTGGCAGCGCTCTCTCCCAAAACTTGCCCTGCCACAACAAGGAATACGCAATTGCTACGAGCACTATACCCCAGCGCGCTCGGCGGTCCAGGTGTTGTGCCGGTTTCGTGGGTCGTTTAGCCAGCATGAACGGCGTCAACCAGATGAGCCATCCCGCTCCAAGGATCGGGTATGCATAGGCTGGCATTCAGCGATTGTATCTTCGTAGGCCGCAACGAAGAAAGGTCGCCCAACGCGGTGGTGTGGACCAAACCGACCAGCCTCCAGATAGTCGACAATCCGGATCCAATCTACATGGGCGCGAAGTCGGCGTTCCGTCCAAGCCGCTGGCGTTTGCGGCGGGTGCGGGGGCTATGAAGATTCGAGTGAGGTGCGCTTCATGGTGAGGAATGAGCCACGAACTCGGCACCTCGCGAGGGCGACAACACGTCATTGAGTAAACGCGGCCTGCGTAGCGCAGGGATTCGGTCGGGGACAAGGCGCAAGGCGGGCGTGGTGCGGCGAAACACGCAAAGCTTCCGGGGCCACTTCACTTTCGAGACACCTCGCGGCCGAGAGTGGCGTCTGCTAGTTTAGCGCGCCACATCATCCATGGACGGTCAGCCATGCCGAAACGATCCACATGGACGCATAGTCGCGTTCCGTTCTTGTGACCGAGACCTCTAAGAGGATGGGTTGGACGTTATACGTCAAGTTGAGGTGTCGCCGGCTTCACGCGAGCCAATCTCCTGGCACAAATCCTGGTCCGCACCGATTGCTTGTGTAAAGGCGATTAATGAGATAGTCCGCGGCCGAGTAGGATAACGGCTCGGCAAGTTGATTATCAGGAGGATCATCGCATGCACATCGGATCCATCGGCATCGATTTGGGTAAAACTACCTTCCGCCTCGGGTATAATCCACGCCACCTATGACACTCGCCGCTGGCACTCGACTGGATGGTTTTGAAATCGTCGCACCGTTGGGCGCGGGCGGAATGGGAGAGGTGTATCGCGCACGCGACACTTTGTTGAAGCGCGATGTTGCGATCAAAGTTCTACCGGCGTACTGGTCACGCGATCCCGAGCGTCTTCACCGCTTCGAGTTGGAGGCCCAGGCTGCTGCCGCGCTGAATCATCCCAACATTGTTTCGATCTTTCACGTCGGTCAATACAATGGATCGCCGTACATTGTGACCGAGTTGCTTCACGGCGAAACGCTCCGCGAAAGGCTGAAGAATGGTCCCATGCGCCTGCGCGAGGCCATCGACGTCGGCGCCGAGCTTGCCCGGGGTCTGGCTGCCGCTCACGGCGCTGGAATCGTCCACCGCGACCTCAAGCCGGAAAACATCTTCTTGACGAAAGACGGGCGGGTGAAGGTTCTCGACTTCGGTCTGGCCAAGCTCGATCCAGCAAAGTGCTCGGGTACCGACGGCCCCACCGCCAGCTTCCAGCAGCAGACTAGCCCGGGACACGTGCTGGGCACAGTCGGCTACATGTCTCCCGAGCAGGTGCGCGGACAAACCGCCGACGCGCGCAGTGACATCTTCGCAACAGGCGCAGTTCTCTACGAGATGCTAACAGGCAAGCCTGCCTTTCGGAAGGCGACGTCGGCGGACACCATGAGTGCGATCCTCAACGAGGATCCTCCAGCGGTTTCGCAACTGACGCCGAATCTCCCGCCGGGCCTGCAACGAACCGTAAGCCGCTGCCTGTCAAAGAATCCAGAGCAACGCATTCAGCATGCCAGTGACTTGGCTTTCGCGCTGGAAGCGCTATCGGATTCGGGAAGCACCGGCATCGACTCTGCCAGAGAGCAAACCTCGGTAAAGAAATTGGTATGGATGGCAGCAGGTGTTACCACCATCGCAATTGCCGCGGCGATCTTCGTTTGGTGGAAGATTCCGCCCGCCGTGCCAGTGATTGAGTCCATAACTCAACTGACTGACGACGGCGAAGTAAAGGAGATGGCAAAACCCTTTACTGATGGTTCGCGGATTTATTTCGTCGAGGGCTCCACCGGAAGCTTCAGAATTGCACAGGTCTCTGTGTCAGGTGGACGAACTGCATTCGTTGAGACCAGGCTTGTCGATCTGTTTATTGGTGGGCTACTCCACGATGGCTCCGCGTTACTCGCATTGCTCTGGGATAGACCGACGAGCCCTCTGTGGTCGATTCCCCTCCCAGCGGGAGAGCCCCGCCGCCTAGGCAACGAAGAGGTCGATGGTGCAGCTCTCTTTCCTAACAGTCGAATCCTATTTTGGAGAGGGTCGGACCTGTTCGTTGCCGACAAAGACGGCTTGTATCCCCGCAAACTGACTTCTATCGTTGGGATAATCGGCTTTCCCAGTGTCTCACCAGACGGCAGGCGAATCGCCTTCAGGACGTATAGTCCCGGTCGTGGCCAATCGTTGGTCGAAATTGGCGCTGATGGTAAGGGTCTCAGCACGATCTTGAATGCCGCCCAAGATGAATTTTTCGGTGCTAGTGTGGAGTGGACTCCCGACGGGAGGTATCTGCTTTATCGAAAAGCTCAGGGGGGTGCGTCGGATCTGTGGTTGATGCCTATGCAAACCGGCATCTTCGATCGGTCCAAACAGCCAATTCGGCTTACAAACGGACCACTTTACTATTCAGGCGCCTGCCCCAGTCTGGACGGAAAACAAGTCTTTGCTATCGGTTCAAAGCGGCGAGGCGAACTGGTTCGTTATGACATGCAGTCGCACCAATTTGTGCCGTTTCTTTCTGGAATCTCCGCAGTAGACCCCAATTTCTCCGACGATGGCAAATGGGTCGTCTACACTTCTTACCCAGACCACACTTTGTGGCGCAGCCGCACCGATGGAACCGAACGTATGCAATTAACTTATCCGCCAATGCAGGTGGGCTATCCCTTCATCTCGCCCGACGGAACGAAAGTGGCCTTCATGACACCGGGCCCAAAGATATATGTGATCGACATGGACGGCGGGCAGCCGAAAAGAATCATCGAGAGAAATGCATCCGTTGCGACATGGTCCCCTGACGGGAACCGCCTCGTTGTGTCTTTCTTTTCCGATACCTCAACTGGAGAGGGTGGCAAGACCTATTTGCAGACATTCGACTTACGCACTGGCCAGCTATCCGTGGTTCCTTCTTCCCAGGGCACGTGCTGCGCCCAGTGGGTTACCCCGGACACGTTAGTGGCAGCGAACCAAGAGGGTACAAAGTTCCTGACCTTCGATCTTAAAACCCAGAAATGGACCGACCTGGCAGCTGGCAACTTCGTGAACTGGAATCTCTCACCGGATCGCAAGTACTTTTATTTCACGACGGGAGGTACCGAGCCCAAGGTACAGCGCATTAAATTCGCGGATCGCCAGATCGAAACCATCACTGGCTTAAAAGACCTCCGCAGGGTGATGGATTTGGTCGAAGAGAATACACAAGTGAACGTAGCACCGGATGGCTCCCCGGTATTCACTCGCGACATCGGCTCCCAGGAAATCTACGCGCTCACTCTGAAGTGGCCGTAAGGAGCGTTACCCACAGCCCATTACGCTCACAATCCTGCCCTCCCCGTTGTATAAATGCGATTTTCAACAGTAATCTGACAATCAGCGTGGCGGATCGTTTGATTACCGCCGAATAGCCAACAAATCGCCATCCAGCAGTCAATTAGATAACCGCGCATCGACTAACGAATTGACCGGGGGTTCCTTTCACCCTATCATCAAACATCTTTCCCGTAGCCTATCGTCATGATCGACACGACGATCTCTCACTACCGCATTGTTGAAAAGCTCGGCGGCGGCGGCATGGGCGTGGTGTACAAGGCTGAAGACACTCGCCTTGGCCGGTTTGTTGCCCTAAAGTTTCTGCCAGACGAAGTTGCCCGCGACCCGCAGGCACTGGAGCGATTCCGGCGTGAGGCGCGGGCGGCTTCCGCACTAAACCATCCGAACATCTGCACAATTTACGACATTGGCGAAGAAGATGGCCGTGCTTTTATGGTAATGGAGTTCCTCGATGGCATGACGCTGAAGCACCGCATCGCTGGGCGGCCAATGGACGCCGAGGACATCCTGTCGCTTGGGATTGAGATTGCCGACGCGCTGGATGCGGCTCATGGTAAAGGAATCATTCATCGTGACATTAAGCCAGCCAACATTTTGGTGACGGAGCGCGGTCACGCCAAGATCCTCGACTTTGGGTTGGCCAAGGTGACGGAGAAACATGCCTCCTCGACGGGAGAAACCCTGACGTTGCCGGATTCCGATAGCGACCATCTCACTAGCCCGGGCGCGATGCTGGGCACGGTAGCTTACATGTCGCCCGAGCAGGTGAGGCCAAAGAGTTGGATGCTCGCACCGACCTGTTCTCGTTCGGGGCAGTTCTGTACGAAATGGCGACCGGCAAGATGCCTTTCGATGGTGCGAGTTCGGGCGAGATATGCGGCTCTATTCTCCACCACGATCCGAAACTACCATCGCAAGTCAACCGGCAGGTATCGCCAGGACTGGAAGCGGTCATCCGCAAGGCGCTGGAGAAAGACCGCAGCCTGCGTTATCAAAGTGCGGCCGAGATGCGCACCGATTTGCAACGGCTGAAGCGGGACACAGAGTCTTCTCCAACGGGAACGGTGCCGGTTCCGCCCACAATGAACCGCAGATGGTGGCTCGCGATTTCAGGGCTCGCCGTTCTTGCGGCTGCTATCGGCATCCTCGCCTACCGCAAGCTCATGCCGAAGACCTTTCCATTCCAGAAATTCGAGATCACGCAATTGACGAGTGGGGGCACACAGAAGATTGCGGCGATTTCGCCAGACGGAAAGTATGTCGCCTTAGTTGAAACTGAAGGCGGTAGCGTATTCATTTCACTCCCACATGAAAAGCAAAGTCTTCGAATAATGCAGGTTACGGGCGGCGACGTGCAGATAATCCCTCCAGCCGAAGTAAACTACACGGGCCTAATGTTCTCGCACGATGGGCAACACCTGTACTTTGTGCAGACGGAAGCCAAAGACGGGTACAGCATCGGTACGCTCTATAAGATTCCTGCGCTCGGAGGTACACCTCAACGACTAATTATCGATGTGGATTCGGCAGTTTCGCTGTCGCCTGATGGTGCTCAACTGGTTTTTGTGCGACACGGCGTGTCAAACGGTAGAGGGGATTCGAGCTTGATCGTAGCGAAGGAGGATGGCAGCGAGGAGCGGCCAATCGCTGTCCGCAAACTGCCTGACGAGTTCTTAAGCCCCGCATGGTCGCCCGATGCGAAAAAGATTTCGGTTTTCGGTCGGAAAGAGAAGTGGTTCAGTCTCGTCGAAGTCCCGGCGCAAGGAGGACAAGAAAGGCAATTGACCCAGCACCAATGGAATTGGCCGGTCAGTTCACCTTGGATTTCGAGTGGAAGTGGACTGGTCGTCAATGGGCGCGAAGGTATTCCGACACCGATGCAGCTTGAATATGTCTCTTACCCAGATGGAGAGGTACGCAGAATCACCAATGATTTGAATTACTACAGCGGTGCAAGCCTCACTGCGGACAACAGTACGCTCGCCACTGTCCAAAGCACGATGGTTGTGAATATCTGGGTTGCGAGCCTTTCCGATGCGGTTAACGCCAAGCCGGTAACAACCGGCGGACACGCTTGGCAACCCGCCTGGACTCCAGATAACAGGATTGTTTATGCGCTTGACGAGGTGAACCGCAGGCGTCTCTGGATCATGAGTTCAGATGGGAGTAAGTCCGCTCCACTGCCAGGTGCAGTGGGGACATTTGCCTTTAGGCCGCGAGTCGCATCAAATGGACAAATCGTTTACGGATCGGATCGTTCCGGAACTGTGCAAATCTGGAAAATGGACCTTGATGGTAGTAACGCAAAACAACTGACCAAAAACAGTGACATTACCTTTGCCGAAATGGATGTTTCATCGGACGGAAAGTGGGTCGTATTTGGTCGTGTGGTTGGCGGAATCGGAGAACTGTGGAAGGTGCCGATGCAAGGAGGCGAACCGGTTCGCTTGACCCATCAACCTTCATACAGTGCTAGACTCTCAATCTCGCCCGATGCGAAGACGGTCGCTTATACCTATCGCGATTCCCAGGTGACGCCACCGCGTGGGGTTGCGCTGGTACCGCTCGAAGGCGAGCCGAAGGTCACATTACTCGATATTCCAGCTGATTGCGTACGCTGGACGGGGGACAGCCGGTCGCTTCTCTACTCCTATTCTCAAAGCGGTACGTCGAACATCTGGGAGCGGCCAATCGCTGGCGGAGCAGCAAAACAGGTCACCCACTTTACAAGTGAGCTGAATTCCGTTTTCGATCTGTCAAAAGATGGCAAGCAATTGGCGATACAACGCGCCACCTCCAGTTCTCATGTGGTACTGCTCCGCGACGTGAAGTAATACGAGAACGCGACACTTCAAATCTACTCTGTTCGACAACAAGCCGATGGTGCAAAGGCTGCGGTTCGATGACGGCAAGGTCGAAGCTGTCCCTCAATTGACCGGGCTGCAGCACGTGGCAGATCCACTGGAATGGACACAGCTAAACGCCGCTGTCGGCACCCCGAAACACTACTTCTCTCGCACCCGCTTTAACGCCGGCTCGGTTCAGAACTTCCGCGAGAGGCACGCCCGTCCATTCCGCCGTGCTAACGGCTCCTAAGTTCCATTGCTCCCCATTCACACGCGGGTTCAGCAGTGAACGCCCATTGCCAGCGCACTCTAAGGTGACGAACTCGGTCTGAGAGGGCATTTTCACAAGGTCTCGCAAACTGAGGCTCAGAGACCGCTCGACCAGGCCAACGACATCCAAGCGCCAGCTTGTTGCGTCGAGTTGGGGGATCTGAAAGTGATTACGAACGTAGAACCTCTGATTCGGCATTACCGCGCCCCCGATCAAAGCGGGAATAGAGGTCTCGCAATTAAGCGGATGGGCACGGTGAACGACCATTCCAGCCTCGAATGCCTGCCGGTAAGCCTCTTCTGGCCCCAGCGCAGTCGGGGCGTCTCCTACAACCGACGTTGCCGGCGTGGGGGCGCCACCTGCCACTATCCTGGAACGCTTAAAAACAGTGTCCAGCTTCGTGATCTCCACAAGGCTCTCGACTCGTGGATTCAGGTTTGCGATTTCAAGGTCGCAGCCTTTCTCTTCTGCTGCCGTCCATACGCCCAACAGTGCGCCCAAACCAGTGCTATCGACATACGCAACGTTACTTAAGTCAAGCACGATCCGATAGCTCTTCGCCGCGATTTGACCTTGCGATTCAGGGATCAGATCGCGAATCTCCCTTTGAAACGCCGCCGAATTTTCGGCGGTAATCTTACCCTCACAGTGGACGATGATCTCGTTAGGCTTTTGCTCGAGTTGCAACTTCAATCCAAGGGGACTAAGCGGCTGGGTCGCCATGATTAACCTCCAAACCGCGGCAGAACAACACACGTGCAGACTGAAAGGAAGCTGCTCCCGAGGTTTGCGCGCTGCGGAGACTTGTCGCGATAAGGAGACTACCTCGCCAAGGATGACGTTTCAAACCTAAAATTGCCGGTGGTCTCCTTGGTTCAAGGGGGCCTCATCGAATGAATGCAGGAATAAAACAGGGTATGTCAACCGCCGCCCAACTCTTTGGCCCTGAACGAACCTTTACGTCAAAGTTCTGAGCGGATCGTCGGCCAACTCGGCAACTATCGTTCGCTACCACTTGGGCGAGAAGTCGGCGACCCGCTCCGATGACCGGGCTCCGTGGCTACGGTTCGATGCCGATGTGATCGTTAACGGCTTCCCGGATCCGCTGCTTGCAGCCGAGATAGCGTTCAGTTGTCTGCACAGAAACGTGACCGAGAAGGAACTGGATCTGATCCAACTCTCCACCCGATGCATGGCACAGCTTCGCGCACGAACGCCTCAGATCATGCGGCGCTATCTGGCCAAGCCCGAGTTTCCTCGCATACTGTTTAACGACGTGCCAGACTAGCCGTTCAGTTACTCCGTCACCCCAGTGTTTGCCTGCCCGACAGACACACCGGAACAGTCTTCCGGCCGAAATTCCGGCTGCAGCCACCCAAAGATCGATGGTCTCTTTGACCCATTCGGGAACAGGCACGGTTCGAATGTGGCCCCCTTTGCCGATCAGATCAACTATGACCCAATGTTCCTCGCGCTGCTGGCTGCGGGCAAGCGGCGGTGCGTCAAGGTCTTTCAAACCACGCTCGCCGGACAGCCCCAGCTACTCCCTGGATTGTCAAACTTCTACTGTCACACGGGCGGAGCTCCGGGATCTCTCTGGGTCATTAGCGTGGCACATCGTCCTTATAGTTGCGCAGCCCGGGCGGAAGCGCGACCCCGACGCGTCGGCGCGAGAACCGCCCGCTTTTGGAAAGATTGTCGAGGATCACTTCAGCCGCGTCTTCATATGAGATAGTCAACTCGGGCACTTTTTGCTTGAAAGCAAACGCCAAGGCCAGTCTGGGCAGAACGTAAGTGTAGGCAGGTCGTGTCATCGGCCATTCG
>Ga0306924_10005347_pt1 | contig 12636 bp, 9 predicted proteins | sample sta12Can44000111_FD_203756 | JGI IMG/M metagenome (GOLD analysis project Ga0306924, IMG submission 203756) | Lab enrichment of tropical soil microbial communities from Luquillo Experimental Forest, Puerto Rico - statanox.12C.anox.44.000.111 (v2)... | ecosystem: Environmental > Terrestrial > Soil... | reverse complement strand
CTTTGCTTGGACGCCGATCACTGTCGAGGGGCGAACGCCGCTTTCCGGCGAGAAATTTCTCAATGCGGATGAGCGGATCGTTGGTGGGCACTATTTTGAAGCCATGGAAATACCGTTGCGGCGTGGAAGATTTTTCAACGAGCAGGACGACACGACAAGCCCGATTGCCGTCATCGTCGACGAGTACATGGCCGACCAACTCTGGCCGGAGCAGGACCCGATTGGCAAGCGCATTCATATTGTCGAACTTAAGTCGAAGGACTCGTGGCAGACGGTCGTTGGCGTGGTCGGACGGGTAAAGCAAGATTCTCTCGATTCCACCCCGCGAATTGCATTTTACCTGGCCCATACGCAATTCCCGACGCGGGCCATGACGGTCGCCCTCCGTGGCCGCACGGAGCCGGCTGCCATGCTGCCAGCCGCCAAGAACGAGCTGCGGAACCTCGATCCGGATCTTCCGATGTACTATGTTCGAACGATGGAGCAGCGGGTAAACGAATCGCTGGCCCGGCGGCGTTTTTCCATGCTCCTCCTGGGAGTTTTCGCAAGCGTCGCGCTGGCACTCGCTACCATTGGCATCTACGGCGTTATGGCCTACCTGGTCAATCAGGGGACTCGAGAATTGGGGATTCGAATCGCGCTGGGTGCTTCGCCGCGCAACATCCTGAGCCTTGTTCTCCGGCAGGGGGTGGCGCTCGCTTTTTCCGGCGTGACGATTGGTTTGGCTTCAGCTTTGCTGCTTACCCGGCTGATTCGAAGCCTGCTATTCGGCGTGGAAGCGACTGACCCAATCACTTTTGCTGGGTTTTCCTTGTTGCTCGCGATGATCACGCTGCTGGCCAGTTACATTCCAGCGCGGCGCGCCGCTCGAATTGACCCCCTGATCTCGCTGCGCTGCGACTAGCCGAGATTCTCGCGACGTGGAAAGAAGGGTCCGACAGCAAGGTTTCGTTGCCGCACCATTCGAAGTTTCAGGGCGCGCCACGGACGGTGACCGCATTCAATGAATGAGCAATTCTTTACAAGAAGCGTCCAGTTCACCGAACTTCTTTCGGACTTTCTTCGTCTATTCCTGTAACCCATCTGGGGGTTACCCGATGAATATGCCTGAAAGTGGCCTCGCACTCCGCCCGACCATCCTAGGCTTGCTCGACGCGTTTCTCCGTGATCTCAAGTACACGTTCCGCACGCTGGTGCGCACACCCGGCTTCACCGCCGTAGCCGTTCTTACACTTGGCCTCGGTATCGGTGCGAATACTGCGATCTTCACCCTGCTCGATCAGATCCTCCTGCGCCTACTGCCCGTGAAAGAGCCGCAGCAGCTCGTCCTTCTTACCATGAAGGGACACTACTACGGCAACAACTGGGGTGGAAACGCCATCTCTCATCCGATGTTTCGCGATTTTCGTGAACACAACCAAGTCTTCTCCGACATGTTCTGCCGTTTCCCGGCGGCAGCTAGCCTATCGGTCGGGCAACGCTCTGAACGCGTCCAGGTGGAACTGGTTTCGGGCGCTTATTTCTCAACCCTCGGTGTCGTTCCGGCGCTGGGGCGCCTTTTCACCCCGGAAGACGACGTCACTCCAAGCGGTCATCCCGTCGTGGTCCTGAATTACAACTATTGGAAATCCCGCTTCGCCAGCGATCCTCAAATTGTCGGCACGAGTCTCACGCTGAATAACTATAAAATGACGATTGTCGGCGTGGCCCAAGCCGGTTTTGACGGCGTGGAGCTGGGCTTCTCCCCAAAAATTTTCGTCCCCATCATGATGCAGCCGCAGATTATCGTCGGTAACCCGGAAGACATGCTGAAGGAACGCCGCGACCGCTGGGTGAATGCCTTTGGCCGTCTGAAACCAGGCGGGTCGATGCAACAGGCCAAAGCCTCGCTCCAGCCCTTCATGCATTCCATGCTGGAGTACGAAGTCGAGCTTCCCGCCTTTAGCCGTGCATCGAAATACGCCCGCGACGAGTTTCTCAAATGTTGGATCGACGTGCTGCCAGGTTCGCAGGGGCGGTCAGATGTCCGCGGTCAACTCTCCACCCCGCTTTGGGTATTGATGGCCACTACCGGCATGGTTCTATTGATCGCTTGCGCGAATCTCGCGAATCTCATGCTGGTGCGTGGCTCCGGCCGTGCCAAGGAAATTGCGGTTCGCCTGGCGATGGGCGCCACACGCTCTCGAATCGTTGGTCAGCTTTTAACGGAAAGCCTCACCCTCTCTGTGCTTGGCGGAATCGCTGGTCTGGGCGTGGCGTTCTGGGCCGACCGCGCCCTCATGAAAGTCTATCTACCCTCGGATTCAGGCGGGATGAATGTTTCGAGTTCCCCGGACCTGCGCGTCCTCCTTTTCAATTTAGTCGTTGCCGTGCTGACTGGAGTTCTATTCGGCTTGGTTCCCGCAGTACAGACTACTAAGCCGAATATTTCCGGCACGCTGAAGGATCAGGCGGGCGCAGTGGTCGGGGGCGGCAGCCACCATGGATTGCGAAAGGCCCTTGTCATTGCGCAAGTAACCCTATCCCTCCTGCTTCTTGTCGGCGCGGGTCTATTCGTTCGGAGCCTGGCGAATTTGCGCAATCTCGGTCCTGGTTTCTCCCCCGAGCACCTCGTCGGATTCAACATCGACCCATCCCTCAACGGCTACACGCCCGACCGCATGAAGGTCTTCTATCCGCAACTCACCGAAGCACTCAGCGCAATCCCGGGAGTCCAATCAGTTGGTTTGGCCTCTGTACGCATTCTTGAAGACAACGAATGGGATAGCGGCATGTCTGTGGAAGGGTTCACACCCGACAAACCCGACGAGCACGCACAACCGTACATGAACTCCATCAGTCCGAACTATTTTGCGACGTTAGGAGTTCCGATCCTTGCTGGGCGGGACTTCCGCATGACCGACAATCACGAAGCTAAACACGGGCCCGAGGACTGGAATTGGGTTCCTACTGCCGTCATGATTAATGAAAAGTTCGCCAAAAAGTTCTTCCCTGGCCGCAATCCGGTGGGGCTTCACATTGGTTTCGGAACCGATCCCGGAACGGCAACCGATATGGAGATTATCGGCGTCGTCAAGGATTTCAAATACCGTAACCTGCGCGAGGACATTCCCGTGCAAGCCTTTATTCCATATCTTGGCACCCGCTACATCGGCGAAATGACGGCCTACGTCCGGACCACTGCGGATCCCAATCAGCTAATGTCTGCTATTCGCTCTAAGCTCCGCGACATGGACTCGAATATCCCGATCTATGCCATGCGCACAACTGAAGTTCAGATTAGCAATTCGCTTTCCACCGAACGGATGATCGCCAGCTTGTCGGCCGTGTTCGGTTTTTTGGCGACGCTGCTCGCCGTCATCGGTCTCTACGGTGTCATGGCCTATGCCGTGGCGCAGCGCACTCGCGAAGTCGGCATTCGCATGGCACTCGGTGCTGCCCGCGGCAACGTGATCTGGATGGTTATGCGAGAGGTACTCATCCTCGTCGCCATTGGGGTGACCGTTGGCGTCAGTGCCGCTCTGGCTCTGACGCGCATCGTGCAAAGCCAGCTTTTCGGCTTGACGCCGCACGACCCGTTTACGCTGGCGCTCGCCACTGTTGCGCTAGCCCTCGTTGCCTGTACTGCCGGTTACATCCCGGCGCTGCGTGCAAGTCATTTGGACCCCGTGGCGGCTCTGCGCTACGAGTAACCCCGAAAGCCCACTTCGCCTGAAATCTCTGCGGAGCCCCGACGGGCAAATCGATACAGGCTGCTGTAGGAGACCACTAGTCCCTCGCGGCCTAGCTCGTGCACTTTACTCAGGAGCGGATGGTCTTTGTCCAGCCAGGCGCGAATCTGATCGGTTCGCGGCTTCAGCAACTGCTCCGACTCGCTAACCGCTATGGCCGCGCCCGGCCGACCCATCCGCTGCCGGATTACTTGAAGCTTCCGCTCGTCGGGCCACGACGTCTCCCGTCCGATTCCCTCCCTGTCCGCGAAAGGCACGATCCGCCGGACAGTGTTGCGGTCCGCGCCGGTCGATCGCGCTATGGCCCGAATCTTCTCGCCGGCCGACCAACGCCGGACCTGATCGATGTCCATTCTCCTCACCTCCCGGTATGCCATCCCGCCCGTCCTCGGGGCACTTGGTTGGCGCACCTCCTCGTTCAATCGCAACCGGGGGGTGGGTGAAAGTTGGTGAAAAACTACCGCCTCAGGTGGTCGATAGATCCTGAAAAATCGCACCAAAGCAAATCTTCCAAAGGGTTTCCAACCAATCCTGCGTTCTTTGCTTTAGAGGACAGCCGTTTCCAGCTCTGTGGAGCGGAGCGGAAGCCGACAATTGCATTGCGGAACGCGAAGCGCTGTATGGTAACTACAATATCAGGAAATATTCAAGGCGATCCGGCCCCGCTGGTCGCTGCAAAGCTTTGCCTGGTCAGGTCCCTGCGAGCCAGCCGCTCGCCAGGCTCGGAGCGGATTGTCCTCTTCCAGCGCTCACGGTTGCTCGATCACACCCGCCGGTCGGGAGTTTTCCCAAGAATTCGGCTCTGGCGAAGACCGTGCTATTTGGGGTTCGCTCACATCGCAGGTTTCCCAAGTCGTGGCTAGCAAACGACGTAAGTGGCCCCGTCGATTCGGAGAAGAAACGTGCAAAATGAGATGTCTGTCGCGTCCGAAGTGCAGAGGAAGTTGTTACCGCAACATATGCCTCCGCTAGAGACGCTGGACTATGCCGGCAGCTGCGAGCCGGCATGGAGCGTCGGCGGCGACTATTGTGATTTTCTCGACCTGGGTACAGGCCGAGTGGGTTTTGTGCTCGCCGACGTCTCTGGCAAGGGGGTTTCTGCCGCACTGTTGATGGCCAACCTCCAAGCGAGCGTTCGGAGCCAGTATGTTATCGCGCCCGAGAATCTGGAAAAGCTATTTCGTACAGTGAACAGGCTGTTCTGTGAGTCCGTGACACACGGTTTCTTCGCGACGATGTTTTTTGCGGATTACTTCGACACGACGCGAAAGCTCCGTTATGTCAATTGCGGACACTGCCCGGCATTCTTAGTGCGCGCTGATGGCATCTGTGAAAAGCTGGGCTGCACGGCAAGGGTGCTAGGGATATTCGAGAATTGGAACTGCACGGTTGGTGAAGCAACTATGTCGTCCGGCGATATCTTGGTGGCGTACTCTGGCGGGGTGACTGAAGCCCAGAGCGGCTCGGGCGAGCTGTTCGGCGACCAGCGCTTGCTCGCTGCCGTTGAAGCAAATAGAAATCTCCCCGCTGCGGGTCTGCTAGAGTCGATCGCTGTGGCAGCACACAACTTCAGCGGCAAAGCGCAGGAAGGCGATTTGACGCTGTTGGTGGCCCGCGCTCGCGAAGGGGTCAGCGCGGAACGTTAGCCTTGTCGTGCTTCGATTGGGCTCACGGATGGTGGAGGACGTTTAGAGCGGTTGTACCCATACGGGTTGATCCTTGATTGGCTACCAGGGAGGGTGGCACACATTTCGATCACGATATCCCTGAGAATGCGGGAACAGGCGGGATCAGAGTTGCTCTTCTCGGGTGGATTGAGCGTCGAAGAGGGCGCTGAGTTTCTAACCATGACGGTAAAGAACGACTCGGTAGCGATGGCTTGGCTGAACGGCGAATTGAGGCAAACGGATGGGGATGTCCTCTCATCAGTGGGACTGCGTTAAGGATCTGCACGAAGCGGCATTAGAGTGCCATACCACCCATCGTGCAGACTTCCTTCAGCGGAATAACACGGATGACGTCGCGAGCCAGAAGCTGCGACGACAGCTGACGGAGCATGAAAACGTAGCAAGTTTCCTTTCGACGGTGCCCTTCATAGATGATCTGCCGCCGGTAAAGCAAACGAAAAAGCAATTTGCCCCCGGAGAGGTTCTGGCCGAACGTTTTCGCATCGTAGCCTTCATTGCTGCCGGTGGAATGGGCGAGGTATATGAAGCGGAGGATTTGACCCTGAAGGAAAACTTGGCGATCAAGACTATCCGACCGGAGGTCCTGCAGCAGGGCCAGGCTCTTGCACGCTTCAAACGCGAAGTGCAACTGGCGCGGAGAGTGACCCACCCCAACGTCTGCCGGGTATTTGATCTTTTCTGGCACAACAGACCTGAGGGTAAGAGTGAAAGCGCAATCGTCTTCGTGAGCATGGAGCTCCTGAAGGGAGAGACTCTCTCGGAACGTATTCGGCGAGTGGGCCGCTTTACCGCCGAGGAAGCCCTGCCTCTGATCCATCAGATTGCATCGGGATTGGAAGCGGCCCATCGCGCAGGGGTAGTGCATCGAGACTTAAATCCCGGGAATGTGATGTTGATACCAGACAGGGAAGAAAATCGGATTCGCGGCGTGGTTACTGATTTTGGTCTGGCAGTACGAACTGGCGTTAAGGAAAACAAGAGCGTCGATTTGACCACAGGAATCTTCGGCACTCTAGCATATATGGCGCCTGAACAAATCGAGGGGAAAGAAGTCACCAAGCTGGCAGATATCTACGCGCTCGGGCTAATTATCTACGAGATGGTGACAGGAAAGCACGCATATCCCGCTGGTACACCACTGGCCTCAGCGGCAAGACGGCTTTCCGATTCAATCCAGTCGCCCAATCGATTCGCGCCGCAATTGGGCGCCCATTGGGAGCAAACAATTATCCGATGTCTCAGGCGGGATCCAGGCGCTCGGTTTCATTCAGCCATGGATGTTACTAAAGCGCTTTCAGATCAAGCATCAGATGCGGCCATCCCTCTGCAGGTGGGCGCATATCCTGCGCCAGGACAACGACATTTCGGAGCAGGATTCGGCGTACAACATCTTCCTGAGAGTTGGAGCAGCACAGCGAATGCGAACGCAGTGCTGCAATTCACGATGAAAGACACCTTTCACGCCGGCGACGATTTTCTGGGCCAGGGAAGAAGAGAAACAATGCAGAACTGCAGCACATATTCGACTACAGCCAGCTTTTGCGATTCGCTCGGGCCCAAGGTCGTTACCTTGTCAGATCTCGCGTACCCGATCCGCAAATAGTATTGCGGCCATCAGAAAGATGTCTTGTCACCTTCGACCTTCTGTTCCGAGATGCCCTTAGATAGCCGTTCGTCTCACTTCGGTGCAAGGCGTAAACCCGTCACGGTCCCCAATCGCCGAGGGCCATGCCGTTGATCATCTTCTGCTGGCACGCCAAGCACTGGCCCACCGTCCTGTTTATCGGCTTTCTTGAATTCTTCTAGCGCCCCAGTCCTGTCTTCGTTCCTGTACATCCTTGAGGCCTTCCTGGTACGCCTTCTGTGCTTTTTCGCTGACAGGTCCGCCCTTTGAATCCTGGGCCGGTAAAGGGCGCCAGACACAACCCAACTGCCACAACTAAAAAGAAACAAAGGAATTCCCCAATGCCTCTCGTTTCTTTACATAGTGACTCGGGGTTTTCTAGCGACCCTGGCACATACTCCTGATCGTCCTAGTCCAAGGAGGACACATGAAACGCAACCTAATTCACCTGTCAGCGTATAGTGCAGTCAAAAACGCCTGGCCCTTCGACAGGAGTCTTTCTATGAAGACAGGAAAGACGCAGGGGTATCTCCTTACATTTCGCTGCATCAACTGCGGGAAACACCGAGTATTCGCGCAATATCCTAGCGGCCGCCTGGAGTCTGAGGCGCGGATTCGCGCTCGGATCTACCAAGTAAGCTGCAATTCGTGTGGTTGGAAGGGCGATGCTTGCGGTCTTTCTGCCATTCGTATTTCGCATACGACGGCACTCAAGGCGAGGGCTGCGGGACAGGGAGCAGGGTTGTGAAGCAGCGGCTGGCTCCGGATAGTGCAGCGAGCCAGCATCGCCAAGCGACCGGGCCGCTCGGCAGTGCTGTCTCCCACCCTCGTGACCTGTCCGGAAATTGTACTCACGGCCAGCTATCATGCGTGGGTTGGTTTCCTGGATGATGGTCATTCAATTCCACTTCGCGGCCGGGGGATAGATGACATCAAGGAAACAGAATCCAATATTGCCTGCAATTATCCTTGTCCTTTTCTTTGGACTCTTGGTGTTCATGGTCGTTAGCCGAAAAGGACAGAGTCAGGCGTCTCAACCGCAATCCGTAACCCAGAATCACTAAAGGGCCTATCCATCAGATAGTTTTCCCGCCTTCGCTTTCTCCCGAGAGCGAACTCGGCTGAGCTGATTTTTCCACAGTTCTTTGGGTGAATCTGTTGGGTTCAGAGTTACTCGCGCGAAAGGAATCGAATGGAAACGACCAGCAACCGCCAGTGCCGATGACCATTCATGAGATGTTTCAGCGATTGACGACCATCATGGAACAAGCGAGAACGCGAACCGCTCGAGAGAGCCTGGATCGACTTATCTCCCAGGTTTGACGCTGAAACGAAGCGGATGCAACAAGAGCGTTTGCGGAAACAACAATGAAAACGCGGCAGAGTTGCAACCCTACCGCGCTTCTGAACCATTTGTTGAAGAATGCCTCGGTCGCGTACCGCTGGCCCAGCATTCTTTCCGACACAACGATTCAGCGGCAGAATCGTCTCGGGATTGCCGAGTCCGGCGCTGGCCGGATGTCTGTTCTTACCTCAACTTCGGTCGTTTCAAGTCGAATGGAGCAAAAGAAACTTCCGAAAGTTGGAAGGACCAAATTTGTTTGTGAAGAATTGACTACAGGTTGAAGCAACTAGATTGAGGATTTTTCTTATACTCTGCGATCTGCCTACGAATTATGCATCCGGGACAACCGCATTTTTCGCGGTCGTCGGAATAGACCACTTCTGGGTCGGTTACGAGAGCATACATCGGGTGAACCTTGTCGGCAAAACGTTCCAATTGAGCAAACCACTCAGCTTGGTCCATGCTGAATCCTTCGGAGGGAGTTTATCATTCCCACTGGACATTTTCTTTTCTTACGTGCGCTTGTTGGCGCTGTGGTATTACCCTTCACGGATGAGCGTCAGGCTTTGCCACTACGAGTCTCGCGTTCTGGTGAACGGCCTGAGACTTTTACTTACGCCACAGAGGGCGTCACATTCCGATGAGCGCGAGACAATTTGGTGCCATGCTGCCTCGCTGTTTCCATGCCATAGATAACTTCTCCTTGCTGCTAACGCAGCATCTCTCCGTGCCTTCGAATCACGCAGAAAAACTCTTATACGAATGGAAGACCCGGAGTTTTGACGCCGAAAGCCGCCCATGCGGCCAACGGTGGACATGGAATCGAGACAACACTCGCAGTGCCCGGTAAAGTTGCGCTTATCGTTGCGGTCGCAGATGCCCACATTGGGTAGATCAACGCACCCGCTGGGGCCGCGCCTGGGCCAATGAACACCTGGGCGGTCATCGGCAAGTTTGAATCGGATAAGTATCCAACTAGCAAGGACCAGTCGTACGGGTCTGAGTACTTGGACACAACACATGAAAGTATCGTTGCTGTCTGACTCATCGACCGCACCGTATGGTGAAAAAATGCAAAATCCTAAGCTACGCTATTTCAAGCCGTTCGGTTAGGCGACACAGGATTCGGCCTTCCGAGTCTCTCGTTGCTCCTAATGCTCCTGGAGACATCGAGGAGTCGATGATCGAAAATGCAGCATAAGTCATAGAGCAGTCAAGGTCTGTGCTTTTTCGCTGACAGGTCCGCCCTTTGAATCCTGGGCGGGTAAAAGGCGCCAGACACACCCAACTGCCACAACCAAAAGAAGCAAAGGAATTCCCCAATGCCTTTCGTTCCTTTACATAGTGACTCGGGGTTTTCTACCGACCCTGGCACAAACTCCTGATCGTCCAGTCCAAGGAGGACACATGAAGCGCAACCTTATTACCGGGATTCTGACGACACTGACACTGCTTTTGTTAATCAGTGTTCCGAGTACGTATGCACAGGCCACAATAGAGGTGACCGTACCTTTCAACTTCATGATAGGAAAGGCCGAAATGCCGGCCGGGACCTACACCATCAACCGGCTCTCCTCGTCTGCGATTGAGATCAAGGGTAGCACCACGAAGAAGAGCGCGGTCAGCATCGTGTGGTCCGAGGGGCCCAGCGGCAGCGACAGCGCCGCGAAGCTTGTATTCAACCGGTACGGCGACAGTTACTTCCTGTCGCAGGTTACGCGCGGATCCGGCGCTAGCGTAATGCAGCTTCCCACTTCGAAACTGGAGCAGGAGCAGCGAATCGCGAGCACCAGCGGTCCTTCAGGACAAAAGGTGGTTGCTGCTAGATTGCAAAAATAAGACCCCAGCACAGTGGCGGCCCGGAGGTAGGCAGCTCCGGGCCGCCATGCGATCGAGCTTGGCCAAACCGCACGCGCGCCTAATCAGGTATGAACGCGGGAGGCCCGAAGTCAGGGGCGACTTCGCCGAACGCCGCAAACCGCATTTCGATCGGGCCGTCAAATTGACAGATGCCAAATGGCTACCAGAATCGATCTAGTGCGGATCGATATCATCTTCATCGATAAACATAGAATTGGTAACCTGGCTCCGCCGGTGGGATTGAACCTGCTGATGTCCTCTTATCGCTCCACAAAGCCGTAGCCCTCTTGCGAGCTACACTGCCAGTCATCTCTGTGCTCTCTGTCGCCGTCCTGCCGACCATTTCCATCCCTGAGCTCACTATAGCCCTGCCACATTGGTTGAGTCGCTAAGAATAGAGATCAAATGAACCTCATGCAATTCATATCCCCGTGGCTGCCACAAATAAGGCGGGTTGACGGCCGGCAGCTCCAGTTACCCCGACGCGGTCGACTCCTTCGAATCGATGTCGCGGCTGCGCGTTTTCTGGGAGGAAACCGATGGGGACTTTCTGCAACAGGGCCTTCGCTTCTAGGACTTAGCTCCGCTCGGGCTCGGCAACAAGGAACGCGAGAACCGGAGACTCTTCGGACTCATTTGGGTGTAGGATGTGAACAACTATTCCTGAGTTCTAATATGGAATATATTGCACTATCGGCGGAGGATTTGGTCCGGGCGTGTAGCCAGACCGGAGATTCCGCTGCCTGGGAGGAGTTTGTCCGGAGGTTCCACCGTTTGATTGCGACCGTGGCATTGCGCACGGCGCGACGCTGTGGCAAGACTTCACCTCATGTAATCGATGAGCTGGTACAAGAGACCTACGTAAAGCTCTGCTCGGATAACTTCCGCCTTCTTCGCAGTTTTGAGCCACGTCATCCGGATGCTTTCTACGGCTTCTTGAAAGTCGTGACGGCCAATCTTGTGCTTGATCATTTCAAGGCCACACGCTCCGAAAAGCGCGGTTCCGGCACGGCCGAAGTCCCCAGCGAATCGCCTGTCAACGCTGCCAGTGAAGCGTGTGGCGCGGATGTGACCGTGGAAAGCAGCGAGCGGCGGATTCTGTTACTGGAACTGGATACGATCCTTCGAGAGCTCGCGAAGGGCCCGAACCTGGATCGAGACCGGAGGATTTTCTGGTTGTATTACCGGGTTGGCCTAACCGCCAAGGCCATTGCCTCTTTGCCTTCCATCGGACTGACCACTAAGGGCGTGGAGAGCACGATCCTCCGGTTGACGCGCCTCTTGCGGCGGGAGATGCTTGCTGACCGTTTACGGCAGGGAGAAGGTCGGCCTTAGGCTAAAGGGATCTAGTCCCCGAAGTCGTTCTTCGAAGAGGGGGAGAAGGAATCAGCTTGATTCGAGATCATCTCAGCCTGCAAGAGATTGAGTGGCTCGCCGAGGGCCTGCGGGACGCTTATGGCATGCCAATGCCAGGGCGAGAGGCGCATTTGGAGGAAGCCAGGCGCCACGTGGGCGAGTGCGAGTCTTGCCATGAGCTAGTACAAGTGTATGAAGGTTTGCATCAGAGGCTTGGACAATTGAACGCGACTCGAGAGGCTCGCTTGGGACCAAACTGCCCTTCGGAGGACGAGTGGTGGCGCTTGGCCGCGGGCTTGCTGCCAGAGTCGCAAGCGGCTGAAGCTCTTGAACATTCCATCAACTGCGACGCCTGCGGGTTGCTCCTGCGTCAGGCAGTTCAAGACTTCGCAGAAGAGGCATCGGAGCAGGAGATCACGGAGCTAAGTGCACTTCCAAGTGCGCAGATAGAATGGCAGCGATCCCTTGCACAAAGACTCAGAACGGCACAATCCGATGGCGGAGGATCTCTGGATGCTGAGACTCGCATTGGCAGACGGTCCCGAGGCCTGGCAGATCGTTTCGCCTGGCAGCTACGAGACAGGTTTCGGTACACGTGGGCCTATGCGGCCGCAGCGCTCGTTCTTCTGATCGCGGTGACTTGGGTCATTCAGAAACGGCGCGAGCCCTCGATTGACCGGCTGATCGCGAATGCTTACACCGAACAGCGCCCATTCGAAATGCGCATTGCGGGCGCAGCCTACGGTCCGGTTCGCCAGGAACGCGCCGGAAACCGCTCAGCCTTTGCGGAGCCTGCTGATTTGCTTAGAGCCAAATATGTGATTAAGGAACGATTGGGCGCCCGACCGGACGACGAGGCAATGTTGGCAGCGAGCGGCCGGGTTGAGCTCCTGGAGGGACATTATGATGAGGCCATTCGGACCTTTGGCCGCGTGCTGGACTCTCATCCGGATTCGGGTCCACTGCTCATCGATCTTGCTACTGCCTATTTTCAGCGCGCCGAGGCAATAGACCGCGCGGTCGACTACGGAC
>Ga0306924_10005345_pt1 | contig 12637 bp, 12 predicted proteins | sample sta12Can44000111_FD_203756 | JGI IMG/M metagenome (GOLD analysis project Ga0306924, IMG submission 203756) | Lab enrichment of tropical soil microbial communities from Luquillo Experimental Forest, Puerto Rico - statanox.12C.anox.44.000.111 (v2)... | ecosystem: Environmental > Terrestrial >... | reverse complement strand
AGATCGACGCGCAACTGCGCGGCGCGCTGGGTTACGACAAGGCCGACAAGGCATTGCTGGACGCGATCCTGCACGGCGTGATCCGCGAGCATGCGACGCTCGTGGAGACGCTCACGCCGTGCCTGGATCGTCCGATCGAGCAGCTGTCCCCCGTCGAACGGGCGGTGCTGCTGATCGCGACGTTCGAACTCAAGCAGCACATCGACACGCCGTACCGCGTGATCATCAATGAAGCGGTCGAGCTGACCAAGACGTTCGGCGGCTCCGACGGCTACAAGTACGTCAACGGCGTACTCGACAAACTCGCGGCCCAGCTGCGCCCCGCCGAAGCGCAGGCGCGCCGCAACGGCTGATGCTTGACGGGCGCTTTCGGGCGCCCGTTTTTCTTTTCCGATTGACGCCCCCTCTTCCGACCCGCCGATGAATACCACCGCCGATCCGCTCATGACGCTCGCTGCGCGCGTCGACGCGATCCAGCCGTTCTACGTGATGGAGCTGATGAAAGAGGCCCAGCGGCTCGAAGCCGCCGGCCGCGACATCATCCACATGGGCATCGGCGAGCCGGATTTCACCGCGCCGGAGCCGGTCATCGAGGCCGCCGCCGCCGCGCTGCACCGCGGCGTCACGCAATACACGAGCGCGCTCGGCATCGCGCCGCTGCGCGAGGCGATCGCCGCGCACTACGCGCGCGCGTACGGGCTCACCGTCAGCCCGGAGCGGATCGTCGTGACCGCGGGCGCGTCCGCGGCGCTCCTGCTCGCGTGTCTCGCGCTCGTCGGCCGCGACGACGAGGTGCTGATGCCGGACCCGTCCTATCCGTGCAACCGTCACTTCGTCGCGTCGGCCGAAGGCCGCGCGGTGCTGGTGCCGAGCGGCCCGGAAGCGCGCTTCCAGCTGACCGCCGCCGACGTCGGGCGGCTGTGGGGCGACCGCACGCGCGGCGTGCTGCTCGCGTCGCCGTCGAACCCGACCGGCACGTCGCTCGCGCCGGACGAGATGAAACGCATCGTCGAGGCCGTGCGCGCGCGCAGCGGCTTCACGATCGTCGACGAGATCTACCAGGGGCTCAGCTACGACGCGCCGCCGGTGTCGGCGCTGTCGTTCGGCGACGATGTCGTCACCGTCAACAGCTTCTCGAAATACTTCAACATGACCGGCTGGCGGCTCGGCTGGCTGGTCGTGCCGCCCGCGCTCGTCGGCACCTTCGAAAAGCTCGCGCAGAACCTGTTCATCTGCCCGTCCGCGCTCGCGCAGCATGCGGCGCTCGCGTGCTTCGAACCCGCCGCGCTCGACATCTACGAGACGCGCCGACTCGAATTCAAGCGCCGCCGCGACTTCATCGTGCCGGCGCTCGAGCGTCTCGGCTTCACGGTGCCGGTGATGCCGGACGGCGCGTTCTATGTCTACGCGCATTGCGGCGGCGTCGCGCACGCGGCGGCCGGCGACAGCGCCGCGCTCACGCAGGCGATGCTGCACGATGCCGGCGTCGTGCTGGTGCCCGGCATGGATTTCGGCGTGCATGCGCCGCGCGACTACATCCGCCTGTCATACGCGACCGCGTATCCGCGCCTCGAAGAGGCGGTCGAGCGGCTCGGCAAGCTGTTCAACCTCCGCTGACGGGCCACGCGGGGCACGCGCGATGCACCCCGGGGTGGAGCGGCGCGCAGGCTTTCCGCTCCCGGCGAGTTTCACGACATACGCCGCCGCGCAGACAAAAAGAAAGGGCACCCTCGAGTGCCCTTTCCGCTTTCTGCCCGTCCGGGGCCATGCGCGCGTTACGCGCCCAGCTCCGAATGGCCGCCGTGCTTCGCGGCGTCGATGCTTGCATCGTCCTGCTGCGCCGACTTCTTGGCCGCGCCGTCGAGCGTCGTGTGAACGCGCTTCGCGCCGCCGGCCGCCGCCGCGGTGACGATCGGCTGCGAGGCCTTGGCCTGCTGCGTGTAGATCGACACGTTGTGGCCCCGCGACACATCGCGCAGGCGGGTGCGCTCGGCGAGCACCTTCGCGCCGTAGACGCTGTCGTCCGGGTTCGTCGAGCCGTTGTACATGCGCAGGCCGCTCGCGAGCGAGCCGCCGCGCGCGATGCAGTCCTTCAGCACGAGCGCGCCGACCTGGATGTTCGCGACCGGCTGCAGCGCGGTGTCGGTGCCGCCGAAATACTGGAACTTGTCGGAATGCACCTTCGACATCACCTGCATCAGGCCTTGCGCGCCGACGCCGCTTTCGGCGTACGGGTTGAAGCCCGACTCGATCGCCATCACCGCGAGCAGCAGCAACGGATCGAGGCCGACGTCGCGGCCGGTCTGGAATGCCGCCTTGACGAGCTTGCCGACCGGCTCCTGCGCGACCCGGTAGCGACGCGAGATATAGGTGGCGACGAGCGCCTGCTCGCGGTTCGACGCGAGCGCACGATCGTCGCGCGCATCGGCGGGCACGCGCTGGATCGGGATCATCTTCGCGAGCGACACGGGCGACTCGCCGTTGCGGGCCGCGTCGCCGTCGCCCTGGGCGGCATCCGACGCGTCGTCATAGCTGACGTCCAGCGCATCGGCGCCCTGGCCGTCGTCCTGCTGCTGCGCGCCGGCCGGCGCGAAATTCGGCAGCGGATGTCCGGTCAGCAAGCGTGCCGGACCGGCCTGCACGGCCGCGGAAACGATCGGCATCAATTTCGCGGCAATCGTGCCGCGCACCGCCGGCAGAAGCCAGAGCGCGAGCGCGACGACGATGGCAAGACCGCCGACGACGCTGAACAAGTGGTGACTGACACGCGTCCCGCGACGGAGCACGGCGCGCAACCACTGCGCATGCTGCTCACTGGGACGCCACGATAACCAAGCATTCATTCAGAAGATCTCCCATGAACATGATTCGTGCGGCCCGCGCATCTCGATGGCGAGAAAGGCAACGCTCCGCGGAATCACGACACCGCACGCCTTGGTCTGGACGGCAGGTATCGGAGAAACGGCATAAGTACCGTTCGGGGGCCACGGCAGGAAAACGGCCGGCGCCATGCTGGCGGGCGTACGCGGTGGCTCCCACGCATAAAAAACCAGCGTCTGGTGGCGCTGGCTGAGACTACAACTAAGACCGTCAAGCATGCCGTGCAGGTATCGGCGGACGGTGACGCGCTGCGTCAAAGGATCGGTGATTGGCGGCTCTAAGCCTTTACCCTGCAACCAATGTGAGCGGATTCTAGCAGGGTTTTATAGATCGTCAACACTATAAAATGCAAAAATCATAACAAAAAGTAATACACGCCGACCCTTCAGAACACCGAGCCCCGTGCCGTATGGGTTTGCGCGCTGTCAACTTTTTTCGTGTTCGGGCATCCACGCGGCCACGCGGGTAAAATCTGCGCTCGATTCGGGGTCGCAGCAGGCCGCTCGCCCCACCTTCGCCGTCCCGCACACGGGCGGCCCGGACCTGTTCATGAAATACAAAGACTTACGCGACTTCATCCAGCGCCTCGAGGCGCTCGGCGAGCTGCGCCGCGTCACGCAATCCGTGTCGCCCGTGCTCGAAATGACCGAGTTGTGCGACCGCGTGCTGCGCGCCGGCGGTCCGGCGCTGCTGTTCGATGCGCCGTCCGGCCACCGCTTTCCGGTGCTCGGCAACCTGTTCGGCACGCCGCGGCGCGTCGCGCTCGGCATGGGCGTCGACGCGGGCGACGACGCCGCGCTCGGCTCCCTGCGCGATCTCGGCCGGCTGCTGTCCGCGCTGAAGGAACCCGATCCGCCAAAGAGCCTGAAAGACGCCGGCAAGCTGCTGTCGCTCGCGAAGGCGGTATGGGACATGGCGCCCAAGTCGGTGTCGTCGCCGCCGTGCCAGGAGATCGTCTGGGAAGGCAACGACGTCGACCTGAACAAGCTGCCGATCCAGACCTGCTGGCCGGGCGACGCCGGCCCGCTCGTCACGTGGGGCCTGACGGTCACGCGGGGGCCGCACAAGCCGCGCCAGAATCTCGGGATCTACCGCCAGCAGCTGATCGGCCGCAACAAGCTGATCATGCGCTGGCTCGCGCATCGCGGCGGCGCGCTCGACTTCCGCGAATTCGCGCTCGCGAATCCGGGCAAGCCGTATCCGGTCGCGGTCGTGCTCGGCGCCGATCCGGCCACCATGCTCGGCGCCGTCACGCCGGTGCCCGATTCGCTGTCCGAATACCAGTTCGCCGGCCTCCTGCGCGGCAGCCGCACCGAGCTGGCGAAGTGCCTGACGCCGGGCGTCGACACGCTGCAGGTGCCCGCGCGCGCGGAGATCGTGCTCGAAGGCTTCATCTACCCGCAGGACGGCGCCCCCGCGCCCGCCCCGGCCGGCGCCCCGCCGCGCCCGGCGAACAGCGCGTCCGCCGCATACGAGCACGCGCTCGAAGGGCCGTACGGGGACCACACCGGCTATTACAACGAGCAGGAGTGGTTCCCGGTCTTCACGGTCGAGCGCATCACGATGCGCCGCGACGCGATCTACCACTCGACCTACACCGGCAAACCGCCCGACGAGCCCGCGATTCTCGGCGTCGCGCTCAACGAGGTGTTCGTGCCGCTGCTGCAGAAGCAGTTCGCCGAGATCACCGATTTCTACCTGCCGCCCGAGGGCTGCAGCTACCGGATGGCGATCGTCCAGATGAAGAAGAGCTACGCGGGCCATGCGAAGCGCGTGATGTTCGGCGTGTGGAGCTTCCTGCGGCAGTTCATGTATACAAAGTTCATCGTCGTCGTCGACGAGGACGTGAATATCCGCGACTGGAAGGAAGTGATCTGGGCGATCACGACGCGAGTGGACCCGACTCGCGACACGGTGCTCGTCGACCGCACGCCGATCGACTATCTCGATTTCGCGTCGCCGGTGGCGGGCCTCGGCTCGAAGATGGGGCTCGACGCGACCAACAAGTGGCCCGGCGAAACCGCGCGCGAATGGGGCCGCCCGATCGAGATGGATGCGGCCGTCAAGGCGCGCGTCGATCAACTGTGGCGCGACATCGGCCTGTGACCATGCGCGCCGCCCGCTTCATGCAATTCCACGAGGAACGATGAACTTCCCGCCCGCTTCGATGCTGTCCGACGGATTCTTCCTGTCGCTCTCGCTGTGCCTCGACATCGGCCTCGTCAATGTCGCGATGCTGTCGCTCACGCTGTCGCACGGCTTCCGTCCGGGCTTCTGGCTCGGCCTCGGCTCATGCGTCGGCGATCTGGCCTATGCGGCGCTCGCGCTCGCCGGGATGGCGGTGCTGCTGCAGTTCGAAGCGGTGCGCTGGGTGGTCTGGATCGGCGGCGGCGCGGTGCTGCTGTACCTGACGTGGAAAATGGCGCGCGAGGCGCTGGCGCCGGCATCCGCACCGGCGGACGCCGGCGACGGGGAAGCGCCGCGCGCAAGCGCCCGGCGCAGCTTCGTGCGCGGGATCGTGCTCGCGATGTCGTCGCCGAGCGCGATCCTGTGGTTCGCGGCGGTCGGCGGCGCGCTGATTGCCAAGGCCGGCGCCACCACGCCGGCGACGGCGTCGGTGTTCCTGTCGGGATTCTTCCTCGGCGGCCTCGCGTGGACGCTGTTTCTCTGCACGCTGGCAAGCCACGGCCGCAAGCGCGCGGGCGCCGGGCTGATGCGCGCGTGCCACGTGGTGTCGGCGCTGCTGTTCGCGTATTTCTCGTACAGCGTGATCGTCAGCGGCTATCGCGACCTGATCGTTCACGCGGCCTGACCGCACCGCAGCGGGGCCGGCCACCGGCCGGGCGGCGTTCAGCCGTGCAGGAACCCGGCGTAGCGCGCGAGATCGACGTTCCCGCCGCTCACCAGCACCCCCACCCGCTTGCCCGCGACCGGCAGCACGCCGTCGAGCGCCGCGGCGGCCGCGAGACAGCCGGTCGGCTCCACCACCATCTTCATCCGCTCCGCGAAGAAACGCATCGTGCCGACGAGCTGCGCGTCGCTGACCGTGACGATCCGCTCGACGAGCCGCTGGATGATCGGGAAGTTGTACGCGCCCAGATGCGTCGACGCCGCGCCGTCCGCGATCGTGCGCGGCGCGGGAATGTGCACGATCTCGCCGCGCGCGAGCGACTGCTGGCCGTCGTTGCCGGCCTCCGGCTCGACGCCGACGACGCTGCACGCCGGCGCGAGCGCCGCGGCCGACAGCGCGCTGCCCGCCAGCAATCCGCCGCCGCCGAGGCACACGACGAGCATGTCGAGCGGCCCGACCTCGTCGATCAGTTCCTTCGCCGCCGTGCCCTGCCCCGCGATCACGTGCGGGTGGTCGTAAGGCGGGATCAGCGTCATGCCGCGCTCCTGCGCGAGCCGCGCGCCGATTTCCTCGCGGTTTTCCGTATAGCGGTCGTAGGTGATCACCTCGCCGCCATAGCCCCGGGTCGCGTCGAGCTTGGCGGCGGGCGCATCGTGCGGCATCACGATCGTCGCGCGGATGCCCGCGAGCTTCGCGGCGAGCGCGATCGCCTGCGCGTGGTTGCCCGACGAATACGTGAGCACGCCCGCGCGGCGCTGCTCGGCGTCGAAGCGGGAAATCGCGTAGTACGCGCCGCGGAACTTGAACGCGCCCATCCGCTGGAAGTTCTCGCACTTGAAGAACAGCGTCGCGCCGGTGCGCGCATCGGCAGTGCGGGACGTCAGGACGGGGGTGCGGTGTGCGGCGCCATCGAGCCGGGCGGCGGCGTCGACGACATCATCGAAGGTCGGAGCAGGCAGGACGGGCATCGCGTTCGGGGCTGTGGCCGTGGCTGGAAGGAATTGCATTGTCCCAGCTTTGCCGATGCTTGACGAGCGAGGCCCCGGCCGCCCAAACGAAAAAACGGCGCAGCCTCCCGCCAGGGACGTTGCGCCGTAGGCCACGCGCGGTCATGCCGCGCGAGGGTGGCAAATCAGCGGGCGATCAGCGGCGCCAGTGGCCGCCTCCTCGATAGTAGCCATGGTGACGCCAGTACGGACCGCCCCCCCAATATCCGCCGACGACGACACCAGGCGGCGGATAGTAGACCGCTGGCGGCGGAGCGTAATACACGGGCGGCGGCGGCGCGTAATAGACGGGCGGCGGCGCCGCATAGACCGGGTAGGCCGGGTAGGCCGGAACCCCGATGCCGACCCCGATCGACACGTGTGCCTGCGCGGCGCTGGCGGCCCCCAGGCCGAGCGCTGCGGCGGCGATGAACGGAATGAGCTTCTTCACTTCGATTCTCCTGCTGGGGCGGCACCAGGTCCGCACCTGTCGGCAATCGCGCGCATGCGCGTCGCATGCAGCCAATGTAGCGAAAACCCGCCCCTCTCGGCACCCGCATTTGTTGCAAATTGCAATTGGGCGGCCGTGCGGGTCGCCCGCCGCGCATCGCGCGCACCCGACGGACACCCGCAAAGGTCGCATGATTCCGTCAGACGGGACGAAGCGGACCGCGCCGATCGGTCATTCTTGCCGATTCGCGCACGTGGCGGCGCGCCGGACACGTAATGAATGATTACAATTTCGAGACAAATAGCCAACGCTGCGGGGCCGACGCGCCGGCGATCAATCCTGCGATACTGGCGCCCTTTCCCTTCTCTGCTCCCCGTTTCGCCATGTCCCTATCCGCCACGCCCCGTCTCGGCTTCATCGGCGCCGGCCGTCTCGCGCGCTGCGTCGCGCAGCGTTTCGCGCAGGCCGGCTTTCCCGTCGTCGCAGTGGCGAGCCGCACGCCGGCATCGGCGGCCACCCTCGCCGCGCGCATCGACGGCTGCCGGGCGGTCGAGACGCCGCAGCACGTGGCCGACGCGGCCGAGCTGATTTTCCTCACCGTGCCCGACGACCATCTCGCCGCGACGGCGCAGGGTCTGCGCTTCGACACATCGCGTGCCGGGCGGCAGGCGCTCGTGCACTGCAGCGGCGCGTCGAGCGTCGAGCTCCTGCAACCGGCGCGGCAACAGGGCGCGGCGACGGGCGGGTTCCATCCGCTGTACCTGTTCGGCGGCGGCGACGCCGACCTGACGCGCATCGACGGCTGCTCGGTCACGATCGAAGCGGACGGCGCGCTGCACGCGGTCCTCACACGCCTCGCCGCGGCGCTCGGCTGCCATCCGCTGTCGATTCCGGCGGGCGGCCGGATGCTCTATCACGCCGCCGCGCATTACGCGGCCAGCTTCGCGCTGTGCGGGCTCGCCGAGGCGGTGGAACTGTGGCGCGGCCTCGGCTTCGACGAGGACGACGCGCTGCGCGCGCTGCTGCCGATGCTCGCCGGCACGATCGAGACGGCGCGCGAGAAGGGGCTGGCGAACGCGCTCTCCGGGCCGGTGTCGCGCGGCGACACGAACATTGTCGAGCGCCAGCTCGCGTTGCTCGAGGCGCGCGGCGGCGACCACGCGACGCTCTATGCGCTGCTCACCCGCCGGGCGGTCGCGCTTGCCGCGACGCGCGCGGCGCCGCCCGCGTCGCTTGCGGCGCTGGCCGGCGTCGTCGAGGCATCGCTCGCGCGTGCGACAGCCGGCGCCTCCCCCTCGCGCGACGAGCCGTGATAAGGTGTCGGCGGCCAATGCGCCGCCGTCCGGCGGTGGCGGCCGCACGCTACTCGACTGTATAAGAAGGATTCCAACGATGCTCGGCGAGATCGCCCGTTTTCTGCTCAATACACTTTTCACGCTGTTCGGCGCCGCGCTGATCCTGCGGATCTGGATGCAGGCCGTGCGCGTGCCGCCCTACAACCCCGTCACGCAGGCCGTGCTGCAGGCGACCAACTGGCTGGTGCTGCCGCTGCGCCATGTGATTCCCGGCGTGCGCGGCATCGACTGGGCAAGCGTCGTCGCCTCGATTCTCACCGCGCTCGTGTACGTGGTGCTGATGATCGCGATGGCGGGCGTCGATCCGCTCGCGCTCGCGCCGACGATCGCCATCGTCGCGCTGCTGACCGTCCTGAAGTGGGCACTGAACCTCGTCATCTGGATGACGATCCTGATGGCGCTGCTGTCGTGGCTCAATCCGCGCTCGCCGGCCATGCCGATCCTCTATCAGCTGACCGCGCCGTTTCTCAATCCGCTGCGCCGCGTGATCCCGCACCTGGGCGGCATCGACCTGTCGCCGATCCTGCTGTTCGTGATCGTGCAGGTGCTGCTGATGGTCGTCACCCGCGCCGCGGTTTCGCTGACGCTGTTCGGCATCTGACCGAAGGCGGTGCCCGCCCGGCGCCACCGGGCCTCGTTCGCGCCGATTCGACGGCAGAAACATGCCCTAGCCCGGCGCGCCGAGCGTGTCGATCACGCCGAAGCGTGCCGGAATCATCGCGTAGCACACGCGCAGCTTTTCCTGCGCGAGCCGCGCGAGCAGGCGCTGCGCCTCGTCTTCGCTGACGACGAATTCGACTTCGATCGTCAGCGAGCCCTGCAATTCGAAGAAGCGGTCCTCGTGCAGCACCCGGTGCTGGCCGAAGCCCGCCATCGCACGGAACGCCGAGCCGCCCGCGATGCCCATCCGGTTCGCCTCCTCGAGCAGCCATTCCCACAGCGGCTTCCAGTGCAGGCGATGCTGCTCGTGCACGTAGAAGCGCAACAAGATCCTGTCCATCCCGAGCCTCCGATCGCCTGCTGCCTGGCACCTGATCGTGCCGCCTAGCGCCCGCGCCTGCTGCCTGTGCCTGCCGCCCGTTCATGCCAATAACCGGCTGGCGCGGGGCCTAGGCCGCCACCAGCCACGCGCGGGCGGTCCACATGCCGAGCGCGGTCAGCGTGAACGATCCCGTCAAGTGTAGGGCAGCCACCGCGACCGCCCACCCGAATTCGCCCTGCAGCGCGTGCGTCATCACTTCGACCGAATAGGTCGAAAACGTCGTCAGCCCGCCGAGGAAGCCGGTGATCACGAACAGCCGCCACTCGGGCGGCAGCCCCGCTTTTGCCGTGAACGCCACGGCGGCGACACCGATCACATAGCCGCCGATCAGGTTCGCGGCGAGCGTGCCGAGCGGCACCTCGGGAAGGAGCGCGTTGAGGCCGAGACTCAGGAACCAGCGGAGCAGCGCGCCCAGCCCGGCGCCGATGAAGATTGCGACGATCGAATATAGCAAGGCCGCTCCTCGTCGATGGGGCGGCCCGACCACGGCCGCGGCACGCCGGCGGCGCCCGGCGAACGGCGCAGCCCGGGCGCGGCTGCACGGCGCCTTCGTCTGCGTACGAAGCACTTTATGCGGATTTGCGCCGCTTCGGCAATGCGCGCGAACGTGCGGCCGGATTCGCAGCCCCGTCGTTCATAGCGAATGCTCACTCGCATCTTTTCCGGTTCATTACGCAGCTCATTACGTCGTCATTTCAATTATTCAAATACGGCGAATTAATCGATAAATAAAACAAGATTTATATCCCGGCTTATCGCAATCCATGTCCAGGTGCGCTCCGCATTCGCCAGAACACCCGTTCACCCGCGATTCCACAGCATCTGCATCCCTAAGGAATTCCCGAGCTACGCCGATATCGCTTCTAGTTGCCCGGGATCTTTCCTAGAATTCCGCGGAGTCGCGCCGTCTCGCCGACATGGAGATTCAAAATGAAGCGAAAAACCCTGCCGTCCATATTGACGACGGTGCTCTGCATGCCGCTTCTGGCATCGGCCATCGCGTTCGCCCAGGGCGACACGCCGTCGTACATCGAAGGCACCCGCGTGCAGAAGGGCTTCGCCCGGCCGCCGTTCCACACGAAGGTGAAGGCGAACGCCAGCACGGCCATCGTCACCGGCCTGACGCCGTCCGTCGTGCGGCACGCATACGGCTTCGACGCCGTGGCGAACGGCGGCGACGGCATGGTGATCGCCATCATCGACGCCTATGACGATCCGAAAATCGAGTCCGATCTCGGCGTGTTCAGCAACACGTTCTCGCTGCCGGCCTGCACCAGCCAGAACGGCTGCTTCACGAAGGTCTACGCGAGCGGTATCAGGCCGCCCTCGAACGCGGGCTGGTCGCTCGAAATGGCGCTCGACGTCGAGTGGGCGCACGCGATCGCGCCGAAAGCGAAGATCGTCCTCGTCGAAGCCGCGTCGAACAGCTTCAACGACCTGATGACGGCAGTCGACGTCGCGGTGAAGCGCGGTGCGTCCGTCGTGTCGATGAGCTTCGGGGGCAACGAGTTCAGCGGCGAGACCAGCTACGACAGCCACTTCCGCACGCCGGCGGGCGTCACGTTCGTCGCATCGTCGGGCGATAGCGGCAACGGCACCGAATATCCGGCGGTGTCGCCGTACGTCGTCGGCGTCGGCGGCACGACGCTGTCCGCCGACGGCTACGGCAATTACCTCGGCGAGACCGCCTGGAACGGCAGCGGCGGCGGCGTCAGCAGCTACGAGCCGGAGCCGGCCGGGCAATCCACGTGGCCGATCCCGGTCGCCGGCAAGCGGGGCGTGCCGGACGTGAGCTACGACGCGAACCCGTCCACGGGATTCGCGGTGTACGACTCGGTCACGTATCAGCGGCAGGCGGGCTGGTTCGAGGTCGGCGGCACGAGCGCGGGTGCACCGCAGTGGGCGGCGCTTTTCGCGATCGCCAATTCGCTGCGCACCGCGGCCGGCAAGCACGTGCTGAGCGGCACGTACAACACGCTGTATGCGGCCGGGGCAAGCGCGTACGGCAGCGACTATCACGACGTGACGACCGGCACCAACGGCAACTGCGGCACGATCTGCACCGCTGCAGGCGGCTACGACTACGTGACCGGGCTCGGCGCGCCGCACGTGCCTTATCTCATGCAGGCGCTCGTCGCGCAGCCGTAATCGCACGCGGCCCGCGGCGGGTCAGCCGCGGGCCTGCCACGCGCGGTCGAGCGCGTCCAGCGTCGCCAGCGCGCCGCCCTGCAGGCCGATCACGCGCGCGCGCCGCGCGTGCGCCTCGCGCGCGTTGATGCGGATCATCTCGGTGGCGACCCGTTCGCCGATGAGACGCACGGTCGGAATCGCCGTCCCCGCCCCCACCTCGACCACGGCCACCCGCCCGGCGCCGGCGAGCCAGTCGCGCAGCGCCTGATCCTGCGCGTCGTAGCGCGTGCCGATCCATTCGACGTCGTTGAACATCAGGATGTTCGGCCGCGCGAGGCCGCCGCAGCGCGGACACGCGGGCAGCTCGCCGACGAGGCCGCAGGTGCGGGCGTCGACGTCCGGCGCGAACGGGACGGCATCCCACGTGTGGCCCGAGCAGGTCTCCAGGCACTGCATCGCATGGATCGATCCGTGGATCTCGACGATGCGCGCGGGATCGAAGCCGGCTTTCTGGAATTGCCCGTCGACGTTGCTCGTCAGCACGAAGCCGCCGTTCGGCATCGCGTCGATCCAGCGGCGCAGAATCTCGAAGCCCGCGTGCGGAACGATCGCGCGGTAGAGCGCGAGGCGATGGCCATAGAAGCCCCATGCGAGGCGCGGCCGGTCGCGGAACGCGCGCGGCGACGCGATCTCGTGGAATTCGTAGCCCTCGTGGCGTAGCGCGGGATACGCGCGCCAGAAGCCTTCGGTGCCGCGAAAGTCCGGCAGGCCGGAGTCGACGCCCATGCCGGCGCCGGCCGTGACGAGCAATGAGTCGGCGCGCGACAGGACGTCGACGGCGGCGGCGATCAGCGGAACCGGAAGCGGGGTTTCGTTGGCGGAGGCGAGGTCGGGGGCGTGGGTTGGCATGAGGGGGCGGGGTCAGCGAACTGGGTGACGCAT
>Ga0306924_10005344_pt1 | contig 12637 bp, 9 predicted proteins | sample sta12Can44000111_FD_203756 | JGI IMG/M metagenome (GOLD analysis project Ga0306924, IMG submission 203756) | Lab enrichment of tropical soil microbial communities from Luquillo Experimental Forest, Puerto Rico - statanox.12C.anox.44.000.111 (v2)... | ecosystem: Environmental > Terrestrial > Soil... | reverse complement strand
TGCGCGCCGCCACGAGCGCCTCGCGCAACCGCTCCGCCTGCGGATACGGCTGCACGGCAAACCCGAGCCGGCCGCGCGCGTCCGCTTCGCACGCCTGCACCACCTCGGCGAAGCGCGCCGGCTTGCGCAGCGCGTCGGTGCGCTCGAACAGGCGCACCAGCGCCGCCGCCCCGAATTCCATCACGCGATGCAGATTGCCATGCTCGCGCGCGACGACGAGCGCGAGGTCGCGGCACTCGTTCGGCACCCGCAGCCGCTCGCACAGCGGCTTGAGCAGGTCGACGCTGCGCCCCTCGTGGCCGATGTGGCGCGGCAGCACGTCGGCCGGCGTGGTCGCCTTGCCGAGATCGTGCGTGAGCGCGGCGAACCGCACCGCCAGCGAATAGCCCTGCTTCGCCGCGTGATCGACGACCATCATCACGTGAACGCCCGTATCGACTTCCGGGTGATAGTCGGCCCGCTGCGGCACGCCGAACAGCGCGTCGATCTCCGGCAGGATGCGCGCGAGCGCGCCGCATCCGCGCAGCACCTCGAACATCCGCGACGGCCGCGCCTCCATCAGCCCGCGCGCGACTTCCTGCCAGACGCGCTCGGCGACGAGCGCATCGGCCTCGCCCGCGTCGACCATGCGCCGCATCAGCGTGTTCGTCTCGTCGGCGACGGTGAAGTCGGCGAAACGCGCGGCAAAGCGCGCCACCCGCAGGATTCGTACCGGATCTTCGACGAACGCGTCGCTGACGTGGCGAAAACGCCGCGCGCGCAGGTCCGCCTGGCCGTCGAACGGATCGATCACCGGCCCGATCAGCGCGCCGCCCGGGCTCACCTCGCGCGCCATCGCGTTGACCGTCAGGTCGCGCCGCGCGAGATCGTCCTCGAGCGTGACGTCCGGCGCGTAGTGGAACCGGAAGCCGTGATAGCCGGCCGCCGTCTTGCGCTCGGTGCGCGCGAGCGCATATTCCTCGTGGGTCTCCGGATGCAGGAACACCGGAAAATCCTTGCCCACCGGCTTGAAGCCCTGCGCGGCCATCTGCTCGGGCGTCGCGCCGACCACGACGTAGTCGCGGTCCTGCACCGGCACGCCGAGCAAGGCGTCGCGGATCGCGCCGCCGACTGCGTAGACATTCATCGCGTAGGCTCGTATTCGGGGATCACGTGCGTCTCGCGGCGCGCGCCGTCGATCCACTGCTGCACGGCCGGCAGCGCGGTCACGCGCTCGACGTAGCCGCTCGCCTCCGGCGACAGGCCGGGCGCATAGGTGTTGAAGCGCATCACGACGGGCGCATACATCGCGTCGGCGATGCCGAATTCGCCGAACAGGAACGGCCCGCCCGACGCTTCGAGGCACGCGCTCCACAGCGCATCGATGCGCGCGACGTCGGCAAGCGCGTCGGGCGTCGCCCCCTGCCCCGGCAGCGATGCGCGCACGTTCATCCCCATCGCCGAGCGCAGCGCGGCGAAGCCGGCATGCATCTCCGCCGCGACGCAGCGCGCATGCGCGCGCTCGAGCGCGTCGGCCGGCCACATCGGATACTCCGGATGGCGCTCGGCGAGCGTCTCGGCGATCGCGAGCGAATCCCAGATCGCCAGCCCGTGATCGTCGATCAGGCACGGCACCTTGCCCGACGGCGAGTGTTCGAGAATGCGCGCCTTCGTATCGTCGCGATGCAGCTCGACGACGATCTCCTCGAACGGAATGCCGAAGTGTGTCATCAGCACCCACGGGCGCATCGACCACGACGAGTAGTTCTTGTCTCCAATGACGAGTTTCATGACGGGATTTCCGAAAAGATCCAGGGTGAGGAACAGGCTCAGCGGCGCGCGCGGAACCTGGCGAAGCGGGACCGCTGCGCGGCGTCGCCGAGATACGCCGGCGCGATGCTCTCGAGGCTCGCCGGCTCGATGCCGAGTTCCGGCGCGAGCGGGCCGGACAGCACGTTCGGCACCGACATCGACGCGAGATTGTCGCGCGTGAGCATGGGCTCGCCGGGCAGATGCTCGAACACGATCGCCTGCAGCCGCGCGAGCGCGTCGGGCAACCGGACGATCCGCGCCTGGCGGCCGACCAGCGCGCCGCAATAGCGCACCAGCGCCTCGAGCGTATAGACCGTCGGCCCGCCGAGTTCGTAGGTCTTGCCGCGCGCGGCGGCGAGATCGAGCGTGTTGACGATCGCCTGCGCGACGTCGCCGACGAACACCGGCTGGAACCGCGCGTCGGGCATCGCGAGCGGCAGCACCGGCAGCGCCAGCTGCAGGCTCGCGAAGGTATTGAGGAACGCGTCGCCGGGGCCGAACACGACCGACGGCCGGAAGATCGTCACGCCGAGCGGCGTCGTCGCGGCGACCGCGTGCAGCGCGGCCTCGCCGTCGCCCTTCGAGCGCTGGTACATGCTCGGGCCGTGCGAATCCGCGCCGAGCGCGCTCAGGTGCGACAGGCGCGGCACGCCCGCCTCGACGCATGCGCTCGCGAGCGCGGCCGGCAGCGCGACGTGCGCCCGCTCGAAGCCCGCGCCGTACGGCGTGCCATGTCCGTCGTGCAGCACGCCGACGAGGTTCACCGCCGCGTGCGCGCCCGCGACGAAGCGGGCCAGGTGGCGCGCGTCGAACCCCTCCAGCTCGACGATCTCCACCGGCAGCATCGCCAGGTGGCGCGCATGGTCGCGCCGCCGGGTGCCGATCCGCACGCGCTTGCCCGCGGCGATCAGCGCGTTCACGAGACGGCTGCCGATGAAGCCGGTGCCACCCAACAGCGCGACGGTCTGACGGTCCATGGTCGTGGCTCTCGAAAGGACACTGCCGCGTCTCGCGCGGCAGTGTGCAGGTTGCGGGTCAGGGCGAGATGGTGCCCAGGCGCTTCTTCAACGACTGCGGCTTGCCTTCGAACAGCGCCGCGTAATAGGTGGTGTTCGACAGCACGTTCTTCACGTAGTCGCGCGTTTCGTTGAACGGAATCGTCTCTGCGAAGATCGCGCCTTCCACCGGCTGCGTCAACACCTTGCGCCACTGGCGCGGACGCCCCGGCCCGGCGTTGTAGCCGGCCGTCGCGAGCACCGCCGAACCGCCGAGCGACTGGTAGGTGTCGGACAGATACCAGGTGCCGAGCTGGATGTTGGTGTCGATGTCGTGCATCTGCGCGCGCGAGATCGTGCCGAGGCCGAGCCTCTTCGCGACGAGCTGCGCGGTGGCGGGCATCAGCTGCATCAGGCCGCCCGCGCCGACCGACGAGCGCGCGTTGGTGACGAAGCGCGACTCCTGGCGGATCAGCCCGTACGCCCATTCGACGTCGAGGCCGGTCGACTGCGCGTAGCGCTCGACGATGTCGCGGTACGGCGACGGATAGCGCAGCGAGAAATCGTGCTCGGCCTTCGTGCGGTCGGCGGTGTTGACCGTGCGGTCGAGCAGGTCGACGCGCTTGCCGTATTCGGCGGCGGCGAGCAGCTGGCGATCGGTCATCCCGCGCAGCGGCCAGTTCCACTCGCGGTTGCCTTCGAGGCGCAGGTTCAGCGCGTAGAAGCGCTGCGCGAGCGCGAAGCCCGGCACCTTGCCCATCGCGTTGATCTCGTCGTCCGTGACCGCGGTGCGCGGCGGCACCCGCGTGCGCTGCCCCAGCTCCTCGCCCGCGAGCTGGCCATAGAAATTGAACTGGGCGGCGATCTGCTCGAACTCCTGGTTCGCCTGCAGCGTGTCGCCGCTCTGCTTGAGCGCGCGCGCATGCCAGTAGACCCATGCCGGGTCGTTGCGCAGCGACGGCGGCATCTGCTCGACCGACCAGCGCACCATCGGCCAGTCGCCGACCAGCAGCGCGCTGCGCGTGCGCCACTCGTATGCGCCGCTGGACAGCGGCGCGCTCGACGATTTCTGATACCAGACCGACGCGAGCGGCGAGCGCTTCAGTGCGCCCTGATAGCCGATCATGCCCCAGCCGATCGCCTGCTCGGTCTTGGTCAGCGACGGCGCGACCGACGCGAAGGTCGACGCGGCCATGTCCGGATCGTTGCGCGCGATGCGGCCGATCGCGAGCAGCGCGAGCTGATGCGACGCGGCATCGGCGCCGACGCCGCGCGCCAGGTAGAGCGGCGGCGCGCCGGTCGCCTGATCGAAGCCGGCCGGGCGCGGGCCGAGCGCATCGAGCATCTTGCCGCCGAGCGTCGTGTAGTTCTGCTCGAATGCGACGCGCACCTGCTGCCAGACGTCGTCGCTCGTGAACTGCTGGTTGACCGTCAGCGCGGTGACCAGGTCGACGCACGCGTCGCCGTAGTATTTCGGCTCGGTCAGCAGCGCGCGGGCCGCGTCGGCGACGTTCTCGCCGCGCGCGGCGCGCGACTCGAGCGCATAGCACTTCACCTGCGTATCGTCGTCGAGCACGAAGCGCTTGTACTGCTCGTCGAAATTGCGCCAGTCGTGGCGCGCGCCGAGCACCAGCAGGTAATCGTTGCGCATGCGGTCGGCGATCGCCTGGCCGTCATAGCGCTGCAGGAACGACAGCACCGGCGCGTCCGGCGCGTCGGTGCGCGCGCGGCCGCTCGAATCGAACAGTTGCGGCTTGATCTGGAAATACTCGAGATACGACGGCACCGGGTAGCTCGGGATCGTCGCGGCGAGCTGCGCGGCCTTCGCCGCGTCGTTGCGGCGCGCGGCCTCGCGCAGCTGGATGAAGGTCTGGTCGTCCCCGGAAAGCGTGTCGTCGGCAGGCGCCGCGCACGCCGCCGTGCCCGTGACGAGCGCGGCCGTGGAAAGCGTCAGCGCGACCGCGCGATATACTCGAAAAAGGCTGTTCGACATCGTTATGAATGGAGCACGAAGTGAGCGAAAGCATAGCACGCAACCCTTTGCCCGAACGGAAGCAGGCGCTGCGCCGTGCGCTCACGCAAGCCCGCCGCGACGCGCAGGCGCAGCCCGGCACGAACGCCGCGCTCGACGCGCACGTACGCGATTTGCTCGATCGCGTCGCGCCCCGCACGGTGGGGTTCTACTGGCCGCTCCCGGGCGAATTCGACGCGCGACCGGCGGTGCTCGCATGGTGCGCGCGAGGCGATGGACGGCAGGCGGCGCTGCCGGTGATCCGCGAACAGCGCACGCCGCTCGAGTTTCATGCGTGGGACGCCGCCACGCCGATGCGCGACGGGCATCACGGCATTCCCGAGCCGGCGTCCGGCAAGGTCGTCGTGCCGGACCTGCTGCTGATCCCCTGTGTCGGCTTCGACCGCCGGTTGTTCAGGCTCGGGTATGGCGGCGGGTATTACGACCGCACGCTCGCCGCATGGCCGGCGCAGACGCCGCCGGTCACGGTGGGGGTCGCGTACGAGGCGTGCCGGGTGGATGCGCTGCCGGCCGAGGGACACGACCTCGCGATGCGATGGGTCGTCACCGAGGCAGGCATCCATCAAGGCGTGTGACGGCTTCGGCGCATTCCTCGCGCCCGGCCCTTCTGGCGGCCGGCGCCAGCCCGTTATTGGCGTGAACAGGCGCTAGCGGCCGGCTGCGCCCGCATGCGCGGCGTCGTGCGCCGCGAATCTCGCCGCGCATGCGCCGCGCACGCGCTCGGCAAGCATGAGCCAGCTTTCGCCGCGCACGCGGCGGAACACCCGGACGGTCTGCGGATACCATGGCGAATCGTCGCGCGCGTGCATCCAGCGCCAGTCGACATCCCGGTCCGGCAGGAGCACCCAGCACGGCGTGCCGAGCGACGCGGCCAGATGCGCGGTCGACGTGTCGACGCAGACGACGAGATCCAGTTGCGCGACGATCGCGGCCGTGTCCGCGAAATCCTCCACCTCCGATCCGAGGTGAAGCAGCGGGAGTCCGTTCGGCGGGTCGCGCGCCTCGTCCTCGCCCTGCCCTTTCTGCAGGCTCACGAAACGTGCGCCCGGCACGTTCCAGAGCGGCGCGAGCGTCGTCAGCGAAGGCAGCGAGCGGTTCGCGTCGTTGTGATGCAGCGGATTGCCCTTCCATACGAGCCCGATCCTCGGTCCCGGCGCCAGCGCGTCGAGCCGTGCGCGCCAGCGGGCGACGCTCGCCGGCTCGGGAGCGAGCCGCAGCGGCGGCGGAATCGTGTCCACGGTCGTGCCGACATGCAGCGGCGCGCTGAGCAGGCTCGTCCAGCAGTCGAACCGCGACGAGCCGGCCATCGCATCGTCATGATCCAGCACCGCATCGACGCCCGCCACCCCGCTCATCAGGCGGCGCAGCGGCGGCGCACACGCGAACGCGACGTGCGCCGCGCCCCGCGCCTTGAGCATCCCGAAATAGCGGCCGAACTGCAGCATGTCGCCGAGGCCGTCCTCCTGCCAGACCAGCAGCGACTTGCCGGCGAGATCCTCGCCCTGCCACTGCGGGCAATGCAGCAGCGTGCGCGTCGTCATGTGAACGAACGCGGGCTGCACGTAGCGCGACTCGTAGAGCCGCCATCCCTCGTCGAAGCGGCCGAGGCCGAGCAGCAGCACGGCGAGGCCGAAACACGCATCCCCGTAATCGGGATGCAGCGCCAGCGCCTGCCGGTAGGCGGCCTCCGCTTCGGGCTGGCGGCCGAGCAGCCCGAGCGTCACGCCGAGGTTGTAATGCGCCTCGGCCAGCGCCGGGCGCAGCGCGCGCGCGTGCTCGAAGCTCGCCAGCGCGTCTTCTTCGCGGCCGAGCGCGCGCAGCACGCAGCCAAGGTTGTTGTGCGCGTGCACGAGGTCCGGGCGGCAGCGGATCGCGTGCCGGTAGGCCTCCTCCGCTTCCGCCAGGCGATCGAGGTTGTGCAGCGCGATGCCGAGGTTGTAGTGCGCTTCGGGATGGTCCGGGCTGTGCGCGATCGCCTGCCGGCATGCCGCCTCCGCTTCGGACAGACGCTTGAGGTCGACCAGCAGCGCGCCGAGGTTGGCGTGCGCCTGCGCATAATCGGGGCGGATGGCCAGCGCGAGCCGGCACGCGAGCTCGGCCTCGGCGAACCGGCCGAGCGACTTCAGCACGCCGCCGAGGCTGTCGAGCGCTTCCGGAAACTGCGGCCGGATGGTCAGCGCCTGGCGGTAGGCCGCGTCGGCATCGTCGAGGCGGCCCAGCGCCTCGAGCACGTTGCCGAGCCGGTGGTGCGCGTCCGCGTGGTCGGCGCGGGCCGCGACCGCCTGCCGGTAGGCCGCCTGCGCGTCGTCCAGCCGGCCCGCGTCCTGCAGCGCGATGCCGAGGTGATAGTTCGCGTCCGCGTGGCCGGGCTCGAGCGCCAGCGCCTGCCGGAACGCGGCCTGCGCCTCGGCGCGCCGGCCGAGATCGTAAAGCACCGCGCCGAGCAGGTCGTGAAGCACCGCCCGGCCCGGATCGTGCGCCACCAGCGCGCGATAGATCCGCTCGGCTTCGGCGAAACGCCACTGCGACATCAGCAATGCCCCCAGTCCCTGCCAGGATTCGTCGAAATCGGGCGCCGCGCCGATCGCGTGCGTCCAGCACGATTCGGCCAGGGCGGGCTCGTCCAGGCCGAGCGCGCAGACTGCCGCGATGTGCCACGCCCGCCCGAGCAATGCCGGGTCGGCCGTGCCCGCGTCGAGGAGCGGCGCGACGATCGCGCGCGCGGCGGCAAAATGTCCGCTTTGGCAGAGCGCCGCGGCTTGCTGGATGGGGTTCGTGTCCACGAGAGTCGGTGTCGGATGGGGCGCGGGGAGAAGCGGCATGCAGCTTACCGAATCGGCACGCGCCCCGGTCACGCGAATTGAGCGTGCCGCGCCGGGCAATTCGGCGGATTACCGCTGCGCCGTAACGGAATCGCCGCAATTGCGGCGATACACTTCGATGCGTGGATCGCGGACTACAGCGACGCCGCCGCCCGCGCGGCCGTGTCGTACAGCCCGGACGCATGGCGCAGCAGTTGCGCCGCGTCGCCGATCTGTTCGTTGGTGAGGCCGCTGTCCTTCAGCGTCTCGATCAGGCAGTGCTCGCGCACCTCGCGGTATTTCAGGCACAGGTCGCGCCCGGCCTGGGTGGCGGAAAAGAACACTTCCTTGCCAGTCTTTTCGCTCTTTACATATCCTCTGGCTACGAGCTTCTTCAACGCGTAAGTCGCAACGTGCGTATCCTCGATGTTGAGCACGAAGCAGATGTCGGCGAGCTTCTTCTTGCGCTCGCGATGGCTGACGTGATGCAGCAGCGAGACTTCGACCGCCGTCATGTCCTTCGCGCCCGCCGCCGACATGCAACGGACCATCCAGCGGTTGAACGCGTTGCCCGCCATGATGAGCCCGTATTCGAGCTCGGACAGCTCGGCGCTCGCGTCGGAAACCAGATGTTCGGAAGAAACGAATCGAGTCGGGTGAGGCTTCATGGCACAGGCGGCACGGGATCGGAATCGGGGTCAGCGAAGTGTACGTCAGAAGCCGCTGACCGCCAGCTAGGCATAAACGCTTATTGGTAAATTATCGATATTTTATTGACAATGTACGCCACCACTGCACCGCGACGCGACTCCGACCAATGACGCCTCCACGCCTCTACCCGTTTGGCGAATCCGCACTCGTCTGCGAAGTGCCGCCGCCCGCCACGCTCGACTGCCAGCGCCGCGTCTGGGCGGTCGCGGCAGTCGCGCGCGGCTGGCCGCACGTCGTCGACGTCGTGCCGGGCATGAACAACCTGACGATCGTGTTCGATCCGCTCGCGACCACCGCCGACGCGTTGACGCCCGCGCTGCTCGACGCGTGGGAGACGACCACTGCCGACGCCGCCGGCGGCCGCGAGGTCGAGATCCCGGTCGAATACGGCGGCAAGGCCGGCCCCGACCTGCAGGCCGTCGCCGCGCACACCGGCCTGCCGGCCGACGAGGTGGTCGCCCGCCACGCGGCCGGCGAATACATCGTGTTCTTCGTCGGCTTCAAGCCGGGCTTCGCGTATCTGGGCGGCCTCGACGCCGCGCTGCACGTGCCGCGCCGCGCGGCGCCGCGCCTCGAGGTGGCGGCCGGGTCGGTCGGCATCGGCGGCGCGCAGACCGGCATCTACCCGACAGCCTCGCCTGGCGGCTGGCAGTTGATCGGCCGCACGTCGAGCGTGCTGTTCGACGCAGCCCGGCAACCGCCGACGCTGCTCCTGCCGGGCGACCGGGTGCGTTTCACCATTGCGGGAGTCCACGCGTCATGAGCCACTGCAAAGCGCCAGGCAGCATCGAGGTGGTGCGGGCCGGCCCGTTGTCGACGGTCCAGGATCCGGGGCGGCGCGGCTCGCGCCATCTCGGCGTCGCCCAGGGCGGCGCGCTCGACGGCCTCGCGCTCGAGGTCGGCAACCGGCTCGTCGGCAACCGCCCGGACGCGGCGGCCGTCGAGATCACGCTCGGCCCCGCCGCGTTCCGTTTTCCGCGCGCGACGCGCATCGCGATCACCGGCACCGAATTCGGCGCGGCGCTCGACGGCAAGCCCGTGTATTCGTGGTGGAGCCTGCCCGTCGAAGCCGGCCAGACGCTGACGCTGTCGGTCGCGCGGCGCGGGATGCGCGGCTACCTGTGCGTCGCGGGCGGCATCGACGTGCTGCCGATGCTCGGCTCGCGCAGCACCGATCTCGCCTCGCATTTCGGCGGGCTCGGCGGCCGCGCGCTGCGCGACGGCGACCGGCTGCCGGCCGGCGTGCCGCCGGCGAGCGCGCCGCGCTGCCTCGCGCCCGATGCGCCCGAGTTCGGCGTCAAGGCGCCGGCCTGGTGCGCGTTCGTGCGCGTCGACGAGCCGGCGCGCCGCCCCAGGAGCGCGCATGCGCCATGGACGATGCCGGTGCGGGTGCTGCCCGGCCCCGACTACACGTCGTTTTCCGCCGCGTCGCAGCAGGCCTTCTGGGATGAGGAGTGGCTCGTGACGGCGAACAGCAACCGGATGGGGTATCGCCTCGCCGGCGTCGAATTGATGCGCGAGCGGCCGGTGGAGCTGCTGTCGCACGCGGTGCTGCCCGGCACGATCCAGGTGCCGCCGAACGGCCTGCCGATCGTGCTGATGAACGATGCGCAAACCACGGGCGGGTATCCGAGGATCGGCACCGTGATCCGCGCCGACCTGTGGAAGCTCGCGCAGGCGCGCCTGAACCTGCCGATCCACTTCGTGCGCGCGACGCCGGAGATCGCACGGGACGCGCTCGCCGCCGAGCGCGCCTACCTGCGGCAGATCGACGTCGCGATCGCGATGCGCGAGGAGGCGCGCCAGCGCTTGCAGTCGCAGGCGGCCTGACGTGGAACGGGCGGGCGCCGCCTGCGCCGCGCAACATGTGCACGAGTACATCATGGAAATCGATCTGAATGCCGATCTCGGCGAAGGGTGCGGCGCCGACGAGGCGCTGCTCGGTCTCGTCACGTCGGCGAACATTGCGTGCGGCTGGCACGCGGGCGGCGCGGGCACGATGCGCGAGTGCGTACGCTGGGCCGTGCAGAAGGGGGTGGCGATCGGCGCGCATCCGAGCTTTCACGACCCGGAGAATTTCGGGCGCCAGGAGATGCGGCTGCCGGCGGACGAGATCTACGCGGGCGTGCTGTATCAGCTCGGCGCGCTGTCCGCGATCGCGCGGGCCGAGGGCGGCCGCGTCGCGCACGTGAAGCCGCACGGCGCGCTGTACAACCAGGCCGCGCGCGATCCGCTCGTCGCGGAAGCGGTGGTGGCTGCGATCCGCGATTTCGATCCGTCGCTCGCGGTGTTCGGCCTCGCGAGCAGCGTGCTCGTCGACGCTGCACGGCGCGCGGGGCTGGTTGCCGTCGAGGAAGTGTTCGCCGATCGCGGCTACCGCGCGGACGGCTCGCTCGTGCCGCGCAGCCAGCCCGGCGCGCTGGTCGACGACGAGGGCGAGGTCATCGCGCGCACGCTCGACATGGTGCGCGAACGGCGGGTGCGCGCGGTCACCGGCGAGTGGGTACCGCTCAACGCGCAGACCGTCTGCCTGCATGGCGACGGCCCCCATGCGGTGGCATTCGCGCAGCGCATTCGCGCGGCGCTGGAGGCGGCGGGGGTCGATGTGATCGCGCCGCCCCACTGCGGCGACGTCTCGCAGTCCTGACAATCACGCTTCGTACAAGAAAAAAGCGCCCTAAAGGCGCTTTTCCGTAGATTTCTTCCGCTACCCGACGCACCACCGCTACGGCTGGCGCGTCGACATGGAAGCCGTCTGGCGACGGCACCGGAAAACCCGGTTCCTGATCGAGAAACGTCCACCGCCGCCCGATGCTGCTCCCCCGGTTGGACGGCAAGTCGTGCTGGTCTGCAAGTCTGCCCGCATGCGATGGACGTTCGACGATGGTTGGCCCCGTCGTGCATGCCGCTATCGCGCAGCCGGCACGTCATGCACGTGCCGGCAACGCTAACCCCGCGCTGTTTTTTTGCTTCCCCGTAGAACTTAATCTTTGTTTTCAATTTTTCAAACTTGTGGGATGAAGAATAGGTTCGCCCCCAACCGGATGTCAATCGTTTCAAACACTGCTTACCGACGAATCCCGGGTTTTCCTGATCCACACGTACATCGGTGCGGCGCGCACGCAACACATGTTCCGGCAATCAAACGGGGAGCGATCTATAGACGGTGAAAGGGCCACACCGTCAGCTCGCATCGACCCTGTAGCCTTGCTCCCGTAACAATTCGAGCACGCCCCGTCGGCCGCCGAGATGCAGCGCGCCGATCGCGACGAACAGCGGCCGGTTCGGCGCGGCAAGCGCCGTCATCCGCGCGACGAAGCGGCGGTTGCGCTCGTACAGGATCTTGTTGTCGATCGAATGGGACACCGCTTTCGAGCGCGCGAGGCGCTCGGCCTTCACGGCCGCCCACGCGGCGAGCGCGTCGGCGTCGCCGATGCGCCACAGCCGGTGCAGCGCCTTCACGTCGGCGGCGTTCTGCGCGGGCGTCTGCGCCATGTCCTGCGCGAGCATTTCGCGCTGCTCGGCCAGCGTGAGCCCGGTGAACGCGCGCATCTGCTCGGCGAGCGTCTCGAGCCCCACCACCTTGCCGCCGCGCTTCTTCAGGAACACGTTCTGCAATTGCGCCTCGGTGCCGTACTCGGTCTGCAGCCCGGCCAGCAGCGAATCGTAGGTTTCGACGACGAGCGCGGCAAGCCACGGCCGCATCTTGCGGATCTCGGCGAGCGCCGCCGGATTGCCGCGCAGCCGGTTCGCGAGCTGCTGCCACAGCGCGGCCGGCAGCAGGCGCGGCAGGCACGGGTAATTGCAGATGCCGTATTTCGACACGTCGTCCTGCGATTCGAGCAGGTCGTCCGGCGACAGTTCGAGCGCGAGCGTCGGCGACGCGGCCAGCGCGGCGAGTACCGGCGGGCGGAACGGCTGCGCGGGCGGATAGTCCGCCGGGTCGCCGGTGTGCAACGTGCCGAGCAGATAGAGCGTCACCTTTCCCTTGGTCGCGACGTAGAACGGCATCCGTGCAGGCTGCACGCGCACCGCGCCGCTCGCGACCGTGCCGTTCGACGTGGCCGGCGATGCGTGAAAGCCGGGCAGGCTGACGCGGGGCTGGGGCATCTGCGCCGGATGGAGCGGCGCCGTCGCCGGCGGGCTCCGTTCCGCACGCACCGCCTGCGCGGGCATGCACACGCCGGCCGCCGCGCACGCGCCGGCCAGCGCCGCGCCGGTCACGGTGCGCACGCCCCAGCGGCGAGCGTTGCAATACGCGCAGCGCATGCGCGTACCGCCGAAGCACCCTCGGCGCGCCGTCGAAT
>Ga0306924_10005342_pt1 | contig 12644 bp, 10 predicted proteins | sample sta12Can44000111_FD_203756 | JGI IMG/M metagenome (GOLD analysis project Ga0306924, IMG submission 203756) | Lab enrichment of tropical soil microbial communities from Luquillo Experimental Forest, Puerto Rico - statanox.12C.anox.44.000.111 (v2)... | ecosystem: Environmental > Terrestrial >... | reverse complement strand
TCGGCTGCGTTTCTCCTGTTGAATGTGGTGCTTTGCATTGGACCGCTCTGTCGCCTGGACTCTCGCTTTCTGCCGCTGCTGTATAACCGGCGGCATCTGGGCGTCACGACCTTTCTTCTCGGATTGTTGCATGGGGCCTTCGGGATCTTTCAGTTTCATGCCCTAGGCGACAAGGACCCGCTCGTGAGTCTGCTGATTTCCAATCGCCATCTCGCGAGTGTGCCGGACTTTCCCTTTCAGCAGCTCGGTTTCGCGGCGCTCCTGATTCTCTTCCTGATGGCGGCGACCAGCCACGATTTCTGGCTTCGCAATCTTACCCCGCCCGTCTGGAAGACGCTGCACATGCTGGTTTATCTGGCGTATGCGCTGCTCGTGGCCCATGTCACTCTGGGCCTGTTGCAGTCGGAGACCAGCCCTGCGCTGGCAGGAGGTGTTGCGCTCAGTGTGATCCTAGTTTCTTCACTGCATTTCGCCGCTGCCCGGAAGGAACGGCGCAAGGACGCACAGAAGCTCGAAGCACGCACGAAGGGGTTCGTGGACGCCGTTGCTATCGATGGGATCCCGGAAAAATGCGCCGCTGTCGTTTCCATGAACGGCGAGCGCGTTGCCATCTTCAAATTCGACGGTAAGATTTGCGCGATTTCGAACGTTTGCCGCCACCAGAATGGCCCTCTGGGCGAGGGCCGAATTATCGATGGTTGTGTCACCTGCCCCTGGCATGGGTACCAATATTCGCCCGAAACGGGAACCTCGCCACCGCCGTTTACGGAAAAGGTCTCGACCTTTCGGACGAAGGTCGTGGATGGCCGCGTGTGGATCGATCCACGGCCGAATCCTCCCGGCACTCGTGTCGAACCCTCGCGAATCCCCGGCCCGGAGGTTCGGCTATGAGCGATTTTTACGTCGGCTATCTCCCAAAGGCTCCGGAAGCACTTGCGCGACGAACGAAGCGGACGGCGGCCCTGTTGCTCATCCTTGCTGTTGGAGCATCCGCGCTCTTTGCGATCTCCCAGCGAACGGTGAGTGCTCCTTCGACATTCGAATTCGGCAACGACCGTACATTTGAGGGCATTCTCATCGCTTCACCCTATCCGGCCTTGCTCGTTGCGCGACCGAACGCTTTGCCGGACCAGCCGCAGTATTCCTACTATTCGCTCGTGTCATCCGGAAAACATGGAGCCGATTCCATAGCGTCCAGCTTTGACCGCAAAGTAGTGCGCTTGCGAGGGACGTTGATCTACCGGGAGGATCAGACGATGGTCGAAGTCGTCGCCGATTCCGTCGCTCCGGTCGACACCAATCCGTCCGCACTGCCAGCCTCCGACGAGCTTGGCAGATTCACGCTGGCTGGAGAAATTGTGGACTCCAAATGCAATTTCGGCGTGATGAACCCCGGGCGGGGCAAGGTCCACAAGGACTGTGCCGTGCGCTGCCTGAGCGGCGGGATTCCGCCAGCATTCGTCACGGATGATTTCGAGGGCCGACCGGCTACGCTTCTCCTCACCATCGACGGAGGCAAGCCGCTCCCGAAAGAAGCCTTCTTGCCCCACGTGGCCCAACCGCTCCACTTGGTCGGCGCCGTCCGCAAGACGGGCGACGAGCTATTCTTCGAAGTCGAACCCTCCTCGCTATCTGCGGCGCGGTAAGCGGGCTGCGAAAATTCCTGCATCCTCGCCACCCCGGCCGCATCCAATGGGGTCAAACCGCCCGGAGCGTGCCATCCCATGGACGACAAATACGCCATCAACGTGGCGAAGACCATCTATCGCGAAGCTCAAGAGCAAGGCGACGTTGAAAAACTACTTTCCGTATTCGGGACCAGCGGATTCACGGACATGTCGGCGGGGCAGCCCAGCAGCTACGGACAGGAGGCCCGAACCATCCTTCGCGATCGCGCCACACAACTGTTTGCCGAATACACCCTGCGGCTGAACGTCATCATCATCGATGTGGTGGTCCAGTCCGATACTGCCCGAGACCATGGCTGGCACGAATGGATCCTGACTCCCAAGGCTGGGGGGCCCGCAGTGCGCATGCGGGACCGTTACTTAGAGTTGTGGAACCGTGAGCCAGACGGATCCTGGAGAATCTCGCTCTTCCTGAACAACACCGACGTACGCGAGCAGGTCGGTTCCAGCGTGAGCCGCTGGTTCATGACCGAAGAGCCGGCCAACGCCGCCTGAGCGCTATTTGTTCTTGATTTTGTCGTACAGCCGGCGGCTGAAACCGTCCGGCATCTTATACTCCACACCATCAGCCACCAACTTGACGACATTGCGAGCTCCATCCAGAATCGCTGTGCAGTGCGCGCAGACTTTGAAATGCGCTTCCATCCGCACACGGAGTTCCGGCTCGACATCATTGTCGATAAAGTTGGAGATCTCCTTCCAAACCTCCAGGCAGCTGATCTCAATCACCCTCATTCGATACTCTTGGCCCTAAAAAGATTCAAGTCTGTCGTGTCCGCAAGTCCTACCAAGCTCGAACCTTAGCATATTCCTGGCGTCCCAGGGACCAGTTCCCGTCTATCCCGGGCGCCAACGCGTCCCGCATTTGCAGGCGTGCCCGCAGGAGTCGCGTCTTGACGTTGCCAGTGCCGATGCCAAGCACCTGCGCTGTTTCCTCAATCGAGAGATGCTGGATGTCCCGTAGAACCAAAACCTCGCGATACTTCTCTGGGAGCGACGCCATAGCGCGCTGCAGCGCATCCCGCAGTTCCTTGCGCTCGAGAGCCTCGGAAGGAATCTCCCGCCAGTCGGCGAAGTCGCGCGGGAAATACTCTCCGTCCTCCCCGTTCTCCGGTTCATCGATGGATTCGTAGAGGTGTTTACGGGCTTTACGGATCTTCAGGCGGGCTTCGTTAATGCAGATTTGGATGATCCAGGTGCTGAATTTGCTTTCCCCACGGAACCGGCTAATGTTGGTAAAGGCCTTGAGGACAGCTTCCTGGGCGACCTCTTCCGCGTCCGCCTCGTTATTGAGGATACCCATGGCGGCGGCAAAAAGAGCTCTTTCGCAGGGCTGGACGAGCCGGTAGAAGGCTTCCTTGCATCCCGCCCCGGCCTGTTGCACCAATTCCGATTGGCGTGTTTCCAAAGATGGATTGAGCTCTTCCATCCTTACGAATTCCCCCATCCACGGGCAGAGTCACGCGCGGCAACCCTACCTGCGCTTTCCTTCAATTCGGCTTGAAACCACAGAAACGACCACTTATCCCGAATCGGATGCAACGCCATCAGAAAAGACGCAACGATTTTCGTGCGAATTTTGCCAGCGTTGCGCACTTTCTTTGACACCTTTTTTGGACTTTCGTATCCCATGGCACATGAACGGCACGCAAGCACTGACCACAAATGCTCCGGCCGATCTAACGCCTAAGTTTACCGGTCGGCCGGAGGTCAGCCGGCGGCACCAGGCCGTTGTTGCTTTCGCGGAGAATTGGCCGGAATACCTGATGGAAGCCGCCGAGCTGGGACTATTCATGGTCTCCGCTTGTTCGTTCACGGTCCTTCTCGAGCATCCGGCTTCTCCTGTGCGTCAGATGCTACCGAGTCCGCTGCTCCGCATGGCGCTCGTCGGTATCGCGATGGGGCTTACACTTCTCGGGCTGATTCACACGCCCTGGGGGAAACGTTCCGGCGCGCACATGAACCCCGCGACAACGTTGATGTTCTTTCGCTTGGGCAAAGTCGAAAATTGGGATGCGTTGTTCTATATGCTGTTCCAATTCGTCGGCGGGATCACCGGAGTAACGGTTTCGGCCCTGATTCTCGGTCCGGTGTTGGCTCATCCGAATGTGAACTTTGCCGCCACGCAGCCTGGCCGGTCGGGAATTCCGGCTGCCTTCGCGGCGGAACTCGTCATTTCTTTTCTTCTCGCGTTCACGGTCCTCACAGTTTCGAACACCGCGCGACTTTCCCATTTCACACCATACTTCGCGGCGACGCTGGTGGCGACCTACATCACGTTTGAGGGGCCATTCTCCGGCATGAGCATGAACCCTGCGCGAACGCTGGGGTCTGCGTTACCCGCCCATGCCTTCCATGCGCTCTGGATCTATTTCACGGCTCCGCCCATAGGGATGTTGCTTGCGGCCGAGCTCTATCTGCGACTGCGATCCGCGAGGGCGGTCTACTGCGCGAAATACCATCACAACAACTCGATGCGGTGCATCTTCCGCTGCCGCTACGCGGAGCTGCCACGGACCTGATTGGCTTTGATCGAGATCAAACGACCTGGAGAAAGAACATGACGGGTACTGAACAACACTTTGACGTAATCATCATCGGCTCGGGCGCGGGTGGCGGTACACTCGCCCACTCGCTTGCGTCTACGGGGAAGAAAATCCTGATTCTGGAGCGTGGGGGCTATGTTCGGCGCGAAAAGGCCAATTGGGATTCACGCGCGGTGAACGTCGAAGCGAAATACCAGACGAAGGAACAATGGCGCGACAAGAAGGGGAATCCGCTTCGCCCCCACACGAACTATTACGTCGGCGGCAACACGAAGTTCTATGGCGCGGCCCTGTTTCGCTTGCGCCGCAAGGACTTTGGCGAGATTCGCCACGTCGGCGGTGTCTCACCCGCTTGGCCGATCTCCTACGACGATCTCGAGCCCTATTACCTGCAGGCGGAGCGTCTGTATCACGTGCACGGTCAGCGCGGTGAAGATCCTACGGAGGCTGCGGCGAGCGGGCCGTACCCGCACCCGCCGATCAGCCATGAGCCTCGCATTCAACAGCTCAGTGAAGACTTCGCGCGGCAGGGCTTGCGTCCGTTTCATACCCCGCTCGGGCTGCAGATCGATGAAGCGAATCCCGTGGCCAGCAAGTGCATCCGCTGCGACACGTGTGACGGCTACCCCTGCCTCGTTGATGCCAAGTCGGACGCCCAGGTGATTTGCGTCGATCCCGCGCTCCGGTTCCCGAACGTTTCGCTGATGACGGATTCCTACGTGGAGAAGCTCGAAACAAGCTCGTCCGGCCGCGAAGTGTCGCGGGTCGTGGTCCGGCAAAACGGCCACACCATCGGGCTTTCGGCGGACGTCGTTGTCGTTTCTTGCGGCGCCATCAACTCCGCGACGCTTCTCCTTCGTTCGGCGAACGACAAACATCCGCGCGGCCTGGCGAACAGTTCCGACATCGTGGGCCGCCACTATATGGGCCACGTCAATTCCGTGATGCTCGCGCTTTCAAAGTGCCCGAATCCGACGCTGTACCACAAGACTCTCGCCGTGAACGATTTCTATTTTGGTTCGAAAGAGTGGGAATACCCCATGGGACATTTCTCCTTCGTGGCGAAACTCGACGGCGTGGCGCTTTCGGCAGGCGCGCCGGCGATCGCCCCGGGCTGGACGCTTGATTTAATGGCCAAACACTCGCTGAGTTTCTGGCTTACATCGGAGGATTTGCCGGACCCGAATAACCGCGTGACGCTCGATCGCGAAGGAAATATCGTCCTGAGCTACACGCCCAGCAACCAGGAAGCCCATCACCGGTTGATCGCAAAGCTGAAGCAACTGCTGAATCAGCAGACCGCCTGCGGTGTTCACGGACACGAGTGTCACCAGGGCCTTTTCGCCCGTAATCTGTTTCTTGGTGATCAGATTCCTCTCGCTGGCGTCGCTCATCAGAACGGCACGATCCGTTTCGGCAACGATCCGCGAAGCTCTGCCCTGGACGTTCAGTGTAAGGCGCACGATCTCGACAACCTGTACGTCGTGGACGGCAGCTTCTTCCCGTCCAGCGCCGCCGTCAACCCTGCGCTGACGATTATGGCCAATGCCTTGCGCGTGGGAGAGCATCTGAAGCAACGCCTGGGGACGTCGTCCAAACCATCGGCTGCATCCACCTCACTCGCCGGAGCACCACATGCGTCGTAGTGTTGTTCGCTTCCTGCTGACACTTGTCGTTTGCTTGAGCGCGGTAACGGCGTGTTATCCGCAATCCGCAGCACCCAGCCAGGCGCATGCCTCATTTGTTCAGGCGGTCGGACCGATCCAGATGACCGTTAGCGACATGGATCGCGCTGTTCGCTTTTACTCCCAGGTACTGACGTTCGAGAAGATTTCGGATACGGAAGTCTATGGCGACGAGGTCGAGCAACTGTTCGGGGTCTTCGGTGCACGTGTTCGTCTCGTGCGCTTGCGACTCGGAAACGAGTCCATTGAGTTGGCGCAATTTCTCGCGCCGCGAGGCCGCCCGATTCCCGGGGATTCGCGAAGCAATGACCTATGGTTCCAGCACATTGCGATCATCGTCAGCGACATGGACCGCGCCTACGCGATTCTTCGACGGAACAAGGTCGAACACGCGTCGTCCGGTCCGCAGCTTCTGCCGGATTGGAACAAAAATGCCGGTGGAATTCGAGCGTTCTACTTCAAGGACCCGGACGAGCATCCGCTGGAAATCTTGCAGTTTCCCCCCGACAAAGGAAATCCCAAGTGGCACCAGCCCTCGGATCGCCTGTTCCTCGGGATCGACCACACCGCCATCGCCGTCGCCGACACCGACTCCAGTCTGAAGTTCTATCGCGAATTGCTCGGCTTCCGCGTGGCCGGTGAAAGCGAGAACTACGGCACGGAACAGGAACATCTAAACAATGTGTTCGGAGCGCGACTGCGCATCACCGCGCTGCGAACTGACGCGGGGCCGGGAATCGAGTTGCTCGAGTATCTCAGCCCGCGTGATGGAAGGCCCTTTCCCGTTGACGAGCATGCCAATGATCTTGTGCATCGCGCCACCATTTTGGTTACCGATGACGCCGACGGCGCGGCGCAAAAACTGCTTGCTGCCAAGGCAAAGTTTGTATCCTCGGGTGTCGTTTCGACTCATATGTACAACCTGGAATTCCGCAAGGCATTTCAGCTGCGTGATCCCGATGGTCACCCCATCGAAGTGGCCGCGCAATAGCTCCGAGTTGGATAAAAGAACCATGAACGCCGAAGAAAAAAGACTGCAGGAATCGCGTGACCGGCAGGTTCACTGGAAGCGCTGGGGACCGTATCTGTCCGAGCGGCAGTGGGGGACGGTGAGGGAGGACTACAGCCCCGGTGGTACAGCCTGGGATTATTTCCCGCACGATCATGCGCGCTCTCGCGCGTACCGGTGGGGCGAGGATGGTATTGCCGGGATTTCGGACCGGCATCAATTGATCTGCTTCGCGCTTGCCATGTGGAATGGACACGATCCCATCCTCAAAGAGCGGCTGTTCGGGCTCACCGGCGATGAGGGGAACCACGGCGAGGACGTCAAGGAATACTACTTCTATCTCGACTCCACACCGACGCACTCGTACATGAAGGCTCTGTACAAGTATCCGCAGCAAGAATTTCCTTACCGGGTCCTGGTCGAAGAGAATCGTCGCCGCACGCGCCACGACTTTGAATACGAACTACTGGATACCGGTGCCTTCAACGAGAACCGCTACTTCGATGTGCTCGCCGAATATGCCAAAGCCAACTCCGAAGACATCCTCGTCAAGATTAACGTGACGAATCGGGGGCCGCTCGAAGCGATCCTCTCGCTGCTTCCGACGATCTGGTTCCGCAATAGCTGGTCCTGGGGTAATGACCCGTACCGGCCGTCGCTCAGTGCCGCAGGCAGTCTGGCGATTCCCAAGGAGTACGGGATCCCTGGCGCTGCGGTCATCGAAGTTGATCACAAGACCTACGGCCGGCGTTGGCTCCTCTGCGAGGGCGAGCCTGAGCTTCTTTTTACCGAGAATGAAACAAACGCACAGCGTCTCTTTGCGTCGCCGAATGCATCGCCTTTCGTCAAGGACGGGATCAACGACTACGTCGTGCATGGGAAGCGCGAGGCCGTGAACCCTGCAAAGGTTGGCACCAAGGCCGCCGCTCACTATCGTCTCCGGATTGCGCCGGGTGCGTCGGTGACGGTGCGTCTCCGCCTGACCGACAAAGAGCCCAAGATTGTGCGGGCGTCGGCGCCACGGCTTGTGCTGAGAGATTCACCCAAGACCGAATTGCTCGGCCAATCGTTCGAATCGATCTTCGCATCGCGGCGCCTGGAAGCCGATGAATTCTATGCTCGGCGCGTTCTACGAGGGCTTTCGGAGGACGCTCGAAACGTACAACGACAGGCATTCGCTGGCCTCTTGTGGTCCAAGCAGTTTTATCACTTTGACGTCCGCGCCTGGCTCCATGGCGATCCCGTGGGCCCGCCACCGCCCGAAAGCCGGAAAAAAGGCCGCAATCACGAATGGTCGAATCTTTACAACGCCGACGTCGTTTCGATGCCCGACAAATGGGAATATCCCTGGTATGCCGCCTGGGACCTGGCATTTCACTGCATTCCGCTCGCGCAGATCGATCCGGATTTTGCGAAAGAGCAGCTTAAGCTTCTCCTACGCGAATGGTATATGCATCCGAATGGTCAGTTGCCGGCCTATGAATGGGCCTTCGGCGATGTGAACCCGCCGGTGCATGCCTGGGCCGCCTGGCGCGTATACAAGATCGAAAAGCGCATCCGTGGCAAAGCCGACCGCAATTTCCTCGAGTGCATCTTTCACAAGTTACTGCTGAACTTCACCTGGTGGGTGAATCGCAAGGACGCGGAGGGCATGAATATCTTCCAAGGCGGATTCCTGGGTCTCGACAACATTGGTGTATTCGACCGCTCCGCTCCGCTTCCGACCGGCGGCCATCTCGAGCAATCCGACGGCACGAGCTGGATGGGCATGTACTGCCTAAACATGCTGGCCATCGCGCTCGAACTCGCCCGGGAGAATCCCGCCTACGAAAGCGTTGCCAGCAAGTTCTTCGAGCACTTTGTGCACATTGCTCACGCCATGAACGACCGGGGCGGCGAAGGCATCGAACTCTGGGACAAGGAGGACGGCTTCTATTATGACGTGCTCCATCTGCCCAACGGCGCCCGCCACTACCTGAAGGTGCGCTCGCTCGTCGGCCTGATTCCGCTTCTGGCCGTCGAAACCTTGGAACAGGACATCGTCGATCGTCTTCCCGGCTTCAAGCGCCGGATGCAGTGGTTCATCGACAACCACCCCGATGTTCCGGAGCATATAGAAACAGCCGAGCATGAAGGTAAGGGTGTGCGCCGCCTGCTTTCGCTCGTCAACCGAGGCCAGCTCGAGAGTGTCGCTCGCTACTTGCTTAGCGAGTCCGAGTTTCTCTCTCCCTACGGAATCCGGGCCATCTCGAAATTCCATAAAGAGAGCCCCTACGTCTTTCGCACGAATGGAACGGAACATCGCGTCGATTACGAACCAGCGGAATCGAGCACTGGTCTTTTCGGCGGAAATTCCAACTGGCGCGGGCCCGTATGGTTTCCGATCAATTTCCTGCTGATCGAGGCGCTGCAGAAATTCCACTACTTCTACGGTGACAGTTTGACCGTCGAACTGCCAACCGGTTCAGGACGTTTAGCCACACTGTGGGAGGCTGCTGCGGAGATTTCGCGCCGGCTGACTAGAATCTTTCTCCGATCGTCGGACGGAACACGTCCCGTGTATGGTGGCCTGGAGAAATTCCAACAAGATCCGCACTGGAAAGACCTGATCTATTTCCACGAATACTTTCACGGCGATAACGGGGCGGGGATTGGCTCCAGTCACCAGACCGGCTGGACCGGGCTTGTTACCAAGCTGATCGAGCAAAGCGGCGAAGGAATATAGGCAGGGATTTAGAATCGACAAATCAAGGAGAGCACAATGCGAGCAGTGGCAGCAGAAAGCAAAAGCATTAAGAGTCAGGAACGCGAACGGGTGAAAGCTGTCGCGGTCATTCCCGGAAAACCGAACACAATTCATCTTCGCGAAGTGCCAAAGCCCGCCGTTTCAGACGTTCCGAAGGGCCGTGGTGTCTTGGTGAAAATCCTTCGTGTCGGCGTCGATGGCACGGACAAGGAAATTAACGCGGCCGAATACGGAGCTGCTCCTGAGGGCGACGATTACCTTATCGTGGGCCATGAAAGCTTCGGCATCATCGAGGAGGTTGGGGCGAACGTCACCGAGTTCAAACCGGGTGATTACGTCTCGCTGACCGTACGCCGGCCTGGTTCGAGCCTTTACGACTCAATCGGTACCTACGACATGACCACGGACAACACGTATTTCGAGCGCGGCATCAATCTCCGCCACGGCTTCCTAACGGAATACATCGTCGACGAACCCGAATACATCATTCGTGTTCCGGAAAACATGAAGGAAGTCGGCGTCTTGATGGAGCCGATGAGTGTTGCCCAAAAGGCCATCGACCAAGCTTATCGAATTCAGCAGCGCCTGCGCGTATGGCAGCCGAAGCGCGCAGCGGTGATGGGTTCTGGAACGCTGGGTCTTCTGGCCACGTTGGTGCTGCGTCTACGTGGCCTGGAAGTCGCCACGTTCGGCAACACGATGCCGCCTACGCTCAACAGCAGTTTGATCGAGGAATTGGGTGCGCGATACATCAGCACGAAACAAATGTCACTGACCGAGGCGTCCGCGAAACATGGCCCGTTCGATCTGATCCTCGAAGGCACGGGCTACTCGCCCCTCGTTTTCGAAGCCATGAATGTTCTGGCGAAGAACGGTGTTCTCGCGATGGTCAGTGTAACCGGCGGCTCTCGCCAGCTCGAAGTGCCGGCCGATAAAATCAACCTGGGTTTCGTTCTCGGCAACAAAGTCGCCTTCGGCAGCGTCAACGCCAACCGAGAATACTTTGAGACTGGTGTTAAGGATCTCTCCACCGCCGAATTGCAGTACCCAGGCTGGTTGAAGAGGCTGCTTACTCATCCCGTCAGGGGTCTCGAACATTATGGAGAGATGATGCGGATACTTACCGAGGCAAAAGGCTCGATAAAAGTCTATTGCGAAGTCGCGGCTATCGAAAGTTCGCAGACGTCGGCCGCCGCAATCTAATCGTCCGCCTACATCGGGCATCATCAGCCCATAGCGATTGCTGGTGGAAGCTAGAGGGTGGCGCGGCATCATCCTCCCTGCTACGGACGCACCCATGCAATGAGGAACGAGTTTCGACACCGTCAGATGCATCTCAAGTTCGCTGCACATCGTTAGAGGAGTTTCAATGTACGATGAATCGGAAAAACCACGTGCTTTGGTCTGCACTGAGGTTTGGGGCGGCAATCGAAAGGTCATTCGCACGGTAAAGCTGCCGAGTCTGATCGCATGGGTAGCTTCGGTTCCCCTCAATGAGGGAGAAGGCGGAGGAGACCTTCACTGTATGTCCGTTTGCGATTACGACCTGATCTCGCGCGTGGCCCTGGCCGACGTGAGCGGCCATGGTAGCGAAGTGGATGGCGTGACTCAGACACTGCACAAGCTAATGCACAAGAACATTAACACGTGGGACCAGTCAGACTTCATGCGAGGGGTCAATGACGCGTTCCGCCAAGGCGGCAATAATAAATATGCCACGGCGATCGTCTTGAGTTTTCATCGAGTCCTGGGCCGGCTGGCGTTCAGCAACGCTGGGCATCTGCCTCCGTTGTGGTATCACGCTGCCCGAAGAGCCTGGGGCTGGCTTGAGGAGGGAACGGAAGCCAAAAAGGTTTCGGGCTTACCTGTGGGGTTGATTCCTGGGACCGAATATAGTCAGACGGTTGTGTCTTTGAAGCCATCAGACCTTCTAGTGCTGTACACAGATGGCATCACCGAGGCAGGGAACGAGACGGGACACGACCTGGGACGAGAACAACTTCTGGAATGGGCACGCGGAGCTCCAGTGGACTCTCCGAAAGCGCTGGGAGAAAACCTGCTTCAACGACTGGAGTTGTTCCGAGGCAAGATTCGCAGTGACGATGAAACATTGCTGGTGTTGCAACGTGAAGAAGAATCTCGTCTTCTCATGTTGGGCGAGGTTGCAAACAGCTACACATTCGGCCGTCTGCTGAGGTCAAAGAAGCGCACAACGACCAAAAACGAACAGTATGGTGGGAGCACCCCGATTCCAAGGAACTCCTGAATATTCCCTTGTAGGTGCATTTTCCCATCTCCAAGCACAAGCTCTTCTCAATAAGGGACTTCGACTCTTGGCCATTGTCTAGTTACGTCTTACTCGATGTCATCTGGGATTTACAGATAGCAAGCAAAATCCTCGCAAAACCCTACTAACAGACTCCCTTTGGGGCGAGCACTTTCTGTTTTGATCTTTGAAACTTTTGCCTCTCCAGGTTCGCTTATTACTACCAAGGTGAACAAAACTTTTCCGCGCGTGGCGCGTGTCGTGTCCTGCAGAGCGTGGCCGCGGAAACATTAAAGTAAGATGTTCATGAAATTGTCGAAAGTCTCGATCCTTCTTATCGGATCCGCGCTCTTATTCTCTTCTTACGCATTTGCAGGGGATGCGAATAAGGGGAGACTAGCATCCTTCAGGAGTCTTGATTCGTTCTCGAATGCTTACAGTCGTATTTGCCATACCTTTTGATACTGCTTTCAGAGCAAAACCTCGACGGTTTGGGACAAATTTGGGACAAGCCCGAGGAAGGCTATCAACCGTGGTCTAATGAATCACTTAGGAAGGGTTGGTAGCGATACCGGGATTCGAACCCGGGTTTCCGCCGTGAGAGGGCGGCGTCCTGGACCCCTAGACGATATCGCCGTAGAGAGATTCAGCCGTTTCCGCTGAATCAACCACGTTTTACAAGTTTCTCACGCCCCTCCGTACTC
>Ga0306924_10005340_pt1 | contig 12648 bp, 9 predicted proteins | sample sta12Can44000111_FD_203756 | JGI IMG/M metagenome (GOLD analysis project Ga0306924, IMG submission 203756) | Lab enrichment of tropical soil microbial communities from Luquillo Experimental Forest, Puerto Rico - statanox.12C.anox.44.000.111 (v2)... | ecosystem: Environmental > Terrestrial > Soil... | reverse complement strand
GGGGCTCGTCCACCCGGTCGTCGCGGCTCGGCCACCGCTCGCGGGCGACGTGGACGTGGTCGTGCCCGTCCGCGACGACGCCCTGGGGCTCGAGGCGACGCTGCGCGCCGTGGCGCCGTCGGCGCCCCGCGTCACCGTCGTCGACGACGGCTCCATCGACGCCGCCGCGGTCGTCCGGGTGGCCGCGTCGCACGGCGCGGACCTGCTGCGGCGCGACGTGCCCGGCGGGCCGGGTGCCGCACGAAACGACGGGCTCGATGCGACCGTCGCGCCCCTGGTCGCGTTCGTCGACGCCGACGTGCGCCCGCCGACGGGCTGGCTCGACGCGCTCGTGGCCCACTTCGACGACCCGGTCGTGGCGGCGGTCGCCCCACGCGTGCGTGGGCCGGACGCACAGGGCCCTCGGGCGCGCTTCGAGCGCGCGGCCTCGCCGCTCGACCTCGGTCCCCTGCCCGGCGTCGTACGGCCCGGCGCCGCGGTGCCGTACGTCCCGTCCGCCGCGATCGTCGTGCGGCGCGCCGCCGTCGGCGCGGCGTTCGACGCGTCGCTCCGCACGGGCGAGGACGTCGATCTCGTCTGGCGGCTGGTGGCTGCGGGATGGCTGGTGCGCTACGAGCCGGGCGTCGAGGTCGTCCACGCGGCGAGATCGACCTGGGGCGGGTGGGTCGCGCAGCGGTTCGCCTACGGGAGCTCGGCCGCACGGCTGGAGGCGCGGCACGGCGACGCCGCGGCCCCGCTCCGGGCGGACCCGCGCGTGCTCGCGACGCTCGCGCTGGCGGTCGCCGGCCGCCCGCGCGCCGCGGCGGGGGTGCTCGGGTGGTCGGCGGGCTCGCTCGCGCGCCAGCTCGAGGGGGTGGTCGCGCCCGACGGCGCCGAGGCGGTCGCCCGCCGGCTCGCCGCGCGCGGCACGGCGCTCGCGGCCCCGGGGATCGCCCGGGCGGCGTTCCGCACGTACGGGCCGGTCCTGCTCGCCGTCGCCGCGGTCGTGCCCCAGGTGCGCCGCCCCGTCGCGACGCTCGCCCTCGCGGCCACGGCGGCCCGGTGGTGGCGCGCCGGGCGGCCCCGCACCCTGTCGTTCCCGGCGCTCAGCGTGGCCGACGACCTCGCCTACGGCGCGGGCGTCCTCGTGGGCGCCGTCCGCGCTGGGCGGCTCGGCGCGCTGCGCCCGCGGCTGCGGCCCCCGGCGCGCGCGCTCTCGTCGATCAGTCGAACCTGACGACGCCCCGCACGTTCTTGCCGGCCGCGAGGTCCTCGTAGCCCTGCTGGACGCCGTCGAGCGGGTACTCGTTCGTGACGAGCTCGTCGACGTGGAAGATGCCCTTGTTGTACAGGTCGAGGATGCGCGGGATCTGGATGCGCGGCGACTGCGAGCCGAACACCGTGCCGAGGAGCGTCTGGTTGTACATCGCGAACCCGAAGAGGTCCATGGTGACCTCGGTCTGGTCGTGCGGCGCAAGCGCCACCGTCACGATGCGGCCGCCCTTCGACGCCGCGCGGCACGCCGGCAGGATCAGGTCCCCGTGGAGCTCGCCTGGCGTCAGGATGACCACGTCCGCCATGCGACCCCGCGTCAGCTCGGCGGCGAGGAACGCGGCCTCGATGAGGTTCGCGGCACCGTGCGTCGCGCCGATCGCCTTCGCCCGCTCGACCTTGAACTCGAGCGGGTCCACGGCGATGACGGCGGTCGCCCCGGCGATCCGCGCGCCCTGGATGGCGCCGGAGCCGACCCCCCCGCACCCCGCCACGATCACCGTCTCGCCCGGACGCACCTGCGCGCGGTCCACGGCCGCCCCGAACCCCGTCGCGAGCCCGCAGCTCACGAGCGCGGCGGCGCGCAGGCTGACGCCCGTGTCCACCTTGACGAGCGACGCCTCGTGACACACGACCCGCTCGGAGAACGTGCCGAGGTTGCACATCCGGTTCAGGTCCTCGTCGCCGAGATGGTGGCGGTACGTGCCGTCCGAGATCATCGGGCCGGCGAGCGTCGTGGCGTTCAGGTCGCAGATGTACCCGCGGCCGGACGCGCACCACACGCACTTCCCGCAAGAGGGGATGAACGAGGATGCGACGTAGTCGCCGACGGCGAAGTCGTGGACCTCGTCGCCGACGGCCTCCACGATCCCCGCGCCCTCGTGGCCGCCGATGATCGGGAACATCGACCCCTTGGCCGTGAGGAGGGAGAGGACCTCGGGCGGGGCGGAGATGTTGCCCGCGCGGAGGTGCTCGTCGGACTGGCACATGCCCGCGTAGGCCATCTTCACGAGGACCTCATGGGCATGCGGCTCGTCGAGCTCGATCTCCTCGGTCCGCCAGGGCTCCTTGGCCCCGCTCACGATCGATGCCCTGGTCCTCATCGCACCCTCCCTCACCACGCGCGTGCGACCGCCCGCGCGTCGCCGAGGCTACATCCGGTCCGGCGCGGCGATCCCGAGGAGCGAGAGCCCGAGCCCGAGCGTCCGCGCCGTCAGCTCGCTGAGGACGAGCCGGCTCTCGCGCGTCTCCTCGTCCGGGGCGCGCAGCACAGGGCAGCGCTCGTAGAACGCGGTGAACGTCTGCGAGAGCCCGAACAGGTAGCCGCAGAGCCGGTGCGGGGCGAGCCACTCGAGCGTGAGGTCGACCGCCTCGGGGAGCCGGCACAGCTCCAGTGCGAGCGCCCGCTCCTCGGGCTCGCCGAGGTGCACCGCCGATCCCGGCGGCGGCGCGTCGATCCCGGCGCGTCGGAAGATGGAGCGGACCCGCGCGTGCGCGTACGCGAGGTACGGGCCGGTGTTGCCGTCGAACGAGAGCATCCGGTCCCACTCGAAGACGTAGTCGCGCTGCCGCTCCGTCGAGAGATCGGCGTACTTGATCGCGCCGATCCCGATGGCCTCGGCCAGGATCGCGCGCTCGTCGGCGGGGTACGCGATCTCCCGCCCGTCGAGCGCCCGCCCGGCCCGCTCGATCGCCTCCTCGAGGAGGTCGACCAGCTTGATGGAGGCGCCCGCGCGGCTGCGGAGCATCTTGTGGTCCTCGCCGAGCACGTTCCCGAACGCGACGTGCTCGAGCTCCACCCCGTCGGGGACCCACCCGGCCGCGCGCGCCACGGCGAAGACCATCTCCAGGTGCTGGGCCTGGGGGGCACCGACCACGTAGTCGAGGCGATCGCACCCGAGCGCGCCGATGCGGTCGCGGACCGCCGCGAGGTCGGTCGCGGCGTACCCGTACCCGCCGTCGCGCTTGCGGACGATGAGCGGGAGCGGGTCGCCCCCGCGGTTCGTGAACCCGTCCGGGAAGACGCAGAGGGCCCCGTCGCTCTCGACCAGGAGGCCGGCCTGGTCGAGGTCGGCGAGCACGGCGTCGAGCATCGGGTTGTACCACGACTCGCCGACGACGTCCTCGGGCTTGAGCGTGACGTCGAGGAGGCGGTAGACGCGCTCGAAGTACCCGACCGACTCGGCGACGAGCACCTGCCAGAGCCGCATGGTCTCGTCGTCGCCGCCCTGGAGGGCCACGACCCGGGCGCGGCTCCGCTCCGCGAACGCGTCGTCGCGCTCGAACTTCTCGCGCGCCGCCTTGTAGAACGCGTCGAGGTCCCCGACCGAGAGCTCCTCCGCCGCCTCGGTCTCTCCGAGGTCGCGGAGGTGCTCGATCAGCATCCCGAACGGCGTGCCCCAGTCGCCGATGTGGTTCCGGGCGATCACCTCGTGCCCGCGGAACCGCAACAGCCTCGAGAGCGCGTCGCCGATGACCGTCGAGCGGAGGTGCCCGACGTGCATCTCCTTGGCCACGTTGGGGTGCGAGTAGTCGAGGGCGACGCGGTGGGCGCGCGCGGCGACCGCCACCCCGAGCCGTGGGTCGTCGAGGAGCCCGGTGGTCGAGGCGGCGAGCAGCGCGTCGTCCAGCACGAGGTTGAGGAACCCCGGGCCGGCGACCTCGACGGTCGCGAGGCCACCGAGGTCCACCCGGGCGACGACCTCGTCGGCGACCTCCCGAGGCGGGCGCCCGAGCCGCTTGGCGAGCGCCATCGCGCCGTTCGCCTGGTAGTCCGCCCGGCTCGACCGCGCGAGCACCGGGTCCGCGCCGGGAGCGATGGCGTCGAACGCCGGGACGAGCCGCTCGAGGAGCGCGGTGGAGAGGTCAGGCACGGCGGCGGGGGCTCACGCCTGGCCGCAGGCGCCGCCGCAGCATCCGGCGCCTGCGCCGCAGCCCGGGGCCGGTGCCGTGCCGACCGTCGCGAAGACCCCGAGCAGCCGGGTCACCTCGGCGTGGCCGAGGGCGCACGTGGCGGGCGCGTCGGCGTCGCGCATCGGCCGACGGAGCTCGAACCGCTCGTCGCACCGCTGGCACCGGAACTCGTAGATCGGCATGCGCCCTCCCTGCGCGAGACTACCGGTCGTCCAGGCGCTCACCGAGGGTGAGCGCGGCAGAATGGACGCATGGCTCCTCCGCACCTCGACTCGTTCGGCGCGCGCGCGACGCTCCGCGTCGGCGGCCGCGACCTCACGATCTACGCGCTCGACGCGCCGCGGCTCGCGGCGATGGGGGTGGACCGGCTCCCCTACTCGATCAAGGTGCTGCTCGAGAACCTGCTGCGCCACGAGGACGGCGTCAAGGTCACGGCGGCGCAGGTCGAGGCGGTGGCCCGGTGGGCGGAGAGCGCGGGACGAGCAGCGAGCGAGCAGGAGCTCGCGTTCACGCCGGAGCGGGTGCTGATGCAGGACCTGACGGGCGTGCCCGCCATCGTGGACCTCGCGGGGATGCGCGACGCCATCGTGACGCTCGGCGGCCGTGCCGCCTCCATCAACCCGCAGGTCCCCGTCGAGCTCGTCGTGGACCACTCGGTCATCGTGGAGCGGAGCGGGACGCCGACGGCGTTCGAGGAGAACGTCGGCGTGGAGTACGCGCGGAACCTCGAGCGCTACACCCTCCTGAAGTGGGCGCAGGGTTCGTTCGAGAACCTCCGCGTCGTCCCGCCGGGGACGGGGATCTGCCACCAGGTGAACCTCGAGTACCTCTCGAGGGTCGTCTTCGAGCGCGACGGCGCCGCGTTCCCTGACACCCTCGTCGGGATCGACTCGCACACGACCATGGTCAACGGGCTCGGCGTGCTCGGGTGGGGCGTCGGCGGGATCGAGGCCGAGGCGGCGGTGCTCGGCCAACCCATCCCGATGCTGGTGCCGCCGGTCGTCGGGTTGCGACTGACCGGCCGGACCCGCGAGGGCGTCACCGCGACCGACGTCGTCCTCACCATCACCGAGCTGCTGCGTCGCCACGGGGTCGTGGGCAAGTTCGTCGAGGCGTTCGGCGAGGGGGTCGCGGCGCTCTCGGTCGAGACCCGGGCGACGATCGGCAACATGTCGCCCGAGTACGGCTCGACGTGCACGATGTTCCCGATCGACGAGGTCACGCTCGCGTACCTGCGGTTCAGCGGGCGCCCCGACGACCGCGTCGAGCTCGTCGAGGCGTACGCACGTCGCCAGGGGCTGTGGCACGACCCGACCGAGCCCGAGCCCGCGTTCTCGGAGGTCGCCGAGCTCGACCTCGCGACCGTTGAGCCGTCGCTCGCCGGCCCGTCTCGACCGCAGGACCGCGTGACGCTCGGCACCCTGCGCGACGCATCACGCGGCGCCGTCGGCCGGGACCCCGTCCGCGTCGACGCGACCGGCGCTGCACCCTCGATCGGTGACGGCGACGTCGTCATCGCGGCGATCACCAGCTGCACCAACACCTCGAACCCCCAGGTCATGGTGGCCGCCGGGCTGCTCGCGGAGCGTGCCGTCGCCGCGGGGCTGCGCACGAAGCCGTGGGTCAAGGCCTCGCTCGCCCCGGGATCCCGCGTCGTCATCGACTACCTCGAGCGGGCGGGGCTGCTCGCGCCGCTCGACGAGCTCGGCTTCTACCTGGCCGGGTTCGGGTGCACGACCTGCATCGGCAACTCGGGTCCCCTGCTCGAGGGCGTCTCGGAGGCGGTCGGGGCGGGCGGGCTCTCGGTGGCGGCGGTGCTCTCGGGCAACCGCAACTTCGAGAGCCGCATCCACCCGGACGTGCGGCAGAACTACCTCGCGTCGCCCCCCCTCGTCGTCGCGTTCGCCCTCGCCGGCACCGTCGACATCGACCTCACCGCCGACCCGATCGGCACGGGCCACGACGGTGCGCCGGTCTTCCTTCGCGATCTCTGGCCGAGCGACGAGGAGGTCACCGAGGCGATCCGAGCGTCGCTCACGGCCGACCAGTTCACCTCGCGCTACGCGGAGGTGTTCAGCGGCGGCGCCCGCTGGAACGAGGTGGCGGCCCCGAGCGGCGAGACGTTCGGGTGGGACGCCGCGTCCACGTACGTCCTCTCGCCGCCGTTCTTCGACGGCATGACGCCCGCCCCCGAACCGGTGGTCGACGTGCGGGGCGCACGGGTACTCGCCGTGCTCGGCGACTCCGTCACGACGGACCACATCTCCCCGGCCGGCGCGATCCGCCAGACGACGCCAGCCGGGCGCTACCTCATCGATCGCGGCGTCGCGCCGAGCGAGTTCAACACCTACGGGACCCGGCGGGGCAACCACGAGGTGATGGTGCGCGGGACGTTCGCGAACCTCAGGATCAAGAACCTGCTCGTGCCGGGCACCGAGGGCGGCGTGACCCGCGTCTTCCCCGACGGCGAGGAGACGACGATCTACGAGGCGGCCGAGGCGTACCGTCGCGCCGGGACACCGCTGCTGGTGGTGGCCGGCGCGGAGTACGGCACGGGCTCGAGCAGGGACTGGGCCGCCAAGGGCACGCTCCTGCTCGGCGTGCGCGCGGTGCTCGCCGCGAGCTTCGAGCGGATCCACCGATCGAACCTGATCGGGATGGGGGTCGCGCCGCTGCAGTTCCTCCCGGAGGAGTCCCTCGGGACCCACGGCCTCGACGGCACGGAGGCCTACGACGTGGTGGGCCTCGAGGTGCTCAACGAGGGCACCGTGCCGAAGACCGTCGTCGTCCGCGCCACGCCCGACGACGGCGCGTCAAGGGAGTTCGAGGCGGTGCTCCGCATCGACACGCCGACCGAGGCCGAGTACTACCGCCACGGCGGCGTCCTGAGCTACGTCCTCCGGGCCATCGCCGAACGGAGCTGACGGGCGTGACGCCGCGATCAGGCGGCGCTATCCCGTGACGATCACGCGGTAGGCCTCGGCCAGGCGGCCCTTCGGCAGCCCGGCGTTCTTCGCCATCAGCCCGCCCCACTCGCGGAGCATCGGCTCGAGCCGCTCCCCGTCGCCGACCTGGCTCTTGTGGGACTTCAGCGCCTGGAGCTTCTTGTCGAACGCGGCCGTCATGTCCACGACCATCGTGGGGCCCATGGCGCCGCCGCCGCCGATCCACACGCGCGTCACGGTGTGCGGCTCGAGCCCCTCGTCGCTCAGGAGCGCGGGGAACGCGTGCGGGTTGCGCGCGTCGGGGTACACCGCGCGGAGCGTCGCCTCGCCGGTGGACAGGTGGTCCGGGTGCGACGCGAAGACCCGCTCGTAGTTGCGCTCGGGCGCCTGGGTCAGCACGACGTCGGGTCGGACCGTGCGGATCACGCGCGCGAGGTCCCGGCGCAGCGCCAGGGTCGGCTCCACCATCCCGTCGGGGTACCCCAGGAACACGAGGTCGGTCACCCCCACGCACGACGCAGCCGCCCGCTGCTCGCCCTTGCGGAGCGTGGCGCGCTCCTCCTTCGACATGACGAGGTCGTCGCCGCCCGCGTCCCCCGACGTCACGAGGCAGTACGTCACCTCGACCCCTGCGGCGGTCAGCGTCGCGACCGTGCCGGCCATGCCGAAGTCGACGTCGTCGGGGTGCGCGACGACCACGAGCGCTCGGGAGATCGAGCCGTCGGGCTCGAAGAGCTCCAGGGTCGGCTTCGCGGGGCTCGTCGAGCGCTTCCCGCTCGCCGTCCCCTTGCGCGCCGCGGCGCGCCTGCCCGTGCTCGCCCTGCGCTCCGCTGCGGCGTGCTTGCCGGCCGTCGCGTGCTTGCCTGCCGCCGCGTGCTTGCCTGCGGCCGCGCGCTTCCCCGTCGCGGCGCGCTTCCCCGTGGCGGCCCGCTTGGCCGAGAGCGCCGGCTTGCCGCCCGCCGTGGGCTTCTCGCGCTTGGGGCTCACAGGACGGACGCCGCGGGGTCGGCCACGTGGCTCGCGAGGTCCCCGAGCGCCGGGTCGTTGGAGAAGACCTCGACGATGGGGAGCCGGAGCCCGATCCGCTTCATCGTCACCTGCGCCTCGACGACCTGGTTCCACAGGAGGAGCGTGACCACGACCCCCGCGGTCCCCGCGCGGGCCGTCCGGCCGGATCGGTGGAGGTACGCCTTGTGGTCCTCGGGCGGGTCGTAGTGCACGACCACGTCCACAGCGTCGATGTCGAGCCCGCGTGCCGCCACGTCCGTCGCGACGAGCGCGTGGATGCGGCCACGCGAGAAGTCCGAGAGCGCTCGCTCGCGCTGGACCTGGCGGAGGTCGCCGTGGATCGCCCCGGCGGTGACGCCCTCCGCCGCGAGGTGCTGGACGAGCTTGTCGGCGCCGCGCTTGGTCCGCACGAAGAGGAGCACCTTGTCGTTCGCCCTGCAGATCGCGGCCGCGACCTTCACCTTGTCGAGCTGGTGGACCCGGAAGAAGTGGTGGACCATCTTGGTCACGGTCTGCGTCGTGCTCTGGACCTCGTGGAACACCGGATCCGCGAGGTACCGCTTGACCAGCCGGTCGACCGCCCCGTCGAGCGTCGCCGAGAAGAGGAGCGTCTGGTGTGGGGTCCCCGCGATGCGTCGCAGCACCCACTCCACCTGCGGCATGAACCCCATGTCCGCCATCCGGTCGGCCTCGTCCAGCACGAGGACGTCGAGCTCCTCGACGCGCAGCTCGCCGCGGTCGCCGAGGTCGATGAGCCGGCCGGGCGTCGCGATGATCACCTCGCAGCCTCGACGGAGCTGGCGGACCTGCCGCTCCATGTCGGCCCCGCCGTAGACGGCGACGACGCGCAGGCCGAGGTCTGCGGCGAGGGGCTTGAGCACGTCGTAGACCTGGACGGCCAGCTCGCGCGTCGGCAGCAGCACGAGCCCCCTCGGTCTTGCGGGGTGCCCGGCTAGCGGGACCACCGCACCGTTGGGCCCGGCGAGGGCGGCGGCCAGCCGCTGCAGCATCGGGAGCCCGAAGGCGAGGGTCTTGCCCGACCCGGTCTTCGCCTTCCCGCAGACGTCCCGCCCCTCGATGGCGTCGGCGATGGTCAGCGCCTGGATCGGGAAGGCGGACGTGATCCCCTGGTCCGCCAGGGACTTGCAGAGCCGCTCGGCGACGCCGAGGGACTCGAAGGTCACCGTGGTCGCGTAGCGGTCCGCGGCGGCGCCCGCGTTCGCGGGCACCGTGAGGGCCTCTGTCATTCGCACGCTCAGTTCTGGGTCTTGGTGGGCCCCACTGACAGCGTGTCGAGGGCCCGCGGCGCCGCCCAACGGCACGTCCGCACCCCCAGGCTACCGGTCCGCTCCCCCGTACCGGCACCAGGCGCCCCCTCCCGACACACCACGGCGCGCCACGTCCGGCTCGAGACCCCGCTCACGCCATCGCTCGTGGCGTCGCGGCTCGTGGCGTCGAGGCTGGCCTGCCTCGCGAGGCCCCGATGCGGCGGTGGTCCGTGGGCGGTCGGTCGGTGCGGGCGAGGTGTCGCGCGCGGAGCTCGTGGGTCCGGCACGTCGAGGGGCGGACCTGCTCGCACGACGACGGGACGGTGCTGGGCCCGGACCGTGGGCCGACGACGCGCGTGGCCGCGCTCTCGCGCATCTGGGTCGCCGGCGTCGGATCCTTCTCGCCGGCGTCGTCGGGACGGCGAGCGAGCTCGCGACGGGGCACCCGCCCGCGACCGTGCCGCTCACCATCGTCGCCCTGCTTGCTCGCGTGCTTCGTGGTGCTGACCGAGACCGGGGACCGGACCGCGGCGTCGGGGCGGCGCTCGCAGGGTGGGTGCGGTCGACCCTCGCCGCCCCCGGGGGGTGGATCGACGTGCCGTGACCGACCCGCTCCGCGGCGGTTCGCCGTAGCATGCGCGTCGCACACGGGAGGTCGGAGATGGCGCGACTCGAGGCGGGCGCGAAGGCACCCGCGTTCACGCTCCCGGACGCCTCCGGGGCGAAGCACTCGCTGAAGGAGTTCGCCGGCCGGAAGGTCGTCGTCTACTTCTACCCCGCGGACGACACGCCCGGCTGCACGAAGGAGGCGTGCCAGTTCAACGACAACCTGCGCGCGTTCGACCGAGCGGACGTCGCGGTGGTCGGGATCTCCCCCGACGGCGCGGAGAAGCACCGGCGGTTCGCCGAGAAGTACCGGCTCAGGTTCCCGCTCCTCTCGGACCCGACGCACGTGGTCATGGAGAAGTACGGCGCGTGGGGCGAGAAGACGCTCTACGGCAAGAAGACCGTCGGCGTGATCCGCTCGACCTTCCTCATCGACGAGAAGGGCCGGGTGGAGCGAGCGTGGTACTCGGTCAAGGCCGACGGCCACGCAGACAAGGTCCTGGAGGCCACCCGGTCCGACGGCTGAGGCAGGGCTCGCACCGACATCACCGCTCGGCGCGCCGCGCCTCCGACTCGTGGTAGCGCCGCCAGCGGTGCACGAACCCGACGACGAGCAGGACCACGACGACCGCGGCGATCACGTACCCCGCGGCCCCGAACCACCGCAGGACGTGGTTCCAGCTGTCGCCCGCCTCGTACCCGATCACCGAGATGAGCGCGACCCACGCGGTCGCGCCGATCGCGGTGAGCCCGACGAAGCGCGGGAGCGGGACCTCGGCGACGCCCCCGAAGAACCCGACGAACGCGCGCAGCACCGGGATCACCTGGCCCACCGCCACCAGGCCGTCCCCCCACCGCGAGAACAGCCGCTCGGCGCGGTCGAGGTCGTCGTGGCTCAGGAGCACGGTCTTGCCGTAGCGATCGACGAACCTCCGTCCGCCCGTCCGGCCGACGGCGTAGGCGAACGTGGCGCCGCACACCGTGGCGATCGACCCGACCACGATCACCCACCCGAGCGAGAGGTGGTGGGTGCCCGGGCTCGCGGTCGCGACGAACGACGCGGAGCAGAGCGCGCCGGAGATGCCGAAGATCAGCTCGGACGGGATCGGCACGCACATCGCGGCGAGGAACGCGAGCACGAAGAGCGCGACGTACCCGGAGCTCGCGAGGTGGTGGAGGATGAAGCTCTGCATCGCCGTAGTCTTCCCGACCGCCGGCCGCCCCTCCGAGACCGCCGCCTCGGCGCGCCGAGCCGCGTTGGTAGCGTGCGCGGCCTGGGGGGTGTCGCGTGGTCCTCGCCGTCGACGAGCTCGATCCGGAGACGCTCACGGCGCTGCTGGCCGGGAGCGAGGTCACCGGTGGTGCCGCGGTCACCGGGGTCGACCACAGGACGGTAGGGATGGGGCAGGTCGCCTCGTGCGTCGAGCTCACGCTGCACCTGGACGGCGGCGGCGATGCCGCGGTCGTCGCCAAGGTCCCCTCGGACGACCCGACGAGCGTGGCCACCGCCGTGGCCCAGCGCCTCTACGAGCGCGAGGTGCGGTTCTACGAGACGCTGGCGGGGACCGTCGCGATCCGCACGCCGAGGTTCCTCCTCCTGCTCGAGTCCCTCTCCCCCGCGGCGGTCGCCGACCAGCTCGACGGCCTCGACCCCGACCGCGCCGAGCTGGCGATCCGCGAGCTCGCGGGGCTGCACGCGCCGCACTGGGGCGCGGTGCCGAACGGCGTGACCGCGTTCCTCGGCGGGGTCGGTGAGGCGCTGCGGCCGATGTACCTCGAGGTCGTCCCGCTCCTCGTCGAGGCGTTCCTCGGCCGGTACGGCGAGCGGCTGAGCGCGCCCGCGCGCGACGTCGTCGGGTGGCTCCGACCGAGGCTCGGGGCGTACCTCGCAGACGGAGGTGATCCGCGCACGGTCACGCACGGGGACTTCCGGACCGACAACCTGCTCTTCGAGGCCAGGGGCGGCGCGGTACCGATGGCGACGGTCGACTGGCAGACCGTCGGTGCCGGGCCGGGCGCGCTCGACGTCGCGTACCTCCTCACGACGAGCCTCGACCGCGAGGTGCGCGTCGCGCACGAGCGCACGCTCCTCGCGGCGTACCACGAGCGGCTCTCGGAGCTCGGGGTCTCCGGGTACCCGATGGAGGCGCTGCGCGCCGCCTACGCACGCCACGCGTTCCAAGGGATCGTGATGCTCACCTGTGCCGCGGTGCTCGTCGAGCAGACCGAGCGCGGCGACGCCATGTTCCTCGCGATGATCGAGCGGTGCGCGGCGGCGGTCGAGGACCTCGACGCGAAGCGCTGCCTGGAGGGCTGATGCTGCTGGAGCTCGACGACCTCCCGGTGCACCAGGCACCGGTGCCGCTCGCCCACGCGATGGACGGGCACCCCGACGCGTACGACCGGTTCTTCTTCAACGCCTACACCGAGGACCGCTACGTGGCGGTGGCCCTCGGGCTCTACCCCGGCCGGGGCGTGATCGATGCCGCGGTCGGCGTCGTCCACGGCGGCACCCAGCGATCCGTCTTCGCCTCGGGCCGGCTCGAGGGCCGTGCCACGCGCGTCGGCCCGATCTCGATCGAGCTCTTGGAGCCGATGCGGGTCGCCACGGTGCGCGTGGACGCCGCCGACGAGGGGATCGCGGGCGAGCTCACCTA
>Ga0306924_10005339_pt1 | contig 12651 bp, 7 predicted proteins | sample sta12Can44000111_FD_203756 | JGI IMG/M metagenome (GOLD analysis project Ga0306924, IMG submission 203756) | Lab enrichment of tropical soil microbial communities from Luquillo Experimental Forest, Puerto Rico - statanox.12C.anox.44.000.111 (v2)... | ecosystem: Environmental > Terrestrial > Soil... | reverse complement strand
AATTTAGTGCTTTACCAAACTGGTATACAGTTGCTGCCTTATCTCCAGCAACCAAGTCTCCGAGGAACCATCGCGTGACCGGCGAGGCCTCTATCCCGAGCAATACGCTGACTCAGATGACTAGCGTTTTGGAAAGCCCAAACGGAGTTCGGCGACCCCAACGGATGGCCGAGGGTAGGCCCCGCAGCCTGTCACGGCGCGGGCGGTTCGATGGACGGAGAGGGGCTGCTGCATCTCGGCTTCCTCTCAGTTTCTTGCGCAAGCCTCAGCCAACTTTGGGCCATAGCTATCAGCAAGATTTTATTGTTGGAAAAGAGCTTTTTATTGGTACGACATTACTTTGGGCTTCGCTGTGGCCGCGTCAGCTAATTGACGTTGACCGCATTGATGATCGGTGTCCAACGGGCAATCTCGGTCTTGACGAGCGTCGCGAGAGGCTGCTGTCCGCGCTCAGCTTTGTCCGGAATGTCGCAACCCAAATCGAGCAGCCGCTTGCGTGTATTATCGTCATCGAGCGCCTTGTCCAGTGCGTCTGTGAGCTTGTCGAGGGTCGGATTCGCCGTCTCCTTAGGAGCGAACAAGGCGAGCCAGCCCGATACTCGGAAGTCCGGCAGCCCCGCTTCCCTTGAGGTTGGCACATTTGGGAGGACGGGACTGCGATGCTCCGACCCGATCGTATATGCCCTAATCGTGCCGCTGTTCACGTGTGGCACCGAGTTATTAATCCCACCATCGCACATGTAGTCGACTTGGCCGCCAATCAGAGCGTTCATGGCCGGGCCGGCACCGTTGAAGGGTACCAATGTTGGCTTTACGCCAGAAATCGAATTGAACAGTAGACCGCAGGTGAATCCGATTGAGCCAACGCCCGCATGTCCGATATTCAGTTTTTGAGCATTTCCCTTTACATATGCAACAAATTCTTGGAGATCCTTGGCTGGAAAGTCCCTTCTTGCCACTATCGCGACGGGAACCGAAATAACCAAACCGATGGGCGCGAAGTCAACATCCGGTTTGTAGGCAAGATTCGGGTAGAGAGCGACCGCGGTGGCGTGCGTTCCCATTTGGCCCATCTCGATCGTGTATCCATCGGGGTTGGCGCGCATTGCCCGGGTTGAGCCAGTAGTGCCACCCGCTCCGGCGATGTTCTCAATGATTATCTGCTGGCCGAGAACGCGCGACATGTGCTCGCTCACAATGCGGGCAGTTACGTCCGTCCCTCCACCAGGGGGAAACGGCACGATCATCGTGATAGGGCGGGATGGATACCTCTGCGCGGTTACCATTTGCGATACCAGCGACAGCATGGCAACGCCGGCGGCCAGCCGCAGAAATCGCCTTCCTTGGGAAAGTTTCACAACCATCCTCCCAAGAAGTCGCGAAGAGCTTCGCAGGCTACCAGACCTTCGCGTCGGTGCGAAGTGACCGAATGACCTCTTTTGCACTGACGCGAAGTGCCGTCGGATGTCCTTTATGACTGCTATCGAATGAGGAGCGACCGACGCTTACGGGCTATGAATTCGGTGTAAGATTCCAACGCATTGCAGAGGAGCCGCTCCGCCACCGACACCACAGATAGCATACGGCCCCCGCCCCTTGCTGATGGGTCGGAACCGAACGGAGGCGCGGAGATTAAAGGAGGACACGACCGAGCCATAGGCGTTAGGGGAAAGCTCCGCTTCCGGACGAGGGAGCCATATGTGGTTCGCGCTTGGCGCTATCTTACTCGCATTGGCGATCGGCGATGTGGTAGTGACGTCGATCGGATCGGCAACGACATGTTGCATCAAAACGGGAGCCACCCACAAGCAGAGGAGCGGCGGCCCATGCATGGATTAGCTCGCATTCGTCAGGGCGTGACGCACAGCGGCTTGCTGCTCGAAATTGGAGAGTGGTTGCGGGTCGAATATCGGGTCCCGGACGAACCGCTTCCCGAGCGTCTCAAGGCGCTCGTCGACGAGTTCGAACAATTGCACGATATGCATGCCCGGTGGAGGGGACTCGAACCCTTATCTGAGCGTCTTGGCGAGCGCACCCAGCAACTAAAACCAAGCGCCGCCGACGAGCGCACGTCCCGAAGTGGTCGACAGTCATCGAGCAGAGTCAGGCTGAGCGCGACATCTTCTAGGGTCGTGGCCAAGTTACGGCGGATCTCGCAGGAACGGGAGTTACTGAATCAGGCAGTGCGCTCGTCATCTTCCGTGAGAGCGCGTCGCCGCGTGCAATGACGGGGTTTCCTCATCGAGCTCTGGCATAGGGAAACCCGATCCGCGATATCCACGAAGCACTGGCGTGAGCGTGCCGTGGAGAGCGAGCCCATGAAACGGCGCGAGTTCATCACGCTCATCGGCGCAGTATGCCACTCGCCGTGCGCGCAGCAGCGCATTGGATTTCTGCACCCGGCTCGCCGGAGCCGAACATGAAAGTGCCGCGTCGCATCCCGAGCCTCCGAGGCTGGCAATTTTGCAAATTCAAGACATTGTACCTGCATGTAAGGGTGAAGGGCCGCTACCAACCCTCGCTGCAAAACCCTCGCTGGATTTCCCTCCGGCGGGGGTTTTGCTTTTGCTACCGGAGATACACTCTTAGGCGCGTAATATCGGAACAAACCGCTCTGCAACGGAACAAAGTTCCAGACAGCCGCTCTCCGGGCCTAAAAAAGGGGAAGCTCTATAGCCGTACGGGCGATGACCTGATCCACCGCTGGACCCCACACCAGAAAGTGTCGAACCGCGGGTTCGAGCTCAATTCGAATCCCGCTGCTCAGCGTCGAGATCCGATCGGGTCATCGCGGCCAAAATTTGCGGTGGCGCACAACACAGGCGCGGTGTGATAAAATGCCGGCCCACCTGAGGGAAGACATAAGGTAGCCTCAAGCAGTCGGTCCGACGGCTTATGCTTGGGGGATGATCTTTTTGGGAGATGCCAAGATGCTAGAAGATCGGTTGCTTGTATTACCCGCCGAAAGACTAACCTTTGCTGCGCATCCAGGCGGAAAAGTGCTTGTGAACCTTGACTTCCCAAATGACAAGCTTGGGCTTCCTCCAGGCATTCATCTCGCCGTGGAGTTTACTTCCGCCGAAGCCCGGTCAGTTGCGAGAACGCTACTTCGTAAGGCCGACGAGGCCGAGGCACCAAAGCGCACGGCTTCACCCTTCTAACCCCGCCAAAGGTGACGCAATATGAGACTTGGCGCATAGCGCGACGCAGGCGTTCCAATATTCCCGCGATGTTTGTGGCTCTTCCAATGAAAGAACGAGCCCGTGCTCGTCTCGGTCGTGGGCGGCACGGGCTCTGCGATGTTGTTTTAGGTTGCGGCCGCGAAAACCTTCGCAGCGTTAGGCCGATCAGCTGCCGGATGACGCGGCGGCTCGCGCTGCGGCTACATCGGCGCCCACGCTTGGCCGGATCGCCGCACGTTCTGCCTTCTGTTCAACCGGTCAGGTCCTAGATTCCGCTAGCGGGGCGTCAAGGGAAAAAGAAGCCGACTTAGGCCGGATTGAAATGCCGCACTGCGGCCGACGTTATTCTGAACGCGAGGACCGACGCTGAGCTTGACGTCGCCGGCGCTCATGGCTGACCTCGGGCGCCATCGCATGGCGGCCATCGCCACCCAAGGGGCAACTGTTCTACCCAGATGGCCCAAACCTGCAGCCATAACCGCAAGCCAGTATACATAGTTGTTTCCCCGGGGAAGTTGTCAGATTAGGCAGTAGCGAGTGCAGTTTGCACGCAGGGCTTTGCGCGGACGGAGAGATCGATTGCAGGAGTAGTGGGGGCGCGATCATGCATCGGCTGCGCCGGCGAGCCCACGCATATGCTGTGCGCCGGAATGCTCTCGCCTTTCATCACCATCGTCAACGGTCGCACTTGCGCGAACTCGCCGACCTTGCTGTCGTAGAGGATGGTGGAACCTGTTCCCACGGTGGCGCCGCGACCGATCTCGATGCGGCCCACTTTCATGATCCGATCCTCGTAGAGGTGAGTCTGCGGGCAGCAGAACATGTTGAGCACCGCATAATCACCGATGGTGATGCAATCGAACTCGGTCAAATCAGTGGAATTGACCCAAGTACCTTTACCTATTTTGGCGCCGAACAGCCGCAGGAACCAGGGCAGAAATGGCGTGCCGCGCAGGTATTCGAGCCATACCTTGCTCGCTAGTCCGCCGTACAAGACGGCAACCGCCTCGGTGCGCATCGCCCACCATGACCACATCGGTTTCATGATCGGCTTGTAGACGCCCATGAACATCCACTTGAACAGAATTGCCAGCGAGCATTCAATCAATGCTACCACGATGCCCGCGCTCATGAAGATCGCCAGGGCCGCTATCCAGTGTCCCCCCTCAACCGGCTCCGCAATAATGTCGGCGGCGATACAGGCAACCGTGATCAACACGGCGGTCGGGAAAGAGGTATGCATGGCTTCGAAAACCGTTCGCCACACTCGCATCGCAAGCGAAGGCTCATAGGTCCAGCTTTCCGACACAACGACCTTCTGCCGGGTAGGCAGGCTGAGAGCAGGGCTACCAAACCAGGTCTCGCCCGCCCGCACATACAAAGAGTCCGGCAACCGCGACTTGACGCCAATCAGAGCGTCATTCTCGATTACTGCGCCCTGCGCGACCACTGCAGAGTTTCCGAAGAAGCAGCGATCGCCGGTTTTCAGCCGCGCGAGCGTCATCCAACCGCGGTTGATATCCTCGTCTCCGAAGATTGCCTCATCACCAATGAAATTGTTCTCGCCCGTTTCGACGAGGTCGTATCGGCCAGCAAAGCTCGCCGAGATTTCCGACCCACGGCCGATCTTTGCACCCATCAAACGATACCAATTGCGCATGAACACGGTGGCATAGAGCGAGTTGATGGTTTCCAGGATGGCTTCGGTCGAAAGCCCGACCGCCCATTTCCGAAGGTAAAAGCTACTAAAGATTGAATGCCGACCCGGCTGTACACGCCGCGGCAGCATAATCCAGCGCACCGCCACCACCAGCAACATCGAGCCTGCCACGAGGACGAGGGCTGCGGGCCAGGCCAGTATTGGGAGCCAGGACCACGCGATAACGTAAGCATCAGCATTCTCGCCGAACAGCCAATAATTGAGGTTGTAGAGTACGTAGAACGCCGGAAAGATCGGCAACAGTCCGATGATCATTCCGATATTGTAGACGACGAAATAGCCGATCCCGCGCAACGCACGCAGAACGCTGCCGAGCTCGGGATGGGGCGGCAGCGCTATGCTCTCGACCAACCCTGTGCGGCGCGCAGGTGAGCCGTCCCACCGCTCGTAAGGGCGGACCGTGGTGCCGGCAGGAACAGCAGTGAGATCGCCGATATCGGCGCCCTCCCCGATAGTCACGTCGTGGCCGAGCACGCAGCCATTGCCGATATGTGCTTCCGCGCCGATCAGGATGCGGCCGACATGGACCTTGTTGCCAACAACCTCGACGTTGGCCAGCTTTAGCTTTGCGCCAAGGCTGGTGCGGGGTCCGATGGTTACGAGATCAACGGCACCTTCTTCAAAGTCGTGAATGATGGCGTCGCGCCCGATCTTCGCCCCTAGGCATGATAAGTAGAGCCGCATGAGCGGCGAGCCCTGAAGGAATTTGTGGGTCGAGAGCTGAACCAAGCGCTGCATGAACCAGATGCGAAAATAATAGCTGCCCCAGAGCGGATAGGTCCCCGGCTTGGTGCGTCCAATCACCAGCCACTTGAGCGAAACGACGATCACCTTGCCGCCGAGATTGAGGGCAAGATAGATCCCGCACAAAATGAGCGCTTCCACCCACAATGGGGTGCCATCGCGGACGAGGAAGACTGAAGCGAGCAGCAAACCCATCCACTGGGCGGTAACGATTCCAATGATGATTGGCAGTGCTGCCGCCTGGGCAAGCCCGCACAGCAAACGCTGGCGCAACGGCGCAGGCTCGAACGAATTGTCGGCCCGATCGGGTACCACGCGCGCTGCCCTTGCATCGAGAAGTGCAGCCAATTTGCGCAAGGTCCGTTCGGTATAGAGATCGCGCAGGGCAGCCCCGGCCAGGGTCGGGGTCTTCCTCAATCTGGAGACGAACCGCGCTGCGAGCAGAGAGTGGCCGCCAAGGTCAGTAAAGAAGTCTGCGTCGAAGTCGATGACCGGAAGGCCGAACACCGATTTCGCGGCGACAAGCAGGTGTGCTTCGGTAACCGAACTCGGAGCCTCCTGAACGGCACCGTCCGGCGCATCGACCACCAACTGTGAAGCAGCAAGCGCCTTGCGATCGAGCTTACCGGAAGCGAGCCGCGGCAGCTCCTTGTGAGTGCGCCAGACGGAGGGCACCATATAGGCTGGCAGTTTGGCCGCCAGCGAATTCTTTGCGCCCTCGATATCGAATTCGGCAGCGTTGGTCGCGACGTGAGCGACCAGCGTGTCCCCCTGAGCCGGATGCTGCTGCACCACAACCGCTGCCGTCTTCACGCCGCGCTCGCACCCGATCAGCATCTCGATCTCGCCGAGCTCGATACGGAATCCCCGGATTTTCACCTGATCATCAATGCGGCCATGGAAGATCAGCCGCCCGCACGCATCGATGCTGACGGCATCGCCGGTTCGGTAGAGGATTGGATCTAATCCACCCTCCTTCCAGAACGGATTGGCAATAAATTTGCGGCTCGTCAGCTCCGGCAGATTGATATAACCCTGCGCCACGCCAGGGCCTCCCACCAGCAGCTCACCCACCTGGTTAGGCGCCACAGGACCAAGCCTGTCATCGACGACGTAAACACTGTGATTTGCGATCGGCCGGCCGATGGTCACCGTATCGGCAGGAGTAAGCTCGGCATAGGTCGCGACTACGGTCGTCTCGGTCGGACCATAAGTGTTGACAATTCGGCGGCCGGGGCGCGCAAACTGTTCGACAATGGCCTGCGGACAGGCCTCGCCGCCGATCACGATGACGCGCAGGGAAGGAAAATCGCGATCCAAAATCGATAGTAGGGTCGGCACGGTATCGATTACCGTGATTCCTTCTGCCTCGAGGATAGCGGGGAGCTGGTCGGCGCGTTCGATCACTTCGGCGGTCGCCACCTTCAAGGTGGCGCCGACAAAGTACGGCACAAAAATCTCCTCAAGTGACAGATCAAATGCGACGGAGGCCTGCTGCAGAACGACGTCGTCCGCCTCAAATCCCAAGGCCTCGTTCCCCGCGCGCAGGTAATGGCAAATATTGCGGTGCGAGATCACGATGCCTTTGGGCTTTCCCGTCGACCCTGAAGTGTAGATCGCATAGGCTGCATCGTCGGGCTTTGGGCCGAGTGGGATAACCGCATTGGACTCGGCCGCGAGTAGGGTTTCGATTTGCACGACCTCGGCAGTGAGACCGGCGGCCTGAGTTGCCATCGCATCATGCGAAACAAGGAGGCGCGCGCCGCAGTCGGCGAGGCAGGAAGCTACTCGCTGAATCGGAGCGGCGGCATCGAAAGGAATATAGGCAGCACCAGCTTTGAGAATGCCGAGCAGCGCAATATGGAGATCGAGCGAGCGGGCACACCAGAGACCGACGAAGTCGCCGCGCTCGACGCCCCACGCCGCCAATGCCGCTGCAACTAGATCGGATCGCCGATCGAGTTCGCTGTAACTCAGGGATTCTGCGCGGCCAATGAGCGTGAGAGCTGTTTTTTCAGGAAACCACCGCGCGCTCGCGCGAAAGATATCGACTAGCGTCTCATCGCGAAGAAAGTCCGGCCGCGAATGGCCGACTAATGTCGGCGTTTCAGGCGCACTCAATTGCGCGTACACGTTATGCCACCCCAATTCTTCCCCGCTCTCCAAGGCGAGCAGGGTCACTCCAATTGTACAATAACATTGCATCAGGACCGGGCAAGTAAACTAATGTCTCAGTCAACACCGTTTTAGACCTCGATTGCTGCGAAGATGAACGTTTGTACAGCCAAGCAATTCATCCAGGATGAACGATTGTTCAGTCGCCCGATTCCCGCAGGTAAACGGGCGAAATCTGCCAAAACCGGAAGAGGCTGCATGGCAGGACTGCGACTCATTTTGCATCGTACAGTGCTGACTCTGAACCTAAGTTGAACGACCGGGTGTGTGAGTTCGAACGAGGGGTTTCGGCCGGATGGCAAATTTGCTAGTCCGCCTTCGCCACACCGACGGAAACGGATACCGCAAGAAATGAACACATTCGTCTGCGCGCGAAGCGGGCTCCCGGCGTGGTTAAGATGACGCCCTGGTGGCGCTCACTGCCGCTTGCATTGGTCTTCGTCTTTGCGCCGGTGCCATCCGGCAGTTTTGAACAGGCGAAGCCTGCCATCACCTCGGTGCGCGCGGTGCCGCCCGCGGCAGAAGCAAAGCCGCTGCGGTCGAGCATCCATGGCATCGAGCGCGTCGACGACTATGCTTGGCTGCGGGACCCGAACTGGCATCAGGTGCTACATGATCCGTCTGCCCTGGCGCCAATGATTCGCGCTCATCTCGAAGCAGAGAACCGCTACAGCGAAGCCGTTCTTGCCCCACTCTCCGGACTGCGGGCAACGCTTGTTCAAGAAATGAGAAGTAGGGTCGACCCTGACCAGTCAGAAGTGCCCACTCCGGATGGACCTTACGACTATTGGACTAAATTCCTGCCTGGCGCGGAGCAGCCTCGCATTGTGCGGGCGCTGCGTTCCGGCGGACCCGAGGAGGTCTTACTCGACGGAGAAGCCCTGGCCCAGGGAAAGTCCTATTTCGCGTTAGGCAAACATCGCCAAAGTCCAGATCATCGGTACTACGCTTATCTGGTCGACCAAACCGGCTCTGAGAACTATCTGTTGCATATCCGCGATCTCACCTCCGGACGTGACCTGCCGGAGGTGACGAGCGATGTATCGGATTTCGCTTGGAGCAAAGACGGCGGCACGCTGTTCTATGTGCGGCGCGACAGTGAGCACCGGCCGCTCTTCGTCTACCGCCACACGCTGACGACCGACCCTGCAAACGACCGGCTGGTCTATGAGGAGAAGGACGTAGGGTTCGAGGTCTCGCTCGCGAATATTCGCAGCGGCCGCTTCGTGGTCATCACCTCTACTGACGAAAACACAGCGGAACAGTGGCTGATTGACGCAGTACGGCCGGAGAGCACGCCAGCGCTGGTAGCTCTGCGTGAGCCTAATGTGCGCTATTGGTGCGACGATTGGGGAGACGAGCGACTTGTAATTCTCACCAATGCCGATGGCGCTGACGACTTCAAAATTGTGACCGCGCCCATTTCGGCTCCTGCACGGGAAAACTGGCGCGATCTGGTTCCGCATCAGCAAGGCAGACGCATTATCCAAATGAAAGCCTTCGCCGGATACCTCGTCAGGATCGAGCGCGAAGACGGGCGTGAGCGGCTGGTGGTCCGTCGCAAGAACGACGGCGAACAGCACACGGTCAGGTTAGCCGAAGAAGCTTTTTCCCTCGAACTGGCTTCCATGCATGACTTCCAGACGCCGATCATCCGTTTCCACTATTCCTCGCCTGCCACGCCGAGGCAGACTTTCGACTACAACATGGAAACGCGCACAAGCGTGTTGCGGAAACAGCAGAAGCTTCCCAGCCCTTTTAACAGCTCATCCTATGCCGTGCGGCGCTTGACCGTGCCCACTCGCGACAATGAGCAAGTGCCAGTCACTCTTCTCTACAAACGAGATTTGCCGATTGACGGGTCTGCACCACTTTTTATCGAGGGCTACGGCGCCTATTCCTTCGCTTTTCCTGCTTCTTTCGATGCGAACTTGCTCTCGCTTGTGGATCGCGGATTCATCTATGCCATCGCGCACATTCGTGGCGGGCTGGAAAAGGGCGAACGGTGGCGTAACGCCGGGCGGCTGCGCAACAAAACCAATACGTTCACCGACTTCATTGCGGTGACTGAGTACCTGATCACATCTGGTTATGCCGCGCCGGGCCGGATTGTTGCGCGCGGAGATTCGGCCGGCGGTCTACTCATGGGAGCGATCGCAAATATGCGACCGGACCTGTTCGCAGGAATTGTCGCGCGCGTTCCATTCGTGGACACTCTTAATACGTCACTGGATGAAAGTCTTCCATTGACCATCGGCGACTTCCCGGAATGGGGTGACCCCATCCGCGACGTGATGGATTATCGGACCATTGCCTCCTATGCTCCCTACGAGAACGTTGCCGCACAACCTTATCCGCACATGCTCGTCACCGCCGGGGTCAGCGACCCTCGCGTGCCGTACTGGGAGCCGGCAAAATGGGTGGCCAAGATTAGGGCCATGAAGACGAATGATGCCCGCATCTTACTCATGACAGCGATGTCAGGACATTTCGAGGCTTCCGGCCGGTTCGCAAGCCTCGATGAGGTGGCATTGATACAGGCCTTTGCCCTAGACGTTGTAGGCCTTAGTCGGGATGCCGGCGCTCCTCAAGTTGAGGGCTTGCCACCTGGCCCGCCCAACATCCACACCAATTCGGGTAGATCACCAGAATCTATCCCGCGATCGCCGCGGTAGTCCGCAGTGCCATCGCATCTCCAATCGCGGGCCGCAGTCTACTAGCCGTCTAGGCCCGCGACTTTGAGCACGAAGACGTAGGTTAAGACCGTATCCTTGAGCCGCTCAAATCTTCCGGATGCTGCGTCGTGGCCACCTTCCATGCCGATCTTGAGAAGCAACAGATGGTCGTCAGTCTTGCACTCGCGCAGTCTCGCCACCCATTTCATAGGTTCCCAATAGGGCACACGCAGATCGGCAATTGCGCCCTGGGCCAGAATATGGGGGTAAGGCTTTCGATCGACATTCTGATACGGACAATATGAGCAGATCAGGTCGAAGTCTTTCCTGTTCTCGATCGGATTGCCCCATTCAACCCACTCGCCGGGCGTGAGCGGCAGATCCTCATCGAGCAAACTGTTTAAGACGTCCACAAATGGTGCATCGATAACCGCCGCCAAAAACAAGTCGGGCGCCATGTTGGTGGCGGCGCCCACAAGTGCACCCCCGGCCGAATGGCCCATGGCAATAATGCGGCCTCTTCTGGTGTAGCGCTGCATAATCAAGTGCTCGCCCACGGCTATGAAGTCGGTGAAGGCGTTGCGCTTATACTCATGCATTCCCTGCTCGCGCCAACGGTTTCCCTTCTCCCCGCCACCGCGCACATGCGCGATGGCATAGACAAAACCGCGATCGATTAGGGAGAGAAGCTCGGGCGAAAACTCCGCCGGCACCGTGTCACCATAACTGCCGTAGCCATAAAGAATCAGCGTAGCGGAGCCGTTGAGCGGTACTTTGCGATGATAGAGCAAGGTGACGGGAATGCTTTCGCTGTCGTGAGCTGGGACAAACAGCCGCCGCGTGACGTAATGGGATGGATCATGGCCGGTGGGAATTTCACACGCTTTCCGCAAGCAGCGGACGCGCGTCTCCATATCGTAATCGAACACCCGCTGCGGTGTCGTCAGTGAGGAATATGTGAAACGCAAGCTATCGGTGTCGAACTCAAATCCATGCTCCAGGGAGAGATTATAGGCCTCCTCAGAAAATACGATCCCATGCTCTGCCCCATCGCGGAAGCGGCGCACGACGACGCGCGGCAGTCCGTTGTCCAATTCGAGACGGACCAGATGGCGCGCATAAGCGACGGTCTCGACAATGGCGCAGCCCCGCTTATGAGGTACGATCTCGTGCCATGAAGCGATATCCAAATCTGCAATCATCGCTTCGCAGATGCGAAAGTCTCCGGCTCCTTCGGAGTTGGTGGTGATAATGAGGCGCTCGCCGCGGTGTTCGACATGGTATTCATGGCCGAGCTGGCGGGCGACAACGGGGAGAAGTGGGGCCGCGGGTCGATCAGCGTCAACCAGCCAGACCTCGTTGGTGCGATGGGAGTTCGCCTCGATCAAAATGAACGCCCCCGACCGCGTCTTGTCGATATTCACGTCGAAGGCCGGATCGGATTCTTGATAAACCAGCGCATCTTCGCTGGCGGAGCTACCGATGCGGTGGCTATAGACGAGGGAAGGCCGCTGGCTTTGGTCGACCCGTATGTAAAACAGCGTGCGGCTGTCGTTGCCCCATACGATTTCGCCGCTGGTATTATGGATGACATCAGCGCAATCGACTCCGCTGGCCAGATCACGGATGTGGACGGTGTAGAACTCGCTCCCATTCGGATCGACCGCATAGGCAAGGAGCGTGTGATCGGGCGAGTGCACTATCGAGGCAAGACCGAAAAGAGTTTGCGCCTGAAATTCTACATTGGGGTCGAACAAAATGCTCTCGATGCCACCGCCAGTAGGCTTCCGGCAGAGCCTGGCATGTTCCATGCCGGCAACAAAGCACCAGTAATAAGCCCACGGCCCATCGACCATCGGTACTGAACTGTCATCCGGCTTGATGCGGCTCTTCATTTCCGCCAGCAACAGTCGCCGCAGCTCGGCTGTGTCGGCAAGCATTGCCTCAGCGTAGGAATTTTCTTCTTCTATTTGTTTGCGGATGTCCGCGGGCAGCAGGGATGGCTCATTCAACGTCTCTTCCCAATTTTCTGCCCGAAGCCAAGCGTACTCGTCGGACAGTCTTATTCCGTGATGGCGGGTGACAAGGGGCCGTTTAATGGCCTTTGGCGGCTTGAGTGCAGACATTCTTGTTGTACTCTCTACGCCATACCTCG
>Ga0306924_10005338_pt1 | contig 12654 bp, 16 predicted proteins | sample sta12Can44000111_FD_203756 | JGI IMG/M metagenome (GOLD analysis project Ga0306924, IMG submission 203756) | Lab enrichment of tropical soil microbial communities from Luquillo Experimental Forest, Puerto Rico - statanox.12C.anox.44.000.111 (v2)... | ecosystem: Environmental > Terrestrial >... | reverse complement strand
GGAGTCGACGGACGACCTGAAGCGGCGGATCGACGAGGCGGCCAAGTTCGTGCCGCTGGACCAGATCTGCCTGTCCGGGCAGTGCGGGTTCTCCTCCACGGTGGAGGGCAACGCGCTGACCTACGACGAGCAGGTGGCCAAGCTCCGCCTGGTCGTCGAGACGGCAAGAGATGTCTGGGGCGACTGATCCCGGTCCGGCCGCAGGCGCCCGGCGACATGGGCCGGGGTGCCATCGTTTAGCTTGTGGTAGCGCCCGCGCCGCATCTGCGAAAACGGACACCCAGTCACTCCGGCTCCGCCCGTACGGCCTGCACCACGTCCGTCCAGGCCCATACGACGTGGATGCCACATCCACGTCGTACCAGCAACATGGCTGGGACATCCACGCCTTATGCCGCCGGGGCGACCGGGCGGCGGCGCGTATCACCAGTCACGGCAGTGCGCCGGGAGCGCAGCAACACCAAGAGGCAAGGCCGGGGCGCACCCGCGGATGTGGCATCCACCCCCTGGAGTCGCTCCCACTTGGCCTGACAGCACGAGAAGAGGCCGAACATGATCAGTCCGATCGCGACCAGCACCAGGAGCCACGGGCCGAGCGGCGCGGCTGGCACGGCGCCGGGCGGTCCAGGTGACCAATGCGGATTCCCTCCTCAGCTGGTAATGCCCGCCTGCTTCCCTGGAAAGGCAGCCGTATGCGAGAAGATCCGTCCGGTTGCTTTCTCCCGGCCCGATTATCGCGGCGGGGTTCGGGAAGCAGCATGGGCATGCTTGCCATCATCGCGGCGATCCTCTTCGCCATCGGCTGGGTTATCAATGCCACCGGCACCGCCACCAACGCGTGGTTCTCGGTAACCGGTTTGCTGCTCCTCGGCCTGGCGTGCCTGGCCCTGCACCAGGCCGGCATCGGCAGCGCCTGGGTCCGGCGCCGCTAGTTCCTCACCAGTAGTGCCGGCGCCCGCCGACGGCGTGACCGGTCGCGCCGAGCAGCAGGGCGATCAGCCCGAGGACGAGGACGATGATTCCGATCGTCCACAGGATCGCGATGCCGGTGACAAAACCGATGATCAGCAAGATGATTCCGATAGCAATCATGATTTCTCCTCGCCGCGCAATGGCGGACCTGGAATTGGCCGGATCTGATATCGCCGGATCTGATACCGAAGACGCGATAACAAGCACCGGCGATACGGATGGCCGCGGGTCTCTGGGCGGCGCGTTACGCTACAGGCCTGTCTTCTGCCGCGAATCGGGCTTTTCAAACCTGTCAGTTCTCGCTGTCCGCCCGGATGGCATCGCGCACTACCTCGGCCGAGACGATCGCGAGCTTACGGCGCTCGGCCCGCGCCCGCGCCCTGAGCTGCGTGTAGGCGTCATGCGCGGTGAGGCCCTGCTGGCCGATGAGCACGCCCTTGGCCTGCTCGATGATGGCCCGTGAATTCAGCGCCGACTGCAGCTGAGCGGCCAGCTCGGTCTGCTGCTCGCCGAGCAGCATGCTGGCGATGAGCAGCGCGGCCAGGTCGGTGAACGCGAGCAGCGCGAGCTCGACCTCGGCGGACCAGGGGCGGCGGTCTTCGGACAGCACCGCCACCACGCCCACCGCGTCCTGATTGTAGGGGATCGGGCTGGCCAGCACGGCCCGGACCCCGCGGGCGATCGCGAGCCTGCTGAACGTGGGCCACCGCTCCTCCAGGGTCAGGTCCTCGGCCCGCACCAGCTCCTTGTCCTCGAAGGCCGCGATGCACGGACCTTCCTGATGCTGTATCTGCAGCTCCTCCAGGTGCCTCATCCGCTCGTCCGACACCGCGGCGTTCAGCAGGTGATGATCGACGTCGGCCAGCATCAGGCCGGCGCCGTCCACGGAGAAGATCGCGTGAGTGGTCTGCACGATGTGGTGCATCCCGTCCTCGACCCGCATCTCACCGAAGCGCAGCTTGCCGAGCTCGTTCAGCGCGTGGCGCACATCGTGCATCGAGACACTCATCTGTCCGCTCCCCGGTTTGTTCTCTGACTTGGGCAAGACGCCAGGGCCCGGTTACTACCCACCGTTAACGGTTCTATTTCGCAGTAAGCCTCGAGACCGGTGAGCTCGAAGACCCGGCGCACGCCAGGCCGCGGACGGCGGATGACCGGCCGGACGCCATCGGGCAGCCATTGCCCGGCCGCCGTGATCAGCCGCGCCGACCCGCAGTCCATGAAGTGCGTCCCGCTCAGGTCGAAGACGAGCCGGCCAGGCCTGTCCTGCACGGCCAAGACCAGCTGGGCGGCCAGGTAGGGCCTCGTCACCAGGTCGAGTTCTCCCTTGACGACGATCGTGGTGGTTTCCGGGAAGGCTTCCACCTCGATCATGACCCGGTTCTCCAGGCCGGTCATCAGCCGTGCTCCGGACGGGAGGAAGCCAAACACAGCCACATCACGAGGACTCCCACTCAGCAGCGTCGAACAGGCTTCAGCCGGCTGCTGTCAGGGGGCCGCTTCCTGCCGTTAGCCAGGAAGTAGCGGGGCCAGCATCGACCGCGCGGCGGGCCGCGGGGGTCTGGGCGGCGTCATGGCTGCCTTCAGTATGCCCTACCTCGGGCGGGCCGCAAGCCACTCGGGGCCGTGCCGCCGGATCACGGTTCCGGTATGGCCGGGTTCGTGGCCTTCGGGCGGGTCTGCGACGGTGTTGCCATGGCGTGGATTGAGCTCGACGGCGCGGTCAACGTGCGAGACCTGGGGGACCTGCCTACGGAGGACGGGCAGAAGACCGCGAGGGCCAGGTTGCTCCGCGCGGACAACCTGCAGGACCTGTCGGCCGCCGACATCAGGAAGCTGGTGCGCGATATCGGCGTGACCACGGTCGTGGACCTGCGCAGCTCCAACGAGCTCGCGGCCGAGGGCCCGGCGCCGCTGGACACCGTGGCGGCCGTGCGGCACGCGCACTACCCGGTGCTGCCCGAGGTGGGGTCCAGCACCGACGTCATCGCCGACGCGCTGCTGGCCAGGGACCGGCTGGACAAGATCAGGTACCCGCGCGACCCGATCTGCGGCCACTACCTGGGTTACCTGGAGGACCGCCCCGATCAGGTAGCGGGCGCGGTGCGCAGCATCGCGTACGCCGAGGTGCGGCCCTGGTCCACTGCGCGGCGGGCAAGGACAGGACCGGGGTGGTGGTGGCGCTCGCGCTGACCGTGGCCGGTGTGCCGGCCTGGGCCGTGACCGGCGACTACGCGGCCACGGGCGAGCGCACCGAGGCCATCATGGCCCGGCTGCGCAGGTCGCGCCTGTACTCCCGCGACGTCAACAGCAAGCCAGCTCAGCTGCACCAGCCGCGGGCCGAGACGATGACGGCGTTCCTCGAGCAGATGGACGCGCGTTTCGGCGGGGTCGCGTCATGGCTGACCGATCACGGCCTGTCCGCCGCCGACCTGGCCGCGTTGCGGCTCAAGCTGCGGGCCCCCACGACGACGCTGCCTCGCTAGCCGACGGCCTTCGCCCCGGTGCTCGTCAGCCGTACCGGTATGGCCGCCGTTGTGTCTGTGCGGGACCGCCACCAGACCGTCCGGCCAGGCACACGGAAAGGGCCGGTCTAGGTGGCCGCGTCAGAGCAGCGTCGGCAGCGCGGCGGCGCTGTCGAGGATGTGCGTATGCGGCTCCGCCTCGAGCTGGGATCGCGTAAACGACCCGGTCGTCACGCCGACCACGAAGCCAGCCCCGGCGTTCATGCCGGCGGCGAGGTCGTTCGGCGTGTCGCCTGCGGTCAGGACGCGACGTACGTCCCTGACGCCGGTGTCTTCCATCGCGTGGAAGACGAGGTACGGCGCTGGCCTGGAGGCCGCCACCGTGTCACTGGTCACCAGCGCGTCTACACTCTCGCCCACCGTCCAGCCGAGGCCGGTCATGATCGAGTTCGCCACCGGTGCGGCGTAGCCGGTCTGCAGCGCGACCTTGACCCCGGCGCGGCGCAGCGTCTCGAACATCTCCAGCACACCCGCGATGGGTGCCGGTGGCGTCCTGCCGTAGGCCTCCTCAAGCTTGCCGGCGAAGACGTCGTAGACCTTCAGCACCTGGGCGTGGGAGTCGTCCGAGCCCATCGCGCGCAGCAGGCCGGCGATCGCCTCCTCCTTCGAGGTGCCCTTCCACTGCACCATGAGCTCGGCGGGGATCGGGCCGCCGACGGCCTCGGCGACAGCGGCCTCGACCGCGGAGTAGACGAGGCCACCCTCGTCGACGGTGGTCCCGGCCATGTCGAGAGCGGCGAGGAGGTAGGCCGTCATGAGGTCTCCTTGAGGATGCGAAGATCGCTGGGGAACCCGACCGAGGTGGGGCGGGAGTTGTCGATGGTGAAGGTCACACGGTCGGGGCGGTAACGGTCGTCGCCGTACTCCAGCGGCGTGCCGTCGGCCGAGGTGGCGCGACGCCGCTCGCGCAGCAGCGGTGCGCCTACGGGAATGCCGAGGAGCTCGGCATCGAGCTCGCCGGCGAGTACAGCGTCGAAGGTGTGGCGTGCAGAGCGCAGGTCGACGCCCTCGGCGGTGAGGTGGGCGTAGATCGAGCCGGAGTCCAGATCGAAATCGAAGAGCAGGCGGCCGACCGGCTCCACGAACGTTGACCGCTCGACCATGACGGGCTCTCCGTCCAGCAGGCGCACGCGCAGGATGTCAACGCCAAGGGTCCCGGGCTCCAGGCCGAGCTCGTGGGCGGCGAGGCTGCTCACCGCGCGCCGCGCCACCTCGATGGTGCGCTGCCCAGGCGTACGGCCCAGCTGCTCGGCCCACGCGGTGAAGGACAGGAGGTTCTCGAACGGCTGGCTCGCCACCGCGTCGCGGACAACAGGCGGTCGCCCCTGGCTAACGTCGATGAGTCCCTCGCGACGCAGGGCTGCCAGCGCGGATCGGATTGTTCCACGGGAGGCTCCGAACTCCTCGCACAGCCGCGCCTCGGACGGCAGGGCGGCGCCAGGGAGGAGCTCTCGGCGGTGGATGCGCCCGCGGAGCTCATCGGCGACGCGCGCATGAATCGGCAGGCTCATGGAGACGACAGTACAACTTGATCGGACAAGTTGCAGGCAACAGTGCGGTGATCGGCACCACACCCAGGTGAACCGTTGATGAACTTGTTTAGACAAGTGCTGCGTTCGGTGCTGTGGTGACTGTACTGTCGGCGTCGTGCCCCACCACACAGCCGCTCCTTCCGCTGACCTCGTCGTCGTCGGCGCCGGCGTCGTCGGCCTCGCGCACGCCATTGAGGCCCACGCCCGTGGCCACAGCGTGGTTGTCGTCGAGCGCGACGCACGCGCCGTCGGCGCCTCGGTGCGCAACTTCGGCCACGTCGGGACCACGCTCCAGGGCGGCGAAGCGGCAACGTACGCGGCTACGGCACGTGAACGCTGGCTCAACCTCGCCCCGAAGGCCGGCTTTGAGGTCCTCGAGGTCGGCACCGTGGTGGTCGCGCGGAGCGAGGCTGAGCTGGCGGTCCTGGAGGAGTTCGCGGGTGAGCATCCCGGCTTGGCTCGCCTTCTCGGGCCGAGGCAAGTTCGCGACCTCTTCCCGCTGGCCACGACGCAGGTCGTCGGCGGCGCGCACCTACCACAGGACCTGCGCATCGACCCGCGCGAAGCGATCCCGTCCCTGGCTGCATGGCTGGAGTCCATGGGCGTCCGTTTCGCCTGGAACACCCACGCCGGATCGGTCGCGGAAGGTGTCGTGCACACCTCGCGCGGCGACTTCCACGGCGCGGGCATCGTGTATGCCTCCGGCCACGACGTCGATCGGCTCTTCCCTGACATCGCCGAGGATCACGGCGTTCAGCGCTGCTTGCTGCAGATGTTCGAGGTCGCACCGCCCGGGAACGTGCGGATCGGCCCCGCGATCCTGACGGGCACCGGCATGCTGCGTTACCCGGCTCTCGCGGCGATGCCGTCGGTGGCCGCCGTCCGCGCCGAAATCGAGCAGCAGCAGCCGGAACTACTCGACCAGGCCGTCAACCTGATGCTGACGCAGCGTCCCGACGGCTCGCTTGTCCTCGGCGACACCCACCACTACGACCGCACGCACCAGCCCTTCGACGACGAACGCGTCGCTGAGCTGTTGCTCCGGGAAGGCTCTCGGCTGCTCGGTGCGAAGCTCACCGTCCGGCGCCGGTGGCGCGGCATCTATGCCGAGTCACCGGCCACGGATTTCCTGATCGCGCAGCCGCACCCCGGTACCCGGGTCGTCTCCGTCACCTCAGGGATCGGCATGACCACGGGCCTGGGGCTCGCTCCCGCGGTCCTCGATCAGCTCCTCTGAACCCGCAACATCGGCTGCATCACCGCCCACCAGGAGAGATCACGATGAAGAAGCGCTATCACCTCGCCGCCGCCGCCAGCGTCGTCACGTTGGGCCTCGGCCTCGCCGCCTGCAGCTCTAGCAGCAGTAGCAGCACCAACAACAACAACAACGCGGCCGCGGCCGCCTCGACCTCATCCCATGTCGCGTGCCCCAACGGCACGCTCACCTTCGGCGTCGAGCCGTACGACAACGCCTCGGTACTGATTCCGGCGTACCAGGCGCTCTCGACTGACCTCGGTAAGGCGCTCGGCTGCAAGGTCAACCTCCAGGTCGCCGAGTCCTACGTCGCTGAGATCCTGGCGATGAAGAACGGCAAGCTCGACATGGGCGAGTTCGGCCCGGCAGGCTTCGTCTTCGCCTCGCAGCAGGCGGGCGCCGTGCCGCTGGCCTCGTTCGCCGACTCGAACGGTCAGCTGTCGACCTACACGGCCGGCATCTGGGTGAAGAAGGGCAGCCCGATCACGAGCCTCAAGGCGCTCGCCGGCCACACCCTCGCGCTGTCCTCGACCGGTTCCACCTCCGGCGACTGGGAGCCGCGCTACGCGCTCATCCAGGCCGGCGTCCAGAACAAGGTCAAGACCGAGTACGCCGGCGGCCACCCGGAGTCGCTCCAGGCGCTGCTGCACGGCAAGGTCGACGCGGCCGAGATCAACAGCCAGACCGAGACGTCCGCGGAGGCTGCTCACACCTTCAACCCGTCTCAGTACACCGAGATCTGGAAGTCGCAGCCGATCCCCAACGATCCGATTTCTGCGTCCCCGGCGCTGTCGCCGGCAGCCCGGACCGCGATCATGAATGCGCTGCTCAACCTCAAGCCCAGTGCCTTCACGGCCGGCAAGACCAGCATCTCCACCGAGCTGAACTTCACGCCGCCGGCCAGCGGCCACGTGATGATCCCGGTCACCCAGGCCACGTATGCACAGCTCTTCAGCCTCGCCAAGGCGCTGAACCTCAGCTCCTCGAATCTGTGATGTCCTCGCTGACCGCCTCCCCGGCCCTGTCTGTACGCGGCCTGACCAAGCGCTACGGCGACCGGGTCGTCCTCGAGGGCTTCGACCTGGACGTACACGCCGGGGAGGTGGTCAGCGTCCTGGGGGCCAACGGCTCCGGTAAGTCGACCATGCTCCGCTGTCTCAGCGGCCTGACCAAGTTCGATGCCGGGAGCGTGAGCGTCGCGGGCCGGGAGGTGCGAAGCGGCGAGCGCGTCCCCGAGTTCGCGATGGTCTTCCAGAAGATTCACCTCGTTCCCCAGCTGTCCGCGCTCGAGAACGTCTGCGCGGGTGCGCTCGGCAGGCTCTCCTTCCGGCAGGCGTGGGCGCCACGCGCGTTTCCCACCGACGTGCGCGAGGAGGCGATGGGCTGCCTCGACCGGGTCGGTCTGGCCGAGCGCGCACACGACCGCGCGGGCCGTCTGTCCGGCGGGCAGCAGCAGCGCGTGGCGGTAGCCCGCGCCCTGTGCCAGCGCGCGGGAGTCCTGCTCGCGGATGAGCCGGTCTCCGCTCTCGACCCGGCCGCGGCCGAGCAGGTGATGCGGCTGCTGCGCTCTCTGGCCGGCGACGGGATGGCGGTGGCCGCCGTCCTGCACCAACCTGATCTCGCGCGGCGCCACTCCGACCGCGTCGTTGGCCTGACCGGCGGCCGGATCACCCTCGACATCGCGCCGTCCGCGCTGACCGACGCCGACGTGGACGCGCTGTACGCCCCCGATTACGCCGCCGAGGGAGGCCTCGCATGAGCGCGACCCTGAACACGACACCAGCCCGGCGCCTGCCAGTGCCGCCGCGTCCGCGCACCGTCAAGTCGCTCGTGACCACGGCCGTAGTGCTCGCCGTGATCGTCGGGCTACATGTCGTGGCGGTCCGCGCGACGCAGTTCTCCCTGCCGGAACTGGTCACCGGCTGGCACGGCATCTGGGCGTTCCTGTTCGGCGACCAGAAGACAGCCGGCGCCTTGCCGCCCGACCTGAGCTGGAAGATAGTCCGCCCGGCGCTGGGCGCGTGCGTGGTGACCTTCTCGATGGGTCTGCTCGGTACGACCCTCTCGATTCCGTTCGCCCTGTTCCTCGCGCTCCTGGGCTCACGGACGACCTCGAAGAACGTCGTGGTCTACCAGCTGGCGCGGGCGCTGATGTCGTTCCTGCGGTCCGTGCCGAGCTTGGTCTGGGGCCTCATCTACGTGACCGCGGTAGGTCTCGGCGCCTTCCCGGGTGTCCTCGCGATCATCACTCATAACACGGGGGTCATGGGCAAGCTTTGGTCCGAGACGATGGAAGAGACCGATAAGGGACCGGTCGAAGCGCTTCACTCGGCTGGTGCCTCCTCGGCCCAGACCGCCACCCATGCCGTGCTGCCTTCGGTGGTCCCGCAGTTCACCAGCCTGTTCCTGTACCGCATCGACGTGAACGTACGCGACGCCCTCACCCTCGGCGTCGTCGGCGCCGGCGGCATCGGCTTCTACCTCACCCAGGCCATCCAGGAGTTCCAGTTCAACGTCATGATGACCTACGTCCTCCTGGTGATGGTTATGGTGATCGGGCTCGACTTGCTCAGCGCCTGGCTGCGGGGCCGCATCGCTCGGTGAGGTACGGTGCGGCGTACGCCACGGCTCGACCGCGCGCGGCATCCCGAGTCGCATGCTGGCGGGCACGAGCAATCCCGCCAGCATCGCGCATGCGGGACAACGGGCGGGAGGGGGGCCGATGACCGGAATCGAGGCCATCGCGGAGCTGTTCGCCGGCCCGGGGGCGCGGGACTACCTGGGCGAGGCGGTGACGATCGGCGGGCACATGCGGCAGGCCGGCGCGCTGGCCGGGGCGGCCGGGGCGGCCGCGCCGCTGGTGGCCGCGGCCCTGCTGCACGACGTCGGGCACCTGCGGAGCGACCTTCGGGGGGGTTTGCCCCGAGACAGCACCGACGCCCGGCACGGCCGGGCGGGAGCGCAGTGGCTGAGCCAGTGGTTCGGCGCGGCGGTGACCGAGCCGGTCCGGCTGCACGTGGCGGCCAAGCGCTACCTGTGCGCGACCGAGCCCGGCTACTTCGCCCTGCTGTCGGCGGAGTCGGTCCGCACGCTGGCCCTGCAGGGCGGCCCGATGACGGCGGAGCAGGCCGCCGCGTTCGAGGCGCTGCCCTACGCACGCGACGCGCTGGCGGTGCGCCGCTGGGACGACGAGGCCAAGGACCCCGCGGCCACCCCGCCGGAGTTCGATCACTTCGAGGCCCTGCTCCGTGCTCTTCTCAAGGGGGGCCCGCTCAGCTCCTAGGCGTGCGGGACAGCGCGTTGACCGCGGTCGAGTTGCGGACGCTGAACGCGACCGCGCTGCCGAGGTAGCGGTCGTCGGACCACTCGACCGGCGTCCCGGCCAGGTCGGTGGTGAGGCGTCGCTCGCGCAGCATCGGCACCCGCGGCCGGACGCCGAGCTGCCGCGCGGCCTCCGGAAAAGAGCCGCGGACCCTGCGTCGCGTGGGCACGGAATCGGACATCAGTCACTCCCAGCGCCGCCCGTACGGACCGTTGTGGATGCCACATCCACGTCGTATGAACAACATGGCTGGGACATCCACGCCGTAAGCGCGGGGCGGACCAAAGCGACGGGCGCGTATCACCAGTCACGACAGCCACAGGGAGCGCAACAACACCAGGAGACCAGGTCGGGGGCGGCCAAGTCTGCTCGGATGTGCTCGACACACATCGCTGAGCCGGTCCCGCGCCAGCGGGGACCTTCTCACGGCTGGCGGCGGATCTGGCGGAATTAGTACAATCCCAGCGTTGATGGTAGTGCCCGGCCGCCGCCCTGGCCTGCCACGAACGGCAGCATCGGACGGGGTCTGGAGAGGCATGACCGAGCTCATCGCACAACAGTCCGATACGCACCAGAAGGCGCTCCGCATCAACCTCGACCCGCGCTGGTACGGGACGATCGCGGAGATCGGGGCCGGCCAGGAAGTGGTGCGCTGGTTCTTCCGGGTCGGGGGGGCCGCGGGCACCGTCGCCAAGTCCATGTCGGCCTACGACATGGCGGTCAGCGACGCCGTCTACGGCAAGGCCGAGCGGTACGTATCATCCGGCCGGCTGCAGGGCATGCTCGACCACGAATTCAACCTCAACGTCGAGCGGCTCAACGACGAGCGCGGCGACTCGAACTGCTTCTTCGCCTTCGCCGACACGGTGGTGGCGCGCAGCTACCGGGGCAACAACGAATGCCACGGCTGGATGGGCGTGAAGTTCCAGTCCCAGACGCACGACGAGCCCAGCCAGATCGTCATGCACGTGCGGATGCTCGACGAGGAGGCCAACCTGCAGCAGGAGGCGCTCGGCATCGTCGGCGTCAACCTGCTGTACGGCGCGTTCTTTCACCACCACGAGCCGGAGCAGCTGATCGAGAGCCTCCTGGACCAGCTGACCGTCGGCCGCATCGAGATCGACATGATCCAGTTCCGCGGCATCGAGTTCCGTGGCGTGGACAACCGGCTGATGGCGCTCAAGCTCGTCCAGCTGGGGCTGAGCGGCGTGGCCATGTTCGGCCCGGACCGCGAGGTGCTGCAGCCGAGCGAGGTGCTGCGCAAGAAGGCGGTCCTGGTCGAGCGGGGCAGCTTCCGGCCGCCGACGCACGTGAACCTGGACATGCTGGCCACGGCCAAGGAGAAGTTCGCCCAGGATCCGGCGGTGGAGGGCAAACCGATCATGCGGCTCACCGAGATCACCATGCGGAACCTGCTGGCGGAGAGGACGGACGTCGACCGCCGCGACTTCCTGGCCCGGGCCGAGCTGCTCGCCGCGTGCGGCGAGACGGTGCTGATCACCGACTACTTCGACTACTACCGGCTGGCCGCCTACATCGCGGAGCGGACCAGAGAGCGGATCGGCATCGTGATGGGGGTGCCGAGCCTCATCGACCTGTTCGACGAGCGCAATCACGCCCAGCTGCCGGGCGGGATCCTGGAGAGCTTCGGGCGGCTGTTCAAGAACGGCCTGAAGCTCTACGTCTACCCGCTGTGCCCGGGCCCCGACGAGGAGCTCAAGACCGTGGACGACATCAAGGTCCAGTCCGATCTCCAGCCGCTGTACGACTACCTGGCCGGCCGGGGCAGTTTCGTCAACCTGGACAATTACCGGCCCGAGTACCTGCCGATCTTCAGCCGTGACGTGCTCCGCCGGATCGCCGCCAACGACGACTCCTGGGAGGACATGGTTCCCGAGGAGGTCGCCGAGCTGATCAAGCGCCGCGGTTTCTTCGGCTACGTCAGGCCGGACGCCAGGGACTAGCCGGCCAGGGAGGGTCCCGGCGCAGCAGCACCTCCACCTTGAGGATGGCCGCGACGTTCACGGATTCTGTGATCGAGCCGTTCAGCGCGTGATCGACCGCCTGGTCGAAGGGCAGCCAGCTCAGCACCACCTGCTCCGCCGGGTCCTGCGCGTCCGCCCCGGCTTCGAGGTCGGTGGCCAGGAACATGTGCGAGACGTCGTTGGTCACCCCGTTGCTGTTGTCGACGGAGCCGAGTTCCCGCCAGCTCCGCGCGGACAACCCGGTTTCCTCGCGAAGCTCGCGTTGCGCGGCCGCCAGCACGCTGTGATCGGATCCTTCCGAGCTGCCGGTGGGAATCTCCACCGACATCCGGCCGAGGGTGTACCGCCACTGCGTGACCAGGGCTATCTGGTTGGCGTGGTTGAGGGCGACGACGCCTACGGACGGGTTCATCTCGACTACGCCGTAGATTCCCCGCTGCCCGTCGGGCCTGATCACCGTGTCTTCGCGCAGCCGCAGCCAGGGGTTGGCGTAGACGGTCCTGGTGCCGAGCGTCTGCCAGGGATTCTCGCTCACGCCACCGGTCTATCAGCCGGGGCGGTAGTCCCGCTGGGTCCGCGCGTACTCGGCGAAGGCGTCCAGGGCCTGCGGGTTCGCCATCGCGTTGCGGTTGGCGGCGTCGTCAGGCCTGGCTCCGAGCAGGATCTTGCGGACCGGCACCTCCATCTTCTTGCCGGTCAGGGTGGCCGGGATCGCGGGCACCGCGATGATCGTGTCGGGCACGTGCCGGGCCGTGTACTCGGAGCGGAGCCGGGCGGCGATCTTGCCGCGCAGGGCGTCGTCGAGGACCGCGCCCTCGGCCAGCGTGACGAACAGCGGCATGAAGAAACCGCCGCCCGGCAGGTCGAGGTTGACGATAAGCGCGTCCGCGACCTCCCCGACTGATTCGAGCGCGGCGTAGATCTCCGCGGTGCCGATGCGGACGCCGTACCGGTTCAGGATGGCGTCGCTGCGGCCGAGCACGAAGCAGCCGCCGCGCTCGTTGACCTTGAAGAAGTCTCCCTGCCGCCACACGCCGGGGAAGTCGGCGAAGTAGGTCTGCCG
>Ga0306924_10005337_pt1 | contig 12655 bp, 13 predicted proteins | sample sta12Can44000111_FD_203756 | JGI IMG/M metagenome (GOLD analysis project Ga0306924, IMG submission 203756) | Lab enrichment of tropical soil microbial communities from Luquillo Experimental Forest, Puerto Rico - statanox.12C.anox.44.000.111 (v2)... | ecosystem: Environmental > Terrestrial >... | reverse complement strand
TGCGGTGGCTTGAGACCTACACCTGACTGCCGGCCTCGAAGGGCCCTCCTCCATCTCTCGTACAGTTCTGCACCGTCGTACTCAGACGGTGCGTTCGTGACACACGACCCTTTCCGGACCTTCGGAGGCCCGACATTGAACCCCGCCAATCGCAATGTGTACGTGCTAGGTTAGCTGATTGCGCCACGGCCGACGGGCCGCGCGTCGCAGCTGTTCCGCCTCGACGAGCGAACACAACGACCAGAACCCAACTCTGCAGCGCCGACGGGCTTAATGCGCTCGGGTGATGAACGTTCCCCAATTTGTGAAAGAGCCGGGCGGAAATTCTGTCGGATCGGGAATATGCTCGTTGCCGAAGTAAAAGAATCCCGTGATGGCATCGACAACAGCCGCACCATAATCGCCCCATCGGCCGACTCCACCCGGACCGGGCTCGCGACACCCGGTAAATCCGTCATCCGAAGTCGTGCCCTGGCCGGTGACGATTATGTTTCCCCTCGGGAATCCCGAGAACCGGATGAAGCTGGCGCTCGGAAAACCACCGGCCACATTCGGGTCTGGGTTGGTGATGCTCATGCCGATTACGCCCACACCTCTTTTGTTAACTGCGAACGCCGGAAAAGAAACGCTGTACCCGTCGGGCGGCACGACATAGCCCTGCGCAACGATATTGGCCGTCAGCGATGGGGCGCTCGTCAGCGTCGGCTGCAGGATGAACCAGGCGAGCACGTCGCGATCGAGCCCGTTGCCGTCCTTGGCACCAAGGGGGAGGACACCGTAAAGGTTGCCACCGGCCTTCTGAATCGTAGCTTGAAAGACATCGTCGAGGCCATCGAGCAACGGGGCGGAGGTGACGCCTCGCGATGTGCAGAAGGGCCCGATCACGTCGGGCTGGGTCGATGGCACCGGCTCGTCATATGGTTCCGCCGCAACATCGATACTGATTTGCTGCAAGTTACCCGGCGAGCTGACAATCTGGTTCGTATTGTATATCGCGATGACACGCACATTGTTGGAAGCGTCTTGAATATTGCGCGCTGTCAGCAAATATTCGGTGCCACCATTGGCGGTCGCGAAGCGCTCGCCCGGGGCCGGAACACTAGGTTGCGCGACGAAATCGTCGGCGCGATCGAACCGAACATAGGTGAAGTCGGCGCCGGCCTCGAGTTTCTTTTTTGGCAAGACGTGTACAGAGGTCCCGATGAAGACGTCTGTGATGACGCCGTCTGTTATTCTGAACAGATCGGCCGTGATGAAAAAGGCGTCGGCATTGTAACCTGCCTTCGGGTAGTCAGGGAAGCAATCCACACCGCTGCAGCCCGATAGATCGTCGCTAAACGCCCTGATGTGGTAGATAAAATACTCTCCCAGTGGTCGCTCGTTTTGCTGACCGCGAGCCCAAATCCCTGGAAACTGCCTTGCGACACTACGATGTCGAAGAACCAGCGCTGAGACCTGGAGTCAAAAAAGGCTTGCGTGTCGGTGAGGAAGGCGTCGTCGGCTAAAAAGAAAGCCGACGCCGCGATCGGATTGGTCAGAGGGGTGCCGTCAGATTTGAAGAACTGCACGAGGAGATTGTTGATCTCCGCGACGACGTTGTCATGGACCGCCAATCCCTGGTCGGGCGGCTCGAGTTCAAACCCGTTCACCCTCGCGTTGTCGCCTGTAACGATGCCGGTGAAACCATCGATGATCGACACCGATTGTTGGAAGGGGCGCAGAGCACGGCCTTCGACGCCGGCATTGGGCTCGGGCCTTAACGGCAACTCTTTGCGGGTTTCGCTCCTCGGCGCCCCCATCGGACTGCCGTCCGGTCGCCGGTGCTTCGGCATCTCGACCGGCTGCGCATTTTTTTGCGCCTGCAGCGCCCGCCGATTGGCCTGGCTCACGGATAACTCCGTGACCGAGACCGTCCCCACCAGGGTCGCAACGTCCGGCGAGATCACAGCCGGCGGCCCCACGGTCCCCTGGGCGTTGGCCGTCGCGTAGGCGAGTCCTATCAGGCCCGCAGCGATCAAAGCGCGGCCGTAGACCAAATGCACGCCGAGGGAGAACGCGATAGGAAAAAGGCTTGATGGTCTTCTCACGTTGTCCTCCCTTGGTTTTAAAGGCGAGTCTTTCGGCCAGCGTCCCACTGACCCGGCGCGCGTTAGTAGAGTAGCCATGGGATTGGCTGGAAAGTGTGACGTGGTTCACACTTCAACAATAAATTATCGATGTCCTGCCGAACAGCTTGCCAAACGCCAAGGTGAAGTCCACGCGCCCATTGGCGCTCTACGGCCCCCGCTTTGGCCGAGAGGCGGAGCCGCGGATCGGGCTTACTCACTGTTGTAGGATCTCGCGCAGAACGCCAGTTCAAATGACCGCTTTCCACTGGGTGAAGCCATTCGCGGGCCGTCGAGCTCATCGACCGCCCTCGACCCCAAGCCAACGGCTCAAACCGACCCTCTACGGACATTCGGCGAAGTTCACGTAAAGGGTCTGCGTCGCTTCAGAGGCTCCGATAAGTCGAGCATCTTTGGCCCTGACCACCCTCGAAACGAGCGAGCATATCGGATAACCATCGCCACCATCAATGCCTCAACCAAGCCAGGTGGTGAACCAAACTCGGCATATTCTGCCAAATAGAATTTTGCGAAGTCACGAGCCCTTTTTAGATCGTGCTCTATACTCGTAAAATCAGCTAGAATTTTTGCCTCTTCCTTTGAGTGCCAATTCTATAAATGCGTAAGTGGGCATGCCTTGCACCCTTAGATTGTCGGGGTGGACACCATAACCGATAATCCTGACCGATTCTCCAACCTGACCTATCCACTCCGCAAGTGCTTCAATGTGCGGAATCGGGTAGACCCGCTGTCTATGGAAAATCAGTGCGCCGCTTGCATGAGCGGGCGTAACTGGATGCCCTTATTGTTGCGTCCTCTCTCCAGTCAGTGCAATGAGCCTTTTGGTTATCCCTTCCTTTAGCTGTTTCATGTTCCGAAACGTGATAATCGGATAGTCTTTGATATCGAAATGAATAGTCGTTCCCGCTCGGGCCACATAAATCGGGAGTTTTCCCAAGCCATGTGCAAAGCCTGCTTCAAAAAAAACATTGGGCCTCTCGTTCGTCAGATCAACGATCACGAATTCGGCTTTGCAAATAGACTCTAGAATCCGGGTCGTAATCCGCTGGTTCGATTCAACTTCATCAACTCGTTCGGCAGTGATCCCACAGTCAGCAGCAGCCGTCTTTATTGCTTCCAGAACGTCCACAAGCTGATCGTCGTCGGAATCAATCGGCATAGCTATAAACGCAGAACCTGCCTGATGGTCCAGAGTCTGTTGTATCGCTTTGGCAGCGGAGGATCCGACGGACACCTTCGGGCGCCTCACCTCCGAGCGCTTACCCGTTGAGACCAGAGCCCGCTTGGCCTCGGGATGGCTAGCCGCAGCTAGAGCCCACCATCCATATTGTTGCTTGACCACGCTGCCATCGGACTCGACATAGCCAAGTGCCTTTTTGAGGCTGCTTAAATTGTCGACTCGGTAGCCTTCTAACTGCCCCAGCTCATCGACAAGCCGAAGCAGCTCGGATCGTTTGCGAGGCCCATCCCTCAAAGCCTGAAGAATCCACGGCACGATGGTCGTTGGAACAGCGGGAATGAGGCGCGTTTCATCAGCCATTTGATCCGATCCACTCGGCCCTCAGGGCCAGGTCGGACCTGTTCTAAGTGTTAACGCGGCGGTCGTCAAGAGGTGCGAACGTCTGCTGTCCACCCAATTGAGCCGTCCGGGTTTGGCTACGGCAATGGCTGCAATGGGCTTCGGAACGCATTCGGCGGCGATCGCCGCGCTGCACGAGAGAACCGCCGTGTAAGCCTTACTTATCGGCAACCGCCGCCCAATTAGCCAGCAACGCCGTCTCGCGCTCGGCGGAGAGGCCCGCCTTCAGCTTTTCCTGGCGGTCCTGGGGCAAGGTTTTGAAATAGGTAAGGGTGTCGGCTGCCGTCTGCGGTAAGGGGCGGAATACGAGCCCGGCATCCAAGGCGCGGCGGATGTCGCGCCGAGCGAAACCGGCCCAGTCGCCCTGCCCCGGAAGCCAGACGGGCAGGTCGCGCCAGGGCGAGACTTTCTGGGCCTTCAGGAAATCAGTCGACACCCAGGTCAGCCGCGGCTCGGTTTGAATGCCCGCCGCGATCTCCGAGAGCATTGCACGCACCGTCAGCGGCTGCGCCGGACCGGTGGCGTTGAAGACGCCGAGCACGCGCGCCTCCGCCACGCGGATGGTCCATTCGGCCAGGTCGCGTGCATCGATGAATTGCACCGGATCGCTTCCGTCGCCGGGTGCCAAAACTTCGCCGCCGCGCGCCAGGCGGACGGGCCAATAGGTAAAGCGGTCGGTCTCGTCACCCGGCCCCGCGATCAGGCCGGGCCGGATCACCGTCGTCATGCCACGAAACTGCAGGGCCGCCTCCTGCTCGCAGACCGCCTTCAGCGGCCCGTAAAGTTTGCCGCCGCTAGCCCTCAGCGTCTCGGCCGTTTCTGCCATGGCGTCTTTGCCGGCATAGGACAGCACGGCGGCGCGCTCGTCGGCCGGCCGGTCGTTCGCCTCATAGACCGAGATGGTCGAGATGAAGATGTATTGCCCCACCTTGTCGTGTAACGCGCGGCCGGCGTCACGGACCCAGAATGGAAGGGTGGTGGGGTTATCGATGCACACGTCCCACCGGCCGGCCTCCAGTGCCTTCAGGTCGCCGGAGTTGCGGTCGCCGATCAGCTCCTCCACCGCGCCCGGCCAGTCGTGCGGTTGCCGACCGCGGTTGAACAGGGTCACCTGATGCCCGCGCGAAAGCGCGTATCGCACCTGATGGGGCCCGGTGAAACCGGTGCCGCCGAGTATCAGGATCTGCAGCGGACGCACCGGGGGGTGCGCAGCGTCCGCGCCAATGCCAAGCGCGGGGCGAGAGCGGAAACGGCCGCGGCGCGCTGAACGAAGCTTCGGCGAGTGGGGGGCACGTGCTACTCCTTGATCTCGCGCGTCTTAATAAAACCAATGCGTGTCGTGACGTCGCATCGACCCTCGAACGACGGCCGGCGAATGAGTGGTTGCGTCTACTCGCTCCACATCGATACCGCGCCACGAAATCTGCCCAAGGTTTTCTCCGCCTTTGCCGGCCCTCACTCGCCAGGGAGAGCTCAGTGGGATGCGATGCACCGTTGCAAGCTGGGTTACAGCTCGGCCAATTCCGCCATTTTCTGATATTTCGGCTCGTCTACGAGTTCGTCGATACGAGCCTTTAGCGATCTCAAGTCGTTCTCATTGAGCGGTTACAAGTGCCCCCTGGTAAATTTTGTGATCCTTTGGATAGAGGAATATGTGTTGTCCGCGTATCTGATGAACTTGCTCCCGAGCACGCCCGAAGAAATGCAGATGCATTTTAGCTCCCCCGGGATCATCGAGACCCCAGTTCCCCAAATCCTCGTAATTCATTCTTTCGATGTTGAGCACATCATACATGGCCCGTCCGACGATCATCGTTATTCGCATGAAATCGATCGCTTCCTGGTAGCACAAATCGGAGCGGTCGTTGACTGGGTCCTTCTTCAGCAGGATCAGATGACCGCCGTCCTCGCGACAATTGAGCGGCAGCTCGGGCGCGATCGCGGTGAAATACTTGTCTTCATAGACACATCTGCTCATGGGCTTCGTTGAATGATATGGAGCCGGGCGTTTTGCGCGATAGCTTTCGCCGTGGTCGGAGCCGGTCGTCAAGGGTCGAGCCGCTTTTACCTGACGCCGCTGGCCTTTGGCGATCCCCGCAGCAGCGCGCCCAGCTTTCCCGTTTGGTTGAATTGAAAGGCCGGCAGATGCTGCTCGGCCCCTATGAACGGCACGTGGCGCGCCGATGACACTATAGTCAAGAATTTTTGTCGGGCGGGTCTCGTTGCCAGACCCTGCCCGTCGTCGACTGGCAGCCCTGACTGCGTCAATAACACTGGTGACGGTGACGAGGCCAGTCGGGTCGGGCTCGGTGCAACCGATGCGTGGCGCCGACAGTAATAGGAATCGCCAGACGTAGATGATGCCACGCAAGCGCAATAGAACCGTCACCGAAGCGTCATACCGGATCCCTAACATGGTCCGCGCAACCGGCAATGACGGAGGGGATCATGCCCATGCTATGGCGAAGCGCGGCTCTCAGTGCGGGCTTGTTGGCGGTCCCGGCGGGTCTGCCGGCACATGCCGATGGAGATGCGGGTTTTGCCGGCAACGGCATCAAGCGGGTGCTGCTGATCAGCATCGACGGCATGCACGCCCTCGACTTTATCAACTGCGCGCAAGGGATTAGCGGCGTCAACGGCGGTAATCCCTATTGCCCCAGTCTCGCCGAACTGGCGGGGACGGGTGTCAATTATCTGGAGACTTCCACGTCGAAGCCATCCGATTCGTTCCCCGGATTGATGGCGCTGGTGACCGGAGGCTCGCCGCGCAGCGTCGGCGCATTCTATGACGTCGCCTACGACCGCTCGCTCGATCCACCTGCGACGACGACGGGGAACGGCGTTTTCGGAGCGCCGGGCCTTTGCACGTCCGGGGCAGCCCCGATGGGCACTACCACGGAATTCGACGAGGGAATTGATATCGACCAGACTCTCCTGAACGGGGGAGCACCAGTCGGCGTGGACGGCGGAATCGCGTCCATCGATCCGATGCGGCTCGAGCGCGACCCGGCCCACAACTGCAATCCCGTCTATCCGTGGAACTTCGTTCGCACGAATACGATTTTCGGCGTGGTGCACGCTGCCGGGGGCTACACCGCCTGGTCGGACAAGCATCCTTCCTACTCGTCGGTCTCGGGTCCTGGCAACGGCACGAACGTCGACGATTACTACTCGCCGGAAATCAACTCTATTCCGGTAGCGCTGCCCACCGTGCCCGGCTGCAACCCGCTTCCGGACCCGAATGCCGCCACGCCATCGAACGCCTGGACCGACGGTTTTGCCAACATCAAGTGCTACGACAGCCTGAAGGTGTAGGCGATCCTAAAAGAGATCAACGGCTGGGATCACAGCGGCACGTTCCGCCGACCGGTTCCGAAGGTCTTTGGGATGAACTTCCAAGTGGTTAGCGTCGGCCAGAAGCTGATCGAAAAGTCCGTGGGGATGACGGGCGGCTATCTGGACAGTATCGGCACGCCGAGCCAGGCGCTGTTTGGAGAGATCACATTCGCCGACGCGTCCATCGGAAGGATGGTGTCCCTGCTCAAGGCCCGACGTTTGTGCGATTCGACGCTGATCGTCATTTCAGCCAAGCACGGCCAGAGCCCAATCGACTCGGCTCGATACCTGGGTATAGGAATCGTACCCGAAGACCCGACCAAAACATCGCCGATCACGACATCGCCGGCGACGATCCTTAACGACCTGCTCCCACTGTCCGAGCAGCCCTCGAACAGCCCGCCGGGGATCGGGCCGACCGAAGACGATATCTCGCTGATCTGGCTGTCGGATTCGGGAAAAACCACGACCGCTTTTGGCATGCTGGAAAGTCAGTCGCCGGCGACGAGCAACATCGCTGGCATCGGCCAGATTTTCTCCGGACCGGGGATCGGCCAGTTGTTCAACCTGCCGGGGCTGCCGCCGAACGGCGATCCACGTACGCCAGATATCATCGTTACGCCGAACATCGGCGTTACCTACTCGGGGAGCAGCAAGAAACTCGCCGAACACGGTGGCTTCTCACACGACGACACGAACGTGATGATGCTGCTGTCAAATCCGAGCTTTTCCCCGTCGACGGTGACCAGCCCAGTGGAAACCGCGCAGATCGCGCCGACGATTCTGAAGGCGCTGGGTCTCGATCCCAACAAGTTGACCGCAGTGCAGGAAGAGGGCACCCAGGTCCTGCCCGGCCTCGACCTCGACCTCGACCTCGACTCCGGTCAATCGCATCATTAACGAGGAGGTCAAGAATAGAGGGCGCTCCCAATCGAGCGCCCTCTTCGCGTAGTAATCCGCCGGCGGCCATCGATAATGGAAGCGGGCGGCTTGAGTCCGCCTTGTCGCCGGTCGAGAGCCGGGCATAGATCATGAGTTCAGTTCAATCTTGCCCGTGGACGCGACCAAGTGCTTGCAGAGGCTCTCGGCAGATTTATTTGACGGACCGCGCCGTCTCTTTCACGACTCACGCAGCAGCGCGGCATTGAAGTAGCCGATCAGCGCCAAGAAAACGATGATCACCCCAAAATGGGTCAACCCGACCGCCGGGGAATTGAGCGTCGGCGCCAGCCGGCGTAGCACGTCGACGCGCAGGAACATTTCATTCACGCCGCCACCGACCAGAATGTAGAGGCTGGTCAACAGGCACGTCAGGTGCAGGCGCAGCCAGGCTTTCCGCGGTTTCTGGAAATGTGCGGCGAGTACGCCGGCCGTCGTGACGATAAGGGCCGCGAGCGCCAGCCAGTGCGGGAAAAAGAAAATGCGGCGCCGGTAGATGCCGAGCGCCGCGCCGCCGGTGACCAGAAGGGCCAGAGCATAGACCCGCCCCCGCCGCTTATGGACCAGGGTGCCTTTCGGCCACAGCAGAACCAGCATGCCGACGGCAAGGGCGGTCGGACTCGCAACAAGATGCGCCCATCCGAGCGGCAACAGGTCGAGGTTCATGGTCGTGCCTCCGCGGTCCAATCGGCCGTCTAACTGCCGAGCGGTGCCGGTGAAGGGCGCGCGACGGCCGCGAGGGCGGCGCCCTCGGCTCTCCTAAGCGCGCGACGGATCATCGTCCGGAACACGACGTATTGCAGCACGAACGCGGCTACCTTCGCGCCAATCGCACCCACCGAGATGAACCATGCCCAGATCGCGAAGGGGGCCCAGAGCGCGATCGCGATGTTGGCGAGACCGAGCAGCGCCATCAACCCGGCCCAGGCATAGCCGGCGACGACCGGCGCATTCTCGGGCAGGTAGCGCAACGCGATCTCGGGCAGATAGCGGCTCATCCACCCGCGTTTCAGCATCGCTGCGGCGATCGCGAAATGGCCGAGGCTCGGCTTCAGCATCACAAAGCGGGGGCTTTGCGTCGCAATCGAGATGGCACTGAGGACGATGACGACGAGGAGGCTGATCCACTGCATCGGCCAAATCCGCCTTCCGGTAAACCGCTGCACCGCAATCTGAGCGAGCCCGACCGTGATCGCGACCGCCGCGGCGGTCGCGATATTCGCCGTGGTCAGATAGACGGCGAGGAACAGGATCGCCGACAGGAGGTCGTTGAGGAGATGCGACAGGGCCTCTTTCATCGGGTTGCGTCCTTCCCTGGAGGTTCGCCGCCGGATGACGGCAGCAAGGTTTCGAGATGGGCGACATAATCGAGCAAGGCCTTGCGCCCGCGTTCGGTCAGCGAATAGAGGGTCTGCGGCTTGCGCGCGACGAAGCGCTTCTGCATCTCGACGTAGCCGGTATCTTCGAGCTTGCGCAGATGGACGCTGGCATTGCCATCGGTCGTCTTGGTGGCGTCGCGCACCGCCGCGAAATCGGCGGTCTTGGCGCCGGCCAAAAAGGCGACGATGGCGAGCCGGACGCGGCTGTGCAGGATCTCGTCGATCGCCGCGTGGTCGAAATCGGTCATGCCGCAGCCGGGCCGCGCCGCGACCAAAGGACATAGCCCGGCCCGGCGAGCAGCACGAGCATCAGCGCCGCCGCCAAGGGCAGCGCCTCGATACGGTCGCGGAGCGTGAAGAGCGCCAACTCGCCGACCCACCACGCGATCCCGACCCAGAGCAGCCACGGCAGCCGGGCGAGCGAGGCACCGGCGAAGAATGCGATCCCCATGACCCCGGCGACGACGGCGCTGAACCATCCGCCGCGCGGCTCGGCGATTATCGACCAAATCCCCAGAGGCGTCAGAAAGATGCCGCAGCCAAGCCACAGCATCGCCAGCGCCTGCGCCATCGGGCCGCGGACGCGGATCCCACCGCCGACGAGGCCGCGCGCCAGCCGGCGCAGCGAATAGAGCCACGGCAGGCCGATGCAGGCAGCCCAAAGCAGTCTGGGTGCCACCGGCGACCAGCCGCGGATCCAACCATAGGTGCCGAGATAGCCGATCGCCACCGCGATGCCCCAGACCAGGAGGTCCGGGCCGCGGGCGGTTGCATAGGCGCCGCCCTCCTCGATCGTGCGGCGGATGAAGCCGATGTCCTCGCGCGCCTGGTTCTCGATCATGGTAGCCTCCGGTTGACAGTGCACTTTGCATTACAAAGTACACTGTCACGGAGAATGTCAAGTCGCATCGGGACGCTCATCGACAGAAGCGATAGGCGGCGGTCCCTGGTGCTTCCCTATTCGGCCAGAATTAATTCCCTGTTTGTTTTAATCTCGCAATACGACGGAAATCATCGTGCTGGATCAATTGCTTATGCGTCGTTGCTGTTTGACTAATTCGTGCCAGTTACCGGCCAGCTACAATGACAGACGCTGGGCATGTGCTCTTTCGCAAGCGCATCACTCGCGTGAAGCTTCTCGGTTTTCTTGCAGCTCAAACCCAGTGCGTCGTGGCGATGGAAGCCTGTGCCGGTGCGCACTACTGGGCGCGTGAGATCGCTAAGGTGGGCCATGACGTGCGCTTGATCGCGCCGGCCTACGTCAAGCCGTTCATCAAGCGGCAAAAGAACGATGCCGCCGATGCAGAGGCGATCTGTGAAGCCGCCCAGCGGCCGAGCATGCGCTTCGTTCCGGTCAAGACCGAAGAGCAGCAGGCGAACGGCATCGTGTTCCGAGCCCGCGATCTCCTGGTGCGTCAGCGCACCCAGTGCGTCAACGCTCTGCGCGGGCACCTGATGAATCGGCCCCACGCCGGGGATTGTCATCAACCGGCGTGCTGTCGGGTCTGACTTCGAGCGCTGCTTGATCTCAACATCCAATGTCGTGATCTGAGCCTCCAATGCCGTGAAGGTGTCGACGAGCAGCTTTAGGATAGCGCGCGCACTGTCGGGGAGTGAGGACTGTGGATCCTCGACCACGGCGACAAGGGTTTCAACATGGGTAATGCCCTTCGGAAACACGTAGCCGTATTCCCGCCATCCGCTCCATGAACCTGGAACACGTGTTTCGCGATGTCCAAACCGATCGTGGTAGCCTGCTCCATGGACGCCTCCTTTGGTGGCAGTTTGACACCGTCACCTTGGCACACAGATGCCGTCGGGGGCGTCCACCCCATCACCCAGAGCTGACCTACAGCGCGGGGACTAAGCGTTATGTGTGGACGACCCCGTCGAAGCAAGAGTGATCTGGTATGTTGCGCCGCGGTCGGGTGCGGTCATGTGTCCGGCCTACGTTGCGCGGCCCTATGACCGCTGGCCCTGATGCAATCCGCAGCCTGGCTCCCAAACCGATTTACGCGCTGGAGTGGTGAACCAGGCCTCCGATAGGCCCTGCGACGGAATGTCGCAATCTCCTCTATCTCCGATCGACGACCTTACCCGAGCCCCACCCACGCCGCCTCCTCAACGTCTTCAGACATCGCCTTTTTTAACCGTGTGCAACCAAATATTAACCATATGTGGCAGAATTTTTGTTTTGTGACGATTTATTGGCGATTTACGACAAATTGTGGCAATTTCGGCTTGGCTAGCGATAACGGCGCAGTGCGAGTTTCAACCTCGAGGGTGCGTGTCGTTAGCTGCTCGAAGCTCGTTTTGTCGCCTACGGAAAGAAGCATGGGGGCACACGGGCGACGACGCCAAGCGGAGGCATTTGCCGACCAACCAACCTTATAGGGAGGACACCTATGAACGCGAGGACGACAACCGATTTCAACCGTGCTGGTCTGGTTAAACAAAGAACAGCCAAAAAAAACGCTTTCCTTGCTGTTGCGCTCTCAGTTATAGCGGCGACTATATCCTTCCCGTGCCATGCAATCACCTTCTTTACTGATCGTGCTTCTTGGGAGGCGGCGATACAGACTTTTGCAGACGTGAACATCGCGGGCCAGCTGGCTAACTTCCAGACGCTTCCCGCGGGTAACCCGCTTTTGCTTCCCTTCGATGAAACGCTAACGTCCAATATTGTCCTAGAGCGTCTCCAGGTTCCTAATAGCTGGGCAACATGGTCCGGAGGTAAGACGCCTGCGGTATTATTTACTCTGGGTGCAGAATCGCTTACCGGAACCTTTGGACCTTTGCCGGTGATAGCCTTTGGTCTGGAAATTGAGCCCAACTTGTTCAGCACATTCAATGTTTCGGTTACCACAAAAGACGGAGGAACCCACACCCTAAACCAAGGGGTCAACGGGGATGCGGGTGCCAAGTTCTTCGGCTGGATCGGTGAGGTGACATCGCTACAGGTCGCCTGTACAGGTGGGTGCGCCGGATTCGCCATTGGCGAGCTGGTGACGGGAGGATTTGCTGGGACGCAGGGAAAACCGAATTGTCACGGCCAGAGTGTCTCTGCCCTAGCGCGGCAATATGGCGGCATGGATGCTGCTGCCGCAGCCCTCGGGTTCTCCAGCGTGTCCGAGTTGCAGGATGCCATTACGGATTTCTGCGCGGCATAATACGTCACTGGAGTTTTGAAAAAGGGGAAGCGGCCGCCAGGCCCCTTCCCCTAACCCGGCCAAGCCGGAACCAAACGGGATAAGATCGACGCATCAGGCGTCGGCAGTTGGAGGGACGGTTGAGGC
>Ga0306924_10005336_pt1 | contig 12655 bp, 10 predicted proteins | sample sta12Can44000111_FD_203756 | JGI IMG/M metagenome (GOLD analysis project Ga0306924, IMG submission 203756) | Lab enrichment of tropical soil microbial communities from Luquillo Experimental Forest, Puerto Rico - statanox.12C.anox.44.000.111 (v2)... | ecosystem: Environmental > Terrestrial >... | reverse complement strand
CTTGGCGGCCGCATAGTAGAGATAATTGGCGAGATTGAGCGAGCCCGCGCCCGGCCGGTTCTGCGGGATGATGGCGGGATTGCCAGGGAGATACTTCCCGAGGTGGCGGGCGATGAGCCGACCATATGTGTCGTAACCATAGCCGGTGGGCGAATAGCCGATCATCAGCTTGATCTGCTTGCCGGCAAACGACACCGGCTCGGTTTGCGCCCACGCTGGAGCGGCGAGCAGCACGAGCAGGGCAGGCAAAGCGCAACGCGCCCAGGCGGCGACCGTCGCACACGCGCGGTTCAAGCCCGCGCACGGCGTCGCATCAATGGCGGCAGCGCGCCTCATTCCGCAGCGCGCGGAAGGCGCGTGGCGTCGAGATGCGTCACGACCTCGTCGACATGCATGACGTCGGCGTATTTGTGATGCAGGTCGAACAGGTTGACCTTGTGCGTCAGCTCGGCGCGATCGTATGTGCATTCCTCGACCAGGCAGACGTGAAAGCCGTTGGAATAGCCGTCGACCACGCTGGCGCGCACGCAGCCCGACGTGCTCTCGCCGCACGCGATCAGGCTTTGCACGCCGAGCAGCGACAGATGCGAGAACAGCGGCGTGCCCTGAAAGATGCTGGCGCGCTGCTTGAAGATGACGACGTCGGACGGCTCGGGGCGAAATTCGTGATAGATGCCGTAGCCGTCGGACGGAACGAAGGCCTGCCGGCGCGTCGACTCGGCGCCCGGGGGCCGGTTCTGGGGGCGGGTATCTTGAGTGCAGTAGAAGATCGGGATGCCGGCTCGCCGCGCGGCGGCCAAGAGGCGCTTGGTCGGCGCGATCGCGCGATGGGCGTAGATGCCGCAGGAATTGGGATAGTGCGCGTTGAGTTCGTTGGGTGAGTGCGGCCCGCCGCGATAGACGAGCTCGTAGAGATCGATCGCGAGCAGCGCCGGACGCGCCCCCACGAAGGTCTCGCGCCGCCAGCCGGAATAAAGCTCGAGATCCGCTTCCGGAATGACGTCGCGCCAGCAATGGTCGTTGAAGTTGTCGATCGATGCCATTCCCGCCTCCCGCTGTCCGCTACCGTGACGTGAAGTGATCGTCCCGGCGAATGATAACGCCTTCGGAGCCTGCTCAGAAGACTATCTCTTGCAGCCGGCATGCCCCGATTAACGCAGCATTGGGCAAATCGCAGCAATCCACCCACAGCGACGTTTGGGCCGTGTGATTACTTTTCTGGCGGATTGCTTCGCCGGGCGGCATACAGGAATTGCAATCGATAAGGTCGAACCCATGATGACGCGCTTTGCGGTGGCTACGGCAGCGGTTCTCGTGGGCTTCGGCGCTGCCCATGCGCAAGCGCCCATGAGCACCTCCCCCCTCCCGGCACTTGGCGTGACGTCTCCGCTTGGCATTCCAAATGCGCCAGTCGGGCACACTGGAATTCCCCTGGGCGCGACCGAACTCGCAACGCCAGGCGTGAGCCCGACGACGTCCGGCGTATCGCCGTTGCTCGGCGTGACATGCGGCGGCGTTTCGTCGGTGCCGCCGTCGGCCGCCATGGGAAGCTCGCTGACGGGAGCGTCTGCCGACGTGGGAACTCCGGTGACGGGCGCGTCCGCAGGAATGGGAGGTTCAGTGCCGGGGACGTCCGGCACCGCGCCCTTTGACGGCGGCGGTATGGCTGCGAGCGCGCCGGGCGCTTGTGCCGCATCTGCGACGGCATCTCCGCCCCTGGCCTCGTCGATGGGTCCCGGGTCATCTGTCGGCATGGTTGGAATTCCGCTGGGCTCTACCGAGCTGGGAAGCGGAGGCTTAAGCCCTCCGTCCGTTGCTCTGAGCCCGAATGCATCGGCGCCCGCCATAACGCTGACACCCCTCCCCATGCCCTCCAATCCGTCGGCGCCGCTTTCGACGCCGCAGAGCACGGCCTCGTGCCCGACGACCCAGACCGGCGTTCCTACGATCAGCGGAGTGCCGACGACGTTCGGATCGCCTTTAACCGGCCGAGCCCTGGGCGCGGAGGCGACGCGCTGCCCCTGACCAATCTCGAAGCGCGCGAGATCGTGCGCTGACACGCAACCGTCGCTGCGTGATGAAGTGGCAGCGGAAAGAGGGGGCGAACGCCGAAAGTGGCGTCATCACTCGCGCCGGTCAGCGGCTTGTCGAGCGTGATTGGGCAGTGACGTAGGCGGATGCAGGTCGCCGACTAGCAAGCGTTGGCGATGCGCCGTCGCCGGGAAATCGCTCGAACCGCAGGCTGCCGAGCGCACGCATGGCGCATCTGCCTACGAGAGCAGCAATATTACGAATGGAAGGTACGCCGCCCAAAAAATCATCACGAAGGCCATCTTCTTCACCGGGCATGAAACGATCTGTACCAAACGTATGATCGATGGATGAAAGGGCTTGTTCGTTCTTGCTGGAATTTTCCTTATCCTTGGCCCAATTTAGGATTGCTTCCGCACGGTTCTCGCCGCGTGGCCTCTCAGCACGATATTGCGCTTCGGCCTTTGTTCACTCTGCCGGGACTGGCTCGGACGACGCACTGCGCTTGTTTGGCGACTGCCGGTGCCATCCTCTGGTCAGGCCATCGAGATACAGGAAGACGACAGGCGTGGTGTAGAGCGTCAGGAATTGGCTCAGCGCCAACCCGCCAACGATGGCGTAGCCAAGCGGCTCGCGTATCTCGGAGCCGGTTCCACTGCCGAGCATGAGCGGCACGGCGCCGAGCATCGCCGCCATCGTCGTCATGAGAATCGGGCGGAAACGCTTGATGCAAGCTTGATAGATCGATTCCTCCGGCGTCAGACCTTGCTCGCGCTCGGCATGAAGGGCGAAGTCGATCATCATGATGCCGTTCTTCTTGACGATGCCGATCAGCAAGAGGATGCCGACGATGGCGATCACGCTCAAATCGAAGCCAAACGCCATCAGCAGCAGGACCGCCCCGATGCCCGCGGATGGCAAGGTCGACAGAATGGTGATCGGGTGGATGGTGCTTTCGTAGAGAATGCCCAGGATCAGATAAATGACGACCAGAGCCGCGGCGATCAGGAGCGGCGTGCTCGACAGGGATTGCAGATAAGCCTGTCCGTTTCCTTGAAAGCTGGTCTGCAACGACAGGGGTTTGCCCAGTTGCTTTTCGACCTGCTGAATGGAGGCGACGGCTTCTCCGAGCGAGGTCCCAGGGAGCAGGTTGTAGGAGATCGTCACCGACGGAAACTGGCCCTGATGATTGACCACCAGGGGCGCTACCTTGATGGCGCTGGTGATCAGGGTGCGCAACGGCACCTGCTGGCCCGTCGATGAGCTGACGTAAAGCTGCCCGAGCGCTTCGGGATCGTTCTGATACTTGGGCGGGACCTCCAGCACCACGTGGTACTGACTCATCTGTGTGTACATCGTCGAAATGATACGCTGGCCGTAGGCGTCGTTGAGGATGTTGTCGATGGCGGAGGGCGTAATCCCGTAGCTCGAGGCCACATCGCGATTGATCGTGATGTCGAGCAGCGGGCCCGCGTTCAGTTGGTCGGTGGTCACGCCGGTGATGCCGGGCAGCGCTCTGATCTTCTCGAGAAACAGGGGGGCCCAATGGCTGAGCTCGCCCGGATCGGAGTCGGCAAGCGTGTATTGGTACTGGGTCTTGTTCAGCCGCCCGCCGATCGTGATGTCCTGCGCCGCCTGCATATAAAGAGTGATGCCCTGGATCTTGGCGAGCCTTTGCTGCAAGCGCAGGATGATTTGGTCCGCGCTGGCGTCACGCTGGCTTTTGGGTTTGAGCTGGATGAACATACGGCCGGTGTTGGTCGTGTAGTTGCCGCCGCCGGCGCCGATGCCGGTGCCGACCGAGGCGACCGCGGGATCCTGCAGCACGGCGTCGATCAACGCCTGCTGCCGCTGGGCCATGGCCTGATAGGAAATGTCCTGCGCGGCCTCGGAAAAGCCGAGGATCAATCCGGTGTCCTGCTGCGGAAAGAAGCCTTTGGGGATGATGATATAAAGGCATCCCGTCAGTACGACGGTACCGAGCATCACCATGAGCGTGATGAAGTGATGCCGCAGCACCACCTTCAATCCGGCCTCATAGAGATTGAGAAGAGCGTCGAAGCCGCGTTCGAACAGGCGGTAGACACGGCCATGCTGCTCGCCCGCCGGCTTGAGCAGGCGGGAGCACATCATCGGGGTGAGCGTCAATGCGATCACTAGCGAAAGCAGAAGCGCCACGCTCACGGCGACGGCGAATTCACGGAATAGCTCGCCGACGTAGCCGCCCATCAGGAAGAGCGGAATGAACACGGCAATGAGCGAGAGCGTAATCGATATGATGGTGAAGCCGATCTCGCTGGCGCTCTTGAGTGCAGCCTGCATCGGCGAGAGTCCTTCTTCCAGGTGGCGCACCGTATTCTCGATCACCACCACGGCGTCGTCGACGACAAAGCCGGTCGCGATGGTCAAAGCCATCAACGAGAGATTGTCGAGGCTGTAGCCCAGCTCGTACAGCACCGCGAAGGTGCCGATCAACGACAGCGGCACGGTGACGGCGGGAATGATCGTTGCCCAGACGTTGCGCAGGAAGAGGAAGATGACCATCACCACCAGGGCGACCGAAAGCACCAGCGTGAACTGGACGTCGGCGACGGAGGCGCGGATGGTCTCGGTTCGGTCTGAAACGACGTTGATCTTGATGTCCGACGGGATCGAAGCGTGCAGCACCGGCAGCATTGCTTTGATGCGGTCGACCGTGGCGATGACGTTGGCGCCCGGTAAGCGCTGGATCGGCAGGATGATCGCCCGCTGCTTGTTGTACCAGGCGGCGATCAGATTGTTTTCGGGCCCGCTGATCGCCTTTCCCACATCCTTGACCCGCACGGGCGAGCCGTTGCGGTAGGCGATGATCAGCTCATTATAGAGCTCGGGCTTGAACAGCTGGTCGTTGGTGTTGAGCGTATAGGTCTGGCGCGGGCTGTTGAGCGTGCCCTTTGGCAGATCGACATTGTCTACGCTGATCACGCTGCGCACGTCTTCGAGGCTCAACCCCCGCGCCGCCAGCGCCTGCGGATCGAGCTGGATGCGGATGGCCGGTTTTTGCCTTCCCGCGATGCCGACCAACCCGACGCCGGAAATCTGTGAGATCTTTTGCAGCAGAATGTTTTCCGCGTAGGCGTCGACGGTCGTCAGCGGCAGCGTGTCCGACGTCACCGCGAGCACGAGGATCGGTGTGTCGGCCGGGTTCACTTTGTTGATCGTTGGCGGATACGGCAGGTTGGGCGGCAAATAGGCATTCGCCGCGTTGATGGCGGACAGCGTGTCCGATACGCACCCATCGATGCCCCGGCTCAAATCGAACTGCAGCGTGATCTGCGTGTAGCCCAGCGCGCTCGAGGAGGTCATCTGGGTCAGCCCCGGGATCTGGCCGAATTGCGTCTCGAGCGGCGTTGCCACGGAAGATGCCATGGTCTGCGGATCGGCGCCGGGCAGCTGCGCCGTGACCTGCAGCGTCGGATAACTCACGTTCGGCAGCGCCGCGATCGGCAGCAGTCGATAGGCCGCGAGGCCCCCCAGCAAGAGGCCGACCATCAGCAGCGCAGTCGCGATCGGACGCGCGATGAAGGGTGCCGAGATATTCATGGAATCGGCATCTGCTGTGCGGCTTGCGCCGCCGCCTCCTGTGCTGCCTTGCCGTGCAGGATGGTGACGTGGATGCCGGGCTGCAGCTTGTATTGGCCGTCGATGACCACCTGCTCGCCCGCCGAAAGGCCGGAATCGATGAGCGCTTGCCCGCCGCTCACCTGGGCGACTTTGACCGGCCGCACTGCGACCGTGCTGTCCGCGTTGATGACATAGACGTAGGGGCCCTGCGGGCCCTGCTGTACCGCCGACGCGGACACCGTCAGCCCGTCATTCCGCGTGTCGAGCAGCAGCCACGCATTGACCAGCTCCCCAGGCCACAGTTTGTGGTCTTTGTTGGGAAAGTTGGCTCTGAACCGGACGCTTCCTGTCGTCTGCACGATTTCGTTGTCGATGAAATCGAGGCTGCCTTCATCGAGCTTCATCGTGTTGTCTTGGCTGTAAGCCACGACTTTGAGCGCGCCGTTGGCCAAGGTCTGTTGAACCTGCGGCAGATTCGTCTCTGGCAGCGTGAAGATCACCGAGATCGGCTCGAGCTGCGTGACCACGACCAGGCCATTCGGGTCGGTGGGATGAATGATGTTGCCGATGTCGACCTGTCGTATCCCGGTGACTCCGTCGATGGGCGAGGTGAGCTGCGTATAGCTGAGCTGCGTCTGCGCCCATTCGATCGCCGCCTCGTCGGCCTTGATGGCCGCCTGCAGTTGCTTGACTTGCGCCTGCTGGGTCTCGACCAGCTGCGGAGTGGCCCAGCCTTGGTTGCCCAATGTCGTATAGCGTTTGAGATTGGCCTCCGCGTTCGTCAGCTGCGCCTCATCGCGGCTGCGGTTCGCCGTCGCCTGGTCGAGCTGCGCCTGATAAGGACGCGGATCGATGACGGCGAGCAGATCGCCGGTCTTTACGGTCTGCCCTTCGGTGAAGTTGATTTTGGTGATCTGCCCCTGGATCTGGCTGCGGACGATCACGGTGTTGTAGGCGATCACCGTGCCGACGCCTTGCAGATAGATGGGCACGTCGCCGCTGTTGACGGTGCCGGCAACGACAGGAACGGTTGGGACCGCCGGCGCGGCTGCGGACGCGGGCTTGGACGGAAACCGGTGCGTGACGACTAGAGCGCCGACGATCGCGGCGAGGGCAACTGCCGAAATCGTGGAAATGATGACCTTGCGTCGCATTGCATGCTCCCCCTGCAGGCGCTTGCGCATCAGCAAGCACCGGAAGACGTTGACGAGGCGGTATTGCCCGTCGCCGCACACGGGGCCGGGCTGAGACCCGGATTGCTCAGTTCGGTCGAGCCCATCGGCATCGTCGGCACGCCCAGCTGCGAATTCACAGGCGTCGAGGCGCTCGACTGCGAGGACGTGCCGCCGGCTCCCGCGGAAGCTCCGCCGCACGCGGTCGTGACCGGGGCTGCCGAGCCCGGCTGCGTCGCGCCGGTCATGATTCCCACGCCACTATTATCGAACAGCGTGGTCGAGCCTCCCATGCCGGAACCCGTCATCGCGGGGCTGGAACATGCCGTGGCGGAAGCAACCCCATTGGACGTGCCCGAGGTCACCCCGGGCGTCGCGAGTGGAGCAGCCCCAAGTGGAATTCCCGTTGGCGCCACCGCCGTCCCGGAGGTGCCCATGCCCAGGGGCGAGGTCGTGCCCATCCCAGCGTTTGGGGTAGGCACGCTCATTCCGCCGATTTGCGCATAAGCACAGCTGGAGGTGACGAACATCGCAGTGGCTATGGCAATCAAGCGGCGTGTCATTGCGGCCTCCCGAATCATGCAAGGCTTCGCCGGTACGCGGTCGGTGTCGTCCCGGTCGCCTTGCGAAAGGCTGCCGTGAATGAACTCGTTTCGCTGAAGCCGACCTTCAGCGCGATCTCGGTGACCGAGCGCGCGGGCTGCGCCAACAGCGTCTTGGCGTGCTCGATGCGACGAGCGTTGTGATAGCGATGGGGCGGCACGCCGAACGACCGCTTGAAGGCTCGGCAGAAATGATAGGCGCTGAGCCGAACGGAGCGCGCGAGCGTGGCGAGCGGTATCTGCTCGGCGATATGTTCTTCGATGTAGCGGCACGCGGTCCGCTGCTGCCAGGCGGCGAGACCGCCGCGCGCCGGCGGTTCGACGCGGCGCATGCCAGCGCTGCGGCGCACGAGCTCATGCGCCAGCACGACGCCGAGTGCCTCGCAGTAATGCCGATCTTCACTGCCGCTCTCGATCAACCTGCCCAATTTGACCGCGGTTTCCCACAGCGCCTTGTCTTCGAAGAACAAGCGTGACGCCAAGGGCGTGTCCGCCGCGCCCGCCCCTGGATCGATGGGCATTCTGGCGGGATCGAAATAGAAATAGACGATGCGGCTGCGGGTGCGGGGCACTTGCCACTCGCGATACTCATGACCCGCCGGCACAAAGGCGAGCTTGCATTTGACGTCGCGCAGCGTCGAACGGGGCAAACCCTGGATCAGCGTCTCGCCGTTGCCGCGAACGCCCTCTTCGTATGCGACGAGCAAGTGCACAGGCGCGCGAAAGCTGATCTCGACCTTCTCGTGTCCGAGCGCTTGCACGACCTCGATGGCCATGCCGTCCCATGCCAGCCTCCGGCGGGTGACCGCGTGGGATGGAAAAATTCGCACGCCCTGGTCGATGACCTCGCCGGTACGCAGATCGGCGAGCGGCCTCGGCCGGAAATGACGCGTCTGCTCGCCGTCCTCGCCTGAGCGCGAGTAGCGGTCCCTAGACCGCAATGCCGTCTGCGGAACAAATGCAACGTCGCGATCGAAACGCGCCTTGTTGTCAAAGCGAGGATGTGGCGCGGAGTTGGTGTGGAGGGAGTAGGTCAGCATGGCTTCCACCGTCACTATCTTGGCACCTCGGGTCGCAACCCGGCTGCGTTGCACCCCGCTAAGCCTCAAAGTAGGTCGGTGACGGCGAAAAGCTCCATCGTACGGAGGTTGCGAGGCTTATCTCATTGGTTTGAGCCCGCTATACCTAGGTTTCGCGGCCATGCTGTCGTGACAATGACCCGTCGCGGAGGCAAAAACCGGATCCGGTTCGCACCCGTGCGAAGCTTCGCAGGCGGAATCGACGTTGGCTGTTTGCCCTATCGGCCGATGTCGGCCGGCAGCATGAATTGAAATACCGAGCCGCCTTCGGCATCGGCCGATACTTGGAGGCGGCCGTCGTGGCCCTCGATGATCGACCGGGAAATCGCCAAGCCCATGCCCATGCCATTGGACTTGGTCGTGAACAACGGATTGAAAATGCGATCGACGATCTTCGGGTCGATTCCCTTTCCAGTGTCCGCCACGGAAATCAGCACGCCGCTTGATTCCTGGACCGCCGATTCAATACGCAGGATCCGGGGCCACTTCTTCTCCGCCATCGCGTCGATCGCGTTGGTAATCAGATTTACCAGCACCTGTTGCAGCTGAATCCGATCTCCCTTCACCAAGGGCAGGCGCTCATCCAATTCGACTTCGACCGAAACGCGGCTCCTCTGCAGCTCGCGTTGCGTGAGCGCGAGAACTTCACGCACGAGGTCATTGAGGTCGAGCGGCACCCTGTTGCGGTCATCCCTCTTGACCATCGCGCGGATGCTGCTGATGAGGTCTCTGGCACGGTAGGCCGAATTGCGAATCTGCTTGAGCGTCGCTTTCACTTCGTCGAGATCAGGTGTCGGGCGCGCCATCCAGCGCGAGGCCGCATCGGCGTTCGTGACGATACTGGCCAGCGGTTGATTCATCTCGTGCGCGATCGACGCCGACAAGACATCCATCGTCATCAGCCGTGCTTCGCGTTCTCGCCTTTGCGCCATCACGGAACGGGCCAGTCGCGCGTAGAGCAAAGCGGTTTCGGAAAGCAGGACGGCCAGCACGAACGTCGAGGAAACGAGGAAGTAGACCCGCGCGGCATACCATCCGACCACGTAACGGCGACCGACCAAAGTGATCAGGAAAAGCTCGATCAGCAAGCCGCACATCACGACCATGAGCCACAGATCGAGCACGGACCGTCGCCTCGACCACAGCAGCGCGAGCGCAAACAACGCCAACAGGAAGAGCAGGGCGTTCCAATCAGCCTGCGCGCGATCGAGCATCGAGAACGGCGACCTGCTCGGCGTCGGCTCACCCGTGCTCGTAGCGAGCCACGTCACAAGGTCGGCGGCGACCAACAGCGCGGCGGCGCTCAAGAGAACGGCGAAATACGATAACGCGCGCGGCCACGTCGTCTTCGCCTCGTCATCTTTGAGTAGAGTGTAGCCGATCACGGACAGCGGAAAGACAAGACGCCAGATCCTGGAGAGCACCCCCCATGTGGTGCCCGCCATGTCGGTCGTCCCGAACAGGTCCGGAAACGTAAGCGCCCAAGGGATGGTTATGAGCGCGCTGAACAGGTAGCCGCCGGAAACGGCGAGCAGCGCGCGCGACTGAACGACCGAAAATTGAACGAACAGCAAAGCGGACGTGATCGAACTGATCACGAACATGGCGGTGGCATATGCGGGAATGAACTCCCCGATATATCCGACCGGCACCGTGGCAAAGGGCACCGTGGCGCAGAATGCGGCGAGCAGAACCAGTACAATGGCGAGCGCGAGCCGCTGCTGGCCCCGGCTCGGCGGCAGCGTCGACAGCAGGACCTGCTGCTCGTTCAACGCAACGGTCGTAGCGGGCCCTGCCATGCCGGCTCGCGAGTCGCGGGAGGCGCCGTTTTGAGCGATCGCGCGGAACTTCAAGTTTTCCGCCCAGTCTCTATCGCCTTGTCGATGAGTTTTATCAGCGTTTCACTTTCGAACGGCTTGCTGAGGAAGCCCAAGGCGCCGGCCTCTATGGCGCGCGCCCGCAGCCGCTCCTCGGGGAAGGCGGTCACGAAGATGATGGGGATGCGGCGACCCTGCGCCAACAGCGATTTCTGCAGGTCGACGCCATCCAGGCCCGGCATTTGCAAATCGGTGATCACGCAGGACGTATGCTCCAGATGCGGCGATTGCAGGAACGCCTCTGCCGACGCAAACGTGTGGGCATCCAAGCCGAGCGACGTCACAAGGCTTTTGATCGCACAGCGCATCGACTCATCATCGTCGATGATCGAGATGACCGGGGCGTGCTGCAATTGCTGATCCTCGACATGGGGCCGCAGCCGCGGTGAATTTCCGGCTGGAGACGACCCTTGCACATTACAAAAATATGTCACTGCGGCCACCACAAGAATCATATCAAGGTATTAGATCGGCTTGGAAAGGCCCGCCCCATACGCGATTTCGCGCGCGGGGGCGGGTGGCCGCTGGAACTTAAGTTTGGCGCACCGCTAGCCACCATGACCTCCCATTCACGCCGCGATGCTGCGCGCCGGCGGCGCCATGAATTCGGGGCCCACCGGATCGCTGATCGCTGCGGCGAGGATGCGATCGATCTCCGCCTTGGCGGGCGCATCGAGGTGCCAGCCGCTCACCTCATCAACCGGATCCAGTTGGCCGGGATGGCGTGCGCCCCACAGCGCCGTGGTGATGCCTTGATCGAGCATCCAGCGAACCGCCAGATGGATCACTCGCTTGCGGAAGCGTTGCTGGGCGAGTTGATCGAGCCGCGTCACGGCAGCGAGATACTCCCCGAAGCGCGGCTGTTGAAATTTCGGATCGGTGCGGCGAAGGTCGTCGCCCTCGAATTTGCTGTCCGGCCGCATCCGTCCGGACAAGAGGCCGCGGCAGAGTGCGCCGTAGCCAAAGGTCGAGATGCTGTTCTTTCGGCAATAGGGAAGGATGTCGGCCTCGATGCCGCGCTCGAACAAGTTATAGGGCGGTTGTAGCACATGCAGCGGTGCCACCCGGCGGAACCGCTCCATTTGTCCGACCGAGAAATTGCTGACGCCGATGGCGCGGATCTTGCCCTGCTCGAGCAGGGTGTGCATGGCCTCTGCGGTTTCCTCGATCGTCACCAGCGGGTCGGGCCAGTGAACTTGGTAGACGTCGATGTGATCGGTCCGAAGCCGACGCAATGAATCCTCGACTTCTGCAGGATTCGCGCGCGGCTGGCGTTGCGGAACACGCTTCCACCCGACCACTCAAGTCCGGTCTTGGTCGCGATGAGCACGCGCGAGCGCAGATGACCCTCGGCGAGGGCCTTGCCGACGATTTCTTCAGAACGGCCGAATCCATAGGCTGGAGCGGTATCGATGAGATTGATGCCGTGCTCGACCGCCGCTCGGATCGTGGCAATGGATTCCGCCTCCTCGGTTCCACCCCACATCCAGCCGCCGATGGCCCAGGTGCCCAGGGCGACACGCGACACTTCAAGCGATGTGCCGACAATGGCGGCACGCTCCATCTCGATTTCGCCGGTTATCTCGATTTCGCCGGTTTCGGTTTCACCAGCCATGGCCTTGTTCCTTCTTCTCCGCGGGCTGCTCGGAGCGAGCCCTCAGTCGCGCAGCATCGATGCTGCGCACACTTGCGTCGCAGGCTTGTCGGTCCGACATCTTGCGTACGCGTTGCTCCTGCAGCTAAGCGGCCTGCGCGGTGCGTGCTCTTAAAATATTGCTGTGATTGAGGTGCCCTTGCGCGGATCTGCGCGGCTGGGCGGGTCTGAGCGTCGATTGCTAGTGAAAATTCTTTTGCTAGGGCATTACTGCTGGCAAAAAGGCGCAGCTCATCGCGCTGCGCCAACACCGAGACATCAATTCGACCGAAGCGGGACGACTTTCTTTGGCAGTGATGCCAAAAACAGCACGATACAAACACAAAGAAGGACGATGTCCTTAAATAGGAATTCCCCGGTGAGGTTCCACGCTATTGGGTCTGTGGATACGCTCCATTCGACGACACCGGGTGTCGAGAAGAAAAAGGACCACGTAATCGCAAACGTACCAATTCCCATCAATGAGCCGAGTGCGGATAGAATCGGGATAAATGCGCCGGCAGCGAGAACAGCGGCTGTCGTTAACTCTATTATGCCGAGCAGATAAGCCTCGCCTCTGATCCCGAAGATGGACAGCCACGAAACGAACGGACTGTTGGAAATGTATAATGCAATGCCGTGTGCGGACTGGGGCGTG
>Ga0306924_10005329_pt1 | contig 12662 bp, 15 predicted proteins | sample sta12Can44000111_FD_203756 | JGI IMG/M metagenome (GOLD analysis project Ga0306924, IMG submission 203756) | Lab enrichment of tropical soil microbial communities from Luquillo Experimental Forest, Puerto Rico - statanox.12C.anox.44.000.111 (v2)... | ecosystem: Environmental > Terrestrial >... | reverse complement strand
ACTTGGCATTGCAGAAGGATGCGCCATTACGTCGAGCTGTCCAACGGTCTGGCGCCATCGTCGCAATTCCGATCTTGGCTGGACTGCATCATCAATACGTCCGGATGTAATTTTCGGAAAGGACAGGTTGGCGATCCATTGTCGCCCACGCGATGTGACGTTGAGATAGCGGAGCGCGCCTTGGATAAACGGCGATATACTACTCCAAAAGAACTTCGGATATTGATCGGTGAGATCGGCCGGCGAATCATAGCCAAGTTGCTTGTTCATTCCGACTTCTTCAAATTCGTAATAAAGCGCATTGGCCTTGCGCAGATAATGGGGATCGCCAAGTTGGCCAATGAGATCGGCGGCGCGCACCAGCATACCTTCTTCGTTCTCGCTGTCGTCAGCGCTGAGGGGAAAGCGCGTAGACTCGATGGCATTGGCAACACGGGTAGCGTCAAGCAATTTGTTCTTGGCTAAACGATGCATAGCGAACAACTTTGATCGGTCGACGTGATAGGGCATTAGCGCAGCGTCGGTCGAACCGCGCGGTAGCTCAATTTTGTTGCCTTTGGCGTCGATAACGTAGCCATTGGTGCTGTCGTCGTTAAGAATGCCACGAACATAACCAATGTCGTGATACAGACAGGCCACTGTGACGTGCGCGAAATCGCTGGCATTTGTTTCCCTTAAAAGCCTTCGTCCCGTCAAAATATCGTAACCGCAGAGCGTCACCATCATCGTATGCTCGACGTTGTGATAGAGCGCGTCACTGTTGCCAATACAATCGATGGCAAGTCTTGCAGCGGATTGCACGATCTCTATTAGTTCGGCGTCCGTCGAACCGTAGCAGCGACCCATGTGCTTTGCGAGGTAAGATCCCAAAGCTTCCGACGCCAGTTCGGGAATGGTGATCATGGCCCCCTCCCGGAATGCTGTAAGCACCATCGTGACGCCGAGTTTCACGGTTTACAATATGACGTGGGATTTTTTTGCTGGTCGTTGTCATCACGGTCAAATCGAATCGACACTCTTGCTTCAGCTCGCGCCAATCAAGTGATTGAATGATAAGTTCGATGTCCGCTTTTGGCCCAAAGCAGACATGAGCTTGTGCGTTGCACATGTCCGCTTTTGACCGAAAGTGGACGTTGTACCCTTTGATCGGCGGCCTGGAACAGTTTTGGTGCTGAGATATTGTAAGCCTCGTCACGCTATCGGGGGCGCGATCGTCAGATGGTTGTCGCTGGTTGTCGTGACCTCCGCCACATAACGCTCATCCCTGGAGGACTGCCCATGCGACTATCATTTGCCATTCGTGTTGCGCTTATTGCTTTGACCGCGACCATCGGGCTCGCGACCGCCGCCTACGCGGACAGTGGCAGAATCCGCTTTAACGTGATTAAGGCCGGTTTTGTTTTTGGCGGCTCTGCCGGGAAAGGTACGCTCGCGTTTCACGGCCGCTATTATCCGTTAGCGATCGGCGGCGTGAGCTGGGGGTTTACCTTCGGCGCCTCGGCGACCGATTTCGTTGGCACAGTCAGCAACATCCGAAGGCCGTCCGATGTTAATGGCGTCTATGGCGCCGCGGGCGTGGGCGCTGCGGTCGGCCCAGGCGGAGGTGTGATCGTGCTAACCAACCAGAACGGCGCGATGCTGGCGCTGTCGGGCCGCCAGGCTGGGCTGATTGTCGCCGCCGACCTCAACGGGCTGGTCATCTCGCTGCGGTAACAGCGCCGCCTGCGGCAATGAGGAGAACGGCCAATGTCCGCTATTGGCCCAAAGCGGACATTCGACTATGTCGCAATTGATGTCGCTATTGGGGGTAAAGCGGACATGCGTGGTTGCAGCGCACATGTCCGCTTATGACCCAAAGCGGACATTGGGCCTAATCGCATGGCCCAATATGCGCCGTTTCTCCCTCACGTCCTGTTCGCAAAGTGCTAGCTTTAGCCCAAAGCCGTGGTCCCTCGTGGAGGGTACATGCAGCGGCGCGAGTTCATCACACTTCTTGGCGGCGTGGCAGCCGGATGGCCACTCGTGGCGCGCGCGCAGCCAGCGGGGAAGATCTACCGGATCGGCTTTCTGGGCGTGACATCGCGCGCGGAATACAGAGGCCAGGTCGACGCCCTGCAAACGGGTCTTCGCCAGCTCGGATACGAGGAGGGCAATAACGTTGTCTTCGAGTATCGGTGGGCCGAGGGCAGATACGACCGCCTCCTCGGACTTGCAGTTGAACTGGTAAACCTCAAAGTCGATGTACTCGTAGCCCATAGCACGCCCGGCGCACGAGCAGCCAAGCAAGCCACCTCGACCATTCCAATTGTGGTGTGCGCTGTGGCCGATCCCGTCGACGTCGGGCTCGTGGCCAGTCTAGCCCGTCCCGGCGGGAATCTGACGGGATTGACCTTTTTCTTGGCCGAGATCTGCGCCAAGCGGGTCGAGTTAATTAAGGAAGCGATTCCGAACCTGACCCGGGTGGCCGTTATCATCAATCCTGGCAACGTCTCCCATTCCATAGTTCTTGAGCTCATGCAGCAGACTGCCGCTGCGTTAGGGGTGGAACTTGTGCCCGTAGAAGTGAAAACGCACGACGACATCGCTGCTGCGATTGCCGGGGTGGCGACGCGATCAGCTTCGGCGCTCGTAGCTATCGAGGACCCGCTAGTTATTTCCAATGCCAGACAAATCGCGGACTTCGCGTTGCAAAACAGATTACCGCTGATTGGGTTCAAGCCTCAGGCCGAAGCCAGCGCACTGATGGAGTATGGACCGGATTTTCTGGACCTATTTTATCGCGCGGCGACTTTAGTGGACAAGATTCTGAAGGGCACTTCGCCGGCGAATTTGCCTATCGAGCGCGCCGTGAAATTCGAGCTCATAGTGAACCTGAAGACCGCCAAGGCACTCGGCGTCACCGTTCCGCTGACTCTAATCGCCAGCGCCGATGAAGTGATCGAGTAATTATCGGTCAATATCCGCTTCTGGCCCAAAGCAAGACATTCCGAAAAACGCAATCGATGTCGCTATTGGTGGTAAAGCAGACATGCCGTGTTGCATTGCATATGTCCGCTTCTGACCCAAAGCGTGACATAGCCCCAACCCCTTCCAAGGCCGGTTTGAAACGATACGATACCCATCCCGAGCCTCGGGGTCGGATATGAAACGGCGCGAGTTCGTCACACTTCTTGGCGGCGCGGCAGCATGGCCGCTGGCTGCGCGTGCGCAACAGGGCGAGCGCGTGCGACGCATCGGCGTGCTATTGAACGTTGCCGCTGACGATCCGATGGGGCAGGCCCGCGTTGCGGCATTCGTGCAGGGACTGCAAGCAGCGGGTTGGTCCGACGGCCTCAATGTGCGGATCAATACGCGCGGGGCTGGCGCGGATCCCGACAACTTCCGCAAGTACGCGGCGGAACTGATCGCGCTCGGACCCGACGTGGTTCTGGCCAGCACCACGCCGGCGGTGGTGCAGTTGCAGCGAGCGAGCCGCACCGTGCCGATCGCGTTCGTCAGCACCATTGATCCAGTAGGCTCCGGCCTAATTACGAGCATGGCGCGGCCGGGCGGTAACATTACTGGCTTCGTCGTCTTCGAGTATGCGCTGGCTGTGAAATGGCTCGAGCTACTCAAGGAGATCGCACCCGACGTGAAGCGTGCGGCGGTGCTGCGCGACCCGACCATCGCCTCAGGTATCGGCCAATTTGCCGCGATCCAGGCTGCCGGATCGGTCGGAATGGAGCTGAGCGCGATCGACTTGCGGGATGCCGGGGAAATCGAGCACGCCGTTGCGGATTTCGCTCGACGTCCGAATGGCGGACTGATCGTGACTGCAAGCCAGTTTGGGACGAACAATCCGGGGCCGCTCGTCGCGTTAGTGGCGCGACACAAATTGCCCTCGGTTTACCCCTTCCGCTATTTTGCCAGTGCGGGCGGCCTAATCTCCTACGGGCCCGATCAGTTGGACGAATATCACCGCGCTGCCGGTTATGTCGATCGCATCCTCAAGGGCGAGAAACCTGCTGATTTGCCGGTGCAGGCGCCAAACAAATACGAACTGGCGATCAATTTGAAAACCGCAACGGCACTCGGCCTGACAGTGCCCCCCGCTTTGCTCGCCCGCGCCGATCAGGTGATCGAGTAGCTTGATGTCCGCTTTTGGCCCAAAGCAGACATGGACCACTGCACTGCACATGTCCGCTTTCGGGGGTAAAGCGGACATGCCGTTTTGCACTGCATATGTCTGCTTTCCTGCGAAAACGAAAGCTGTTTTGGGTTGTAATTCCTTACTCAACATGGGCTCCAATCGGGGATAGCTCGGTCAGCCGTTATCGTCGAGCAGGCGCTGGATGGTGCGCTCGATCTCGGCGTAGGCGCCTTCGCCGGCGTGCTGGAACTCGATCTTGCCGCTCTTGTCGATGATGTATTGCGCCGGCCAGAAGCGGTTGTGATAGGCATTCCAGGTCGCGAAATCGTTGTCCTGTGCGACCGGATAGGTGATGCCGTGCCGCTTGATGGCAGCCGCGACATTGGCAGTCGATTTCTCGAAGGCAAATTCAGGCGAATGCACGCCGATGATGACCAATCCCTTGTCTTTGTATTTTTCTTGCAGTTTGGTGACGTAAGGCAGCGTGTTCACACAATTGATGCAGCCATGCGTCCAGAAATCAACGAGCACGACCTTGCCGCGGAGGTCGGCGAGTTTCAATGGTGGAGAGTTGAGCCAATGCGTGATGCCAGTGATCTCAGGCGCGGCGCGCTGGGCACCGGCGAGCGTGACCGCAGCCTGGCCAGACTCGCCGGCCTGCACGGCTTGCGCAAATCCGGATAGCAGCGCAATCGCCAACACAGCTCCAAATGATAATGTGCGAAATGTCATGATCTTGCCCTTCCTTTAAAGGCCAGTCTGGCCGGTGGGATAAAAATTTGAAAGCCAGGCGATGATGAGCGTGTCGTACTGGAAATACATCGCTGCAGCGAAACTAACGACCAGCACGCCGAAGCCTTGCTGTAACCGGTGCGCATAAGGTGCCATGCGGCGCACATGTTGCGCAGCGTATTGTCCACCGTAGCCAATAGCTAGCATCGGGATCGCGGCACCAACGGCATAGAATAGCAGCAACAACGTCGCCCATTTGACGTCAGCCTGCGTGGCGAGCAACGTCAGAATCGAGCCAAGCACCGGCCCTGCGCAGGGTGTCCATACCAGGCCGAGCGTGGTGCCGAGCAGAAATCCGCCAACGGCGCCCTGGTAGGACCCTGCGCCGGACGATTGCGTTCGTCCGGTCAAGGCCGAGATCGTGACGGACAGGTGTTCATAGGCGCGTGGCCAAAGCAGTAGCGCGCCGAAGAATGCAAACAGGGCGATAGCCGCGGTGCGCAAGTGGTCGGGCGCGAGGCCAAAGAGATGGGTCACGAAGTTGAAAACGAGCGTGACCGCGGCAAAAGACAGAATAAATCCCAGCGCAACGAACAACGGACGCGACTTGCCCCGGCTGGTAAGCGAGGTTCCCAGCAGGATCGGCAGGATTGGAAGCGTGCAGGGCGCGGCAACTGTGACAATGCCGGCGAACACAGCGAACAGGACGCTGATCATCGTAACAATCCAAATTCCGATGCGGCGGACCGCGCGTCGCGAACCGCCAGATCGTTACGCCAATCAATTATTTTTTCATATTGTCCTTGGACATTCCGTCATCTTTTTTCATGGAGTCCTTGGACATTGAGTCCTTGGACATTGAGTCCTTGGACATTGAGTCCTTGGACATTGAGTCCTTGGACATTGAGTCCTTGGACATGGAGTCCTTCGACATCGTGTCCTTTTTCATCGAATCCTTGGACATGTTGTCTTTGCTCATGGGCTCGGTTTTGCCCATGTTGTCCTTAGTCGTGGCCTGGGCGAAAGCGATGGGCGCGCCAGCGAGCGAAAGCGACATCAAACCGGCAAACAGGGACATAATGTGGCGTGAATGGGTCATTGCTGGATCCTCCTGAGGACGTTTGACAGTGGCGATTTCCGCCCCCGCCGGTCCTAATTCGATCGAGCAATCGCGCGGGTTACATCATGGTGTGAAAAATTGGTTGCAAGCAAACGGCCTCCAAATCCCCAATTTGCCCCGATGATTATAGCTGCGGCGAATACATGCACCGCGAGGTCGGTCGCTGCCGCGTCGAACGGATGAAAGAAGTTGAGCAGCGTGGCAGCCGCCGCGGCCGAGGCGAGCCCAGCGATCAACCCTGTGAGCACCGGCTGCAAGGGGTAAGCGCGCCGCAACATTATAATAAGTACGGCAGACAGGGGTACCGCCAATCCGACAATGAAGATGAGGCAATCGCGCGCCTCGCTCAGATCGGCCACGTGTGTCCCCGGCACGAACCACGAGCGCAGGCAACCCACGCCGCTCGCGACGACCCACAATAGTGCTGCAGGCAGTGGCAGCAGTGCCCATTTTGGGCGCGCATCCGGCAAGCTAAGCTGAAATGCGGCGACGGCGGCCAAGATTGCAGTCAATGTCGACCCGATCACCGAGAGCCACATATCCGGGGCGGCGCTGATCCGTTGCCCGAGCGCGGAGAGGTCGGCGATCGCCGCGAGTACGATGGCGATCGCAGCCACAACCGCAAGCCATGTAAGCGCCCGTACGCTTGGTGGTCTGAGCCGCTGTACTGGCGCCAGATCGCGCGCGAGTTCGGATATCAGGCGTTCGTTCGAGGCGTCGGTATTTGAAGATCGAGTCATGGCGTTAGTCCAAAGGCCTTATTTTGTCGCGAAGCGCCTTTAGCGCGCGATGCAGATTGACCTTGAGCGAGCCCGCGGTACGTCGCGTCAGCACAGCAGCATCGGCGAGCGAGCGCTCCTCCAGCACAAGATGCTGCACCGCCTGACGTTGGCGGGGCGGCAGACTCGCTATTGCACGGGTGACGACGCCGGAGGTATCGGCGTGGACGAGCCACCGTGTTGGATCGGCGCTTTGATCGGCATGATCTTCGAACGCGAGCGGCGCGTACACCTCGCGCAAATCTTGGCGACGGATACGGCGCAGGAGATCGATCGCACGCCGGTCTGCGATTACGCACAGCCACACGGTGAATGACCTGCTGGGGTCGTAGGTCTGGCGCGCGCAGTGAACGGTCAGGAGCACCTCCTGCACCACGTCGTCGATGCGGTCGACCGACACACCGCGCCGCCGCGCGACGTTCTTGATGATTGGGATGCACTCGCGAAGCAGCGCCTGATACGCAACTTTGTCGCCAGTTTGCGCCGCCGCCATCCAGACAGATCGGCGCAGGTCCGTGTCGGACTCTAGTGCTCGAAAGTGATCTACGGGGCGATCGGCTTGCGTACACCGAGTTGAGGTTACCACAGTAACACCGACAGTGATTGAGCAGCAGGGAAACGAATCCTGCATTAGCGCCCCGCTTTCATAAAGCGGCATCACGTTCTGTTGACCTATCGTCATGATCTTGCGGGCTGCCCAAATGTCGAGCTGCGCATCGGCCCTGCACCTATTTCGGCTAAAGAAGGGCAGAAGTTACATTGCCTCGGTCATTTTGCAGACTTTGCCTCTCGCCGGTCGATGGGTCGAATAAGTCCGACAAACGCCGCTTTGGGCCAAAAGCGGACATTGCTTTACCGGTACGCTGACAATCACTTCAGGAAATCGCGGATGCTGTCAGCGATTTCGCGGGCATGTGTTTCGAGCGCGAAGTGGCCGGTGTCTAAGAAGCGGACAACCGCAAGAGGATTGTCACGCTTGAAAGCTTCGGCACCCGGCGGCACGAAGAACGGGTCATTTTTGCCCCACACCGCCAAAAACGGCGGCTTGTGAGTGCGGAAGTAGTCCTGAAATGAGGGATACAGTGCGACGTTGCTTTTGTAGTCGCCGAAGAGGTCGAGCTGTATTTCGTCCGCACCGGGACGGGCCAAATAAAAGTTGTCAAGGTTCTGGCCATCCGGCGACACTAGCGTCGGATCAGGTACACCGTGGGTGTACTGCCAACGGGTTGTCTCCGGCGTGAGGAAAGCACGGAGCGCGTTTCTGTTCGCCGACGACGCGTCTTGCCAGTAGGCTTTAATGGGAGTCCAGCCCTCGCTGAGACCCTCCGCGTATGCATTGCCGTTCTGCGAGATGATGGCCGAGATGCGCTCCGGGTATCGGACAGCCAGCCGGAAACCCGTCGGCGCACCGTAGTCAAAGACGTAGACCGCAAACCGATCGAAGCCGATGACTTCTGTAAAACGCTCGATCACCCGGGCGATGTTGTCGAACGTGTAACTGAATTTCTCTCGCGGCGGCATGTCGGACTGACCGAATCCCGGAAGGTCCGGCGCGACGATGTGAAATCTATCAGCGAGCAGCGGGATCAGGTCGCGGAACATGTGACCCGCGCTCGGGAAACCGTGCAACAGCAGCAGCTTCGGCGCATCCGTTGAGCCCGCCTCGCGATAGAAAATCTTGAAGCTATCGACGTTGGCCGTTCTGTACCTGACGGGTGCCATGAAAACCTCCTCACTTCTTGTAACCTCGTAGGTCAAAAGCAGATATTTGCAGTGCAAAACGCTATGTCCGCCCCCCTCAAAAACGGACATTCGCGGTGCAAAATGAAATGTCCGTTTTGGGCCACGACCGGACGTTCTTACTCATGGAATGTCCGAAATCGTAATTAAATAAGAAACCCGAGAGGAGCTGCCCATGGACCAAAGGGTAACACCGTCACCACGCCTCGCACCCCTCCCGCCCGAGCATACCCCGGAGTTGACCGACCAGTTCGAGTCGATGCGGAGGAACCTTGGATTCGTTCCGAACAGCATTCTCATCATGCAGCGCAGGCCGAAATTGGCAAAGGCGCTCGCCCAGCTGACCGCCGCCATCTGGGATCCTGAGGGTAAGGTTGATCGTGGGCTTAAGCGCCTCATCGCGCATGTCGCCAGTCGGGCTGCCGGATGCCAATATTGCATGGCCCATACAGCAGGCTTCGGTATTGAAGACAGGAAGCTTGCCGCGGTGTGGGACTACGAAACGAGCCCACTTTTTAGCGCCACTGAACGCGCCGCGCTCGATCTTGCGGTTGCCGGCGCGTCCGTGCCGAATGCTGTTGCTGACGAAATGTTTGCAAACTTACGCAAGCACTGGGACGAGGAACAAATTGTGGAGATCATTGGCGCTATTGCAACATTCGGTTTTCTCAATCGATGGAACGATACGCTTGCCACGCCATTGGAAGATGAGCCGATTGCAGTCGGTGAGAAATTTCTTGCCTCGCACGGCTGGTCACCAGGGAAACACAAAGCCTGACGGGCTGAAGACCAGAAACCAAAGGGACCGAGATCATGACCGACATCACACCCCTCATTCCAAGACAACCTGTCCCGGCACTTGCAGTGCCGCTCGTAGGCGGTGGCCGGTTCGATATAGTGAATGAAAGACCTGAGCATTTTACCTTCGTTGTGTTCTATCGTGGACTGCACTGCCCGATTTGCCGCACGCAACTGGGTGAACTGGAGACAAAGTTGCCGGACTTTGCGAAACGCGGCGTCGGTGTGGTCGCGCTCTCGTCCGATGTCGCCGAACGCGCAGGGCGAGCGCAACAGGAATGGAAGCTGCCAAACCTGCGGCTTGGCTACGGGCTTGATCTTGCTGTCGCTCGCGCATGGGGTCTTTACATCTCAACAAGCCGCGGCATGACTTCGGCCGGAGTCGAGGAGCCGGCATTATTTTCCGAACCCGGCCTGTTCCTGGTCCGGCCGGACCGCACGCTTTATTTTGCCAGTGTGCAGACGATGCCGTTCGCGCGGCCGCATTTCACCGACATTCTTGCCGCCCTAGACTTCGTCACGGCAAAGAACTATCCAGCTCGTGGCGAGGTGATGAACTTACCAGCGGCAGCGGCCTGACGCGCCATTTCAAAATATCGAGGCGGGGAACATCTCGCCGCCCGAGGCGCAACAGCCGAAGAACGGCGACCATCAGCAGCGGTAGGTTGGCCCGGCGCCTTACCACGCCGGCGAGACCGTTGCGGTCATTGAGCGAAAGTTCTTTGGTGGAACTGCGTCAACACGGCTGCATTCCGACCAAGACATCGGCGTGACGATCCGTCAATATGAAGGTGGTCAAAGCCCGCAAAGGCTATGTCTTAGGCCTGTCGCGTGGAATGTTGGCCGGGATGACCGCTTTGGGTCAAAAGCGGACGTTCCAGCACTTTCAACCGATATCCGCTTTACTCCAAAAGTGGCCATGTGAGCGCGTTTGAGACGTCCGTTTTTTCGCGCGCTCAAATTTCTCCTGCCATCGGCTCACGGATCTGATTAAAGATGCAACGCGGTTGGTTCAGTACGGTCCAACGACACCCTTTTCAATTTCCCTTGTCTCTGCCCCCGCATGAGGAATCGCGCCAGCCGGTAACCCAGAAGAATCGCCGCGATGAGTGCGTAGGTGACGGGTTCGATCGGCCAGGACTTCACCGACATCAGGAAATGTAGCACCGCCAGTATCGCTGCGAGATAGACGAAACGGTGCAGGCGCTGCCACACCTTACCGCCGAGGCGCCGGATGGCGAGGTTGTTTGATGTCACGGCCAAGGGCAGGAGCACTACGAAGCAGGTCATGCCGATAGTAATGTAGAGCCGTTTGAGAATGTCGGCCCAGATGGCGTCGAAATTGAGTCCTTGGTCAAGCACCAGATAGGTCGTCAGATGCATGAGCGCGTAGTAGAAGGCTAACAGCCCCAGAGCGCGCCGATAGCGCAAGAGATTGACGCCCACGAGTTGACGTAGAGGAGTGATTGCGAGCGTGAAGATTAGCAAGCGCAGCGCCCATAATCCCAAGGCATGTTCGAGCTCGCGCATGGGGTCAGCGCCGAGGCGGCCGATGGCACCTAGCCAGAACCACCAGATGGCCGGGACGATGCCGACGAGGTAGACGACCATCGTCGGTAGTTGCGACAGGTTACGCCAGTAGGGTGCCCCGACCCACGTTCCTGTGTTCTGTATCGACATCGCGGTCCCGTCGGAAAAACCCGTACACATCAGAAGAAGTTGCGCAAATCCATGCCGGCATAAAGATTCGCGACCTGATCGGCATAGCCATTGAATGGCAACGTCGGATGGCGCTCAGCGAAGAGGCCGCCCTCCCCAATTTTTCGTTCGGTCTTCTGGCTCCAACGCGGATGATCGACTTCAGGATTCACGTTCGAGTAGAAACCGTATTCGTTGGGGTTCTGTTTGTTCCAAGTGGTCGGCGGCATTTCCGCAACCAACTTGATCCTCACGATCGACTTGATGCCCTTGAAGCCGTATTTCCAAGGCACCACTAAGCGCAAGGGTGCCCCGTTCTGGTTTGGCAGATCCCGGTCGTAAAGCCCGACCGCCAGGATGGTGAGAGGGTGTACTGCTTCGTCAACGCGCAAGCCTTCGACATAAGGCCAATCGAGGGGCTGGAAGAAGCCGCGCTGGCCCGGCATCTCGCTCGGCCGTTTCAGCGTCTCAAAGGCGACAAACTTAGCGTTTCCCTGCGGCTCCGCACGCTTGATCACGTCCGCGAGCGGGAAGCCAATCCAGGGGATGACCATCGACCAACCCTCGACGCAGCGATGGCGATAAACGCGCTGCTCGAGCGCGAAGGGCTTGATGAAGTCATCGAGCGCATAATCGGCCGGTTTGGCGACGAGGCCGTCGACCTTCAGCGTCCAGGGTTTAGTGGTGAGGGTATGGGCATTTTGGCTGGGATCGCTTTTATCGGTGCCGAATTCGTAATAGTTGTTGTAGCTCGTCACATATTTGAGCGCCGTCGGCTCTTTGTCCGTTGAGAGCGGACTCTTGGCAGGAGGGAGCGTGTCGGCATGCGCCGTCCAAGCCAAAAGGCTCCCGAGCGACAAGGCAGTACCAGCGCCGATGAACTGACGCCGACTCAGATAGGCGCCATATGGCGTGATCTCCGAAGAACGGATGTTCTCGGCCCTGCGAATGATCATCGAGATCTCCTAATCGAACTTCATGCGACTAACTTCGGTTTCATGCAGAACGAAGCCTTAGAGTGGATCGACGCTCAGTAAACTCGACACGCTGCGCGTGTCGCGATTTGCATTGTCCAACTCCGTTAGGTTGAAGCGAGATGGATTTCTCGCTGCTTGGCGTTCTTATGGTGCACCATTGCTTCCCGATCCATCCCTAAAGTGCATATGGATTCGATAGCGGTCTGCTATTAGCTGCCCTGCTAATCGCCACGGCAGTCGCGTATCGAAAAACAAGTGAAATTCGGCGACCCGATTTCGCCAATACGCGCGACGAGTTTGTTAAGCGCAAACATGCATTCGTTACCAAATGCGGCTAACGCGTTTAAGGCACAGGGAAGCAGGTCAGTGGCGATGCGGCGCGAGTTCTTCTGGCCGCGCCGGCCGCGCGAGGCCACCATCTTCAATCCATTTCCGCGATGACCGTGCCGCCCGTTCGATGAGCTCTGCCGAGGAGGAGAAGTCAAAAGGCGATATCGCGAGTGGACAGAGTGGCGGTACAAGATGCACTTGGACGTCCTCGGGGATATGCTCCAACTCGTGCATAAGCTGCCAGGCGATCATCAGGGTAATCGCATGCAATGCTTTTCCGACAGCACTTTTCGGCGGTTCCTTCAACGCGCAAGCGTAACCAGTCGGAAGTATGATGATCCGCGACGCGCCGAGTTGCA
>Ga0306924_10005328_pt1 | contig 12663 bp, 12 predicted proteins | sample sta12Can44000111_FD_203756 | JGI IMG/M metagenome (GOLD analysis project Ga0306924, IMG submission 203756) | Lab enrichment of tropical soil microbial communities from Luquillo Experimental Forest, Puerto Rico - statanox.12C.anox.44.000.111 (v2)... | ecosystem: Environmental > Terrestrial >... | reverse complement strand
ATATATCGACTAGATTTCCATGCAGTCAACTCTAAATTCTTTGCGAACTTTGTCCGATCCCACACGCGCACGATTGATGCACCTCCTCCAGACAGAAGAACTCTCCGTCGCAGAAATCCAGGAAATCCTCGGAATGGGACAGTCCCGTATTTCAACTCATCTGGCACAACTCAAGCGCGCGGGTCTGGTACAGGATCGCCGAGTCGGTAAGAATATCTACTACAGCTGGGCCACCGGGGGCCCGATCGGGCAACCCGAGCTCCGAAGTCTCATCGGATTAGCCACGCGTGAAATGCCGGAAGCAAATTCGGACCGCTCCGCGTTAAATCATGTTCTCGCCAAGAGGAGAGATCGCGCCCGCGAATATTTCGACAAGCTCGCCGGAAAGTTCGGGCGCAGCTATTGCCCTGGAAGATCCTGGCAGGGCTTAGCGCATTTGCTCCTGACGCTGGTACCGCCGATTGATGTCGCTGACCTGGGAGCGGGGGAAGGTATGTTGTCTCAATTGCTTGCGAGACGAGCCCGAAAAGTGATTGCCGTCGACAACTCGGAGCGAATGGTCGAAGTTGGCACCCAACTCGCCAAAGACCATGGATTCACAAATCTGGAGTATCGCTTAGGCGATCTGGAGAATCCCCCAATTGGAGAAAGCTCAATTGATTTAGCCATTTTCAGCCAAGCGTTGCATCACGCCAATAGTCCGCAAAAAGCGCTGGTAACAGCCCGACGGGTTTTACGAAGTGGCGGCCGGCTGGTCGTCGTGGATTTGCTCGCCCACAGCTTTGAACAAGCCAGAGAGTTGTACGCAGATCTCTGGCTTGGATTCAGCGAGGTAGAATTACTTCATTTGCTGGAGCAGGCCGAATTTCAGAATGTCGAGGTTCAGATTGTCTCGCGGGAGCCGGTGAGCCCGTATTTTCAGACCGTACTCGCGACTGGCGTAAAGTAGATTGAGTGGCGACTGAAAGTAACGAAACGGACCCCCCTCTTTTTTAACCCAGATTCCAAAATTGGAACCGCAGATTCCGCCGATTTCACAGATTTTGAGGAGGCCATCGGGATACGACCGTAGGGATCTTTTCGTGCCAAGACTTCAGGGTGTCGCTAATCGTAACCTATTGTATCTGCGTAATCTGCGAAATCCGTGGTTAAATCTTTTTCTTTTCTTTGGTTTATTATACTCGCATGAACTGGATATTGGCACTTGCAATGGCATTCACGGGGGCTGAAAGCATCCAAGCGGCAGAGGACCTTGTCACGGCTGCTCAGAGAACTGGTCGATGCAAGACGTTCGTCAAAGTAATCCAGGTCGCCGGCTTGACACAAACAATTAAAGGATATGGTGCGCTCACCGTCTTCGCTCCGGTCGATGAGGGATTCGCCAAATTCCCGAAGGACATTTTAGATGAATTGATGCAGCCCGCAAACAAGACCAGATTGGCGAGCATTGTCCTGGCTCACATCATTAAAGGAAAAATCATGGCGGCAGATGCAAAGACCATGACGGCGACCACCTTAGGCGACTCGAAAATTCATTTGGCGAAGGATGGTTCTTCGCTGAGGTATGGAGACGCGAACGTAGTTAAGGCCGATCTGGTTGCAAGCAACGGCGTGATCCATTTAATCGACAAGGTTGTATTACCGGAGCAGCAGGAATTATCTGCCGAAAAGAAAGGGCGCAAGACAGCGACGCAACCGAGCCGAGCCAACTGAGACATGACCCCATCCCGAGTGTTCATCTTTCTCTCCTTTCTTGCGTGCGCTTCCGTTCAAGCGCAATTGCAGACTACCGAGAGGCGAGACTTCAGAGATTCGAGCGGCAAGGTGAATGCCGCAGAATTGCTCGTGACGGATGGGACCACAGCCGCGGAAGTGCAGATCGTTTTTTTCTCACCGCATGACGTTCGTTTTCAAGTAATCCCCAATCTCGAAGGCAACATCGAGGATGTTCGGAGTGCCGTAGACGGGTCCTTCGGCATCGCCGGGATAAATGGAGGGTTTTTTGAGACCGATCTCAGTCCACTGGGGCTGTTGATCAATAACGGCCACTTGATCCATCCCATACGGAAGGCGAACCTTCTCTCTGGAATTTTCCTGGTGAAAGAAGGGCGCCCGCGAATCGTGCGAACCCGCGAACTTTCGGGCCTCAAAGGCATTGAACAGGCCATACAGTGCGGGCCGTTTCTGGTCGAGGATGGGCGACCGGTTCCCGGACTAAATACAGAAAGAGTGGCTCCAAGAACCTTCGTTTTCTTCTGTGGACCGTCCTGCTGGGGCTTCGGAATTTGCCGCTCGGTGACATTGGCTGCAATGGGCGAGATGCTTGCCAAAGCAAAATGGATTCGAGACAATCGCATCATCCAGGCGCTCAATCTGGACGGAGGCTCGTCGACGACTCTCTACGCGAAACTCGACAAAAACGAGATTTACTCCGAGGGACGATCGATCGTCAGCAATTACCTGATCATAAAGGCCCGCTTCATCTCAAAATGAATCGACTCAATTTTTTTATTGATTCGCGCGCAACGCTGACCAATTTCCCGCATTCTCGGCCTAAACAATTTATGAAAGTCAAGTGTGCCTTCTGCCTCGGACTGGCGCTTTACCTCCTGCGTCTCTCCGCCTTTGCGCTCGATCCGGAAAAACAGGCGGTTCTCGATAGCTATGAACAGCCTTTCACCATCTATTTGGCTGCGATCAAAGATCTGGGAGCGGCTCTCGAGAATGCAAAGAGCGGAGCAGAGTTTATCCGAGCCGCGGATAATTTCTGCGACCAGGCGAACAAGTTTGTTGACCAATTTAACGCAAACAAAGAGCGATTTGCCAACTCAGCGGTCGTCAAGTCAATGGACGATGATCCGGACTCGCAAAAGGCAAAGGACGACTACTTTGAGTCCTTGAAGGAAAAGCTGGAAGATGCGAAGCCAATTCTCGACAAGCTCGCGAGCAGTCTGAACAAGTACCCGAAATCGTCGGAGTTAGATCGTATCCGGGATCGGATTGCTGCCACGTTTCAGCGATTGCAGCTTCTCTACATGTGACAACTGTGAGATCATCGGGGCTGGAAGGCGCCTCCCTTCTCCAACGCTGCAAGGACGACTGAGCGCCGGCGGCTTTGTTCAGCGGAGTCGAGAATCGGCGTGATCTGAAGATCTTGCGGCGGTTCGGGTAATTCGACCCAGGAACGACAGCCGCCATACGAACGCTGAAACGCGAATTTCCACGTCGGCGAAAGTCGATAGGCCCGGACAAAAGCCACGTAAATCCCTTTGCGATCCTCGTAGCAGAATCGCTCACGCAGGACCGACGATTTCAAAATGTGGAACTTCTCCAGCTCAGCGAGCCAGTCGAGGTCTTCAACCCAGCGACTAAATTCTACCCCCAAAAACAGGGTCACGATAACCGAGTCCGGAGCTGGTTCGAGCGTTCGATCGCTTCCGAGACGCGTCCGTTCGATCTGTTCGTGAAAATAGGCAGGGAGCAAGAAGAACCGCTGGTACTTGAAATGAAATCCATCGCGGCCTTCGGCGATTCCTCCCTTCCGAAAGATCAGGCTGGTTTCGCCTCGTGCGATCGAATCGCAAACGATGGCCCACTCCTTAAATGCATGCCGGGATCCGTCAATCCCTCCCGATAATACTACTGGCTCTATTCTTCCCAAGTCCGCCATGATTACTCGTCCACTGTTCGGCTCTGGAATGCCTTAAAGCAAGACCGATTGCATTGTTTTGGGCAACGCGAGGGGGGCTGCGGCAAGTTCAGATCTCGGAGTTGACAGCCGAATGCTTTACACGAGCGCCCCGCAGATGCGACCCCACGGGTCTGGTTTCGTTAACGATTCCATCAAAATTTGTTGGCGCATCTCGTTTCGTCTATAATCTCCACCTCATGCCTTTGAAGATCGATCTTCATTGCCACTCTTTCTTTTCCGGGGACGGGGTGAGCAGCCCTGAACAATTGATCGAGGCAGCCCGACGGAAAGGACTGAACGGATTCGTGATCACCGATCACAATACGTGCGACGCGATCACCTACATGCTGAATGCCGGTTTGATGCGAAAGGATGGTCTGCCTGTGAACGATTTTCTTGTCGTTCCAGGAATCGAAGTCACGACCGTCGAGGGACACCTGCTTTGTATCGGAGCCGTGTTACCAAATCTCAAGGGAAGAACGGCTTTAGACGTTTGTCATTTAATTCATGAGGCGGGCGGCTTGGCTGTTCCGCCTCATCCCTACGATCTTTTCAGGGCTGGTATACGAGAGAACGTGCTTAACACCCTTCCTATCGATGCCATTGAGGTCTTCAATGCTGCGAGTACTCTTAAACGGTACAATCAGTCGGCCCTTGAATATGCCAGCCAACGCGGATTACCGATGACTGCGGGAAGCGATGCTCATCATTACGCTGCAATTGGAACCGCCTACACGATTTTGAAGACCGATAACTTTTCGGTACGAGGAATTCTCGACCAGATTCCCAAGCAGAACGATCTGAACCAGGAATACCTCTCGGTTAAGGACAATTTGCGAAAAACCTGGAACAATTGGCTGCGACTCAAGAAACGGAGATCGGTTCAAGACATGCTATCCGGCGAAAACCGGTCAGAAGAATAAAAGCCCCCACTATTGCCGACTGCTCCGCGCTAAGTCGGATCAATCGACCCGAATCGCACGCGTTTTGTCCAACCTGAGAACTTCTCCTGGAGCAAATTGAATCCGGGCTTTGGGATCAGAGACCTTTTCACCGCGCCACTGAACGCTCCCCTGCTCCACCAGCCGGCGGGCATCGCTTCGCGATTTCGTGAGATTGAAACCCCGAGCATACGCCGCAACTACTGCGGAAACGATATCTTCGCCGAGCTCGCTCAGCCGCACTCTGGGTAATTCGGCAGCCGCCAGATCGCGCCTCGCAAATCTTAGTTCAAAATCGTCAAACGCCGACTTTGCTGCGGCCCGGTCATGAAATCGCTCTACGATGCGAAAGGCCAACTCCTTTTTGGCATGCATCGGATGAATTGCCGGTAAAGCTTCGCCAAGGAGAATGTCGTAGTAACGAGCCATAAGCTCGTCGGAGATGCTCATGAGTTTGCCGAACATTTCGTTTGGCGCCTCGTCTATGCCGACGTAATTGCCAAGACTCTTGCTCATTTTTTGGACTCCGTCCAACCCTTCCAGAATAGGTTGCAAACACGCAACTTGTTGCGGTTGCCCCTGAACTTTCTGCAGATCGCGCCCAACCATGATATTGAATAGCTGGTCTGTCCCTCCTAGCTCCACATCCGCTCGGACCATTACAGAATCCCAGCCCTGCATAAGTGGATACTGGAATTCGTGGAGGAAAATTGGCAGCCCTTGCTCAAGCCGCGCCTTGAAATCTTCGCGCTGCAGCATCTGTTGAAACGTCACGCGGCTATTTAGCCTGATGACATCCATGAAATTCATCCGCGCAAACCACTCGCCGTTAAACACCACTTTCGTGCGAGCGGCGTCGAGTATTTTGAACGCTTGAACTTGGTATGTTTCCGCGTTTTTGACGACCTGTTCGTAATCCAGCATTGGTCTGGTTGAGGATCGTCCGGTCGGGTCGCCAATCATTGATGTAAAATCGCCTATAACCAGGACTGCTTGGTGCCCTAAATCCTGGAACTGCCTGAGTTTCTGCAAAGGGACAGAATGCCCGAGGTGCAAATCAGGCGAAGTCGGATCGACACCGAATTTCACTCGAAGAGGACGGCGTTCTTCAAGTTTCTGTTTCAGTTCGGCTTCACTGATGATTTGTGAGCCGTACCGTTTCAAAAGTTCAATCGTTTCGTCTGGTGATTCCATCGTGGGCTATTGAGCGGGACGAATGCTGGCCCAGATTCGCCTTGGACGCAACCAGAGAAGGGGACGTCTTCGATTGACATTCTCCCCCGCCTGAATAACCTTGCCGACTCTCAACGTCCAGGATCTGCTCACATGAAAAGAACATATCAGCCTTCAAAACGTACGCGAAAGCTCCAATTCGGATTTCGCGCGCGGATGAAAACCAAGGGCGGCAGAGCGATATTGGCCCGCCGGCGTCAACGCGGCCGGAAACGGCTCATCCCCGGGGGCGTGGAGATTCAATTTGCCAGGCATACTGAGGCCTGAAGAAGTTTATGATCCGCCACGGGCGGACAAAGTTTGAATTTGCACGCACTTCTCGTCTACGGCGCAGCTCGGAGTTCAAATTAGTAAGAGAATCCGGGAAATCCTGGACCGGAACGTATCTGATACTCCTGGCACTGAATCGCGGACCAGGCCTGCCGTCGAGAGTGGGAATGGTAACAACACGGCGACTGGGAAATGCCGCTGTCCGAAACCGCGTCAGGCGGAGAATGAGGGAGATATTCAGGTTAAATCAACATCAGGTCAGGGACGGTTACTGGATTGTTACTATCGCTCGAGCTTCCTCGGCATTTGCCGCTTACCAGGAGCTTGAGCGAGACTGGTTGCGACTCGCCAAGCGCGCCTCTATTTTAGAGGTAACGTCTCATGGTTCGAATTCTGCCGATCTTACTCCGAGTGTATAAAACCACCGTATCCCCTTTTCTCGCGGCGTTGACGGGTGGTCCTGGGAGCGGATGTCGTTTTCAACCGACCTGTTCGGAGTATCTTGTGGAAGCGGTCGAAGTTCACGGATGGATCGCTGGCAGTTGGATGGGCATAAAACGGATCTTTCGATGTCACCCGTGGGGAGGTTCTGGCTACGACCCTGTGCCGACGGCAAACCAACAAAAATATAGATAGGCTTTACCCGAATCAAAAAATGGATCGCACAGCTTGGATCGCAGTTGTCATCGCCACGATAGGTCTTATCGCGTCGATGTATTGGCAGCAACACCAGATGGCCGAAGCACGGGCAAAGTATCTGCAACAGCAGGCGGTCCTGGCTGCACAGGCGACTCCCGCGGCCACCCCGCTATCTCAGACATCCAACGCATCACGTCCGCCGGCTCCCCCTGCGCCGGCCCAGGACCTCGCCACGAAGACACCCTCACTTCCCGACCAGATTGGGACTCTCAAGAGCGACGTGGCCAAGCTTGAATTCTCGAATAGTCACGGAGGGCTGTCCAATGTTTCGCTGCTTCAGCACAGTGCCGAAGAAGGGCATTTCGTGCAGCTCAATTCAGAATGGACAGCGGCGATCGGCGCAATCACGCAGAATCCGAGAGACTGGCAGGACTCCGGATACGAGCTTTCCACCGATCCAGGTGCCGGAACGGCGACGCTAAAGCGGACGGCCGCTGATGGCCTTGAGGTCAAAAAGACTTACACGCTCGCGAAGCAAGCGGGGCTCAAAGATGACTATCAAATCAAACTCGTAATTGACTTCACGAACAGAGGCACTGCGAAGCTTGAGGCGCCAGGATATTTTGTCAGCACAGGTTCAGCGGAGCCTATCCATCGCAGCGACCGTGTTTTTGCAACGCAGTTTGACTGGTATCGTGATGGCAAATTCAATTCGATTGCAGTCAACTATTTCGACCCTGGCAAGCTATTTGGTTTATTCCAGACAAGCGGTCCCAGAGATGTCTATACCGCAACTGCGGACAGGATTCTTTGGGCAGCGGTAAGCGACCAGTACTTTGCCACGATTCTGGCCCCGTTGGATGAAACCGGGAGCCAGGTTTGGGCCATTCCGGTCGATCTTCCAACCGAGGAGGGTCAAGCGCCTCTCAAAGGGATTGAAGGCGCTTTGGAGATACCCGGTTTCAGTCTGGCTCCAGGGGAAAGCAAGACCGTCTCATTTGCTATTTACGCCGGGCCGAAAGAATTTACGCGTTTGGCGAGACTACCTAATGACCAGGCTGAAATCATGAATTTCGGATGGGCAAAGTGGGTGAGCGAGATCCTGCTGACAGTCATGAATACGCTGCATGCTTGGGTGAAGAGCTATGCGCTGGCGATCATTATCATGACTATCATCATTCGGGCCCTCCTCTGGCCGCTTCAGAATGCCGCGACGAAATCGATGCGAAAAATGGCGAAGCTTTCGCCAATCATGAATGAGCTCCGCGAGAAGTACAAGGACGACCCCCAGCGGATGAACCAGGAGACAATGAAGCTGTACAAGGAATATGGCATCAATCCGTTCGGCGGATGCCTTCCAATGCTCGTTCAGATCCCGATCTTCTTTGGCTTTTACGGTATGCTCGACAAAGCAATCGAGCTGCGGAACAGCTCCTTCCTCTGGGTGCGCGATTTATCGCAGCCCGACACCGTATTTCACCTTGCCGGCATCCCGATTAACATCCTGCCCCTTGTAATGGCCGCCACCCAACTTTGGCAAATGAGCATCACTCCGAAGACGGGCGACCCTGCTCAGCAACGGATGTTCCTTTTCATGCCGCTGATTTTCCTTTTCATCTGCTATAACTACGCGTCAGGTTTGGCATTATACTGGACCGTTCAGAATCTCTTTTTCGTCGCTCAGATGTATCTGACAAGAAATCAGGCCGATGCTCCGCTGGTCAAGGTGGCTAAGAGTCCGGCGATGGCAAAACGGAGAAGTTATCGGTAAGTATGTGAAACCCGAAGAATGGAAGCGAAGGAGATACTAGATACGATGCTCGGTTATCTCGGCTTTGTAGCGGAAATCCAGGAAATCGAAACTGAGAACGGTCGCCAACTCCAGGTTTTCACTGCAGAGAGCGATGCATTGATCGGTTACGAGGGCGAAACGCTCGAGGATCTGCAGTTTCTTTTGAATCGAATACTTCAGGCGAACGACCGAAATGCGCCACGCGTTCAAGTGGATATCGGTCACTGGCGAGCCATGCGGGACGACAGACTTCGGCAGCGCGTTCGCCAGGTAGCTGACACGGTCCGAATTTCGGGCCGGCCGGTTAAGCTCGAGCCCATGAATTCCTACGATCGTCGAATCGTTCACAACACTCTCAAAGACAATCCTGATGTCATGAGTTTCAGCCCTAACGATGATGCCCGAATAAAGCGCATCACAATTCAGCGCAGACGTAAGTAAGCCCCGCAGGAGTTCAGGGTTCGCCGTTCACCGTTTGGCGGCGTTCGAGGCTCGGAGTTCGGAATTTGGCGTTCGCTGGGAGCTTCGGGGTGGCGTCACGCGGCCCTCACAAGGAATTGCGGATTGCGAATTTCGAATTGCGGATTTGTGCTTAGTTCACCGCCTCAAGCCCCTTCTTCAAATTCAATCCGCAATTCGCAATCCGAAATCCGAAATTGCTGGTCTGTGCCTCTGTGGTGAAATCCGTTCCGGGTTCGGGATTCGGAGTTCGGGATTCTGACTCCTGATTTCTGAAGTCTAACTTCTGATCTGTTAGCTAATCGGGCGTCCGGATGGCCGCGATGGCTGCCAGGACGCGCTCGCTGATTTTTTGGTAACTTTCCCGGTTGTAGCCGCCGAATTCTTCCTTTACAAAACGCATTGGTTTGCCGACAACCACCGTTATGGGATGCGGCCTGATTTTGCCTCCTTTCGGCCATGCCTCGAAAGAGCCAAAGATTCGAATCGGAACAACGGGTACAAGTGTCTTTGCGATGATCATTCCAATTCCGGGTCTGGCCTGCTGAATATTTCCGTCCAGGGACCTGGTGCCCTCGGGAAAGATAACGGTTCGGTGTCCCTCCTTTAGCAGATTAATAATCGTCCGGACGGCGACCAGATCGCCACGCGATAGATCGACCGGCAACGCATTAACACGTGAGATCAAGGACCCCAGCACTTTTTTCTCAAAAAGAGTCTTACGCGCTAAAAAGTAGAGTTCGTTTCGGCAGGTAATCCCAATAAGCGGCGGATCGAGATAGCTCTGATGATTAGCAGCCATAATTGCAGGCCCTTCTTCGATGATATTCTCCTGTCCGAACGCGCGGTAGCTAAAAACGGTCTTCGCCAAGAGGCCACTTAAGATGTAGCAAAACCGGTAAAGCGGTTTCATGAATCGAGACGTAGAGCGGCCGAAAGCCCCTGAATCTTCAATCTTCCAATGATTTCACCAACGACCCCATCAATCGTCAGCGAAGAACTGTCGATGACATGGGCATCTTCCGCGATTATAAGCGGCGACGCGCGCCGAGAAGAATCGACGCGATCCCGGGACAAAAGATCGTCACTGTGCCCCTGCGCCATCCGGCGACGCGCCCGAACTTCAAGGGATGCATCGATAAAAAATTTATGTGGGGTGTCAGGAAAAACCATCGAACCAATGTCGCGTCCCTCCATCACAAGGTCATCCGAACTGAGGAATTCTCGGAGATGCCTCACCAGAAACTCCCGGACCTCAGGTATCGCAGAGACATATGAAACGGTCCTGTTCACCTCTTCATCCCTCAAATGCGGCGCCGGATTAATCCCATCAATTCGAACAAACAATTCTTTATTCTGCAGTTTGAGCTCGAATGCCGAACTCCGGACTCGCGAGTTGATCGCGAACGGATTATTTAGGGGAATCTTATGCTCGCAGGCCAACCATGCCACCGCGCGATACAGCGCTCCACTATTGACGTAAGAGAAGCCAAGCCGCCGCGCCAGGCAACGCGCGACCGTACTTTTTCCAGATGCCGCCGGTCCGTCAATCGCAACAATTGAAAACTCTGGATCGGATTTCAATTCCTCTCTAAGATTTCAGCCGGGTTGATCACCGGCGTGGGCGAACTTTCCTCGGGGCTAAGAAAGCTCTCCAGCTGGTTGTCGAAGCCGGGATACGAAGTTGCGATACAGTCGGCGTCTTCGATAATCGTTTCTCGATCCGCAAAGAAACCGGCGACAGCGAAAGCCATTGCTATGCGGTGATCCCCGTAGCTCTTCAGCCTCGCCCCCATTAATGGCGATCCTCCATAGATATCCAAACCATCCTCTCGCTCGACCACTTCTACGCCCATCGCCGTAAGATTTGTTGCGATCGCCGCGAGTCGATCCGTCTCTTTAAGGCGCAACTCTTTCGCGTCGCGAATTACTGTCTTTCCCTGTGCCAGAGCGCCGGCAACTGCAAGAGCCGGAATTTCGTCAACTACATTCGCTATCTCGCCTCCTTCAATCACCGTTCCTCGAAGCCTCCCACCTTGAATGCGAATTTCTCCTCTGGGTTCAACCTGATCGTAGTCTTCGACCACTTCCCGAACACTTGCTCCCATCCGTAGAAGGACCGAAAGAATCCCGGTTCGAGTTCCGTTCAAACCGACGTCGCGAACGAGCAAATTCGAATCCTCTTGAGCAGCCGCCGCTACCAGCCAGAAAGCAGCACTCGAGATATCGCCAGGAACAGTGAAATCCCGCGACTCGGGCACCTGATCTCCGTACATGGAAATCAAATACCCGTTTCCGAGCTTCTCGCGTTGTGATCTGACGAGAAAATAGGACAACATTCGTTCAGTGTGATCCCGAGTCGCAATCGGCTCGACAAGGCTTGTTTTGCCTGCGGTTCGCAGGGCCGCAAACAGAATTGCGCTTTTCACCTGAGCGCTTGCGATCGGCAACTCATAGCGAATCGGAGTCAGGGCGCCGCCACGAATAGTTAGCGGGGCGGTTTCGCCAGGTCCGGTAGCTTTTATCGTGCAGCCCATTTGCGTTAGAGGTTCGATCACCCGCCGCATCGGCCGAGAAGAAAGAGAGGCGTCGCCGATTAGCGTCGCTTCGAAAGGTTGCGCGGCTAAGATTCCACAAAGCAACCGCATTAAGGTTCCTGAATTGCCGCAGTCGATGCTTTTTGAAGGTGCCGTAAAATTCCCTCGTTGGCCTTGGACTATTAATGTCGTTTCCTCGGCTTGTTCGATCGGAACTCCGAGTTCCTGCATTGCGCGAACAGTGCACAAACAGTCCTGGCTCGGGAGAAAACCTCTGACGACACAGGTGCCATTAGACATCGCAGCGAGAAGCACAGCGCGGTGCGACATACTTTTGTCGCCCGGCACCCTTATCTCTGCCTCAATCTTAGGCGCCCTGAAAACCTGAAGCTCGGACATAATTGTTACCGCGTTAACCTATCGCGATTCTGCTTCGCCACGTCGAGCAAAGCTTGCAACTTATTCCCGTCGCCGCTGGCTAGCAGCGGTAAGGTTCGCTCAATGAGATCCCGAAACCCGCAAAGGTGATCCGCCAGCGCAGCGGCATTTGATATCAGAATGTCTGCCCAGAGCTCAGGTGCACCCGATGCGATTCGCGTCAAATCGCGAAAGCCGCTCCCGCAAACATCCAGTGCCGCAACGTCATTTTCTGCCACGTGTATGACCAGTAATGCCGCGATCAGGTGTGGAAGATGGCTCATCGCAGCCACCATCTCGTCATGCTTCTCGACGCTCGTGGCGAAGACTCTCGTGCCCAGATCTTTCCAAAAATCCATCACAAATCGCACGTTCACGGCGTCACGCGCGAATTCGGAACATAAAAGAGTGACCGCGCCCGAAAACAAATCAGGACGCGCGGCTCCAACACCAGACTTTTCGGATCCGGCCATCGGGTGCACTGGAATGTAATCACATTTGTTACCGATCGCCTCGCGGATCGCGGCGACAGCAGGCCCTTTGACGCTTGCAACATCAGACACAATATGTTCGGAGCGCAAAAACGGGGCAAGCCGAACGATGATGCTTGCGACGGCGGAAATGGGAGTGGCAAGGATAATCATACGGCTTTGAGCCGCTATATCCTTGAGATCATCAACGATC
>Ga0306924_10005326_pt1 | contig 12664 bp, 7 predicted proteins | sample sta12Can44000111_FD_203756 | JGI IMG/M metagenome (GOLD analysis project Ga0306924, IMG submission 203756) | Lab enrichment of tropical soil microbial communities from Luquillo Experimental Forest, Puerto Rico - statanox.12C.anox.44.000.111 (v2)... | ecosystem: Environmental > Terrestrial > Soil... | reverse complement strand
AGGACCTCGTCGAAAGAGACGGTGACTACATACGCATTCTCGGCCGCAAGTCGGAGCTGATAAATGTGGGCGGCGAGAAAGTGCATCCGAGCGAAATCGAGAACGTTCTGCTTCAAATCGACAACATCAAGGACGTCACGGTGCGCGGCCAACCGAATCCGGTTACCGGCGAGGTCGTTGCAGCCAAAATCACCCCGCTAGCCCCGGAGGATCCGGACGCGCTCAAACGGCGCGTGCGTCAATTCTGCCACGCGCGGCTCGAGCGCTACAAAATACCCGCCGTCATCGACGTAGTCCTGCAGGATCATTACGGCGCGCGTTTCAAAAAATCGCGCGATCAAACATCGATGCGGCGCCCCGCCGACACGGACGCCGAATCGTAAGTTAAGCGTAAGGACACGACGACCATGCCACAAGCCAGAAAGGTCGCGCTGGTTAGCGGAGGGAGTCGCGGCTTAGGAGCTGAACTCGTGTCGGGGTTTCTCGACCGGCACTATCGGGTGGCGACGCTAAGCCGGACGAAGACAACTTTCATCACCAATATGTTGCGTGCCCGCAAGGACCGGCATTTCCATTGGGGCGCAGTGGACGGCCGCGATCATGAGGCGTTGCGCGCCTTCGTGAAGGAGGTGGGCGATCGGTTGGGCCGGATCGACGTGCTCGTCAACAATGCCGGAATTCCAATGGAAGGCATTCTACCAACGATGCGCACGCGCGACATTGCCGAGGCCGTCGAAGTGAACCTCACCGCAGCTCTTGTGCTCGCGCAAGCGTGTTCGCGGTTCATGCTACGGCAGGGCTCTGGGTGCATCGTCAACATATCCTCGGTGCATGCCATCCGCGGCCATGCGGGAGTGGCGGTCTATAGCGCGACCAAAGCAGCGCTCGATGGATTGACGCGTAGCCTTGCTCGCGAGCTCGGTCCACGTCAGATCAGGGTGAATTCCGTGGCTCCCGGCTATTTCGACAGCGACATGGTCAGTGATATGGCGGAAGAGCAGAAGCGGCGCATCGCTCGGCGCACGCCGCTGGGTCGGCTGGCACGCATCGATGAGGTCGCGAACGCGGTTCACTTCCTGGCCTCCGAACAAGCGTCCTTCATCACCGGACAGACCCTTGTGGTGGACGGGGGCATCACATGCTGACTGCGCCGACGCTCGCGCAAATCGAATCCATCGTGCACGGCAAAATCCGCGCGGTTTTGGCAGAGCGCGTCGGGGAAGTCGCTCGCCTGTCAGGTACCGACAAGCTCAGCGCGACGCTCGGCCTCAGCTCGCTCGACTTGGCGTTTCTCGTGGCCGAATTGGAAGCCGAGCTTGGCGTCGATCCGTTTGCCAAGCTCGTTTCGATCACCAGCGTCCGATCGGTCGGGGACCTCGTGCGGGCCTATCAGCAGGCGCTTTTTCCAGAGCTCCAGCGCAGCGGGGAGGACGATGCGATGGCGGCAGCCGTCGACCGAGCTCAAACCAGGCGAGCGCGGAGAAAGCGAAGATGATGGGGGGCAATAGCTCCGCCGGTGTCGCGATTGTCGGTATCGCCTGCCGTTTTCCCGGCGCGGCCGATCACTCCGCCTTCTGGCGAAACCTCTGTGAAGGTGTCGAGTCGATCAGTGAGCTGAGCGACCAGGATCTCCTGTCCGCAGGAGTACCTGGCGACATGCTGCGCAATCCGTCCTACGTCAAGGCCGCCTCATTGTTGCCGGACATCGACCAATTCGATGCTGCCTTCTTCGAATATTCGCCTGAGGAAGCGCGGCTCATGGATCCGCAGCAGCGGCTGCTTCTGGAAGTCGCGTGGGAGACCTTCGAGGACGCCGGAGAACCGGTTGGACGCTCGGCCAGGCCGATCGGAGTCTTCACGGGGCTTGGCGGAGTCGTCAGCAGCTATCTTGTCGATCGACTGCCCTTCAGCGCGGATCTGCCGGGCACCACGGGCAACCTCACGCATCTCGGCAACGACAAGGATTTTCCGAGCACGCGAATTTCTTACAAGCTCAACCTGACCGGACCGAGTATCAATGTGCAGACCGCCTGTTCGACGTCGCTGGTTGCGGTGCATCTCGCCTGCCAGGCGATTCTCGCAGGCGAATGCGATATGGCGCTGGCGGGAGCTGCGACCGTGCGCGTGCCCCAGCGCGTCGGCTACAGGAGCGTGAAAGGCGGCATCCTGTCGCCCGACGGCCATTGCCGTGCTTTCGATGCGGATGCGCAGGGGACTATCTTCGGCAGCGGTGTCGGTGCGGTCCTGCTCAAGGAGCTTGCCGCGGCCGTCGCCGACGGCAATCACATCTACGCGCTCATTAAAGGATCGGCGATCAACAACGATGGCGCCGACAAGGTGAGCTACACGGCCTCCAGCGTCGCGGGTCAGGCACGCGCGATGATCGAGGCGTTGCTCATCGCTGATGCGTCGCCGGACGAGATTGCTTACGTCGAGTGCCACGGAACGGGCACGGTGGTCGGTGATCCGCTGGAAATCGCCGCGTTGACCCGCGCGTTCCGCACCAGAACGGACCGGCGCGGGTTCTGTGCGATCGGTTCGGTGAAGACCAACATTGGACACCTGGAACAGACGGCTGGGCTCGCCGCTCTGATCAAGACCGCTTTGGCGTTGAAGAACGGAAGAATCCCACCCAGCCTTAACTTCCGGAGCCCCAACCCGAAGATCGACTTCGCCGGTAGTCCATTTTTCGTCAATACGCAATGCCGCGACTGGCCCGCCCGCGATCGTCCGCGGCTCGCCGCGGTCAATTCGCTCGGCCTCGGCGGTACGAACGCTTTCGTCGTGCTCGAAGAGCCGCCGGCAGCGGCCGAGAGAACGGCTGAGTCGGACTTCGGCTTGTTCACGCTGTCGGCAAGGACTAATGCCGCATTGCGGGCATCGATCGAGCGCCACCTCACGTTGCTTAACCGCGACCAAACGCCGTTGCCCGATATTTGCTTTACCAGCACCAGCGGCCGAATGCATTTTCCCGTGCGTTTTGCCGCCGTTGTCGGTTCGAACGAACAACTGCGAAGCGCGCTGGCCACCGAATCCGGCAATGACGCCAAGCCTGAGCGTGCCGGTCAGCGCCGCCTAGCCTTTCTGTTTTCCGGGCAGGCGTCGCAGTACGCGCGAATGGGCGCACAGCTCTATCGCCATCAACCAGTATTCCAGCAGGAAGTCGATCGCTGCGCCGAGATCGTAGGCAAGCGTTTGGGACCACCACTGACCGACGTACTCCTACGTGACGATGCGGATTCCATTCTGATCGACGAAACTGCCTACACCCAGCCGGCGCTGTTCGCGGTACAGGCCGCTCTTATCGCGCTGTGGCGATCCTGGGGCATCGTTCCCGATATCGTGTTGGGACACAGCGTCGGCGAGTTTGCCGCAGCCTATTGCGCAGGCGTGTACACGCTGGAGCAAGTGCTTGGGCTGCTCGCAGAACGTGCACGTCTCATGCAAGCTCTGCCCCGGGACGGCGCCATGGCTGCGGTTTTGTCGGACGAAGCGACCGTGACGGCGGCGATCGAGCAATGCGGCCGTGCTGATGTTGCAGTTGCCGCGCTGAATGGGCCGCAGAACACGGTTATGTCGGGTGCGCGTGAAACGGTGACCGCTCTCATCGCGCGTTTTGAACGTGCCGGTATTCGATGCCAATTGCTGACCGTTTCCCACGCCTTCCACTCTCCATTGATGCGGCCGGCTGTAACCAAGTTGCGTCGTGTCGCCGCCGGCGCGCGAGGGGAGCCGCCGAAAATCGCGTGGCTCTCGACCGTTTCCGCGACGCCGATGCAAGGACCACCGGATGCGAGATATTGGTGCGACCACGCGCTCAATCCCGTGCGTTTTGCCGACGCAATACGGGCGTTGGACCAGACCGGCGTTTCCGACTTCGTCGAAATCGGCCCGGGCAGCACCTTGCTCGCGCTTGGGCGGCAATCTGTGGCTGACAACGGGAAGGCATGGCTCGGCTCGCTCAGCAAGCGAGGCGAGTTGAACGAGATCCTAACGAGCCTTGGCCAGCTTTACCGCCGCGGTCATGACGTTGATTGGGAAGGATTCAATCGACCATACGCTCGTCGTCGCGTGTCGCTACCGACCTATCCTTTCGAGCACCGCCGTTTCTGGATCGAGGCCGACGCGACGGCGCGATCGACAGGACCTCTTTCCAATGGGTTGGCCGGCGTGCGCTTGCGCTCGGCATTGCCGGATGCCCAATTCGAAAGCACCTACAGCTTGCAACGTTTCTCTTATCTTGGTGATCATCGCATCTATGGCATGCCGGTGCTGCCGACGACGGTCGGTCTGACGGCGTTGAGAGATGCGGCGCGCCAGTACTTTGGCGCCGATGCAGTCGAGATCGCCAATCTGCAGTACCGCAAGGCAATGGTCTTGCCGGAAAGCGGAGAGCGCATTGTGCAATCGATCCTCACACCGCTGGGCGATTCTACAGCCGAGTTTCGCTTCGCCAGCATCGGTACAAATGGCGCCGATACGTGGCGAACCCATATGGTGGGCGTGGCGCGCAAGCAGGACCCGGCGCGGAATGGTCAGACCGTCGCTCCTCAGTTCGATCATATCAGGCGACGGTGTGTCAGTTCGATTCCGATCGAATGCTATTACGAAACCCTACGCGCTTCGGGCTTGGAATATGGCGTATCATTTCGCGCCATCGAGATGCTGCGGCGAGGCAACGGCGAGGTCCTGACGCGAGTTCGGCTGCCTCCACATCTCTCCCATGATGGCCAAGCCGGCCTGCATCCGGCGCTTCTCGATGCCTGCCTGCATCTTTATCCGGCACTGGTCGAGGGCTACGGCGATTTCACACAAGCGGCCAAAGAGCGGCGACGCACCTACTTACCGGTCAGCGTCGAGCGTTTTCGCTGCGCCAACGTCTGTGCTCGGGAGGTTTGGGTGCATGGCGTGCGTCGGCAACCGGCAAACGGCGACACGGACATGTTCACCATCGATGTCGCCATCTACCAGAATGATGGTCGGTTTGCCGCGGCGATTGAAGGATTGTCGCTGAAGCCACTGTCGCCGGAAGCATTAAGACCGCATGTTGCGACAGGAACAGGTGATTCACCCAATCAAACGGTGGAAACCGGCACGGCGATCGGAAGCGCAGGGCGCGGCGCGGACGCGGCATCGATAAGATCCCAATTGAAAGCGGCGCCCCGAGAGAGACGCCGCCAATTGCTCGTCGGGTTTGTCCGCCAGCAGGCGATGAAAACATTGGGCATCACCGAAATTATCGATGCGGCTCGGCCGCTCCACGAGTTCGGGCTCGATTCGCTGATGTCGGTGACGCTTGCGAATCGACTCGAAGCGGCGATTGGGATCAAGGTCTCGACCGTAAAACTGGTCCAGGGGCCCAGCATAGATCAACTCGTGGATGACCTCCTGACGGAAGTGGGAACCGAGGATGCCGCAGTGGCGCAGCCGGTTCAGCCCGACACCTCTGCCGGCGTATGGCCTGTTGCCGCAGGCCCGACAGCCGACGAAGACGGCCAATCTCAACCGATTGTGCTTCAAGCTGAACATGCCGCCGGCACTTGGCCAATCGCCGCGGACGCAACGGCCGACGATGAAGCCCGGCCGAAACCGATCGTGATCCAGCCGAAAGGCTACGCCGGCAATTGGCTGATCATTGTGGGCCCAAGGGCGGCTCCCCGACTTCGCCTGTTTTGCTTTCCGTTCGCCGGCGGAGGCTCCGCCGTCTTTCGAAGCTGGGCGCAATCCATCGATCCGACGATCGAGGTGGTCGCAATCGAGCCGCCCGGCCGTCTCGGCCGTATTACCGAAGCACCGATTATCGACATGAAGGAGTTTGTCGAACAGCTTGTTTCCGAACTGAAAGAGCTGCTGGACCGGCCGTTCGCGTTCTTTGGTCATTGCCTCGGCGCCTTGACGATGTACGAGACCGCGCGCCGACTCATTCATACAACCATGGTCCGCCCCGACCACTTGTTTGCCTCGGGCGCGCGGCCGCCCGACCGCATCACTGACCAGGGTTCATTCGAAGAACGTGTGATGCACGATTTGTTGAAGCTGGCGGAATTCCGCATCAGCCTTCCGGCCTACGCACAACCCGATGACGTGTTTGCCGAACTCATTCGCCATTTCAATATTCAAGCGACGGAACAGCTGCTCAGTAACCCCAAATTGCGGCGGCTGATTTTGCCGGTCGTGCGCGCCGAATTTCAAATGGCGACCAACTACCAGTTCGTGCGCGAACCGCCCTGGGAAATTCCGATCACGTGTTTCGCGGCAAAGGGCGATCCCTATGTGTCGCGCAGGCACGCGCTGGGCTGGGGGCGTTTCACCAATTCACGTCTGCAGGTCCACATCCGCGAGGGTGCCCATTTCGCAGTCGTGGACGATGTCGCGTTCATCCACAATGTCATCAATCGGGAGCTGCACGACGGTGCCGACTTCCCCGGCCACCCCGCTAGTGAGACAGCATGGTGATTGAGTTGCGCGGGTTTCCGCTTTTTCGCACAAGGGTCGGTTCGCGCCGCCAAATGGTCGTTGACGCGGCCGACTACCACGATACCATGCAAGTGCCGGGAGGATCGCAACAAGCTTGGAAGACGCTTCGGGACGGGTGTCCAGATCCGCCACATCCGGCTCTCGAGATTTTGCAAGGAAAGTATCTGATCACGTGGTCCACAACCGTGGGGGACTCAAATGAAAAGACCGGCGAAGGCGAAGGTTACGCGGACGCAGGGAGTTCAGAGGCGTCAGACAAGGCGGCAAGGCGGACGAGGCGAGAGGCTGCTGAAGAGAGCGATTTGCCTCGCCGGCGGTGGTCCGGCGGCAGGACTGCATATCGGCGTATTAGAGGGCCTGGAAGGCAAGGGAATAAAATTCAATCGACCGAGTGATGTCTGGGCGTTGTCGTGTATCGGTGCTTGGGTCGGGATCATCTACAATCAGGCCACGACGAACAGGGAAGTCGCGGAAACCTACGAATTCTTCCACAAGGTGTTTCGCAACAATAAGTCTTTCCAAAGCTTTCCTACGAACACCATCTTTGCACCGGATTGGGCTGGCAATGCCGAGGCCATGTGGGATTATCTGCTTGAGCCGCGCAACTACAAGAATGCATTCTTGCCGAGAGAAATCATGAAGTCTTTCATGCATACCATGTCGGCTCTAAGGGAGATGTCCGCCATAAGGCGGCGCAGGCGCCAGCTGAACGGTGGAGAGGAAGAAGTTGAAGAATTTGCAAAATTCAGCGAAGGAGATTTCAATCGATGGGTGCTCAATGACGTCCTGGCGGTCAACCCGGTGGTGCGTTTGTTGACCGGCATGGTCTACAAGTCAGAGATCACCGGCTTGGCCAGGCTCTATTATCCGGACAGCAAGTTCTTGAAAGATATCAAGTTCGGTGAGCTGAACAAGTTGGATGAGCGAAAACAGCCGACGAAGCCATACATCTTTCACAATGCCTGGAACCTGACGGAACAAGAGCTCGAATTGTTCTCCAACCGCGATCCCGGTCCGCCGAGTAACGAGACATATGAGCGGATTACCCCTGCAAGCTTGTGTGCCTGTTCGGCTTTGCCCTTCGTCGAGCAGACCGTGGTGATCGACGGACAGACCTATTGTGAAGGAGCTCTGAAAGATACGGTCAATTTCCGTGACTTGCTAAAAGACCACCATAATCCTCCGGATGATCCACTCGATGAGATATGGATCAGTCGAATTGTTGACGCCGACCAAGTTCGCCCGCCAAAAGACTTGCACGATGCGCTGGCCAATCTTTGCCAGCTGTTTGCTGCGACGGTGGGCGAAGACGACGTGAAGCTGTTCCTATGCCATGTCTGTGACAATCAAAACGATGCAAAAGCTTTCAAGGGCACGATTGTCGGGATACCGACAAGCAACGATATTACCTACGAGTGGTCTCACAGGAATCTTGATGCCGGGCGACGGAATGGCCGGGCTGCGGCAGAGGCTATATTCGAAGAGTACCGGCGCCAAGGCGGTCCACGACCGCACGGTACCTTGAGGATAATTGGCGAACCGGAACGAACGGCGAGAAGACGGGAAATCACCGAAGCTCGCAGAGAAGAATACGCGCGTTGGCGAGATCCTGCGTGGTGAAGCCCTCCGTGAAGCGGTCGTAGATGGGTGAAAGGACATCGCGAGCCTCGGCACGCTTGCCTTGATTCATCCAAAGCCTGGCCAGGTCGGTGGCGGCGCGAAGCTCGAGCGATCGCGCCTGCTGGCTGCGCGCAGTTCGCAAAGCCTGGTCGAGCAGGGACTCCGCCTCGGCATCCGATGCGCCGCGCATGAGCAGCGCGCGTGCCTTCAGTCGATACAATTCGGCTTCAAAAAACCGTTCGCTGTTGTGGCTGACGATCGCGAGCCCCTGATCGATCAATTCCAGCGCCGCCTCGGGTTCGTTGCGGAGCAGCAAGGCCGGGCACAGCAGCACGAACTGCGCCGTGAGGCCGAGCTGATAACCGGCGCGTTGGTATTCATCCAGCGCAGTCTTGACCTCGTCGAGCCGGCCGGCTGAGGCGTCCAGCACGGCCGCGCAGATGCCTTGGATCGCGCGCGCCAGTCCGAGCCACTGACGGAAACCCTGCTGCTCTGATATGCTGAGACAGCGCTCCGCGTAGGACTGAGCAATCGCCGGCTCGCCGCGCAACGCGTACAGAACGGACGCGTAGTACCAGGCATAAGCGTGTGTATGCGCATGCTGGACCGCGTCGGCGCGTTCAAGCGCTGCGCCCATTCGTGCAGCCGCCTCGTCGACCTGGCCGAGAATCCACAGCACCCATGCAGCGAACGCCAACATGGCCACGCCGGCATCCTGACCGGCGGCCCGGGCGGCCAATCTGTCGGCCTCCTCGCTGGCGCCGAACATCTCGACGGCGCGTTCGAGTTCCTCTCGGGCCTCTATGATGCGTCCCATGAACATGAGAATCATCGCTCGCCCGCGGATCACATTGAGCAACGCCCCTCGATTGCCGCGCGCTTCGGCGGCGCTCGGCATGCCCTCGACCGCTTCGAGCGCCTGCGGTAGCTCGCCCCGCACAACGTTCACAGTCGCGAGCCAGAACCTCACCTGAAGGGACTCGGGCGGTTCTCCGAGCCGCTCGCACAGCTCGCGGGCACGGGCGAAGGTGGCCACCGCAGTGCTCGCGGCCGGCCCCTGCGTTGCGATCAGGCACGGCCCCAAGACCAGCTGAAAATCAAGCTCGGACCGGTCCCGGCCCGCGTCGGCCGGCAACCGGCCTGTCAGCTCGATTCCTCGCCGCAAGTGTGCGATCGCCTCGAGATTGGCGGAGCGTTGGGCGGCGTTCTTGCCAGCCTGGAGCCAATATCCGATCGCCTTCTCGACCAGTCCGGCTTCCGTGAGATGGTGCGCCAGAGTTTCGGGCTGGGTTTGCGCAATGTCCGGGAACTGTTGCTCGAGCGCGTTCGCAATGGCGGCGTGCAGATGGGCGCGGCGGCTTTTCAGGAGGCTGGCATATGCGGCGTCCCGCACCAGCGTGTGCTTGAAGGTGTAAACCGCGTGCGGGCTCTCGCCCCGGCGGAAAATCAATTCCGCCCGCGCTAGCTGCCCGAGCGCATCTTCCAGTCTTTCCCGCGGCATTCCCGCCACGGCATGCAGCAACTCGTAATGGAACTCGCGGCCAGCGACGGCGCCGATCTGCGCCACCTCCCGCACAGGCGCCAGTCGATCCAGACGCGCCATTAGGGAGGCGTGCAATGTCGTTGGAATGGCCAAAGACGGCAGCGGACGCTCGAGAACATAGTGGCCATCGCGTTCCTGCAACAGCCCGCTTTCCAACACCGTCTTGGTCAGTTCTTCAATGAACAAAGGTACGCCATCGGTGCGAGCGAGAATCTCCTCCGTGACCTCCTTAGGCAACGTCTTGCCAGCCGTCACCCGTTCGACCAATGCCGCGCAGGCGCGCCGGTCGAGCCGCGTGAGCGGGATCGTTGTCGTATGCGGGTAACTCGGCCAAGGCGGCGTGAATTCGGACCTGGTTGTGATGACCAGCAGCACGCGAAGCTGCGGCACGTGCTCAACTATAGTGGCGAGCAGCTCCAGCGAGGTTGGGTCGATCCAGTGTATGTCTTCGAAAATCATGAAGACCGGCTGGCGTGCCGCCAATCCATCAAGCTGAGCCAATAACGCCGCAAACGTCTTCTCCTTGCGCTTTTGGGGAGTCAGCTCCTGTAGTCGGAAGTGATCGCTGGCCTGCAATGCCAAAAGGTTAGCCAGAACTGCGACGCGTTCCGGGTCGATGGTCGATTGTGTAACGAGAGCGTCAAGTTTGGACAGCTTCTCCGTCGGCGAGTCGCTACGCTCGAACCCGGCAGCACGTTCGAGTTGGCCAATAAATGGGAAGAGAGCACTGTTGGTATGATGCGCCGAGCAGAAACAGCGCAATGTGGCGTACGGCTCACTCTGGAGCCGCTCGCCAAGGGCCAGCGCAATGTGCGACTTGCCGATACCCGGCTCGCCCGTAAGCACGACCACTCGACCTTCGCCTTGCGAAGCGTGTCGCCACCGGCGCAACAGCAACTCCGTCTCCTCTTCGCGCCCGAACAACGGCGGCAGCTTGGTCTTGTGCATCGCCTCGAAGCGGCCCGCCACGCCGCTCGGTCCCAGCACCTGCCAAACCGGTACCGGCTCCGCCCAGCCTTTCAGCGCGAGCGGGCCGAGATCGCGGTAGTCGAAGTGCCCTCCAGTGAGTCGTCGTGTGCTCGGGCAGATCAACACTGTCCCTGGCTCCGCAAGCGTTTGCAGGCGCGCGGCGAGGTTCGGCGTCTCGCCGACGACCGACTTTTCCGCCGGAGTCTCATCGATCAGAAGCTCGGTCACGACGACGGTGCCCGTCGCAATGCCAATGCGGACCTGTAGCGCGGCGTCGACATTTGTCTGGAGATTGGGCACGGAATCGACGAGCACAAGCGCGGCACGCACGGCCTGTTCGGCATCGTCCTCTTGCGCGCGCGGATAGCCGAAATAGGCGAGCACGCCATCGTCCATGTATCGGGCGATCATACCGTTGTGACGGCCAACGACTTCACCGATGCAGGCATGATAGGACGCGATCACGCCCCAAATGTCTTCCGGGTCCAACGGCGCCGAAAGGGCAGCCGAGCCGACCAGTTCGCAAAACATCACCGTCAGGAGACGTCGCTCGGCCTCGTCGCTGGGCACCGGTTCGGTCGCTGCCTCTGCCGGTTCAAGCGCGGGCCGATCAAGCTCCGCGATCGCACGCAGCATCTTGCGGCGATGCCCAAGCGGAACGCCGAGTTCCGTCAGATCCTGATCTGTGAGATCACGGAGCACGCTGGCGTCGACGTGATTCTCAGCAAAGCGCTGAGCGTACTCGGACAGCCCGAGCGATGCCAGCCACTCTGAGATCGTCCGCACGGCACCTTTCTTCCCGGCCGCCTCGCGGCAATGATAGAACTACGACACAATGGTAGAACTATAACACAATGGTAGAACTATAACATTCTTGCGCTTTCACATGGAATGGGTCGCCCTATTCCAAGCTCACCGACGGCATCGAGGCTGGCCTCAATAGCGCAACAACACCTCAAATCCAAGCTGCTGCCTGATCCCGCCGAATTCACCAACTTTCGGCGATGCCCCAATAGACCTTCGCCCTGTCATCATCGTGGCGCTCGATTTCACGGCTGCGATCGTCCCAATCGATGTCCGACCCATGGGACAGCGCGCTGAGTTCCTTTTCGGTGAGGTCGAGGCGATAGGCTGCGAGTTTTCGATCGTAGGTGAGCCGCGACCACGGGATAGGCAAATGCCTCTTTCCCGTTCCAACAGAGCCGTTGAAGCTCAGAACTGAGTAGACGACATTGCCGGTAAGCTTGTCGATCATCACTCGCTCGATTGTGCCGATCGTGGTGCCGTCTGTGCTGCGCACCGGCGTTCCTTCGACGCGATCGCTCGCAATCAAATTATGGGTTTCCCGGGACGTCGCTTCTGTTTGCATCATCGCCTCCACAATTAATCCCGCGAATCAGCGCGCTGCTAGGTGCCGTCTTGTTCTATTGGCGAACCTTTTGCAGACAAGTCTACCTGTCCCGCCTGCGGCTTGAGCGTGGTACCAAGCATCATCAAGAGCATCGATATTGTAGCTTGCCTTGGTCACGACGGGTGTGAAGTGGCTCACGTTGTATCAGGGTGGACGACTGAAGCTATGCCGTTGAAGAACATCCCGTAATTTTCGGCGAGCGAGCCGTGATTCTCCGCTTGATGCATTCACCCCGGCTCCGCTCGACATCCGACCCGCATGGTCCTGGGAAAGAGCAATTTTTGCGCCGGAAGTGGTCTAGCCTGTCTAGTCCGGCGGTATACTACCCCGGGAGTTCTCAGAGAAACTCCATCCCCCGGGTCCAGAAGGTCGATCAGGCCAAGACAAGTCCGCGGGCGGGAGGCGCCGCGATGCGCTTCTCGCGCATGGCATCAGCGCCCGAACGGCTGTTGTTCATGACTGAGACCGAGCTCCAGAACATTTCCGGCATTGATGGGATTTCACTCGGGGAAATTTTGCGTTATCACAAACAATGTCTCTCGGGAGCGTAACCAATAAAGCGGCGGACGCGGGCTGTTGTACAGCGGGGTGAACTGAACTGAGGGAACGGTATGTTCGAAATGACAAATGAGAACTTTGCAAGA
>Ga0306924_10005323_pt1 | contig 12666 bp, 9 predicted proteins | sample sta12Can44000111_FD_203756 | JGI IMG/M metagenome (GOLD analysis project Ga0306924, IMG submission 203756) | Lab enrichment of tropical soil microbial communities from Luquillo Experimental Forest, Puerto Rico - statanox.12C.anox.44.000.111 (v2)... | ecosystem: Environmental > Terrestrial > Soil... | reverse complement strand
CGAGCGACGTCAGCGTCATCTACACGAGCAACGTCGACTCCACCAATGTGGGGTGCACGCCAACGCCGAGCCAGGTGCTATTCATCGTCATCTTGCAGCCGGTTGCGAGTTTCAGTTTTGCGGCTGCTCCGAGCCTGACGTTTGCGCCACCGGCGAGCAGCATCAACACGTCGTTTGTGTATTACTACTGCATCAAAGACGTCACGACGGGACTTCCCGTGTCACCGGTGAGCGAGCCCGGCGTCATCGTCAACAACAATAACGCCATCGTATTTCCCACGATCGGCGGTTGGCCATCGTTCGTGGCCGCCCACAAATACCGCGTGCAGTTCTATCGGGTGTAAGCCGGCTATGAGGCGTGTTGCGGGCTGGCCCGGTGACGGCGGCGGCGCTCGCGCATGCGCTCCTCAGCGCCGGCGATCAGCACGTACAGCACCGGGATGAGGAACAGGTTGAGCAGCGTCGACACGAGCATGCCGCCGACCACGGCAGTGCCGATCGAATGACGGCTGGCTTCACCCGCTCCGGTCGCGAACACGAGCGGCATGATGCCGAAGATGAATGCAAATGAGGTCATCAAGATCGGCCGCAATCTGGTCCGAGCCGCCATCACCGCGGCCTCCGCGACGGGCATGCCCTGCTGGCGCAAGAGATTGCCGAACTGCACGATCAAAATGCCGTTCTTCGTCGCCAAGCCCACCAGCATGACCAGTCCGATTTGGGTGTAGATGTCGTTTTGCAGCCCGCGCAACCACACAGCGGTCAATGCGCCCAAAATGGCCAGCGGCACGGCCATGATGATGATCAGCGGGTCGACGAGGCTCTCATACTGTGCGGCTAACACCAAGAACACGAAGACGACCGCCAACCCAAAGATGAGGATCGTGACGCTGCCCGCCTCGATTTGGTCGAGCGAGACACCAGTCCATTCATAGGCCATGCCCTGTGGGAGCGTCTCCTTAGCCACCTGTTGCATGGCCGTTATGGCCTGACCGGAAGAGCGCCCCGGTGACGGGTTGCCGCTGAACTCGACCGAGCGGAACAGGTTGTAGTGCGTGATCTCCGGTGCTCCGAGCATGTGGTTCACTCTCATCAGTGACGTGAGCGGGATCAGCGTGTTGTCACTGGAGCGCACGTACATCAAACCCAAGTTGTCGATCTGCGAGCGGTACGGTGCATCCGCTTGGGCAAAGACTTTGTACGAGTTGTTTTCGTAGGTGAAGTTATTGACGTAGTTCGACCCAAGCATCGTTTGTAAGGTGTCGAAGACGTCGCTGAGCTTGACGTGCGAAGCAAGCACCGCATTGCGGTCGACGTCGAGCTCGACTTGCGGGCTATCGGCGCGGAACGTCGTGAAGACAGACGACAGGTTCGGATTGGTGTTCGCCTTGTACTCGATGAGTCCAGTCGTTGCAGCCAGGGCAGGAATGCCTAAGTTGGTGCGATCCTCGAGCTCGAAGTCAAAGCCGCTGATGTTGCCGACGGTAAAGGCCGGTGGGTTGAACGCGAAGGTGGTTGCGCCCGTGATGCCGCCGATGAACTTGCCGTTCAGCCGGTTCTCGATCGCGAATGCCGATTGATCTTTCCGCTTACGCTCGTCCCACGGTTTGAGTAAGCAAAAGACGATGCCGTTATTCGATCCGACGCCGGTGAAACTGAACCCCGAGACGCTGAAGACATCAACGATATCCGGTTCGGTGCGCACGGTTTGGTATATGGAGCCCATGATCTTGTCTGTATACTGCAGCGACACGCCTGGTGGACCTTGTTCGACGATGATGAAGTACCCCTGATCCTCGTCCGGCACGAAACCAGTCGGGACGATGCGCAACATGACGACCGTCAACACCATGAGGCCGGCGAAGACGATGAGCACGGGGACCGGATGCCGGATAAGCACCGGCAGCCGGTGTGCATATGCTGCTCGAACACGATGGATGAGCGCCGCCACGCTTTGCATGAACCGGTTGTGCCGAGTCTCACCGCTTTCCAGCATGATGGCAGCGAGCGCGGGTGCGAGCGTCAGTGCAGTGAACGCGGAGATCGTGATCGTCGAGGCGATCGTCAGCGCGAACTGTTTGTAGAGCGCCCCCGTTTCTCCGGGGAAGAACGCGACAGGAACGAACACGGCCAGCAACACCAGCGACGTCGCGATCACTGCACTGGCGATCTCCTGCATGGCGAGCGGCGCGGCCTCGATCGGGTCCTTCTTGTGCTCTTGAATGTAACGAACGATATTTTCGATCACCACAATCGCGTCGTCGACGACCAGCGCCGTCGCGAGCGTCAATCCGAAGAGCGTCAGGACGTTGATCGAGAATCCAAAAACCTTCAGGAGCGCAAACGTGCCGAGCAACGATACCGGAATGGTGATCGCCGGAATCAGCGTCGTCTTCCAATCTTGCAGGAAGAAGAAGATCGTCAAGATGACGAGGCAAATGGCGAGTGCCAGCGTTTTGGAGACTTCGACGATCGACTGATTGACGAACACGGTGGAGTCGAATGCGATGTGATAGCTGATCCCCGGGGGGAACTGTTTTGCCAGCTCATCCATCGCCGCGCGCACGCCCCGCGAAACGCTCAGCGAGTTGGCATCTTGCAGCTGCAGCACGCCCAACCCGATTGCAGGTTTGAGAGATCGGTCGCGTTGGGCATCGTTGAAGTACAAGTTTGCGGCGTAACTTTCCGCACCCAAAGCGACACGGCCGACGTCGGACACACGGACGAGGTAGCCGGGCCCCGACTTGACGACGATGTTGGCGAACTCAGCCGGCGACGCCAACTGACCGGCGACCCTCACTTTATATTCGTAGGCTTGTCCGGTTGGTGCAGGGGGCTGGCCAAACGCGCCGGCAGCCACTTGCACGTTTTGCTCGTTGAGCGCGGTCGTCACATCGTCCGCGGTCAGCCCGTAGGCTTGCAGCTTGGCGGGATCGAGCCACAGTCGCATCGCGTAGCGGCGCTCGCCGAAGATGATGACGTTGGCGACGCCCTTGACGCGCTTGAGCGCAACGGTGACGTATCGATCGGCGTAGTTGCTCAAGAACAGGGTGTCGTACTTCGGATTCGTCGACACCAGCGACAGCGCCATGATAAACGTGCTTGAGTTCTTGGTGACCGAGATGCCGGTCTGGTTTACCTGCGCCGGCAACACGCCGGTTGCCGTGCTGACGCGGCTTTGGACGTCAGAAACAGCGCGATCGAGGTCCCGACCGAGGTTGAACGTCGCGACGATGTTGCTCGTGCCGTCATCGCCGCTGGTGGACGAGATGTAGCGGAGCCCTTCGACGCCATTGACGGCGCGCTCCAGGGGATTGGTGACCGACGCTTCGACGGCCGCGGCGTTAGCCCCGATGTAGACCGAATCGACCGACACCTGCGGCGGCGTGATGTTGGGATAGTGCGCAACCGGTAAGGTCGGCAGCGAAATGGCGCCAGCCAGCAAAATCACCGCCGACAACACCGAGGCAAAAATCGGCCGTGTGATAAAGAATTTTGTGAACATCTACGTCTACGTCATCGCTGAGCGAAAACAGCGCGGCTTCCGCTCATCCCGCCCCATTTTTTCCGCCGGACTTGGCCTGCGGCGGGCCACCCGCGGGCAAGACTTGCACCGGCATTCCCGGCTGTAAGAGAACCGAGTGGTTCAAAATCGCCATCACGCCGGGCTTGAGGCCAGCACCCGATACTTCCGCTATTTGGTCGTTGGACAGGCCGAGGTCTATCGGAATCGCTGCAGCCTTGCCTCCCTGTATGATGAACATCGAGTAGCCGGCGTCGGTCTGATACACGGCCGCGCGCGGCGCGATCAGCACGTTGTTCTTGCGCGCGCGCACGATGGCGACGGTTGCGACCATGCCACCACGCAGCGTCAAGTCGGGGTTGGCCACGCGCACGCGCGCTTGGTAGGTAAGCGATCCAGGATTCGAGGCCAAGTTGAGATACGCAACGCTTGCGTGCCACTGCCGTCCAGGAATGTTGTTCACGGTGACGGTCACAGGCGTGCCGACCTTCACGTATTGCAAGTCGTCACCCGATATACCGGCGTCGACAAAAACCGGATCCAGCTGCGATACCTGCGCGAGCGCCGTGCCGGGCGACGCGAGCGTCCCCGGATCGACGCTGCGCTGCGTCAAGATGCCGTCAAATGGGGCGGTCACGTTGGTCAGCGCGATTTGTGCCTCGATCTGTTGCACGGCAGCTTGCGCGTTCTTGAGATCTGCGCTCGCCGCACTCGTGTCCGAGGTCAAACTGGCGTTTACGTTCGCGACCTGTGCAGCTTGATATGCCGCTTGCGAGGCCTGCGCCGTGCTGCGCGCTTGATCGAGTGCCTGTTTGGAGACAAACCCCTGAGAGTAGAGCTCAACGTCGCGTTGGTAATTCGCCGCGTCTGTTTGCATCGTAACCTTTGCGGATTGCAGATTCGCCGTAGCAGACTTGGTGCCACCGTAGTACGTCGCTTGCAGGTTCGCTAAATGTGCTTGGGCTTGGGCCAGTTGAGCGCGCAGTGTGCTGTCGTCGATCTTCACGAGCAGCTCGCCTTGATGGACGTGCTCGCCGATCTGATGGGTGACGGACAAGACGTTGCCTGAGATGACAGAGGAAAGCGACGCCTGAAGCAACGGGACAACGGTACTGGTGACGCTGAAGGTCGAGGCTATCTGGCCACGCGAGATCGGCGCTGCGGCGACGGGCATGGCAAAATTACCGCCGCCGCCCAAGGGGCCACCACCAGGCGGCCCGCCGTGATGGGCGCAGGCAGTCAGTGACACGGCGATCAGGGTGGCCGACCATGCGGCGGCTGGTTTCATCGTCCGCGCCACTTACGGTCGCGGACGCATCGGACCTTCAGCACGCGCCCACATACCCTGAGGTCCGCTTCCACGTACTATGCACAAAGCAAGCGGCTACGATGTCCGGATGTCAAGTATCTGCCCGTCTACTTAGTACCACTTTGTGCCACGATGGCCCGCCGGCTTCAATACTGGTCGACTGCAAGGCATGCGAAAGGGTATGCGCAATCTTCGCACATGACGGCGGGGGCCAGGTCGCGTCTGTGCGCGACGTTGTGTGTTCTGGCGCCGTGGGCGTTAACAATACCTGTCCAGGCGCGCGCGTGTGGAGTGGTTTCTATCCCCGCTCTGTTTGTCAGTCAGCGCGTCTTTGCGATGCCGGTTGCCGCCGCAGATCTGCGCCCGCTGCGTTTTTGGGTGGATAGCGATGGCAGTGGTTTCATCTTTGATGACGTTGCGCGTCGCTATGGGATCTTGGCGCAGGAAGCCGCAAGCAGCCATGCGCGTGCCGGGTTGCCCCGATTTGTATCTTCCGCAAACATACCGCCGTTGACAGCGCATGCCGGGACGCTGAGCGTCATGCGTCGGGCCGAAGTCGCGCGAGATCCCATTTTCGACGGCCTCGATGGGCAACTTGGAGCAAGCTGGTTGCAGCACAGGGTGTGGACGTTTGATTTTCCGGGGCACCGGTTTGTGTGGCGTTGCGACGGCAGCGAACCGGATCATGCACCAAGCCGGGAAATCCCGCTGGCATTCGCCGTGGACGCGGCCGGCCATCTGATCGGCGGCGTGGAATACCCGCAGCTCGACGTCACGATCGCGGGCACCCACTTCCTCGCATCGCTGGATACCGCGGCAACGGTCGCGCTGTCGAAACACGGCGTGGATGCGCTGCAGGGGCTTGAGGCTGTGCGAGCCACGAGCTTTGCGACGCGCGCGCTTGTAGCCCAATGGCATGAACGGCACCCGTCCTGGCCCTACGTGCGCGACGCTGGACAGCAGTCTGGCATTGACGCGATCCGCGTGCCCGAGGTGGGCGCGGGTTCAGTACGTTTCGCAAACGTCTGGTTCACGACTCGACCGAGTGACGACGTGTTCGAAGGCGAGCGCGAACAGGTCAAGCTTGGACCTACAGCCTTTGGCTGCTGCGCGCTGACGATCGACTACCCCCGACGCCGCGCTATCATCCAGGGCGGTTAGCGGCTAACGGCGGCGGCATGTGCCGCCACCCGGGCGAGGTCGTGTGCGTCGCGGACACCGACGAGCGCATCGATGAACGGCAGGCAAGCACGCATGCCGAGCCCATCCGGGGTATATCCGCGCGTGCCGGCCAGCGGATTCACCCAGATCACACCCGCCGACCGACGGTGGATCTCGTGCATGGCGCGCTCCAGTCGCCGTACATCGCCGACGTCGAAGCCATCGCTGTAGATAAGCACGATCGTCTGGTCGTCCAGCAATCGTGCTCCCCATTCGCTGACGAAGCGGCTGAGGCTGTCGCCGATCCGGGTGCCGCCACCCCAAGCCTCATCGACTCCCGTCACGCGATGCTCGCGCAGCCGAATGGCGGAACGCAGTTGGCCTGTGATATCGGCCAAGGCAGAACTGAAGATGAAGACGTGCGCGCGGCGCGAGCGCTGGACGAGCGCATACGCAAACGCAAGCATAAGATGACCGTAACCAGACATCGAGCGGCTTCCATCGATGAGCAGGACGAAGCGTGGATTGCGTAATGGATGTCCGAGAAAGCGCAATGCCACCGGGTCGCCACCGGTGTGCAAGCTTGCGCGTAGGGTGCGGCGGACGTCGAAGCGGCGCCCGGTGACTTGGGGTCGCCAGCGCCGCACATGCCCGAGGTGCACGCTGGTCACGAGCTTGGATGCAGTTGTGAGGTGCTGCCGCACGTCGCCTGCGGCTATCCCCGGCACCGGCTTACGGCCGGCGTCAGGACTGTAGCGCGCAAGCAGCGTCTGCCAAGAGTCTTTGTCTTGTGTTGCCTCTTCCGCGCTCATAGGCTCACCGTGTCGCTCCGCTGCATTGAGCCTCGGCTCGGCGCTTGGCACGGCGGCAGACGCGCTATCTCCGCCAGGTTCTCCCGGGCTTGTCGTCGCTTGGCTCTCGCGCGTGTGGCGCGGCGCGTAGAGCGGTTGCGGTCTGCCTCGGCGCGGGTGCAGGAAAAACGCGTCGAAAATTTCGTCGAAGACCTCGATCTCTTCGGGCTTGCTGGTCAATACGAGGCGCAAGACTCGCCGTGTCCGTGCGGGATCGTCGATACCGGCGAGCGCTGCCGCCCGAAGTGCATCGCGCTCCTCGCCAGGCCCAACGAGGAATCCGCAGTGCTTGCGCAGCCACGAGCAAAACGCGACGACGTTCGCGCTCAACGTCCTCAAGGGTAAGGATGAGGCATGCAGATCAGCCGCGCGGGGTTCGAACGGTCCCGAGGCCATAGTCAGTTTCAAATTCCTGGTGCGTGGTTTGGCTCGGTGGCGCGAGCAGCGACGCGTAGCGATCGCGCTGCGCGGCGAAAAGCTCCCAGTCCTCTTGCTGCTTGAGAATGCAGCCTAGCGTCTTGTCGACGGTGGCTTCATCGAGCGCGTCGCGATGAAGCTGCAGCAATGCCCTTGCCCAATCCAGGCTCTCTGCGATGCCAGGCACCTTTTGGAATGGGTCCTCTCGGACGCGTGCCATGAACTTGGCGATCTGCTCGGCGAGCTGGGCGTCGATGTTCGGCAATCGCGCTTGCAAGATCGCGACTTCCTGTTCCTGGCTCGGATAGGCAAGCCAGACGTATATGCAGCGGCGGCGCAATGCGTCCGACAGCTCGCGCGAGCGATTCGAAGTGAGGATGACGACCGGCCGGTGCCGCGCACGGATCGTGCCGACTTCGGGGATGGTCACCTGAAACTCGCCCAGCACCTCGAGTAAGAACGCCTCGAACGCCTCATCAGCGCGATCGACCTCATCCACGAGCAGTACGGGAGCTTTTTCTTGTGTGATGGCCTCGAGTAGTGGCCGGCGCAGGAGGAACGGCTCGCTGAAGATCTGTGCCTCGCGCTGCTCGACTGCCATGCCTTCGTGCTCCGTCAACCTGATCCGCAAAAGCTGTTTGGGATAATTCCATTCGTACAGCGCGGCTGACGCATCTAATCCTTCATAGCACTGCAAACGGATGAGCCGCGTCCCCAAGACGTCCGCCAAGACCTTTGCGCTCTCGGTCTTGCCCACGCCGGCGGGGCCCTCGATAAGCAATGGTTTTTCGAGTCCAGTCGCCAGCTCGAGCGCCGTTGCCAGATCGACGCTTGCTATATATCCGGCCGCTGCGAAACGCTCGCGTATCTGATCGGCGATCACAAGCGCGATGCCGCGCTGGTATAGCGCACAGGATCGGCTGCAAACGCCGATTGGCAGCCCGCGCCGCAGAAAAAGAAGTCGACGCCGCCGTGCTCCATGCGGTGCGCATGCGCGATCTCCACGTCCATGCCGCAGACGGGGTCTGCCGCAAGAGCCGGCGTTTCGTCCGCGATTGCTGGGGCGTGCGCGATGATCTCGGCCAAGATCGAGACGGCGACCTCATGTGCACTGCGCGCGCCGATATCAATACCTACGGGATTGCGGATAGCCGAGAGCCGCCCTGGTTCAGTACCGGCCTGCGCGAGCACGCCGCGAACGGACGCCGCACGCTTGCGACTGGCCACAAGACCGATGAAGCCGAGTGGTGCCTTCGCGATTAAAAGCTCAAGCCCGCGTTCGTCGTAGTGGCCCTGCGACGCGACGACCGCTGCAGATCGCAACAGCGCTGTGCCGTCAAGCTCATCGAGCAGACTGCCGAGCTCGTCCAGCGCCACTATGCGGGTCATTCGGACCGCCTCGACGTCGCGCAGCTCCGAGCGCTCGACTACGCGGATCACTTCATACTCGTCCGTTGCCGCTGCCATGCGTGCAAGCCCATCCGCAACGGGCGTGAAGCCGACGACGATGAGCACGCGCGCAGGCACATGTGGCTCGATGTACACATCAACCGCGCCGTTGGAAGCGCACCCCATCGGCACGCTCACGCGTTCCGCGTCGGGCGGGGCGCTGGCATCAGGTTCGTCGTCAGGTCTGATCTGGAGCAGACGCGGTTTTGCCGCACGCATCGCCGAGAGCGCGTGGCGCCGCACGATGTCACGCGAGCAGGAGCCGCCGACAAATCCTTCCATGCGCCCATCTGGGTGGATGATGGCCCGGTCGCCCAAGTGCGAACTGACAGGAGACCGGCGAGCCACGACGGTCGCTACCGCAAATGGAGCTCGCAGGCGCTCGAGATCGGCCAACCGCTCAAAGAAATGCATCCCTGCTCCCGTACCCCCTTAGACCGCCGCTGCCGAAACTCGCGCCTTCACGTTCGCGAACGTCGTGCTGATGACGCGTTTTGCTTGCGCGTCGAGAACGCGACCGCCGACCGTAGCAACCGGACCGCGCATCGAGGCTTGGCCACGCCAATCGAGCGTCGTCGTCTGGTCGCCGTTATCTTTAAGATCGGCGGCTGCGTCGAGGTCGACCACGCTGCCAAAACCGCCGCCGCTGATCTGAAGACCCATATGATCGGCGCTGGTCGCCGGCTCCAGTAGGATCTTGAACTTGAATTTTCCGCTCACCGGCCCGACGGAAACCTTCACCGTGACGTCAAGGCTATGTGCGTCGTTGACATGCAGCTCGAGCACGTCAGGAAGGCAGGCACCGATCTGTTGGGGATCGTTGATAAACGCCCAGACACGGTCTTTGCTCGCCGTGATGAGCTCTTGCCCGCTAAATTTCAGATCCATGTCTTTATTTTTGTAGGGTCGGCACTTTCAGTGCCGACCGGTTGGCACTTTTTACGTGCCTACCTTTTTCTGCTCCGCCTCGCGGATCGCCCGCCACACTTTCTCACGCGTCAACGGCATATCGATATGAGAAATGCCAAGCGGTGACAACGCGTCCATCACGGCATTGACGAATGCTGCCGGCGAGCCGACGTTAGGGCTTTCGCCGACGCCTTTGGCGCCGAGCGGATGGTGCGGGCTCGGCGTGACGGTCTTATCGGTCTCCCAACGGGGCGTTTCCACCGCCGTCGGCACGAGATATTCAGTGAAATTCGTATTCAGACAGTTGCCGTCGCTGTCGTAACCGATCTCCTGCATGAAGGCGATGGCAAACCCCTCGGCCAGGCCGCCATGGATCTGTCCCTCGACGATCATCGGGTTGATGATGTTGCCGCAGTCGTCCACCGCCACAAAGCGGCGCACGTTGACAGTGCCGGTATCGCGATCGATGTCGACCACTGCAATATACGCTCCGTATGGGAACGTCATGTTGGGCGGGTCGTAGTAGTACGTCGCCTCCAGGCCCGGCTCGCTGCTGGGCGCAGGATTCGTGTACGCAGCAAAGGCCACTTGGGCCATAGTCACGCTCTTGCCGGGGGCGCCTTTGACCTGGAAGTTGTAGTCCTTCCATTCCACATCGCCTTCCGCAACCTCAAGCAGGTGCGCGGCGATGATGCGCGCTTTCTCCCGGATCTTGCGAGCGGCCAGGGCTATCGCCGCACCGGCGACCGGCGTGCTGCGGCTTGCGTACGTACCTAGGCCATACGGTGCGGTGTCGGTGTCGCCTTCTTCGACGAGAAAGTTTTGCGGATCCAGCCCGAGCTCTTCGGCAACGATCTGCGCCCAGGTCGTCTCGTGTCCTTGTCCCTGCGCCTTCGTGCCGGTTCGGATGATGCCGGAGCCCGTTGGATGGATGCGGACCTCAGCGCTGTCGAACATCTTGATGCCCATGATGTCGAAGTGTTTGCCTGGCCCGGCACCCACGACTTCGGTGAAGGTGGAGACGCCGATGCCCATGAGCTCCCCGCGCGTACGTTTGCCGGCCTGCTCGCGCCGAAGCTCGTCATAACCGATCTGCGCCAGCGCCTTGTCCAGTGTCGCATGGTAGTCGCCGCTGTCATACACAAACCCGAGTGGCGATTGATACGGGAACTGCTCGCGTTTGATGAAGTTCTTCTGTCGCAGCTTGACCGGGTCCATGCCGAGCTTGCCGGCCAGGATGTCCATACCGCGCTCGATCGCGTACGATGCTTCGGTCACACGGAACGAGCAACGGTATGCGATGCCACCGGGTGCCTTGTTGGTGAAATAGGCGTCGAGATCGGTGAAAGCCGCTGGGAACGCGTACGAACCCGTGCAGATGCCGAACATGCCGGCCGGATACTTTCTCGGATCGGCAGCCGCGTCAAAAGCGCCGTGATCGGCGGTGGTCGAGATCTTGAGCGCAGTGAGCGCGCCGTCTTTGCGGGCGCCGATCTCGACATCCATGTGGTAATCGCGCGCGAACCCGGTCGACGTCAGGTTTTCTGTGCGCGTCTCGATCCACTTGACGGGCACGCCGAGGATCACCGAAGCGGCCGCCGCTACGACGTAGCCGGGATACACAGGTACCTTGTTGCCGAAGCCGCCGCCGATGTCCGGCGACACGATATGGATGTTGCTCTCAGGGATGCCCGTGACCAGCGACACGACTGTGCGATGCGCGTGCGGTGCCTGTGACGTCATGTACAGCGTCAGCCGCCCAGTGGCTTTGTTCATGTCGGCGACGATGCCGCACGGCTCGAGCGGGGCGGGGTGAGAACGTGGAAACCACAGCCGCTGTTTGATCGTGACCTCAGACGCGGCCATGGCCGCCTCGGTCTTGGTCTTGTCGCCGACTTCCCAGTGGTAGATATGATTCGTCTTGTTCTCGCGGTCGTCGCGCAAAAGCACCTTATCGGTCTTAGCGGTGAACGGATCGGCGACAGGCGGCAATGGCTCGTAGTCGACGTCAACGAGCTCGGCAGCGTCGTGCGCCGCCTCGCGCGACGCCGCGACGACCCCAGCCACTTCCTGATACTGGTAGAGCACTTTGCCGACCGCCAGCACCATCTGTTGGTCCATCCCGTGGAATGTAGGAATCCAAGCGAGCTTCGCGGCCTCGAGGTCCTTCCCAGTGATCACCGCGACCACGCCGGGCACCTTGAGCGCTGCGCTCGAGTCGATGTTTTTCAGGCGTGCGTGCGGATACGGGCTGCGCACGAGCGCCAAGTGGAGCATGTTGGGCAACGATATATCGTCGACATATCGTCCCCGGCCTTCGATGAAGCGCGGATCCTCTTTGCGCTTCATCGGCTTACCCATCGCGTGCCGCTCGGCTTTTCCGTCGGTGCTGATGCTCATCGGTCCACTCCCTTAAGCCTCTTGGTGTAGGGTTGGCGCTTTCAGGGCCAAGCTATGCCTTTACGGCTTGTTTGGTTGCCGGCGCGGCCATCTGTGACGCGGCTTGTGCGACCGCCGCAACGATATTCTGATAGCCGGTGCAACGGCACAGGTTGCCGGAGATCGCCTCGCGGATCTGCGGTTCCGTCGGTGCGGCCTGCCGTTTCAGCAGCGCGTATGCCGTCATCATCATCCCGGGCGTGCAGTAGCCGCACTGCAGCCCGTGCTGATCCCAAAATGCCTGCTGGATCGGATGGAGGGCACCGCCCGGCGCAAGTCCCTCGACTGTCATGATCTCGTGACCGTCTGCCTGCACCGCGAACATCGTACAAGACTTGACGGCACGGTCACCATCGAGCACGACCGTGCACACGCCGCAACTCGACGAATCGCACCCGACGTGCGTGCCCGTCAGGCCGAGCTGCTCGCGCAGAAAGTAGGCGAGCAGGGTCCGCGGCTCGACGTCGCGTTCGTACTGCTTCCCATTGACCTTGACGTTGATCTTCATTATTGTAGACCTCCGATGCCCAAGCGCTCGAACGCCATTGCCAGAGCCCGGCGGACGAGCACGCCGGCCATCGCCTTCTTGTACTCAACGGATCCGCGGT
>Ga0306924_10005322_pt1 | contig 12667 bp, 7 predicted proteins | sample sta12Can44000111_FD_203756 | JGI IMG/M metagenome (GOLD analysis project Ga0306924, IMG submission 203756) | Lab enrichment of tropical soil microbial communities from Luquillo Experimental Forest, Puerto Rico - statanox.12C.anox.44.000.111 (v2)... | ecosystem: Environmental > Terrestrial > Soil... | reverse complement strand
GAGGATCCGACGGTACTGACGCAGGATCTGGCCCAGGTCGGGCGGCAGCGGATTCAGGTGCCGGAGGTGGATGGAGGCAACCGCCTTGCCCTCAATCTGGGCCTCCTCCACCGCTGCCGTGATGGCGCCGTACGTTCCACCCCAGCCGACCACGAGCACGTCACCCGACTCCGACCCGTGGATCACCGTGGGCGGGATCTCCTGGGCGACGCGGCGAACCTTTTCCGCGCGCGTACGCACCATGTGGTCGTGGTTCTCCGGATCGTACGAGATGTTGCCGGTGACGTCTTGCTTCTCGATGCCGCCGATCCGGTGCTCGAGCCCCGGCGTGCCGGGACGGACCCAGGGACGGGCGAGCGTCGCGGGGTCGCGCAGGTACGGAGCAAAGCCTTGCCTCTCCGTGCGGAAGGCCACGGGGATGTCGGGCAGGGTCTTGGCGTCAGGAATGAGCCACGGCTCGGAGCCATTGGCGAGGTAGCCGTCGGAGAGCACCATGACCGGGACCATGTATTTAACAGCGATGCGCACCGCTTCGTACGCGATGTAGAAGCAGTCGCCCGGTGTGGAGGGCGCGATGACGACGATCGGCGACTCGCTATTGCGTCCGTACATCGCCTGCATCAAATCCGCCTGCTCCGTCTTGGTGGGCAGCCCCGTGCTGGGACCGCCGCGCTGGATGTCGAAGATCACCAGCGGCAGCTCCGCCATGACGGCGAGGCCGATGCCCTCGCCCTTGAGGGCGATGCCGGGACCGCTCGAAGCAGTGACGCCGATGGCGCCGCCGAAGGACGCGCCGACGGCCGCCGTCACCGCGGCGATCTCGTCCTCAGCTTGGAAGGTCCGCACCCGCCAGCGCTTGTGGAGGGCCAGCTCCTCCAGAATGCTCGAGGCGGGCGTGATCGGATAGGCGCCGAACACGATGGGGATCTTGGTACGCTCCGCGGCGGCGAGGAGGCCCCAGGCCAGCGCGCGATTGCCCGTCATGCTGCGGTAGACGCCCGGAGGCATCTCCGCCGCCTCGATGCCGTAGTGCTCGGAGAACATTTCCGCCGTCTCGCCGAAGGCGTGGCCCGCCTTGAGCACGCGGATGTTCGCCTCCACGAAGGTCGGATTCTTGGCGAAGCGCTTCTTGATGGCGTCGAGCGTGGGATCGAGCGGCCGGGTGTAGATCCAGGAGACGAGGCCTAGGGCGAAGAAGTTCTTGCAGCGCTCCTTCTCCTTGGCGTTGAGCGGCAGATCCTCCAACGACTTCTTGGTCATTCCGCTGATGTCGACCTGGTAGAGTCGGTACTGCTCCGCGAGGCCCGGGTCGTTGAGCGGGTTCTTGGGCTCACCTTTGTCGTCCTTCGGGTAGCCGGCCTTCTCGAGATTGCGCTGGTCGAAGGCGGCGGTGTTGACGATGAGGATGCCGCCCTTCTTCAGATCGCTCAAGTGCACCTTGAGAGCCGCGGGATTCATGGCCACCAGCGCGTCGAGCTGATCGCCCGGAGTGTAGACACGCTGGCTGCCGAACTGGAGCTGGAAGCTCGACACGCCGAAGAGAGTGCCGGCCGGCGCGCGAATCTCCGCGGGAAAGTTCGGGAGCGTCGAGATGTCGTTGCCGGCCCATGCCGCTTCCGTCGTGAACTGCTCGCCGGTGACCTGCATGCCGTCGCCGGAGTCGCCGGCGAACCGGATCACCGCGCGGTTCAAGGTGCGGCGAGGCTTGGCGGCCGTGATCGCGGGCATTGCCGTCTCGCTCATGTGTCCATCGTCCTTTCGTGACCGCCGTCCACGGCGCAAAGCGGCCCCGGACTTGTCGTCTTTGGAAACGCCAGCCCTGGCAGGAGCCGCTACGGCTTCATGCTACCCAAACCTCTGCTGAGAAGCAAGGTTATCTCCCCTCGGAGACCCTGCTTGGGAGCAGCAGGACAGCTCCTAAAGTTCGAGAAGCTCCATCTTCGGCGAGCGGGTGAGGTTGCGACAGCCGCCAGGCTCCACGAGCACCATGTCCTCGATGCGCACCGCTCCGCGTCCCGCGTAGTAGAGACCCGGCTCGACTGTCACCACGTGGTCGGTCTTGAGTTCGTAGTCGAGCCGGCTGATGCGCGGCAGCTCGTGGATGTCGAGACCGACGCCGTGACCGGTGCCGTGGAAGAACCCCTGGTTTCGCCCACCCACGACCCCGGTGGGGTAGCCGCGCGCTTCCATTGTCCGCGCAACCTCTGCATGGATGGCCCCGCCAGAGGCGCCGTCTCGGATCAGCTCGATGCCCCGGAGCTGCGCGGCCAGCACGGCGTCGTAGATTCGCCGCAGCTCGTCGGAGGCCTTGCCCTTGACCACCGTGCGCGACATGTCCGCGAAATAGTGGCTGGTCGAGGAGCGCGGGAAGATGTCGAAGATAATCCCCTGGTGGGGGCGGATGGCCCCGGAGCCTTGGTTATGGGGGTCGACCCCCTGGTCACCGCAGGCGATGATGGTGTGCAGGGCGATGCAGTCGTTCTCCATCAGCGAGACGTTGACGACCTTCTTGAGGTCCTCCGAGGTGAGCGGGCGGCCCTTCCAGATCACCTCGTCACCCCGGATCACGCTCTCCCGGAGCACGTCGAGGGCGGCGGCCAACGCGGTCTCGGTGTGGCGCTGCGCCTCCTCGATGCTCGCCACCTCCTCGGGGGACTTGACCACCCGCTGGGGGAAGAATGGATGCGGTCTCACCTGCACTCGGATGCCCCGTTCTCGCAGCCGGTCCGCCGCCTCCAGCGGGAAGTCCGCGGGAACCTCTACCTCGCGAGCGCCGTAGTCCTCGAGGACGAGGGTCACGGTGTCCGTGAGACGCGGCTGGGGCCAGCGCTGTTTGGCCTTCGCCTCCCATTCGGAGAGCGACAGAACCTCGTCCACCTGCGCCTGCTGGCGGGCCCGATCGACCTCCAAGTCCGACATGAGGAGAATTTTCTTCCCATCGACCTCCGCGAACACGAAGGGATCGGGGGCCATGAAGCGGCAGGCGTAATAGAGATTCGAGTCGAGCTCGCTGGCAGCGATGATCAGCGATGCGGTCATAGGGCGGCTCCTCGTCGGGTCTCGTACCGGATCACGGGGTTGGCCTGCTGGCTCACCTCGTCGAGGTTGGCGATGCCCAGCTCTCCTCGCTGGAAGAGGTATTCGACATGCGCGCCCGCCTCCTCCAGGGCGAGGAGCCGCGTGTAGCCCTCGCGCGGCCCGAACAGCCCCAGCGACACCCCGAGGAGCGTCATGGGCTCGCGGCAGAGTTCGAGGACCTGGCCGAGGCGCCGATCGTGGTGGGCGGCGATGGCCCCGATGCGCCCGTCCAGCTCGGGGATGGGCGCCTCATGCCCGGGGAGGGCGAGTCGCACGCCGCCGAGCCGCCGAACCTTGTCGAGCGACTGGAGATAAAGCTCGAGGCCGCAAAAGGGCGTAATGGATGCGGGCGATTGGTGCGGCGTGATGCGCGAGAGCACGTGATCGGCGGTGAAGAGTAGATCGTCCACCTCGAGGCAGATCTGGCCGGGGCAGTGCCCAGGCGTGTGGTGCACGCGATAGCCGTTGACGATCTGCTGACCGTCCTTCACCACGCCGTCGATGCTCACCGACTTGAAGTCGGCCTTGGAGAAGCGATACATCGTCTCAAGCTCGTTTCGGAGCTCGCCGGAAAGGCCGGCCCGTTCCAGGAAAACGCCCATGTCCTTGGAAGCGAGGACGATGCGCTCCTCGAAACGGCTCAGGACGCGGGCGTCCAGCTCGTGGACCCACACCCGTGCCCCGGTCTCGCGCGTGAAATGGCCGACCCAGCCGAAGTGATCGATATGGGCATGGGTGATGACCACGTGGCGTACATCATCCAGGGAGATGCGCTCCCCGAAGCGCTGCCGCACCTCCTCGATCCGCGCCCGCAGTCCCGCGACGGACTCGTCGGTGCCCGAGCCCACGTCGACCAGGGTGAGGGTGTCGCCGTCCACGATGAGGTAGATGTTGTTGACGTGCCCGGGGAAGGTCTCGACGGGCATGCCATAGACGCGAATACCGCCGCGGCTCAGGAATTTCTGCACGGCGAAGGCGGGCTCGGGCATGCCCCTACGGTACCACGCTCGCGCGCTCGGGGACGGTGTCGTCCGCCTGGCGGAGCGTCTCGATGAAGCGCAGGACGGCGGGGGTGAGCCGTTTGCCTCGCCGGTAGATGAGGCCGATGGGCCGGGCCAGCCCGGACAGGGCCACGGGCACCGTTGCCAACGTGCGCATTCCCGACTCCATCACCACGGTGGGCCGCGGCAGGATGCTCACGCCCGCCGCGATGCCGATGGCCTGCTTGATCGTCTCCACGTTGTCGAACTCCATCACCACCTCGACCCTGACCCCGTGTTGCTTCAGTGCCCGGTCGATGGCCTTGCGCACAGCGAGGTCCCGGTCGAAGGCCACGAACTTCTCGCCGGCAAGATCGGCCGGCTCCACGTGCTTGCGCTTGGCGAGGCGATGGCTCGGATGCGTCACCAGCACCATGGGCTCGGAGCGGAGCGGCAGCACGTTGAGGGTGCGCGTGGCCGTGGGATACGAGAGCACGCCCACGTCGGCCTCGTCGTTGAGGACGGCCTCCACTACCTTGTGTGGATGCAGGCACTCCAGGAGCACGCGCGCTTGCGGGTGCTTCGCCATGAAGGGCTGCATGTGCCGGCTCATGTCATGGAGACCGACCGAGTAGATGGCGGCCACCCGCACCGTCCCTTCCACCCGCTCCTTGGAGGCAAGCAGGCTCGCGCGCGCATTGTCGAATCCTTGGAGGAGATCGCGACAGGCCTCGAAGAAGACCTGACCCGCCTCGGTCGGGACCAGGGGCCGCCGGGAACGGTCGAGGAGGGGCACATCGAGCTCGGCCTCGAGCTGCTGGATGGCCTGGCTCGCCGCGGACTGCGTGACGCCATTGCTCGAGGCGGCGCGGGAAAAGCTCCGGAGCCGCACGACTTCGCAAAACAGCTTGAGGGTGTCGAGGTTCATGGCTCCGAGCTTAGCTCATTAGCACAGCTAATTCTATGTTTTTGCTATTTTATGCTTGGCTAATGCTCACCCCTCGTGTAGGCTCACTCTTCAAATTCGGGATTGTTCCCATGGTTCACAAGGACGCGATGCACGCGGGGGAGCCGAGCATGACGATGGAGCACAGGAAGTCAGCGATGCCGGCCGGGATGCCGGGGCCCGAGGGCCTCTACGATCCCGCTCACGAGCACGACGCGTGCGGCGTCGGGTTCGTCGTCGACATGAAGGGGCGAAAGTCCCACGCCATCGTCAGCCAGGCCCTGCAGGTGTTGAAAAACCTCCTGCACCGCGGGGCCTGCGGGTGCGAAGTCAACACCGGGGACGGTGCGGGCATCCTGATCCAGATGCCCCACGCCTTCCTCACCCGCGAGTGCACGGCGCTCGGCATCGCCCTTCCGGCCCCGCGACACTACGGAGCTGGCCTCGTCTTCCTGCCGCGGGATCCGGCCCAGGCCGCGCGCTGCCGCGCCATACTCGCGACGATCGTCGCCGAGGAAGGCCAGGCGATCCTCGGCTGGCGTCCCCTACCCACGGACGACTCGCCCGTTGGACCGAGCGCGCAGGCCGTCGAGCCCACCTTCGAGCAGGTTTTCATTGCACGGGCTCCCGGCATCTCCGACGCGCAGGCCTTCGAGCGCAAGCTCTACGTCATCCGCAAGCGCGTCGAGCACGCGATACGGAGCTCGGACATCGGCGACCGCGGCTCGTTCTATCTGCCGAGCCTCTCGGCCAACACGCTCATCTACAAGGGCATGCTCTCGGCGGACCAGATCGAGACCATGTTCCCCGACATCGTGGATCCGCTCGTCGAGTCGGCGCTCGCCCTCGTCCACCAGCGATTCTCCACCAACACGTTCCCCTCCTGGCCGCTCGCTCATCCGTATCGCTACATCGCCCACAACGGCGAGATCAACACGCTGCGCGGCAACATCAACTGGATGCACGCCCGCGAAGCGCTCTGCCGGTCGAACCTCCTGGGCGACGACCTCAAGAAGATTCTGCCCATCGTGGTCGAAGGCGGGAGCGACTCCGCCACCTTCGACAACGTGCTCGAGCTGCTCGTCATGGCGGGACGTCCCCTGCCGCTGGCCGTGCTCATGATGATCCCGGAGGCGTGGAGCGGGCATGAGTCGATGCCGGCGCTGCGGAAGGACTTCTACGAGTACCACGGCTGCCTGATGGAGCCGTGGGATGGCCCCGCGTCCATCGCCTTCACCGACGGCACGGTCATCGGCGCCGTCCTCGACCGCAACGGGCTCCGCCCCTCGCGCTATTACGTGACCAAGGACGGTCTCGTGGTCATGGCCTCCGAGGTCGGCGTCCTGGACATTCCCGCGGATCGCGTGCTCATCAAGGAGCGCCTCCACCCCGGGCGCATCTTCCTCGTCGACACCGCGCAGGGACGCATCATCGACGACGGCGAGCTCAAGCATGCCTTCGCGACGCAGCACCCGTACGGCGAATGGCTGGCCGCGCACCTCACGCCGCTGGAGACGCTGCCTGAGCCACCCCACCTGCCCGAGCCGGATCACGGCACGGTGCTGGAGCGCCAGCAGGCCTTCGGCTACACGCACGAGGATCTCCGCATCCTCCTGGCGCCCATGGCGACGGGCGGCGAGGAGCCCATCGGCTCCATGGGCACCGACACGTCGCTGGCCGTGTTGTCGGACCGGCCGCGCCTTCTCTACGACTACTTCCAGCAGCTCTTCGCCCAGGTGACCAACCCGCCCCTCGACGGCATCCGTGAGGAGCTGGTGACCCAGATCGCCACCACCATCGGCCCCGAGGGCAATCTGCTCGAGCCCACGCCCGAGGCCTGCCGTCAGCTCAAGCTCAAGACGCCGCTGCTCGATAACGAGGAATTGGCCCGCATCCGACACATGGACCTGCCCGGGTTCAGGGCGACCACGGTGCCCATGCTCTTCAAGGCGACGGATGGACCGGGAACCCTGGCCGCCGCGATGGAGGAGCTCTGCCGCCAGGCGAGCGCGGCGGTGGACGCCGGCTACTCCTATCTGATCCTCTCGGATCGTGGGGTCGATCGCGAGCATGCGCCCATCCCCGCCCTGCTCGCCACCGCGGGCGTGCATCATCACCTCATCCGCGAAGGCAAGCGCGTCAAGGTCGGCCTCATCATCGAGACGGGCGAGCCGCGCGAGGTGCACCACATGGCGCTTCTGCTTGGTTACGGGGCGGGCGCCATCAATCCGTACCTCGCCTTCGAGACGCTCGACGACATGATCCGGCAGGGCATGCTCCCCACCCTCGACCACAAGTCGGCGGTGAAGCACTACATCAAGGCGCTGAACAAGGGTGTGCTCAAGGTCATCTCGAAGATGGGTATCTCGACCATCCAGTCGTACCGGGCGGCCCAGATCTTCGAGGCCATCGGGCTTGAGAAGGCCTTCGTCGACCGCTACTTCACGTGGACGGCCTCGCGCATCGGTGGCATCGGGATCGACGTGGTCGCCCAGGAGGTGCTGGATCGGCACCATCGCGCCTTCCCCGAGCGGCCCGTGGGCGAGCCCGAGCTCGACTGGGGGGGCGAGTACCAGTGGCGCCGCGACGGCGAGTATCACCTTTTCAACCCCGACACCGTCTTCAAGCTCCAGCACGCGACGCGTTCGAAGCGGTTCGAGATCTTCAAGGAGTACACGGACCTCGTCAACCGGCAGAGCGAGCACCTCGCCACCCTCCGCGGGCTCTTCACCTTCAAGCCCGTGGCGCATCCCGTGCCCCTCGAGGAGGTCGAGCCGGTCGAGGCCATCCTCAAGCGCTTCGCCACTGGGGCCATGTCCTACGGCTCCATCGGGCTCGAGGCGCACGAGACCCTCGCCATCGCCATGAACCGCATGGGCGGGCGGTCGAACACCGGCGAGGGAGGGGAGGATCCCGCCCGCTACGTCCGCGACGCCAATGGCGACTGGCGGCGGAGCGCCGTGAAGCAGGTCGCCTCCGGGCGCTTCGGCGTCACCAGCGAGTACCTGATCAACGCCGACGAGCTCCAGATCAAGATGGCCCAGGGCGCCAAGCCCGGCGAGGGCGGCCAGCTCCCCGGCCACAAGGTCTACCCGTGGATCGCCAAGGTGCGCCATGCCACACCGGGCGTGGGACTCATCTCCCCGCCTCCGCACCACGACATCTACTCGATCGAGGACCTCGCCCAGCTCATTCACGACTTGAAGAACTCGAATCCACGAGCGCGGATCAGCGTGAAGCTGGTCGCCGAGGTAGGCGTGGGCACGGTGGCGGCGGGTGTGGCCAAGGCGCACTCCGACGTGGTGCTCATCTCCGGCCACGACGGCGGCACGGGCGCCTCACCGCTGACGTCGATCAAGCATGGCGGGGTGCCGTGGGAGCTGGGGCTGGCGGAGACGCAGCAGGTCCTCGTCAAGAACAAGCTGCGCGATCGCATCATCGTGCAGACGGACGGGCAGCTGAAGACCGGACGCGACGTGGTCATCGCCGCCCTTCTCGGCGCGGAGGAGTACGGCTTCTCCTCCGCGCCCCTCGTGGTCATGGGCTGCATCATGATGCGCGTGTGTCATCTCAACACCTGTCCGGTGGGCATCGCCACCCAGGATCCCAACCTCCGCGCGAAGTTCTCGGGCAAGCCGGAGTTCGTGGAGACCTTCTTTCACTTCATCGCGGAGGAGATCCGCGAGCACATGGCGAGCCTGGGTTTCCGTACCATGGAGGAGATGATCGGCCGTTCCGACATGCTCGACGTCCGCGGAGCCGTGGAGCACTGGAAGGCGCGTGGCCTCGACTACTCCGCCATCCTCCATCGTCCCGCGGTCGGGCCCGAGGTGGCCGTGCGCAAGGTCGTCGACCAGGATCACGGGCTCGAGAAGTCACTCGACATGACGACCCTCGTGCCCCTCTGCCGCCCCGCCCTGGAGCGACGCGAGCAGGTCGACATCCGGCTCCCCATCCGCAATGTGAACCGCACGGTGGGGACCATCCTCGGCTCCGAGGTGACCCGCGCGCACGGACGCGACGGCCTCCCCGACGACACCATCCGCATCCACTTCTTCGGCTCGGCGGGCCAGAGCTTCGCCGCCTTTGTGCCGCGGGGCATCACCCTCACCCTGGAAGGCGACGCCAATGACTACGTGGGCAAGGGCCTCTCCGGGGGCAAGCTCGTGGTCTTCCCGCCGCGCGAGTCCACCTTCACCGCAGAGGACAACATCCTCGTGGGCAACGTGGTGCTCTACGGGGCCACCAGCGGCGAGGCCTACTTCCGCGGAGTGGCCGGCGAGCGCTTCGCCGTGCGGAACAGCGGCGCCCTCGCCGTGGTGGAAGGCATCGGCGACCACGGCTGCGAGTACATGACGGGCGGGCGGGTCGTGGTCATCGGCGGCACCGGCCGCAACTTCGCCGCCGGTATGTCGGGAGGCATCGCCTACGTCCTCGACGAGGCGGGCGACTTCCGGACCCGGTGCAACACGGGCATGGTCGATCTCGAGCCGCTGGTGGACGTGGAGGATGTGGAGCTCGTCAAGGACCTTCTGTCCCGTCACATCCGCTACACGCAGAGCCCGGTGGCCGCGCGCCTTCTCGTGCACTGGGAGGCGACGCGCGAGCGCTTCGTGAAGATCATGCCGCGCGACTACAAGCGCGTGCTCCAGGCCATCAAGAAGGCGGAGGAGACCGGCATGTCGGTGGACGACGTCGTGATGGCCTCGGCCCACGGCTAGGCCGAGCATGGGCAAGATCACCGGTTTCCTCGAGATCAAGCGTGAGACCCCCGCGCGGCGGCCCGTGGCCGAGCGCATCCACGATTGGCAGGAGGTCTACCTGCCTTTCGAGAGCGAGAAGCTCCAGAAGCAGGGGGCGCGCTGCATGGACTGCGGCATCCCCTTCTGTCATCAGGGCTGTCCCCTCGGCAACCTGATTCCTGACTGGAACGACCTCGTCTACCGCGACCGGTGGCGCGAGGCGATCGACCGGCTTCACGCCACCAACAACTTCCCCGAGTTCACCGGACGCCTCTGCCCCGCGCCCTGCGAGGGCTCCTGCGTCCTCGGCATCAACGACGATCCCGTCACCATCAAGCAGGTCGAGGTGGGGATCATCGAGCACGCCTTCGACGAGGGCTGGGTCGCCGCGACGCCGGCCGCCGTGCGCACGGGCAAGACGGTGGCCGTAGTCGGCTCGGGGCCGGCCGGCCTCGCCGCCGCCGAGCAGCTCAACCGTGCGGGCCACGCCGTCACCGTGTTCGAGAAGGCCGACCGCGTGGGTGGCCTCCTGCGCTACGGCATTCCCGAGTTCAAGATGGAGAAGCGCTTCCTGGACCGTCGGCTTCGGCTCATGGAGGCCTCGGGCATCGCCTTCAAGACGGGCGTACACGTGGGGACGACCCTGCCCGTGGCCACGCTGCGCTCGGAGTTCGACGCGGTAGTTCTCGCGGGCGGCGCGGAGTGGCCGCGCGACCTGCCCATTCCCGGGCGGGAGCTCGACGGCATCCACTTCGCCATGGACTACCTCACCATGCAGAACCACCGCTCGCAGGGCGACGCGGTGCCGGACGAGGGCTTCATCACGGCCAAGGACAAGCACGTGGTCATCATCGGCGGGGGGGACACCGGAGCGGACTGCCTCGGGACGGCCCATCGCCAAGGGGCGCGCTCGGTGACCCAGTTCGAGATCCTGCCCCGGCCGCCCCAGGAGCGCGATGCCCTCGCCAATCCGTGGCCGCTTTGGCCCAACATCTTTCGCGTGTCCTCCGCGCACGAGGAAGGCGGCGCGCGCGAATACTCCATCAACACCACACACTTCACGGGGAAGGACGGGCGGGTGACCACGCTCCACGTCGTGCGGGTGGAGATGGTGACGGAGGAGGGCCGGTCGAGCTTCCGGCCGCTGGCCGGGACGGAGCATCAGCTCGACGCAGACCTCGTACTGCTCGCCATGGGATTTCTCGGTCCGCGGCGGGACGGCATGCTCACGGAGCTCGGGGTGAAGCTCACAGACCGTGGCACCGTGTGGCGGGACGCGAACTGGATGACCAGCGTGCCCGGGATCTTCACGGCGGGTGACATGCAGCGTGGCCAATCCCTCATCGTGTGGGCCATCGCTGAAGGCCGGAGCGCCGCCCGCGGCGTCGATCGCTACCTGATGGGGACGAGCGAGCTCCCCGCGCCCCTCCGCTGATGGCTCTCACTCCGGCGGAGCGCGAGACGCTCATCCAGCGGTATGCGGACGGCCCGGCCCGCCTCAAGTCCGCCCTCGCCCGCGTGCCTCCCGAAGCGATCCAGTGGCGCCCCAAGCCGAGCGAATGGTCGGCGCACGAGGTGGTCGTGCACTGTGCGGATTCCGAGACCAACGCGGCCGCGCGCATCCGCTACGTGGTGGCAGAGAAAGATCCCCTGGTCCTGGGCTACGACGAGGCGGAGTGGGCGCGCCGTTTCGACTACCACGCGCACCCCATCGCCCCCGCCCTCACCCTGGTGGAGACGGTGCGCGCGAACACGGTCGCTCTCCTCCGCCGCCTGCCCGAGGCGGCGTGGCAGCGCGTGGGCCGACACACGGAGTCAGGTCGCTACGGTGCAGAGGACTGGCTCGCCATCTACGCGGAGCACCTCGAGGTGCACGCGCGCCAGATCGAGGCCAACATGGCGGCCTGGCGCGCTCGCGCTACCTCGCGGGAGTAACCCAGACGAACCAGCCGCCAAAGTCCGGCGTCATCTGGATGGCCTTCCCCTTCGGTCCGTCGTAGAAGAGCAGCGTGCCGCTCGTGATGTGATCGAGCTCGAAGCGGGCTCCCTCGCTCCCGTTGACGGTGACGGTGCCCCACTGCCAGTTCTGTCCCCAGGTTGCCACGATGGAGCCGTCGGGATTGATGGTGAGGAAATAGAACTGGGGCGACCCGCCCCCCACCGTGATCGTCCCCTGCCACTTGCCCACGATCGGCCCGACGGTGTTGAGCCGCTGCGGCGGGGCCGAGGCGCAGCCTACGAGCAGCGCGGCGAGCACGAGCCCAGCGGTCGCGCGAGCGCCACGGGCGATCATCGGAGCGGGCTCTGCCAGAGCGCGTGGCCCACGAAGAAGGGGCCGAGGCTCGCCATGTATTCCGAGGTCTGGGCCGTCTTGCGCATGGCCTGCACGAGGTGCGAGAGCGGCTGGAGCTCATGCCCCACCAGGCCGATCAGGAAGTCGTTGTCGTGGGTGTCGAGCCCGTGGCAGGCGAGGCGGATGTCGTGGGCGAGGCCGGCCTCGCCGTAGGCGCGACCGATGGTGCCGTGCTCGCGCAGGATCGTCCCCTGCTCTTGGGCGGAGAGCTTGGCGAAGGCGCCGGTGCGGCGCAACGGATACCAGATCGCCCAGGGCCAGTCGGGATTGAGCACGGTGCGCCGAGGGCGATGGAGAAGCCAGTCGGCCAGGCCCTGCTCGTAGCCGCTCGCGTAGCTCCGGCCGATCATGGCGAGGGCGGGCTTCGCCACGAGCGCACCGAACGGTTCGGCCCCCAGCACCTCGCGCAGCCGGGTCACGAAGAAGGCCGGATCCTCCGCGAAGCTGAGGACGGCGACTCCGCGCGCGTCGTGCAGATCGGCGTAGAGCACCGCGTCGACCTGACTCCGCTCAAGGGCACCCACGAGAGCCTTGGGATCCGAGCATCCCCCGAAGGCCTGGAGCTGCA